>Ga0207874_1000238_pt1 | contig 82944 bp, 71 predicted proteins | sample HigsolmetaAR201D_FD_184833 | JGI IMG/M metagenome (GOLD analysis project Ga0207874, IMG submission 184833) | Ionic liquid and high solid enriched microbial communities from the Joint BioEnergy Institute, USA - AR20-1-D (SPAdes) (version 2) ...
AGCGCAAGGGCCGAGACTATGGCACCGTCCTCGTGGACCTGGAGCGTAGGCGAATCGTCGATCTCTTACCAGACCGGAGTGCAGATTCGTTTGCCGCTTGGCTCGAGAGCCACCCCGGTGTGGAGGTGATCACGCGCGATCGCTCCGGAGTCTACAGCGAAGGAGCCAGGCGCGGCGCGCCTCGCGCCGTCCAGGTGGCTGACCGCTGGCACCTGATCCGGAACCTCAAGGCTGCAGTCGAGAGGGCGCTCCTCAGCAAGTCGGCTCTCCTCAGAGAGGCTGCAGCTTCCCTCGCATCTCCTCCCGCTCGGGAGCCGGTCCGGATCCAGTCGCGTCCGTCGAGCCGTGCAGAACGGGCGAAGGCCAGCCGCCGGCAGGCACGACTCCGGCGCTATGCGGAGGTCTACGCCTTGCACCGGAGCGGCATGGCGAAGCGGCAGATCGCCCGAACCGTAGGCCTGAGCCGCCAGACCGTGACCCGCTGGCTCTCCTTGGGGAGCTTTCCCGAGCGCCAGGAGCGGCCGCCGGTGGACAGCATCTTAGCGCCGTATTACGCCTACCTGGAGCGGCGCTTCTCCGCTGGCTGCCGTAATGCGGCCAAGCTCTGGCGCGAGATCCAAGCTCAGGGATATATGGGTGGCGCGACTCTGGTCCGCGACTACGTCCGCGGGCTACGGAAGGGCCTCGCGAGGCAAGGTGGGCCGCTCATCCGGCGGCCGTCCGCACGCAGAGTCGCCTGGTGGCTCGTCGCTCGTGAATCGGAGCTCACGGCAGAAGAGAGGGCGTATGTGGCCTCGCTCTCCCGCCGCTGTTCTGAGATCCGGCGGATTCGCTTCCTCGCACACGAGTTTCGCCGCATGCTGAGCGAACGAGATCCCCAGGCACTGGGCCCGTGGCTCGAGGCCGCCCGGCAAAGCCTCCTTCGCAGCTTCGCTCATGGCATTCACGCAGACGTGGCAGCCGTCCGTGCCGCCATCGCACTGCCGTGGAGCAACGGCCCCGTCGAGGGAGAGGTAAACCGGCTCAAGACGATCAAGCGCCAGATGTACGGAAGAGCCGGCTTCGACCTGCTTCGCCATCGCGTGCTCTGCGCCGCGTGAAAAGGAGCGCTTGACAAATCCGCACTGCGCACGCGGCCCCATCACCACATATGCGGGAGAACCCATTTTCAACCGCCGCTAACATGCGCGCCCGCCGTGGCGCGGCGGATCCACGGAGACGTCCGCCACCACGACTCGCCCACCTCGGGATCCGGGGATCCGGTCGTCCGTGCGGCCGCACGCCTCACGCCGGCCCGGGGATCCGACCGGCGTTCCGCCCAAGCAGTCACGCTACCGGCGCGCGTCTCGTGCCCGGGTGGCCGTGCGCGGGCCCACGCAGCGCCGCCACCCGCGATGCGTCGTCGCTCTGGCCCGAATCCCACCGCCGCACCCTCTACGGTGCCCATGCCATCTCCCTGCACACGCCCTCGCCGGTGGTCCGGACAACCGTCGCCCTTTGCCCCAACGGCCGCCCGTGAGCTCTCGATCCGTGAGGCCGTGAACATGCTCTCGCCGACGTTCGGGGATCATGGCGTGCTCGACCACCGCCGGACCCTACGGCGAACGGCGCCGACCCTGGCCCAGCCAACGCAAGTCACGATCGGTATGCGACTTGCGCAACAATCGAGTCGATGGAGGGCCCGCGTTGCCGGTGGGCGCTCGCACGCGAAACTCGAAAAGGAGACGTCGGTATGGCAACTCAGCCACGTTATGAGGGCCAGCCGGCCCAGCCCATAGGGCCGAGGCCGGGAGCCATGCCCGGGACGGAGCCCTTGCAGCTCACGGGTGCGCAGTGGGGGCCGGTCCTCGCCGGCGCGTTCGCCGCGATCGCGGCGCTGCTGATCCTGTTGACGCTCGGCGGTGCGGTGGGCACGACCATTGGCGCGGCGCCGTCTCCGGCGCAAGGGATCGGCGTGGGCGCGGCCATCTGGGGCGCCATCGTGGTGATCGTGTCGTATCTGCTCGCGGGATGGATCACGGGGCACACGGCCAGGCCGGATCGCACCAGCACGATCCTGGCCCTGGGGGCTCTCGCCTGGATCGTGAGCGGATTCCTGCTCATGGTCCCGATGGTACTCGGGCTGGGCAACCTGATCGGCGGCCTGGGCGGCGGGCTGGCCGGCGGCGTGGCCGGACTGATCGGACAGCAGCCGGGCGTGCTCCAGGGGCTCCAGCAGATCCAGCCGCCGGCGGTCCAGGGCGAGCAGGTCGCGGGGATCGCGCGCAACGTGCTCTGGGTACTCCTGCTCTCTCAGGTCCTCGGCGTCGGCTCCGCCATGCTGGGGGCGTACCTCGCGCAGCGGTCCGCCGTCGGCCGACGCGTGCACGGCGTGGCCTGAGCCGGGCCCACCGGCCGAGCGGCTCGATCGGGGCGCCCCTCGGCGGGCGTCCCGTCGCGCGCCGCGGTCAGACTCAGCCCGGATCGCTCGCCACTGGGACGTCGCCCGCGCCAGGGCACCATCGGAAGCGACGAAGGTCGATCCGGCCGCCGGCGTCGAAGCTCACCCCTTCGTCGCGTAGGAGCGCCCGCTGCAACGCGCGGCCGTGCGGCGTCCCTATGCTGATCTCGCCGTTGCGGTTGACCACCCGCCACCAGGGCACGTCCGACTTGCCGGGCAGCGCGGCGAGCGCCCAGCCCACGCCGCGGGCGGCGCGCGGCCGGCCGAGCAGCGCGGCCACATCGCCATAGCTGAGCACCCGGCCCGGCGGGATGGACCGGACCACGTCGTAGACCCGGTTCGTGAAATCAGAGACGACAGCGGGGTCGGCCATTTGCGGTCACGGTAACGGTCGACGAAGGGTGGAGCGTACCGCCGGCCACGCGCATGCTGCCGGGCCCGGCACGCCACGCTTCCCAGGGACCAGCCAACGTGAATCTACGCCTGGCGGGTGGCGTCCGCGCCCGCCGCGCCCCTTCCCACCGCCCGCCGCCCCCTGTACCTTCGATGCGACCGACAGAACCTGTGGCCGCGCCGCCGGCAAGGCCCGGCCGACCTGGATCCGGGCTCCCCTGGACGAGCGATGCCGGGCCCCACAGCGCGACCAGGCGCGGCCGACCGCCCGGGAGTGTCGTGAACGAGACGAAAGCCGAATCGCTGATCATGCTCCGCCTCGCCGCGGAGCTGAGCATCAAGTCGAGGCGCACGCGCTCGACGTTCCAGCGTCGCCTGCGGCAGAACCTGAAGGACGCGCTCGCGACCAGCGGAGCGAACGGCCGGCTCGAGGACGAGTGGGGCCGGATCTACGTGCACGGCGCGTCCGCCGACGCCCTCACCGTGCTACCCAGGATCTTCGGGATCAGCTCCATCTCGGCGGTCGAGGCCGTCGTCCCCGCCGAGCTGGCGGAGATCGTGCGCGCGGGCGAGGAGCTGTTCCGGGACCGCGTCAGCGGACGGACCTTCGCCGTACGCGCGCGCCGGTCTGGGACCCACTCGTTCTCCTCCAGCGACATCCACGTCGAGCTCGGCGCCGCGCTGAACCGATACGGGACCGTCGACCTGGATGACCCGGACATCACCGTCTACGTGGAGGTCCGGGACCAGCACGCGTACCTCTTCGGCGAACGGATCCCGGGTATGGGCGGGCTGCCGCTCGGCGTGGAGGGCCGCGCCGTCGCGCTCCTCTCCGGCGGCTACGACTCGGCCGTCGCCGCGTGGCTGCTCCTCAAGCGCGGCGTCGAGCTGGATTACGTGTTCTGCAACCTCGGCGGGGACGCGTACGAGCGCGCGGTCGTGCAGGTGGCGAAGGTCCTGGCGGACGACTGGAGCTTCGGCAGCCGCCCGCGCCTGCACGTGGTGGACTTCGGGCCGGCGGTGGACGAGATGCGCGCCCACGCGAAGCCGGCGTACTGGCAGGTCGTGCTGAAGCGGCTCATGTACCGGGCCGCGAGCGCGATCGGCAAAGCCGTGGAGGCGCACGCCATCGTGACCGGCGAGGCGCTGGGGCAGGTCTCGTCCCAGACGCTGATCAACCTGCGGGCCCTGGAGCCGGCCGCCGAGCTGCCGGTCTTCCGGCCGCTGATCGGCTTCGACAAGGACGAGATCATCGCCCGCGCACGGATGATCGGCACGGCCGCGCTCTCCGAGCAGGTCAAGGAGTACTGCGCCATTGCGCCGGGCAAGCCGGTCACCGCCGCCAGCGTCGAGGCGGTGGCGGCGGAGGAGGCCAAGCTCGACCTGGGCGTGCTCGACCAGGCCATCGCGGCGCGCAAGATCCTGGACCTGCGCGCTCTGACGCCGACCGATCTCGTGGCGCCCTATCTGTTCACCACGAAGATCCCGGACGAAGCGGTGGTCATCGACTGCCGGCCCCTCCCCCAGTACCGGACCTGGCACCACCCCCGGGCCGAGCACCGCGAAGAGTGGGACCTGCTCCAGAACTTCAACCGCCTCGACCGGAACCGCACGTACGTTCTCTACTGCTCCCACGGCATCCAGACGGCCTACATCGCGGAGCGGATGCAGCGGGCCGGGTACGAGGCCTACTCGTTCAGAGGCGGCGTGCGGGGGGTCATGCGCTACCTGGGCGAGACCGGGAGCGAGAGCAAGGAATAGGGCGCCGGGCCCCCTTCCCTCGCGTCGGGGGCCTTTCCGCCCGCCCGCCGATTCGTCGCACCCGCACGAGCCATCGCCCACGATCGCGGCTCGCCGCTCCACGCCCCGGCCGGCCCTGGAGCCGCTGCGAATACGGCTCGCCTCACCCGATCAGCCGGCTGACCAGGCCATCCCGCAGGATCGCGAGGAACACGATGACGTTGTGGCGCGCCATGCCCCCGGGCCCGGCGGGCCATGGAGAGCGTGGCCCCCGGTTCCTCGGGGCTCCGGCTCACCCGGAGAGCACCACACCTGCGGCTGGAAAAAACGCGGGCCGCGCGAGGCGGCCCGCTCCACGAACGGAATGCCTGGCGGCGCTCTTCAGACCGCCTTGCGTGCGATGAAGTGATACAGGTACGAGAAGAAGAACGCGCCCAGCACCGCACCGATCATTGCGCCTGGCCGGGTCGGGACCGGGTTGTGGTAAATGTAGGCAGACACGCCGAGCATGCCGCCGACGAACGCGCCGAAAATGGCGAAGAGCATCGTCAGGCCGCCGACGGTATCGGCCGCCCGGTACGTGGCGCGGGCCAGGAACCCGGCCACCAACCCGATCACGAGCCAGATCGCGAAGCCAATCACGAACTCCATGGGCGAGGCGCCTCCGTTTCCGGTCATCACTGGGGCCGCTCGGGGCACCGGCCTCGGTGCTCGATCCCGTCCCCGCGCGCACCCCGTATCGGCCGCACGATATAGCCGTCCGAAGCCCGGTTCGCAAGACCCCGGGAGCGGGGCTCGGGGCGACGTCGCACCGGAACCTCCCGGATCCCCCTGTCGTCCTGCGCGTCCGCACCCCGCCCGGCGGCCTGCTCTACCACGACCACCCCGTCGTCTCCACCTGGACTAACGTCCATCTTGTGTGCCGCGCCCCGATCGCTTATCGTTCAATTCATCGGATGCGCGCGGTCCCTCCCCAGCCGCCTCCGATTCCCCGCCGCGCATCGGCAATCCGACCGGACTTTCGTTCCGAATGTTATACCAGCACGCGCCGCTCAAAGCGGATCACGACTGCCAATACGCGGTCCTGTTCGAGATGGTCCGCACGCTCACGGCGATCCGTCGCCTCGACGAGCTGTTCGCGGCCATCCATGAACAGACGCTCCGCCTGATCGAAGCGGACGAATTCTACCTCTCGCTCTACGATCGCGTCACCGACACCGCGACCGTGGTGCTGCACGCCACGAAGGATCGGATCGAGCGACCGAACATCGCCTATCGCGGTAGCGAGAGTCAGCCGATCCGGGAATCCCGGCCCACGCTGCACACCGTCGAGAATCCGGAGCGCGCCATGCTGCTCCTCCGCCGGGCGCCGGACCCGGTCACGATGAGCTCCATGGCCGCCCCGCTCATGCGCGACTTCCGCCTGCTCGGCATCATCGGTCTCAAGCGCCGGGAAGGCAAGAAGTTCGGCCAGGACGACCTGGCGCTGCTCGCCACCATCGCGGACGTGGCCGCGATCGCCCTCGAGAACGCGCGCCACGTCTACGAGGCCGAGCGAGGGCACCGGGAGGCCGCTCGCCTGGAGGAGATCGGCCGCGTCCTCAGCTCCACGCTCGACCTGCCTCGCGTCCTCGAGCGCATCGTGGCCGCCACCATCGACCTCGCCCAGGCCGATGGCGTGGCCGTCTGGCTCTTCCGCGGGAACGACGTGGCGGAGGTCGCCATGTCCGGCGGGCCCGTGGCCATCCCCACCGGCACCGTCGTGCCGCTCCCCGCGGCGCTCCGGCACCGGCTCATCCGCCAGCGGGAAAGCCTCGTCCTCGCGAGCCTCCGCGCGCACCCGCTCCTCCCCGAGGAGCTGCGCACGCTCATCCGGACCGACTCCGGGATCATGGTCCCGCTGGTCCTCGAGGATTCCGTGATCGGCGCGCTCTCCGTCGGCCACCGGGGCGTCAGGAGTTACCAGCAGGAGGACATCCGTCTCCTCGAGCGGCTCTCCTACCACGCGGCCATCGCCGTCGCGAACGCGAGGCTGCACGAGCAGATCCGTCTCCTCTCCCTGACCGATCCGCTCACCGGCCTCGCCAATCGCCGCCGGCTCAGCCTCTTCCTCGAGACCGAGTTCGCCGCCGCACGCCGGGGCCGCCCGCTCTCCATCGTCATCTTCGACCTGGATAACTTCAAACACTACAACGACACCAAGGGCCACCAGGCGGGCGACGCCGCGATCATCGCGTTCGCGCGCATCCTGGCCCGCGAGACCCGGGCCATGAACCTGGCCGCCCGCTACGGCGGCGACGAGTTCATCGCCGTGCTCGCCGGCTCCGACCGCGAGGGCGCACTCAACCTGGCGAAACGGATCTCCGAACTCGTCGAGCAGGACAAGCTCCTCGGGCCCAGCGAGCTACGGGTCACCGCCGGCGTCGCGTCCTACTCCCCCGAGATGGAAAGCCCCGAGGACCTCATCCGCGCGGCGGACCACGAGCTCTACCGGCTCAAGGGCATGCGCAAGCCCGCCAGCAAGCGCTGAGCCGGCCCGCCCACGCCCGTTCTCCTTCACCGGGCGACGACGCGCCCCGCAGCCTCCCGGTCGACTCCCCGACCTCCGTCGCGCGGCTCGCAACGCTGCCGCGGGCCGGTCACCTGTACCGGTAAGTGATCCGACCTCGCGTCAGATCGTAGGGCGAGAGCTCCACCTTCACCCGGTCTCCCTCCAGGACCCGGATGTAGTGCTTCCGCATCTTGCCCGACAGATACGCGAGGACCTCGTGGCCGTTCTCGAGCTCCACGATGAAAGTCGCGTTCGGCAGGACCTCCGTGACCGTTCCTTCGATTTCAATGGCTTCCTTCGCCACACGTCCTCCTGAAAGAGACCCGATCAATCCCCGGTCACGCGTGCTCGACCGGGGCCGCATGAACCGAACGAAGCGCCCGCGCCCGCATGACCCATCCAACCATGGCTTCCAAAGCTTCCGCCGCGCATCTTCCGGTCGGACGACGACCCGGAGATGATGACGCATGAATCGTTCGAGTCTGACATGGCCGTTTCGGCGGCGAGGCCAGCCGGTCGCGCCAGCGTGGCGGCAGGACGCGAGCCTGCCGGACGTGCCCCGGCGCTGGCAGCGTGCGCCGGAGCCGTGGGAGCGCGAGACCGAACCGTTCGCGGGTGCGATGGTTCTCGAGGATCTGCCTCGCTGCGCGGACGACCCGGAAGCGACTCGCCGACTCGTGGCCCGTTTCGCCGCTGTGCGGCTCGTGCGCCATGCCCTGGAGGGCGGCGCCGGGGAGCCGCTGGCCGCGGAGCGCGGCGTCGCCTGGCAATACATCATACACGCGGGTCCGGCGAACGACGCGGAGCGCCGGGCCCTCGCACTGGTCGTGCGCGGCGCCCGGCCCGACGCCGACCCCGCCCTCGCGGCGGCACTCCGTATCGCCGCGCGCCTGGCGGTCGCCGCCGGCCACGCGTACGGCGCCCACGCACTGTATCTGTTGTGCTACGATCTGGCAACTCGCCGGGGCTGGCACGCGGCCGCGGCCCGGGCCGCGCTCGCCATAGCGCGGCTCGCCGAGCGAGGCGGCGGGAACCGGTCGGCGAGACGCTGGCGCCGGCGAGCCGCGGTGCTGGCTCGCCGGGCCAATGGGCCGTTGCCGGCTTGAGGATTTCGCTCTGAGGTAGCCGGAAGGATCCGACATCGAGGCGGGGCCACCTCAGTCTCCGGCCACCGGCACCTCGCCGGCAGGCGTCCGATCCGGCACCAGCGCCGACGAGGCCGGCTTGCCGGTCAGCCAGGCCACGACCCGCTCACTCGCAGTGTTGAAGATCACGTACGCGCTCGGCACCACGAACAGCGTCAGCACCATCGAAACGCTCAAACCGCCGACCACGGTCACCGCGAGCGGGCGCATCATCTCCGTGCCTTCCCCGATCCCGAGCGCGAGCGGCAGCATGCCGATGGCCGTGGTCAGCGTGGTCATGAGGATCGGCCGGAGCCGCACCGCACCGGCCTCCACCACGGCTTCCATCATAGCCGCACCGCGCTCCTTCCGGAACTGCTCCACGTACTCCACCAGCAGGATCGAGTTGTTCACCACGATCCCCGCGAGGAGGATCACGCCGAGCAGGACCGGCGCGCTGAGCGGGAGCTGCGTGATCCAGAGCGCAACGCCCACGCCGATGAGCGAGAGCGGGATCGCCAGCAGGATCACGAACGGGTTGATGATGCTCTCGTACTGTACCGCGAGTACCACGAACACCAGGAAGATCGCGAGCAGCACGACGATCGTGAGCTGCCGGTTGTTCTCCCGGATCGCCTCCTCCTCGCCGCCGAACACGATGCTGTAGCCATCCGGCAGCTCGAGGCTGGCCAGCCGTGCGCGGATCGAGTCGTTCACCACGCCGACCGGCGCGATCTCGTTGATCACGTCGCCGGTCAGACGGAAGACCCGGTTCTGGTTCTCGCGCAGGATGTTCGTGGGCCCGACGGTCGCGTACACGTACGCCACGTCCCGCAGATAGATCGGCGCGCGGCCGCCTCCGCCGGGGAAGAGCGCGATGGTGGCCACGTCCTCGGGGCTGCGGAACCGCTCGCGCGGGAACATGACGCGGACGTCGTACTCCTTGTTCCCCTCGGTGTACCGGGTGGCGATCGTGCCGTCGAGCGCGGTGCGAATCGCCTGTCCAACGGAGGCCACGTTCAGGCCGAGGTACGCGGCGCGCTCGCGGTCCAGCTCGATGGCGATCTCCGGGCTGGCCTCTTCCGCGGATGGCTGCAGGTTCGAGAGCCCGGGCACGCCGCGGGTCAGCTCCAGGATCTGCTCCCCGATCCGCTGGAGCTCCATCAGGTCCTCACCGAAGATCAGGAGCGCCACGTCCGAGCCGGAGGTCGATGTACGCAGCCCGCGGAGCCGCGGCGGCCGCACGAAGATGCGCGCGCCCGGAAAACCGTGCTCGTCGATCTTTGCCTGCATCGTCCGGACCCACTGGTCCGCGGTCATCGAGCGCACGGATGGCGGAGAGAGCTGGACCTCGATGTTCCCGCGCCCGGCCCGCTCGCTGGTCGAACCGCCGAACAGGAACCCGCCCGCGGCAGTGAAGATGTGCTCCACGTCCGGCATCTCGCGAACCAGGTTCTCGATCGCGAGCGCCACCCGGTTCGTCTCCTCGGCCGAGGTGCCTGGCGGCAGGTTCATGTTGATGGTGACGATGCCGTCGTCGACGCTCGGCAGGAACTCGGTGCCGAGATCGCGCGTCAGCATGTAGGAGCCGGCCAGCGCGAGCACGGCGACGGCGAGCACGGCCCAGCGCCACCGGAGGGTGACCGTCGCGGCGCGGCGGTACGCCTGCCGCAGCCGGTCGATCAGCGCGTCGAATCCCTGGAAGAAACGCCACCGGTTGATCCCGCTCGAGAACCGGACCTTCGCGAGCTTGGCGGAGAGCATGGGCACCACGGTCAGCGCCACGCCGAGCGACGCCAGGATCGCGAATGAGATCGTCAGGATCAGCTCGCGGAAGATCAGTGCGGCCAGACCGCTGATCAGGAGGAACGGCACGACGGCCGCGAGGTTCGTGGCCGTCGCCGCGATCACGGCGCTCTGCACCTCCGCCGCGCCCTCGTGCGCCGCGTCCTCCGGGTCGCCGTTGCCTATCGTTTGGTGCCGGAAGATGTTCTCCAGCATCACGATGGAGTTGTCGATCAGGAGGCCGACGCCGAGGGCGAGCCCGCCCAGGCTCATGATGTTCAGCGTCAGGCCGCCGAGCCCCATCATGAGGAAGGTGGCCATGATCGCGAGCGGGATCGCGGTGCCGACCACGAACGTCTTTCGCAGCGAGCCCAGGAAGAGCAGCACGACGATCATGGCGAGGGTGGCGCCCATGACGGCCGCGTCCCGCACGGAGTTCACCGAGTTGCGGATGAAGCCCGCCTGGTCCCGGGTCACCCGGACGCGCACGTCGGACGGAACGAAGCCGCTCTCGACCAGCTCCTCGATCCGGGCACGCACGCCCTCCGCCACCGCCACCGTGTTCGCGTCCGGCTGCTTGCGCACCGAGAGCCGGACGGCGGGGACGCCATCGAGCCGGACCCACATCCGCTGCTCCCGGTGCGTGTCCAGGACGGTCGCAACCTCCGAGAGCGGGACGCGGCCGCCGCCCGGCACCGTCAACAGCATGGAGCGGATCTGGTCGACGTTCGTGAACTTGCCGGTCGTCTTTCCGATGACCTCGCGTGTCTCCGAGGAGATCCGGCCCGCGGCCACGTCCTGGTTGTGCGCGCGCAGCGCCTCGATCACCTGGGAGACCGTCAGGCCGTAGGACCGGAGCCGCTCCTGATCCAGGATCACCTGGATCTCACGGAGCAGCCCCCCGGACACGTCCACGGACGCCACGCCCTCGATGGTCAGGAGCTGGGGCCGCAGCCGATTCTCCAGCCAGTCGCGGAGCCAGATCAGATCCCGTGTCTCGGACGAGAACGCGGCCTCGAAGATCGGCATCTGCGACGGGTCGAACTTGTTGACCGTGGGCGGGTCCGCCTCGTCGGGGAGCCGGCCGCGGGCACGCTCCACGTTCTTCGCCGCGTCCTGGAGCGCGAAGTCGATGTTCGTGCCGTAGTTGAAGTGCAGATTGATCCCGACCCGGCCTTCCTGGATCTCGGTCTCGAGCTTGACCAGCTTCTCGGTCGTGGCGAGCGCCGCCTCGAGCGGCTTCGCGATCGTCTCTTCCAGGACCTGGGGCTCCACGCCCTGGTTCGTGACGCCGACGCGCACGTTGGGATAGACGATCGTCGGCAGCAGGTCGAGCGGCAGCCCCGCGAGGAAGAAGAAACCGAGCACCACCACGACCGACGTCATCATGAGGGTGCCGATCGGTCTGCGGATCGAGAAGCTCGATATGCCGCCCCGTCTCTGTTGCCTGGGCCCGCTCTGCTCGCTCATTTGGCGCTCTCCAAACCCGGTACGCCTTCGGGGATGTCCCCGACCACCCGGACGTCCATGCCGTCCCGCAACGCGTGATTCCCGGCCACGACCACCACCTCGCCGACCTCGAGGCCGGAAACGATCTCCACCTTGCCCTCGGACATCGCGCCGGTCCGGACGGGCCGCCGGCGCGCCTTGCCGAGCTCCACGACGAACACCGACTCCGAACCCGCACTGCCGAGCACGGCCGACGCCGGCACGAGACGGGCCTGCATCGTCGTGTTCAGCTTCAACGATACGCGGGCAAGGAATCCGGTGCGGGCGAGCTGGGCGCCTTCACCCTCCAGCGCCACCTCGACCGGCACCAGACGCGTGGTGGGATCGGCCGTGGGGAAGATCCTCCGGACCCTGCCCACGATCGGCCGGTCCGGGTACGCGTCCAGCACCACGTTCGCCATGTCGCCCGGCGAGACGTGCACCACGTCCAGCTCCGAGACCTGGACGCGCACCACCATGGTGGACACGTCCGCAATCGTGAAGAGCCGGGTCTGCGCCCCGACGACGTCGCCCTGCTCCACGTGCTTCGTGGCGACCACGCCCGTCACCGGGGAGCGAATGGTCGCGTATTCGAGCCGCGTCCGGAGCTGCTGGACCTGCGCCTCCGCCGCGGCGAACGCCGCCCGATCCCGCTCGTACTCCGCCGCGGTGATGACCTGCCGCTCCCAGAGCCGCTGCGAACGCTCGTATGTCGCGCTGGCCACCTGGTACGCGGCTTCCGCGCTCGCGAGCTGGGCCCGGAGCTCGCGGTCGTCGATCCGGGCGAGCACCGCGTTCTCCGCCACGGCATCCCCTTCCTGCACCTCCACCGAAAGGAGCGCGCCCGCGAGCTGACTGTTCACCGCAATGACCCGGATCGGCTCGACCACGCCGGACACGGTCACGACCCGGGAGATCGTCCCCATCTCCACCTGCGCCACCGACACCGTGGCGACCGGGGCGCCGCGCCCCCCCGGCCCCCCCATCCCCGCACCGGGCTGCGACTGCTGGCCGCCGTCCCCGCACGCCGCGGCCAGCCCGACCAGCAGCGCCGTGACATACCGGCCACGCCGGACGACTGCGTTCACAACACTGGAGTACACGAACTTGCCTATTCCGCTATGGGTTGTGATTCCCTGTCGGGCGGAGTGGTCCCGGCGTGCGCCTGGCCCGCGCCGCTCCCGATCATATCCGGCACGCACGCGCCCCGACCCTACGACTCAACGCAACGACTCGCCCAGCACGGCCTCCAGCCGCGCCACGGCCACCCCCAGCGCCTGCCGTGCCCGGACCCACTCGATCACCGCTTCGGTCAGCGCGAGCTGCGAGGATTGCAGCTCCAGGATCGTCGCGTTCCCGATCCGGTACCGCTCCTCCTGCACCCTCAGATCCTCCTCGGCCAGCTCCACCGTCCGCCGGGCAATGGCGACCCGCCGCTCGGCGGCCGCGATCTCGTTGACCGCGTTCTCCGTGGAAACCCGCGCCGCGAGGACCGCGTCCCGCGCCCGCACCTCCGCGACCCGGGCCGCAGCCGTCGCGCGCGAGATCGCCGCCTCCCGCTGGAACCCGTTCAGCACCGGCAGCGACGCGACGAGCCGCAGACTCCAGCTCCGCTGGCTCGGCGGGAACTGGTACGCGAACCAATCGTACCCACCGATCGCCCGGAGCGTCGGCAGATACGACGCGAACGCCGCCCACTTCGCCGCACCCCGTTCCTCCGCCGCGGCCTGCGCCGCCAGCGTGACCGGCGCCGCCCGTTCCGCCCGCGCGAGCAACGACTCCAGCGGCGGGAGCTCCGGCGCCGAGTCCGGCAACGCGAACTCCGCCGGCCGGACCGGGCCGCTCCGGCCGATCAACCGGCCCAGCTCCAGCCTCGCCGAGCGAAGCGACGCCTCCGCTTCCACGAGGCCCAGCTCCGCGTTCGCCAGCTCGATCTCCGCTCGGAGCACGTCCGACCGCGTCGCCGTGCCGACCTCCAGCCGCGTCTGCGCGAACTCGTGCTGCTGCCGCGCCCGCGCGAGCCGTTGCTCCGCCGCCCGCACCAGCTCCTCGGCAGCCGCCGCCCGGAAGAACGCATCGGTCGTGTTCAGCCGCGTGGTGTACTCCTGGGCCCGATGGTTCGCTTCCGCCGCCCGCATGACCGCGCCGGCCTGCCGGCGCTGCGCGATCCGCCGACCGCCGCCGAACAGCTCGTAGTTCGTCTGGATCTGGGCCGTGTAGCTCTCGGAAACCAGTTGGCCCGTCGTCTGGTCGAAACGCTGGTTGCTGGAATTGGCGTACGTCCCGTTCAGCGTCAACGGCGGCAGCCACGAACCACGGGCTTCGAGCATGTCCGCGCCCGCGTTCGTGATCGCCGCGTCCGTCGCCGCCAGCGCCGGATCCGCCAGCAGCGCCAGACGAATGGCCTCGTCCAGGGTCACGACCGGTACATCCGGTTCCTGCGCCGCGGCAACACCAACCAAGAAAAACGGCAGGACCGCCAGTACCGACACGACGCGGACCTGTCGAGCGAGCCCTATCATCGATTCCCTTCGAGCTCCCAGCGCTGCGGCCAGGCCGCCTCCCCAGGCCGCCCAGGCCACCTGCGCACCCGTTTCAATGCCTTATTTATGACACGCGAACCGCCCATTCCGTTGAATGGGCGGAGCCGGACAGATACCTTCCAGCCATGCCCCGGACGTACACCCGCGAAGAGCGGAACACCCTCGCCGCCGCCCTGCGCGCCGGCGAGCCCCTGATCTGCCCGGCCTGCGGGAACCCCCTGGACCGCCGGGAGGTCTCGCCCCGCCCCGAGCTGCCTTACGTCCGGCGCCGGGTCTGGCTCCTCTGCCCCGTGTGCGGACGCTCCGCCGCCATCGACCTGGCACCGCGCACCCCGTCCTGACCCCGCGGACGTCCGGCGCGGACCGCGCATCGCCTCACAGCGGCCGCGCGACCATGATCCCGTCCTGCGTCCGGATCCCCCGGATCCGCTCGGCCAGAGGCACCGCGCTGATCTCGACGTTCCCGCCCGCCAGCGGCGCGTGCAGCAGATGGAGCCGCCCGTCCACCCAGAGCGCGATCCCCGTGTGCGCCACGTCCAGCCCATCGAGCGTGCTGGTCATGGCAATGATGTCCCCGTTCCGGATCCCCGCCTCCACCTCCGCGATCCGCTCCTGCGGGATCACATAGCGCTCACGCGCGCTCAGCTCGGCCTCGATCCGCCGGATCGCCTCGAGGTTCCCCGGGTCCGAGAGCTGCCGGTACGATTCCGGATGGGTGGACATGAAGTCGATCCGCTCGACCACACGCTCGCCGCCGAGCTCCCGCGTCACGTCCCGGACCAGCCCCTTGCGCTCGTTGTCCGCGATCCAGTCGCTGAAGTAGTGCAGCCGGCTCGGGTACCCGTCGATCACGCCATCCCGGTACCGGATCCGCGTCAACTCGGCGCGGTACGCCTCGAAGTCCGTCTTCCCCGCCCGCACGAGTCGCGCGATCGCCAGGACGTTCTCGACGAAGGTGACGCAGTCCAGCTCCCGCAGGTTGATCACCAGCCGCTCGGGGCCCGGCACCTCCAGCGTGCCCGGCGCGTACGGGGTGCCGACGAACGTGACGCCGAGCCGGGCCATCGCTTCGCCCAGCGGCAGCGTGTCCAGCCCCGCCTCCCACGCGAATTCCAGCTTCTCGCGGAAGATCTCGAGGTCCCGGTCGGACGGACCGGCCGCGGCCGCGGCCACGAGCACGAGCGGCGCAACGATGCACACCAGCTGCGAGAAACGGTTCGCCATTTCGACCCCACTGGAATCGTCGTGGAACGTTCAGCGCGTCGGCTCCCGGGCCTGGCGCGCCACGCACTCCGCCGTCCGACAGGATCCGCCGCCAAGGCGCGCGCCGCCCCGGTGGCGTCCGGGGCCATCCAGCGCCCCGTCACCGAGCCCCTCCTCGGCGAGCCCGCCACCCGGGTCCGGCACGCAATGTCTACTTCCCCGGGGCGACGTTGGATCCCCCCACCCTTCGTGGCCCGACTCCCACCTTCCCGTCCGCGGCGCCACCCGCGTTCATGCCGGCGCCGGAGTCGGCCCGAGCTGAGGGCGCCGGTTCACGCGATCGGCGCTCGACACCGCCCCTCGGGCGACCACCGCGAACGCCCGCCGACTGACCGCCGGATCGCTTCACCCGCCGGGGAGCCCCCTCGGGGTCGCTCCCGAGCACGCACGCGACAGCGCCCGGCCACGGAAACCTCCGACGCACGGCCGGGACGCTCACCGCACCCAGGTCCCCCGGCGCCGCCAGGGGCGGCGAGCACGGCGATCCGTCACATCGTTTCGCCTGGATATTGGGATCGGATGACCGGCAAACTGGCGACCCGCCGACACGCCGTCAATACGTGACCAGCCCGGATTGCCAGCGCTTCGGGTCCCGCCCCTCCACCCCCTCACCCGGCCGGCCCCGCCTCCCTCAGCCCTCCTCCGACGCCGCTTCCGGCTCCGGCACGAACGACAGCCGCGCGATCCGCCGGCCATCCATCGCCTCCACCCGGAACCGGCCCTGCGGGATCCGGACCTCATCCCCCACCCGGGCCACCCGCCCCAGCTCGCCGAACACGAACCCGCCGATCGTGTCGTACATGTCCTCGGGCAGATCCAGGCCGAACCGCTCGTTCACCTCCCAGACCGCCACGTTCCCCGCTATGTAGATCTCGCCCTGCTTCGCCTGCTCGAAGGGGGGCGGCTCGATCTCGTGCTCGTCCTGGATCTCACCCACGATCTCCTCGATCAGGTCCTCCAGCGTCACGAGCCCCGCGGTCCCGCCGAACTCGTCCAGCACGATGGCCATCTTGATCCGTTCCCTCCTCATCTCCCGGATCAGGTCCTCCACCGGCTTGCTCTCTGGCACGAAGCGAGGCGGACGCATGACCTCCCGCAGGTCCGTTACCCCCTCGAGATCCGCGCTCCACAGGTCCCGGGCCAGGAGGATCCCCACGATCCGGTCGATCGTCTCCTCGTAGACCGGGATCCGGAGATGGCCCTCCTCGATCATGACCAGCTTGGCGTCCTCCACGGTCGCCTCCACCGGCACGGCCACGATCTGGGTGCGCGGCGTCATGACCTCGCCGACCCGGACCCGCTCCAGGTGCATGACGTTCGTGACGAGCCGCCACTCCTCTTCGTCCAGCGCGCCCTCCCGCCGCCCGATCTCCGCGAGCACCTCGAGCTCCGCCCGACTGATCGTGGGCCGCGGCTCGCCCTTCGGCGAGATGAGCCGGTTCACCAGGGACAGGGGGACCAGGATCGGCTTCATGACGAAGACCATGACCGAGAGCACGTAAGCGGCCGGCCGGGCGAGCGCCTTCCAGTACGTGGCCCCGATCGTCTTCGGAAGGATCTCCGACAGAACCAGGATCGCGAGCGTCAGGAGCGCCGAAAACAGCGCGATCCACTCGCTGCCGAAGACCTGGAGCGCGAGCGCGCCGCCGACCGATGCACCCACCGTGTGCGCGATCGTGTTCAGCGTGAGGATCGCGGCGATCGGCTCATCGATCTGGTCCCGCATGCGGGCCAGGATGCGGCCGGCCCTTTCGCCACGGTCCTTCAGCACCCCCACGAACGCGTGCGTGGTGGAGAGGAGCACGGCCTCGAGAATGGAGCACATGAAGGAGATGGCGAGCGACAGCCCGATAACGGCCACGAGGGTCGACAACGTGCTGCTCCGCGCATGCAGTGTGGTTTCAGGGGTACTGCGTCTTCACGGAAGCTACGGTTGTCCGCGGACGGGAACAAGCGGCGGGGATCCGGAACGGTCCGGGGTCGGGGTCGGGTCGATGCCGGGCTGCCATCAGCAGCAGGGGAGGGTGAGATCGTGCACCGGCCGGGGGGTACGGGCTCTCCAGAAAAAAGCGGTACACCGGGCGACGCTGCCCGGTGTACCGTTCACCGCCCATCCACGGGGTCGGGCTGCTGCCTGGCCGTGAACCAGGCCAAGCCCAGGACGCCCGCGATGTTGGACAGGAGGAAGACCGCGATTCCTGCGCCCGCTCCCACGAGCGTGGCAATCTGTATCGAGATCGCGGCCAACGTCGTCATGAAGATCCAGCAGAAGATCTTTCCCGCGATCGGGCCCTGTCCGTAGCCGCGCATTGTTCACCTCCAGGGTTGGTGATTCCCTCGACCACCCATACGGGCGGGCGTGCGCGCGAGTTTCAGGCCGTGGCAGGCGATCGTTCGCCACGAGCCGCAGACCCGCCGCGCACCGCAAGGACGCGCGGCCCGGCAGGAATCCAACACCGTATTCGCAGGCGAGTCTGGGCGTTCGAAAATCGGGCCCGGAGGCGGGCCTTCCGTGCATCGGGCGCGGGGCGTCCGGAACCCGGAGCCGGGCCGCCGGGCACCGCGCAGGACCGTCACCGGGCGGCGATACCAGCCGCGCCCGTGGCCGGGAACATCTCGCGTCCGGGGCGCCATAGGCCGCGGCCCACCGGCCGCCTACTTCACTGCCGCACCCGCGATGTGCGGCCCGACGAGGGGGATGGGAAGCCGGAAGTGGGCGATCTCGACGGACGAGAACCCTGCGCGCTCGATCGCGGCCCAGGTCTCCCGGTCGAGCTGGCAGCCATCGGCGAGGAGCGCGTGCGGGCGGCGGCAGAGGCGTTGCAGCCGCCGCTGCAGCGTGCCTTCGGGCGCCGCGACGTGCTCGATGAACACGAACCGGCCGCCCGGTCGGAGAACACGGCGGACTTCGGCGAGCACGGCGTCCACGTCCCGGACCGTGCACAGCACCAGCGACGCGGCGACCGCATCCATCGACCGATCCGCCACCGGCAGGCATTCCGCGGTCCCATCGAGCACTTCCGCGGTCAGCCCGAGCCGCGCCGCTTCACGGCGCAGGTACTCCCGCGCGAACGGGTTCGGCTCCACGCCGAACCACCGGACGCTCCGGTCGAAGTATGCCAGGTTGCGGCCGGACCCGGGCCCGATCTCGAGCACATCGCCGCGGAGTCCGCCGAACAGCTCCCGGAGCCGCCCATCCACGGCCGCCTGGTAGCGCGCGCTCCCCCGGGCCAGCGTCCAGGCGTGCAGGCGCTGATACCAGCGCCACCGCCGGAGCGGGCTCGCAGCCGTCTCGGTCACCGCCGCCTGTGGCGCCATCCCGGGCACGGGCACGAGAATGGCCCCCGCACTCTCGGCAGCCGCGGGCGCCGGGCTCGCCCCGGTAGTCCCAGGCGACGTCGGCTCCGACGCCGCCGGCGCTCCCCGGCCTCCTTCGTCTCGTCGGATCATTTCAGTCCGCACCATGAAGGATCGTACCCCCGAACCGCTCAACGTTCGACCGGCGGTCTTCGATTGACACCCTCGGGCACGACGAGTACCCTCCACGCACGGGCGGCGGCCACCAGCCGCCGGCGCAGACGCCGCGGGCCGCGGGCGGATCCGGGCGCCCGGCCCGGTCGCGCGCCTGGAACCCGTCCTTCCGCGAGGGTACAGACGACGATGCCTGACCCGCACCCGTACGATCCGAACCTCCGCGTCCGACCGCCTGGTTCCGGGCGCCGCGGTCCGGCGCGGTCGCGCGGTGTGCCGGCTCGCCCCGGCGGGGGCATGGCTCGTCGGATCCGGCGCTCCCCGATCCGACTCCGTACTGCCCTGACCGTGCTGTGCGCGGCCAGTACCCTGGCGTGCGGCGCCGGGCCGGGCGATGCCGGCGATCGGGCCGGAGCCCCGGCCCGGGACGCGCCCGCGTCCGTGATGGTGGCCGCCGCGGCCGACCTGGCGGCGGCGCTCCCAGACCTGGTCGGCGCCTTCGAGCGGCAAACCGGGCTCCGGGTCGAAACCACGATCGCGTCATCCGGGCAGCTCGCGCACCAGATCCGACACGGCGCCCCGATCGATGTCTTCGCCGCCGCGGACCGGGACTGGATCCGGCAGCTCGAGGCCGAAGGGCGGATCGACCCGGAGACCGTCGGCGTCTACGCCCTCGGGGGGCTCGCCCTCGTCATGCGCGTGGGCGGTCCGGAGCCCGCGGAGCTCGCCACGCTCGCGGACCCGGCCGTGCGCCGCGTCGCCATCCCGAATCCGGAGTACGCGCCGTACGGCCGCGCAGCCATGGAGGTGCTCACGCGCGTGGGGATCCGGGACGTCGTGGAACCGAAGCTCATCTTCGCCGAGAACCTCCGGCAGGTCATGCAGCTCGTGGAAACGGGCAACGTGGACGCGGTCCTGACCGGCCACTCCCTGGCGCGCGGATGGCCGGGCGCGTGGACGTCCGTCCCGGATTCCCTGCACGCCCCGCTCGAGCAGGCGGTCGGGGTGGTCTCCGGGACGAAAAACCCGGACGCCGCGCGGGCGTTCGTGCGGTTCCTGCTCGGCCCGGAGGGGCGGGCGATCCTGGCGAGGCACGGATTCGCACTCCCGGAGGACGTCGGGGAATGACGCGGTGCCGTGGAACGGCGTTGCGCGGTCGCAAGCTCCGCGAGCGCGGCATGGCCCTCGTCGCCCCGCGAGGAACCGCTGCGCTCTCCCGCCCCCCGGCGGCGACGGTCTGCCCGGTCCGCCCGGAGCCGACGGCTTCCCGGCCCGCCAGGCATGGCAACCGCGCACACGCCGTGCACGCACGCGCCCTCCCGGCCTGCCCATCGTCAGGTAGCCGTGCCGGTGCCCGGGCCCATGGAACCGGCGAGTCGCCCACCCGCGCGATCCCCCGATCGGCCCATTCCGGGACCCGGCGGCCGGGCCGGGCGTGCGGCATCGTTGTGTCTCGCCCGCGCCTTCGGCCGCGCCGCCGCGTCGAATCGGAAACCACCCGCCACCCGGCGGGTCGGCACGCGGAGCGCGACCCATGATCTGGCCCGCGTTCCGCCTGTCCCTCCAGGTCACGGGTTGTGCCCTCCTCCTCATCGTGGTCTTCGGTCTCCCGCTCGCCCATCTCCTCGCGAGGCGGGAGTTCCCGGGCAAGTCGGTGGTGGAGACGTTGATCCTGCTGCCGCTCGTGCTCCCGCCGAGCGTCGTCGGCTACTACCTGCTGATCGGCCTCGGGGAGCAGGGGCCGCTCGTGACCTGGGCGGGCGTTCGGCTCCTCTTCACCTGGCAGGGCGCGGCGGTGGCCTCGGCCGTGGTCGGGCTCCCGCTCATGGTCCAGGCCGCATCCGCCGCCATTGCCGCGGTGAACCCGTCCCTGGAGAACGCGGCCCGGGTGCTCGGCGGGAATGAGCTCACGATCTTCCTGCGGATCACGTTCCCGCTCGCGAAGCGCGGGATCATCGCCGGGCTGGTGCTGGCGGGTGCGAGGGCGTTCGGTGAGTTCGGCGCCACGCTCATGGTGGCCGGCAACATCCCGGGCCGCACCCAGACCGTCCCTCTGGCGATCTACGACGCGGTCCAGGCCGGGCGCTACGGGGATGCCCGGGTGCTCGTCCTGCTGACCACCTGCCTGGCGTTCGTCAGCCTGTGGCTGGTGCGCCGACTCACCCGCGCGGCGCGCCCGGCCGCGTCCCCCGCCACCGCACCGTTACCGGTCTCGACCTCGGACCCCGCGCGCCATGGCTGAACCGGCTGCGCCGCGGCTGCGGCTCGACGTGGAGAAGCGGATCGGCGAGATCCACCTGGACGTCCGGCTCGACGCGGGCACCGAGGCGCTCGTGCTGTTCGGCCCATCCGGCGCGGGGAAGACCACGATCCTGAACACCATCGCCGGGCTGGTCCGCCCGGACGCCGGGGTGATCGAGTTCGACGGCGCGGCCTTCTTCCGGCGCAACCGCCCCGGCCCGCGCGTGGACCTGCCGGCGAGGCGGCGGGGAGTGGGGTACGTGATGCAGGACTACGCGCTCTTCCCGCATATGACCGTGCTGGAGAACGTGATGTTCCCGCTCCGCGGCGCGCCGGACCGGGAGGCCCGCGCGCTGGCGCTCCTCGAGCGCGTCTCCGTCGCGCACCTCGCCCACGAACGGCCCGGCTCCCTCTCCGGCGGACAGCAGCAGCGGGTCGTGATCGCGCGGGCGCTCGCCGCGAACGGCGGGCTCCTCCTCCTCGACGAGCCCTTCGCCGCGCTGGACGGCCCGATCCGCGAACGCCTCCAGGCCGATCTGCGCACCCTCCAGCGCGAGCTCCGGCTGGTCATGATCCTGGTCACGCACCGGCTGGAGGACGCGTTCGCGCTCGGGGACCGGATCGCGGTCCTCCGCGCCGGCCGCCTGGAGCAGGTCGGGCCCATCGAGGACGTGGTCCGCCGCCCGGCCACGCGAGGGGTGGCCGAGATCATGGGGATCCGCAACCTGCTCCGCGCCCGGGTCGTGCAGGACGGCGACGGCCTCGCGCTGGACTGGGCCGGGACCCGCCTGGAGGCGCCGATCCCCGATACCGTCCGGCCCGGCTCGGAGGTCACGGCCTACATCCAGCCGGAGAACGTGAAGATCGTCTATCCGGACCGGCCGCTCGGGCCGGCCGTGGCGCACAACGTGTTGGACGGCGCGATCGTGGCCGCCCGCCACGGAGCGGGTACCCGCATCCTCACGGTCCGGCTCGAGAACGGCTACGAGATCGAGGTCCGGTTCCCGGTGCTCAGCTATTCGGCGCTCCGGTTGGAACCCGGCGCGGCCGTCCGGCTCGCGCTCCGGAGGGACGGGCTGGTCGTGCTCGACCTTTAGGAGGCCGGCTCGGAGACGGCGCGTGCCGAAGGCCGGGGGATCGGGAGCGCGGCGTCGCCCGCAACCCGGAAATCGGGAACGACCCGGCTCGCACCGCGCGCTTGACGCCCGCCAGTCCGGACGCTATTCCCGCGGCGAGCACGAGATCGTTCATCGCGGCGCCCTCTCTGCCGTGGGCCCGCGCTCCGGCGAACCGCGTCGATCCACGGTCCCGGCCGTCGCCCCCTCGAGCCGTAGGCGACGTCCCGGCTCCCCGCGCCTCGCGCAACGCCGACTCCGGGCCCCGGCACGGATCCCGGCCCGGGCCCCGGGCGCGGCCGTGCCAGGGCGCGCACACGACAACCCGAACGAAACGCCATGACGCAGCGGCTTTACTATACCGACGCTTACCTGAGCAGCTTCGACGCCGTCGTCCGGGAGATCGCCGACGGCGGTCGGCGGGTCTATCTCGACCGCACCGCGTTCTATCCCACCTCCGGCGGGCAGCCGCACGACACCGGCACCCTCGGCGGCGAGCGGGTCGTGGACGTGGTGGACGAGGGGAACCGGATCGCGCACGTGCTCGAATCCCCGCTCACCGTCCCGGTCGACACGCCGGTCCACGGGCGGATCGACTGGGCCCGCCGCTACGACCACATGCAGCAGCACACGGGTCAGCACCTCCTCTCCGCCGTCTTCGCGGACCTCTTCGGGCTGGAGACCGTGAGCGTGCATTTCGGCGCGCGTTCCTCCACCCTGGACCTCGCGTCGGAGTCCGTGTCGCCGGAGCAGATCCTGGAAGCGGAGAGGCGCGCGAACGAGCTCGTGTGGGAGGCGAGGCCGGTGGAGGTGTCCTTCGAGGACGCGGCCACCGCGACGGGGCTCCGCAAGCCGCCGGCCCGGGAAGGCGAGATCCGCGTGATCACGATCCAGGGCGTGGACCGCAGCGCGTGCGGCGGGACGCACGTCCGCACCATGGCCGAAATCGGCCCGATCCTGCTGCGGGGAACGGAGCGGATCCGGCGGGAGACGCGGATCGAGTTCTATTGCGGCGGGCGTGCCCTGGCCCGGGCCCGAGCGGACCACGAGCTACTCGGCCGCGCGGCCCAGCTCCTCTCGACGTCGCCAGAGGAAGTGCCGACGCTCGTGGCCGCGCAGCGGGATCAGATACGCGAGCTGGCTTCGACGCGACGTCGCCTCGGGGAAGAGCTCGCGGGATACCGCGCCAGGGAGCTGTACCGGGCCACCGAGCCGGGCCCGGCCGGCGTCCGCCTCGCCGTGGAACGGCGCCCCGAGGGCACGGTGGAGGAACTCCGCGCCCTGGCGCACGCCTTCACCGCGCACCCGCGCGCCGTCCTGGTCGCCACGCTCGCGGCCCCGCCCACCCTCCTCCTCGCCGCGTCCGACGACGCCGGGATCGACGCCGGCGCCATGCTCCGCCAGGCACTCGCCGAGGTGGGCGGCCGGGGCGGCGGCAACGCCCGCATCGCCCAGGGCACCGCGCCGTCCGCCGGCGCCCTCGACCGGGCCGTGGCGATCCTGGCCGCGTTGACGGCCCCGGAGAACCCCGGCCCGACCCCGCCCCAGGGCGCCTGACGACCACGGTACACCGATCCCGCCAGCGCGGGCGGAAACCACGTTCACTGGAGGCTACCCCGGGTGCCCGGGCAGCCCCGCGGGATCGGTCGTGAGCCAGGATCCCCGACCTCCGGCCGGCGCGTGGCCGACCCCGCGAGGGCGGCCGAAGCGGGAAGGGATCGCTCGCGGCGTCGCACGGATCAGCGACGTCCCGCGAGCGTCATCGGCTGAACCGGCGCCGGCTACCGCCCCCCGCCCACCACCTCCCCCCGCCGCTTCCACGCCTCCAGCATCGCCCGCTCCTGCTCCGGCGTGAGCACGTAGCGCGGCGACTCCCGCAACGACTGCGGCGCCGCGTCCGACAACCGCCAGGCAACGGTGTCCGCCGCCGTGGTGGCCAGCGGGCGGAAGGTCAACCCGGCCGCGATCGCCCGGCTGCCATCGATCTGCATGTGGCCGAGCTGGTCGCCCTCCGCCATGATCCACGGCACGGCGTAGATCAGGCCCATGGTCCCGCCATCCTGCGTCCGGCGCAGCGGATAGTTGCGGAGCCAGTCGTAGTCCTCGATCCACGTCCAGCTCAGGTCCACGGACGTCGTGGCCGCCACGCCGTACACGAACTCCTCCATGGTCTGGCGGCGCGCCGGGCCCACCGCGTTGTACGTGCCCGTCGTGCCATTCTCCAGCAGACGGATCATCCACTCGGTCAGGTCCCGCACGTCGATGTACTGGACCGGGTCCGTCCGACGCCCCGGGACCAGGATCTCCCCGCCTCGCCAGATCCGGACGGGCCAGTACGTCCAGCGGTCGGTCGTGTCGCCCGGGCCCACGATGTAGCCCGGCCGCACGATGATCGCGCCATCCGGGAACGCGGCCCGTACCTCGTTCTCGCTCCGCGCCTTCATCACGCCGTAGCTCGGCGGATCCTGCGGCGGGTCATCCTCGAGGAGGATCGGCCCGTCCTCCGGGATGTTCGTGGTCCGGTACGGGTAGAAGACGCCCGTGGACGACACGTACATGTAGCGCCCCACGGAGCCGCGCAGGAGCTGCGCCGACTCCCGCGTCCACTCGTGCCGGTAGCCCGACGTCTCGATCACCGCGTCCCAGGTCCGACCACGCAGCGCGGCCAGCCCGTTCGGCGCGGCGCGGTCCCCGACCAGGTGCTCCACCTGCGCGTAGTCCTCCTCGAAGAGGGACGGCTCGCGCTGCCCACGGGTCAGGATCGTGAGTTTGTGACCCCGCTGTACGCCCGCATGCACCAGGTACGGCCCCAGATACCCGGTCCCGCCCAGGATGAGGATGCGCAGCGAGTTCCCCGAGCGCCGAACGGGCGGGCGGACGGCCGCTGCCGGTCGCGTGAAGGCCGTGGCGCCGAGGCCCGCACCGAGCCCCGCGCCGGCCAGGTCTTTCAGGAATTGACGTCGGCTGGACATGCCCTGCTCCGGTAATGCTGTATGTGGGTTGACCCGGAATCATGGCTGTCGAGCCGGTGGCTGACAAGGGCTGTCCAGGTTCGCGGGACCGGTGCGATCGCCAGACAGGATCGATCACCCGAGCGCTTCGAGCCTGGGGAACGGGCGCCGTGACAGTCCATGCCGGCCCGCCCGGATCCGGCGCCCATGGCACGCGGGGCCGGTCCGTCACCCGCCGGGTCCGAGGCATGCAGCGCTGCCCGATCCGGCCCCCCTTTCCGTCGGGCGACGTCCTCGCTTCTCGTGCCCGGCTCGCCCGGCCTTCCCGGCACACGCCGCGATCGTCCAGGGTGAGGGATCAGGGGCGAGCGCTCCTCGGCGGTCTCCGGCTCGCGACCGGATCCATGTGCGATCGTGGAACGGTCGGCGGGTGGGCCCGACGGGTCGGCGCAATCGCTGCCCCGCGCCGCTCCCGGGGCCTTCCAGCGGCCGCGTCAGGAGAGAACGACCCGCGGCGTTAGCAGAATAATGTATCGACTCGTGTCATTATGACAATGTGAAATGCGCTTGATTACATCATTCCTTGTCGCGCACTCCGGCTCTCGGCCCGGTGCAGGGGCCACCGCCAGCGCCGGAACTCCAGCGCCGGCCAGCGCACTCGCCGGGCAGACGCCGTGCTGCCGGATCGGGTCACAGGTTGTGAGGAGGCGCCGATCGAGAGCGGCGAGACCGTCTTTCCGCAGCCGTCGGCCGCGGCACCCTCCGGCCGCTCCGAGCGCCCGGCCGAGCGGCCATCGGGCACGAGCGGTCCGCGAGGTCCGCCATCTCCCTCCTCTCCCGGGTCGGCCATGTCGTGTCAGTGGCCGCACGGGGCCCGGCCGAACCACGCGCCTGCGGCCCGACCGCCGCCTGCAGCGCGCCCGGATCCCCCGATCAGGCCCGCCGCGTGCCGCCCCGCACTGGGAGCCGCGCGCCCGCCCGGAGGCAGGTCACGCGGGCGACGGGGCGAACAGGCGCCGGTAGCGGAGGGCGAGCGTCGTCGCGCGGAAGACCATGAGGGTGACGATCCCCCACCACACGCCGGCCAGCCCCCATCCCATCGGCACCACCAGGAGCAGGACGCTCGCCGCGGCGAGCGCGGAGACGATCGTCTGGAAGGCGAGGTAGCGGAACGCCTCCGCGCCCATGTACACGCCGTCCCAGACGAAGACCAGGGCGTTCACCGGCTGCATGGCGATCACGAACGGGAGCACGCCGGCCACCGCCGCGAGCGCGGCCGGGTCGTTCGTGAAGAGGCGCGGCAGCCACGGGGCGGCGGCCAGGAAGAGGAGTGCGAGCGCGGACCCGAGGGCGAGCGCCCAGACCAGGAGCCGGTCCGCCGCGGCCCGCGCCCGGTCGTGGCGTTCCTGGCCCCGGAACCGGGCGATCATGGCCTGCGCCGCGATCGCGAGCCCGTCGATGACCAGGGCGAGGAGCATCCAGATCTGCATGGCGACCTGGTGCGCGGCCACGGCCACGGTGCCGACTCGGGTGGCCACGGCCGTGGCCAGCGTCATGGTCCCGATCAGGGAGAGGGTGCGCGCCGCGAGGGCGCTCCCCACCCCGAGGAACGGCAGCAGGTCCCGCAGCCGGGGGAGCACGAGCCGCACGCCGAGGGCCTCCCTGCGCCGGACCAGGATCAGCCAGAGGAACGCGAGCGCCCCGGTCCACTGGGCCACGAGGGTAGCCACCGCCGCCCCCCGCAGCCCCCACCCCAGTCCGAAGATCAGGAGGGGGTCGAGCACGAGGTTGACCAGGTTCAGCACGAGCGTCACGTGCAGGGGGGTCCGCACGTCGTGCCAGCCGCGGAAGATCCCGTGGGCCGCCGTGATCAGGAGCACGGCCGGGCCGGCGCACGCCCGGATCCGCATGTACTCGAGCGTCGGCCCGACCAGCTCGCCCCGGGCGCCCATGAGCCCGGTGATCGGCACGGCCAGGAGCTGGAGCACGGCCAGCGCCACGAGCCCGACCAGGGCCGCGAGGGTGAGCGCCTCCACCGCGAGCCGCCCGGCCCGCTCCACGTCCCCCCGCCCCACCGCCCGCGCCACCAGCGGCGTGGTCCCGTACGCCAGGAAGTTGAAAACCACGAACGCCAGCGAGAACACGGACGTGTTCACCCCCAGCGCCGCCAGCTCCGTCACCCCGACCCGCCCGACGAACATGGTGTCCACCATCGACACGAGCGGGTCCGTGGCCAGCGCCGCCAGCGCGGGCACCGCGAGCCCCAGGATCTCCCGGTCGTACGGATGGCGCAACCGGAACGCGCCCGGCAGCTGCTCGCCCCCGGGCGCTCTCCTCGCCGTGGACGTCTCCGCCATGTCGTGCTTCGATCCCGTGAACCCACCTCAGGCATCCCAGCGGGCGACGATGTTAGCGGCACCGCCGGCGCCGTGCAAACCCGCAACGGGAGAGCGCCCGGGGTTCCCCCCTGGCACCTTCGCCGATACGGACGGTCCGGCGCACCCCACACCCACCCGCTCCCCCGATGTGCCGCTCACCGACCGAGGAGAAAACGGCGCACGGAATCCGCAGGGCGCGGTCCGTCCCTCCTCGAGGCCCGTCGCGCCACACCTGAACGAGGCGTCAGGCGGCCCCGCAATCCCGTCATCGCGCGCCGGGGTGCAGGGCCCCTCGGGTGGCCGCATCGGCAATGGAATGCGGGTCCTCGTGCGCCCCGGGCGCAACGGGCCGCCGTCCGCCGATCCCGGAATCGGCCGGACCCCGAACCCGGCCATCCGCCGCGTGCATGGCCTCCGCGACGTCGCCTGACGATCCCAAAATTTGCCGGAACGCGGACGAGCGCCCATCTTCCCTGCGTCCGCCACCACCCGCGATCCCCCGGAGAGGGCGCGCCCCACGCGCCGGGCCGGGTGCGCGCGGACGCCACGTGTACGTTCTGGACCCACGAGATCCGGTCCGTTCGGACCACAGACCGCGAATGCAGACGACGATGAAACCCTTCGACCCGCCTGCCCGCACCCTCTTGGGCCCGGGCCCCTCGGACGTCCCGGCCCGCGTGCTGCAGGCCATGGCCCGACCCACCATCGGGCACCTGGATCCGGCCTTCGTCTCGCTCATGGACGAGGTCAAGGAGCTGCTCCGGTACGCGTTCCGCACCTCCAACACCCTCGCGCTCCCGGTCTCCGGCCCCGGCACCGCCGGGATGGAGAGCTGCGTGGTGAACCTGGTCGAGCCGGGGGACAAGGTCATCGTGTGCCGGAACGGCGTGTTCGGCGGACGGCTCCAGGACATGGCCGCCCGCTGCGGCGGCCAGGTCGTGACCGTGGACGACGAATGGGGCCGCGCCGTCTCGCCCGAGAAGCTGGAGGCCGCCCTCGCCGCGAACCCGGACGCCCGCATCGTCGCCTTCGTGCACGCGGAAACCTCCACCGGCGCCCGCTCGGACGCCGAAACCCTCGCCCGGATCGCACGGGAGCACGGCTGCCTCACCATCGTGGACGCCGTGACCTCCCTCGGCGGCATCCCCCTCGAGGTCGACGCGTGGGGACTCGACGCGGTCTACTCCGGCACCCAGAAGTGCCTCTCCGCGCCGCCGGGGCTCAGCCCCATCACCCTGAGCGAGCGCGCCGCGGCGAAGGTGTCCGGGCGCAAGACCCCGGTCCAGAGCTGGTTCATGGACCTGAGCCTCGTCATGGCCTACTGGGGCGGCGAGTCCCGGCGGTCGTACCACCACACCGCGCCCATCAACGCGGTGTACGGGCTGCACGAGGCGCTCCTCATCCTCCGGGAGGAGGGGATCGAGCGCGCCTGGGAGCGGCACCGGCGGAACCACCTGGCGCTCCGCGCCGGCCTCGAAGCGCTCGGGCTCCGCTACATCGTCCCCGAGTCGGAGCGGCTCCCGCAGCTCAACGCCGTGGCGGTGCCGGAGGGCGTGGATGACGCCCGGGTCCGCGGCCGGCTGCTCGAGGAGTACGGCATCGAGATCGGCGCCGGGCTCGGCGCGCTGGCCGGCAAGGTCTGGCGGATCGGCCTCATGGGCCACTCCAGCCGGCCCGAGAACATCGAGCGCTGCGTGACCGCCCTCGGCCAGGTGCTCGCGGCCGAGGGGCTCCGGGTAGGCACGGAGGAGGCGCTCGCCGAGGCGAGGCGCGTCCTGGAGGCGGAAGCCGGGGTTCCCTCGGGCGACGTCGCCTGAGCCGCCTCCCACGCCGCTCGATCCTCCTTCGCGGGGCCGCGTCCCATGGCGGGTGCGGCCCCGCGAACATCGCCCGCCCACGGCACGCCGCTGCGCCGGCGCCGGCACTTCCATCGCCTGCACGCGGCCGACGTCCACGCCGGCGCGGTGCCGCCGATTCCCCCACGGTCGGGCTCCCGTCCCGATTCTGCCTACACGGCGACCACGCGTCCGTAGACCAGGCGCCGCGGCCTCCCGCCTGGAACTACGCCCCTGCGCCCGACCCGCTCCAGGGTACCGGAACTCTGCGGCAAGGTGTCGCTAGCCCCGGCCCCACCGATCGACCGGCCTAACGATCTCCGCCCCTGGCCTGTCTACCCGAATGAGGCGGTCATGCACCGGCCGCCCGATACCGGGGTCGCACCGAGGCGGAGCAACGCGGCTCCCGGCGACCCGGTGGCTGCACCATCTCTGGAGGTACCACGATGCGGAAGACGATCGCTACAGCTCTCGTGCTCGCCGGCGCACTCGCGTTCGCACCGGCGTTGTTCGCGCAGGACCAGCCGCGGCAGGAGGACCGGCCGGCCCGGGCCCGCGCGCTGCGCGCCTTCGCCGGCGCCGACGTGCCCGCCGCGAATCTCTTGCGCCTGCGCGACGCGCTCGCACTCTCGGACGACCAGGTCCGCCGGCTCGAGGCGCTCGCCACCCAGCAGCGCAACCAGCTCAAGCCGCCGACCGCGGACCTGCTCCGCGCCCGGGCGGACCTGATCGACGCGACCTCCGGCGAGATCGACGTGACCGCCGCCCGCCGGGCGCTCGAGCGCATGGCGAAGCTCCGCACGGATGCGGCCGTGGCACGCCTCGAGGCGCAGCGTGCCGCCCGTGACGTGCTCACCTCCGAGCAGCGCAGTCGGCTCGACGCCCTCCGACCCACACGGCGCGGCATGGGGCGCGGGATCGGGATGGACGGCCCCGGAATGCGAGGCAGGGACGGTATGCAGGCGCCTCGCCGCCCGATGATGCGGCAGTTCCGCCGCGGCCAGGGCCAGCAGCCCGGGGCCCAGGTGCCGGCGCCGGCGCCCGACAACGGCGGCGCGCGCTGAGCTCGCACGTCCCAGGAGAGAGGGAAGGGGGCTCGCCACACGGGACACGCGCTACGCGACGACGGCGGATCCCACCCGCGTCGCGTGACGCTCGCCCCGTGGACCGGGCCCCCGCCTCATTCCTCCAGCGTGAACCCGAGCTTGACCGTGACCTGCCAGTGCTTGATCGCCCCGTCCTCGATGTGGCCTCGCGTATCCACCACCTCGAACCACCGCAACTGTCGGATCGTCTCCGACGCCTTCGACACCGCCCGCCGGACCGCCGCCTCGATCCCCTCCGTCGACGAGCCCGTCACCTCGATGGTCTTGTAAACGTGATCGCCCATGCGCTCCGCCTCCTCCTGACGTGACCGTTGCCCGCCCGACCGCTCCCCGGGCCAACCCTGCATTTTTCGTACGGCCACCGCCCGGCCGGACCCTCCGATCCACGGAGCGCCGCGCCGGCCACCCCCACGCCGACGCAGGCCGGAGTCTTCGGTGCAACGCCGGCGCGCCCGGGGCGCGCTGCATCGCGGCCGCCCGCGCGCTGCCACGGCACGCCCCCGACGCCCGGGGCCGATCCCGCATCCCCGCCCACCGCCGCACGCACCGACAATCGATATAACTCATTGTGCGCATTGATCTTGCATGATTTCATCGTGAGCCCCGCGCTCCACCGTTGGACGCGGGCAGCGGGACCCGGTCCCGCAACGTCCTGCTCTCCAGGAGGAGGCTATGCGACAATCGATGAATCGGCGCGCTTCGATCACCAGCGTCATGGCGGCGGTCACCGCACTCGCCCTCGCCGCGGCGGCGTGCGAGCCGACGCCTCAGGAAGTGACCGTCATCCAGCCCGCGCCTCCGGGCGTGGAGCCCACGTCGGTCACCCTGGACGCAGCGAACGTGGCCGCGCTCGTGATCTCGACGAACAACGCCGCGATCCAGCGGGCCCAGGTCGCCCGGACGCGGGCAACCAGCCCTCAGGTCCGTGCGTTCGCGGAGCAGAGCCTGGCCGATCACCAGATGGCGTCCCAGGTGATCGCCCAGCACCTCGCCGAGATGGACATCACGCCGAAGCCTGAGGCCACGTCGGCGCAGATCGACGCCAACGCCGCCACGACCGTGGCCATGATGCAGCAGGCCACCGGCTACGAGGTGGACCGCATCTACCTCGAGTCCGAGATCGCGAACCGGCGGTGGGTGATCCAGACGATCGACTCAGCCGTCCTCCCGATGGTGCCGGGCGGCGACGCGCGGCGGTCCATCCAGGACCTGCGGGAGCTCATGGTCACGCGGCTCATGGAGGCGGAGCGGCTCTACGAGACGACGCTGACCACCAGCCGCGTCCATCGGAACAACGGCTATCCCAACGGCATGAACAACTACCACAACGGTACGGGCAGCTACCACAACGGCACGGGTAGCTACCAGAACGGCACGAGTCGCTGACGGGCGTGAGGCGGGGGAGGAAACGGAGCCCTGGTCGGCTCCCTGGGATGCGACCCCACCGGGATGGCTCGGTGGGGTCGCAACGTGCGCGGGGGATCAGATGACGCCGAGGTCGCTCAGGATCGCCCGCAGGATCTTCGGCCGTGCCTCGATCATCGGGAACTCCAGGTCCCGGGCCTCGATCCGGAGCGCGAAGTATCGCACGCCGTCGGCCTTTTCCACCCACCCCACCAGCCAGCCGTGGTGCACGTCGTCGATCATCCCCCAACCGGTCTTTCCACGCAGCGTGTACGTCCCGGTCTCTTCCATCCGCATGATGTCCCGGACAATGCGGGCCGACCGTTCGGAGACCGGCAGCTCGCCGCGGTTCAGCCGCCTCAGGAACTCCACCTGCTCGTCCGCGGAGATCCGGAGCCCGCCGTCCAGCCAGAACCGGTCGATCCCGCCGGACGTCTCCCCGTTCCCGTACCCCAGCCGTCCCACCCACTCCGCCATCCGTTCCTCGCCCACGCGGCGCGCCACCTCCTGGTAGAACCAGACCGCGGATGCCGGGAACGCGCTCGCGAGCGTGTGGTTCCGGTTCCAGCTCTCCAGGCCCCTGTCCTCCCCGTCCCACGGGATCACCTCCTGCTCGTCGGCGAGCACTCCCGTCTCCAGCGCGATCAGCGAGTTCGGGATCTTGAAGGTCGACGCCGGGATCACCCGCTCCCGCGCCGCCTCGCCATCCGAGCGGATGTAGAGCCCCTGCGCCTCGTCGTACATCACGAACACACCCTCCGCGCCCCACTCGGCGATGTGGCGGGCGAGCTCGGGACGGATCTCCTGCCGCACCGTGACCGGGGCGGCAGGCGCGCCGCCGGCCGGGCGCCCGGGCGCATCGGCCCGCTCTCCGTCATCCGGGGCCGTGCACGCGGTCCATCCGAGAGCCAGGGCCGTGGCGAGCCCCGCCCATATGCGGATTTTTCCGCATCTACCCGCACGACGAATCGATTCCAATGTCATGATGCACCTCCTCGCTCGAACCCAGGGGACCGGCGCCCGTCGCCGACCCTTCCTCCTGCGGAAATTTCCGCACTGAGAACACGAAACGAGCGGCGCCTCGGCTCCGCTCAACCGCCCGACAGCAGATCCAGCACGTCCGCCGCCAGCGCCGCCGGCAGCCCGCCCCCCACGCCCCCGTTCCGGAGGAACACGACGACGGTGTACGCCGCGTCCCCGTCGGGCTCGAACACCAGCCCGGCGAACCAGCCGTCCACCGACCCGTCCGGGTACTGGAGCGAGCCCGTCTTCCCGCCGAGGCCCCATTCCGTGTGACGCAGGCGAGGTGCGATGGCCGCGGCAGTGCCCTCCCGCACCGTGGCGATCATGGCCTCCCGCAGCGCCGCGGCCGTGCCTTCGCCCATCAGCCGGGTGCCGGCCGCAGGCGCGCCCCCGGCCGGAGGCCTGGGCGCCACCATGACCCCGTCATTCCCGATCGCTTGCAGGAAGCGGGAGACGTGCAGCGGAGTGGTGGCCAGGATCGGGGCGCCGATGGCCGCCAGAGCGAGCTCCTCCGGCGCTGCTCCCGGCCCGAGCTCCGCGTACGGCTGAGGGGGCGGCGCCCAGGAGCCCGTTGAGGCGCCGGCGCCCCAGAACGCGGAATCCGGCGACCCGCCGGGCCCGTCCGCGACGCCGAACCCGAACCTCCGCAGGACATCCCGGAATGCCGGTTCACCGAACCGCTCGACGAGCTCGAGCGCCATCGCGGCCGCCGCCGTATTGCAGGATGTCACGAGCATCTGGTGGGGGACCGTGAGCATCCCCAGGTCCCGCCCCGAGGCGTTCGGGATCTCCACGCCGCCGGGCAGCGTGAGACTGCCCGGACAGGCGCGCTCCGCGTCCCCGAGCCCGCGCTCCCACCAGAGCGCCGCGACGGCCAGCTTCATGAGCGATGCGGGGGGCTCGAGCGGCACACCGGCCGGGTCCGCCCCGAGCGAGTCCGCCAGCGCCGCGTACAGCACCAGCTCGCCCGTGCGCACGTCCTGGGCGACGATGGCGCCCGTGCGCCCCGTCCGCGCGAGGAGATCCAGCGCGGCCCGGCTCCGCTCCGCGCACACGACAGCGGCGGCCCCAGGAGCGTCGCCGCAGGCGAGCAACCATCCGGCGTACGGTCCCTCCAGGGCGGCGGGCAGCGCCCAGGCGCGCTCCACGGCGCCACTGGCGCCGTCCGCGCGGCCGAGCCCGGCCAGCCCGCCGACGAACACCGCAGCGACCGCGACCAGCGCCGGAACGGCCGGCCGCGGGAGCCGCCGCGGTCGTGCCTCATCGAGCACGGCGCGGATCCGGCGCTCCAGCCCACCGCCCTGCGTCATGGGCAGCGCGGCCGCCGCCGCGGCCGGGGCGGGCCGCATGGCCCGCACCAGCTGGAGCAGCTCCGCCGCGTAGTCCACGGGGCGCACGCCGGCGAGGAGTACACGGTCGTCGCATGCGGACTCGGCCTCCCGGCGCATGGCCCGGGCCGCGTACCAGATCCCCGGATGGAACCAGAAGACCGCGCAGGCAAGCCGCGCGGCGGCGTGGGCGAGCACGTCCAGCCGCGCCACGTGGGCGAGCTCGTGCAGGAGCACCGCGCGCAGCCGGCCGCCCGGCCACGTCATGCTCCCCGCCGGGAGCATGATCACCGGCCGGAAGACACCCCAGGTCATGGGCACCGCGTCCGGTCCCAGCAGCCGGAGTCGCACGCGGCGACGGATCCCGAGCCGCCGCGCACACTCGCCCAGCGCCGCCGTCTCCGCACCTGCGGCTGCTTCCCCACCCCTCCCCACCAGCCACGCCACCGCGAGCTGCCCGGCCAGCCAGAGCACAGCGGAGAGCACCGCCACCAGCGCCCACACCCACGGCCACGCCCGGCCGAGGATGGTCACGCCGCCCCGCAGCGCACCGCTCCGGCCGTCCCCGGCACGCTCCGCCCTCCCCTCACGGGCCGCGACCAGGTCAGCCCACGCGTCGACGACCGGGGCCACCGCTCCCCCGAACCCCGGCCGCTCGCGCTCCGCCTCCCCCACCCGTTCCTCGCCCTCCCCCCACCACCCCGCCACCACGGGCACCCGCCACGCCGGCACCCACCGCTCCGCCACCGGGAGCACGAGCAGCCCCAGTACGGCCAGCAGCCAGACCATGTGCCGCCCGGAAGCGGAGCGGACGCACCACCGCGCCGCCACCGCCGCCACCCCCAGCAGCGCAGTCCACTTCACCGCGGCCCCGCTGACCGCCCACGCGAGCTTCGCCAGGATTCCGGGCTCCACCGCCATCACTCCCCCTGGCTCCGGCGCCGCGCCTCGTCCAGGAGTTGCTTCAGCCGCTCGTAGTCTTCGTCCGAGATCCGGAAATCCGCATCCTCCATGAGCGCCGCCACCGCGCTCTTCCGCGACCCGCCGAAGAACGTGCGCAGCATGTGCCCGAGCGCCGAACGCCGGACCCGCTCCGTGGCCTGCGTCGGGTAGTACACGTACCGCTGCCCGTCACGCTCGTGCGCCACGAGCCCCCGCTCCTCCAGAAGCCGCAGCGCGGACCTCACCGCCGAGTAGCCCGGCGGGTCCGGCAGCTCCTCCTGTACCTCCGCCGCCGTCGCCCGGCCCCGGCGGTGCAGGATCGTCATGATCTGCCGCTCCCGCCGGCTCAGTCCGATGTACGGGTCCATGCAACCCTCCACTCCGTTCCTTCGGCCGCCCGCGGCGCGGCCGTCCGGGCCGGCCGCGCTCCGGCGCAGCACGCCGTGCCAGGCCTCCCCGCCGTCGAACCGCGACGCACGGCGGGGCGGGGCCACCTTCCTCTGCGACCTCGTCTCACGGCCGTGCTGCAGCCTGCGTGGTGCGGCGCCCGTCTGGAACCGCCGCCCCCCGGCTCGCCGACACCGGGGGACCGCTCTCGCGCCACCCCCCGGTCGCCCGCCCCTGGGGACGCTGTTCCGCGTGCCCGGACTCCGTTCTCCCCGTCGTCCCCGGCCGATCTGCGGATTTTTCCGCACCTGCGGGAACCTAAGAAGCCCGGTACCGACCTGTCAATTGTGAACCATCCGCGCGCCGGCCGCGGCCGGCCTGCCCGCCTGACCCGCTGATGAGCTCCCACGTACGGGAAGCCCCCTCTGCGGCAAGCGGACCGAAACCAAGCTCGAACACACGCACGGGGAGTGCCCCGGCCCGGAGCGGCCCGGCACGGGACGATCCCCCACGCCCCGGGAGCGCCCGGGACCGCGCCGTGTCCGGTCAGGCGCGGCGTGCCCCCACGCCTGCCGGGAGCGGGCTCCACGACCATTCGCCGCCCGATCGCCGGAGAACACTACGACCCGCGGGCGGCTCGAGTGTCGGATCCTCGCGCCGCGAGTTGCCGGAATCGCCCCGCCGTGGACCACGGCGCTCACCGCAGGCCCGAACTCCGGGCGGCAATCCCGGATCCGCCGGCCCGCGCTTCCGCCGCCGGCGCCCGACCGGAACGTCGTCCCTCCGCTCGACCGCACCCTCGTGCTCGGTGCGGAGGCCGAGTGCGACTCGACCGCCGGTGGCGCGCGCGGCCGGCTCCTCGTGCTCCGCGGGCCGGTGCGAGTGGGTCACGGCGGCCCGGGCGGCGGATCAGGTCTTCCTCGTGCCCCGTGCCCAGGGGCGGGTGGCCGGGGCTCCACGGGCCTACCCACCTGCTCCACCCCGCCGCACCACCACGCCTATCGCCCGTACATCCCGGTCCTGGACTGCGGCCACCCGGTCGATGGAGCGCCCCTATCCCCACGCCCCGCGCACCGACCGGCCGGCTCGGTTGCGCGCCGCGCCACGCTGACCCCGGCGCGTCCGGCGCCCCGAACGCGGCCCCACCCGGGCAGCTCGCCCGCAGGCCCCGGCCCCATGCCGGGCGCGACGTCGCTCCGGACCTTCGACGGCCACCCCGGCCCGAATGCACGCGGCGCCGCCGGGCACGCGTACCGCTCCCGACGGCGCCACGAGCGGGGCCCACCCCGCCGAACGGCTCAGCGCAGCGCGAGCGGCGTGCCGTCCCGCTTGTAGACCACCCCGTCCTTCATCACGAACCCGACGTTCTTGAGCAGCTCCACGTTCTCCAGCGGGTTGCCCCGAACCGCGATGATGTCCGCCCGCTTCCCCGGCTCCAGGGTGCCGAAGTCGTGGAGCTGGCCGAGCAGCTTCGCGGCCTCCCGGGTCGCGCTCAGGATCGCCTGGGCGGGCGTCATCCCGGCCTCCACCAGGAGCCGGAACTCGTCCGCGTTCTCCCCGTGCGGGAACACGCCCGCATCCGTGCCGAACGCGATCGGGATGCCCGCCCGGATCGCCCGCCGGTGCGACTCCCGGGCGATCGGCGTGATCTCCCGCGCCTTGACCGCGGACCACGGCGCGAGCCGGCCGTCCTGGGCGGCGCGATAGACGTAATCGTACGCCATCATCGTGGGCACCAGGTACGTCCCCCGCCGCCGCATCTCGGCGATCACCTCGTCGTCGATCACGGCGCCGTGGTCGATCGACGCGACGCCCGCGCGAACCGCGTTCAGGATCCCCTCCTTGCCGTGGGCGTGGGCGAACACCTTTCGGCCGAGCATCTCCGCGGTCTCGACCATGACCCGGAGCTCATCGAAAGTGTACTGGGCGGGCCCGATCTCCGTGCCCGCGGACATGACCCCCGCCGTGGTGCAGGTCTTGATCACGTCCGCGCCGTACTTGATCTGGTACCGCACCGCCGCGCGCACCTCGTCCACGCCGTTCGCGATCCCGTCGTCCACGCCGGTCTCCTGGAACAGGTCCGGCCGGAACCCGGTCCGGTCACAGTGCCCGCCGGTGATCCCGATCCCCTTGCCGGCCGTGAACATGCGCGGCCCCGGGACGAGTCCTTCGTTGATCGCGTCCCGCAGCGCGATGTCCGCGAACTCGCCCGCGCCCGCGTTCCGGATGGTGGTGAAGCCGGCGAGGAGCGTGCGCCTCGCGTTCTTGGCGCCGACGAGCGCGGCGTAGCCGGGGTACCGGCGGAACGCCCGCTCCGGGTAACCGTCGGACGGGTCGCTCGTGATGTGGGTGTGCATGTCGATCAGGCCGGGGAGCACGGTCCACCCGGTGAGGTCGATGACCTCCGCCCCGGCCGGGACCTGCACGTTCTCGCCGATCTCCGCGATCCGCCCGTCCCGGACCACGATCGTCACGTTCGAGCGGAGCGCCTCGCCGGTCCCATCGAAGAGCTGGCCCGCGCGGATGGCGACGGTCCTCCCGGCATCCTGGGCCGCGGCGGGGCCGGCCGGCGCCAGCGCCAGGAGCCCGGTCAAAGCGAGACGAAAGGCCACGTTTCGCCGACTACGTCCCATGGTCCGACTCCGGATTGTGGTGGGGTTTTCGGATGATAGGGTCGTCGATCCGGGACATCCTATGCATTCCGCGCCGCCGTGGCCAGCCCGTCCCGCATCCGTCGGGCGGCCGGGGGATCGAGGAGCCGTGCCCGGCCCCTGGCGACAACGTGAGGACGAGCGCCGGGCGCGCACCCGCCTCAGGCAGGCGGCGGGGGCCGGAGGCATTCGAATCGGTCGGGGAGGACGGGTCGCGGTCGGGGGTGTTCGTCCGGCCGGAGCACGACGGCGCGGCAGGGCCCGGAACGGGGCCCCGCCGCGCCGTTCTTCGCCCTGACCGGCGGTTCAGCCCAGCCGGCGGTACTCGCGCTGGAAATACAGGAGCGGAGGCTTCTCCGGCCCGAGCTCGGCGTCGTCGACCGCGCCGATCACGATGTGGTGGTCGCCGCGGGGGAGGACTTCGTCGACCGTGCAGTGCAGCACCGCGACGGCGTCCGGGATGACCGGGTCGCCGTCGGGCGGGAAGAGCGTCCGGGCCAGCGGCCCCGGGTCCGCCGCCATCGACGCCGCCCGCTGCTGGTCCTCGCCCAGGATGCTGATGCTGTAGCGCGCCCCCGGCTCCAGAAACGGGAGCACCAGCGCGTTCGCGCCCAGGCAGATCAGCACGAGCGCCGGCTCCAGTGAGAGCGGGGTGAACGCCGTGGCGGTCGTCGCGATGACGTCGCCCGCATCACGGGTGGCCACCACCGTCACGCCCGTGGCCCACCGCGAGAACACGTCCTTCAGGCGCTCCGTCAGCGCCTCCGCCCCCGATTCCCCCTGCGAGGGCCGGATCCCCGCCCGGATCGGTTTCCGACTCATGGCGCCTCCTCCCGATTTCGCGGCGAGTGGAGCCCGTGGCCCCGGCTGGCCTACCTCAGCGTCTCGAAGGTCCCGGTGTCCCGGTTCTTCCGTACGTTGTCCCAGTGGAAGTACCGGCCGTTCATGGCCACGTACACCCCGGGCGGCAGGACCTGCACGAAGGAGAGCGCGCTCCCCAGGTTGAAGAGCCCGTCCGAGCTGCCGAACGCGTACGGGACCATGGCGCCGGTCAGTACGATCGTCTTGTCCAGCCCGGCGGCGGCCAGCGCCCGCGCCGTCTCCACCATCGTGTCCGTGCCGTGCGTGATCACGATCTTCGACTCCTCGCAACGCCGGCAGTGGTCCACGATCGTGGCCCGGTCCTCGTCCGTCATGTCCAGGCTGTCGACCATCATCAGGGTGCGCACGGACACGTCCAGCCGGCACCGGCCGAGCCGGAGCATCTCCGGAACGTGCGTGTCCTCGAAGTAGAGCGCTCCCCGCCGCTCGTCGTATTTCTTGTCGAAGGTGCCACCCGTCACGAAGATCCGAATCATCACCGCTCCCCATGTCCATGGACCGTTGGCCCGGACATGATATCGCCCCGGCCGCCGGAGTTCCACCGGTGGGAGGCGCCGCTCGACGACCTGCGGCGGTCCGGCGTCGCCGCCCGCCCCGGCCCGCCCTGCCCCGGCAGGCCCTCGCTACACCGCCTACCGGTACCGCCCCTTCACCCTATCCCTGAGCTCCTCGGCCACGCCCTGGCCCGCCACTCCTCAATGAGCGTCGATGGCCCGTGCGCGGGACCGGTTCACCCCCGGCATCTCTTCTCCCCGAACCGCCGGAAGCCCGGGGCCGGTTCCACCCCGGCCGGGAACGACCGTACCGCCCGGAGCGTTCCCGGCCGCAGGCGATCATACACCCGCCGGCCCACCTTCCCGTCGTCCACGCCCCCGGCCTCCTCGAGCTGCTTCAGTGTGGAAGGAGACCCTGGCCTGGCCGACGCCGACCGCCTCCCGCATTTGCCCTACCGTGTGCTCCCCATGCGTCAGCATCAAGACGCTCCGGCCCCGGATCTCCCCCGAAAACCCCCAGCCCAGCCCCACCCCCGCCCGATCTCCACCCCGATCCCGGCCGTCTCCATACACCCCCGCGCCCACACTGCCCCCGGCAACGCCCCCGCAAGGAAGCCGTACTCGTGCTCCTGCTCGTACTCCTGCTCGTACTCGATCCCGGAAGGTGGCACCGCCACGAAGGCTACCCCGTGCCCGTGCTCGTGCTCGTGCACGACCCGGGAAGGTTGCCCCGCCGCGAAGGTTGCCCCCGCGCCAACCGAGAAAGGTGGCCAAACCGCGAAGACACACCCCGTACTCGTGCTCGTGCTCGTGCTCGTGCTCGACCCGGAAACGCAGCCCTACCGCGAAGGCTGCCCCCACCGCATCTTCCGGGCGGGCCGCGCCACGGCGGACCGGCACGGCCCTCGACGCACGGCGATGCGCCCCGGGGAGAGGAGGCCTCGCATCGCCGGTACACACGATCACGGCAGACGATGAGGGAATGACCATGAGCGTGGTACCACCGGGAACGCTGGAAGGCTGGTACGCACTGCACCAGATCTTTGCGGTGGATTGGGGCGCGCTGGACGCGCTGTCCGACGAGGAGCGGGCCCGCGTGGCGGACGGGGCCCGGGAAACGCTGGCCGCGCTGGCGAATCCGGATGGCGAAGGCTGGACCGCGGCGTTCCGGCTCGTGGGCGGCGGCGCGGACTGGATGCTGATCCACTTCCGCGACACGCCGGAGGCGCTGGCGGACGCGAACCTCGAGCTGCGCCGGTCGCCGGTCGGGCCGCTGCTCTGGCTGACCTACGACTACTTCTCGGTGGCCGAAGCCGGGCTCTATCACGCCACCGCGGAGGGGGCGAAGGCGGGCCCGCCGGGCTCCGAGGCGTTCCGGAAGGCGCTCGAGGAAGCCGCGGCCGCCGAGCGCGCCTCGCCCCACGTCCAGGCCCGGCTCTATCCCCGGATCCCGGAGGGGATGCGCTACGTGAGCTTCTACCCCATGTCCAAGCGGCGTGCGCACCCGGACAACTGGTACACGCTGCCGCTCGAGGAGCGGAACCAGCTCATGCGGGACCACGGGCTCACGGGGCGGAAGTACTCGAACCGGATCTATCAGGTCATCACCGGCTCGGTGGGGCTGGACGACTGGGAGTGGGGCGTCACGCTCTTCGCCCGGGACCTGCTGGACATCAAGGCGATCGTGACCGAGCTGCGGTACGACCCCGCCAGCTCGCGCTACGGCGAGTTCGGTAGCTTCTACACGGGGATCCTCGCCACGCCGGACGCGCTGGCGGACACGCTCCGGCGGCAGTGATGCGCGGCAGGGCCCGGGTGCGTGCAGCCGCCCGGGCCCGCCATCGACAAGGGCGGAGTGTGCAAGGGGCGGGGCCGTGAGTGGGGCGCCTCGGGCGACCGGTCAGGCGCGGCCCCGCCCCTCCCGCCCTCCCCCACCCCGGCGGCCGGCGGTACCCGTCACCCGCCGTGCAGCACCCGGCGCAGCGGCCGGATCAGGACCACCGCCCCCGCCACCCGCCCGCCCAGCAGCGCGAGCATGGCCGCGCTCGCGCCGAACATCCCGACGCCCCAGCCGAAGATCGCGAAGAGGATCGCGATGGACGCCACCTCGACGGCGCTCGACACCGTGATGGCCCGGGTCGTCCGGCCGCGGACCAGCGCACCCTGGAGGTAGGCGATCCCGACGGCCACGGCCGGGAACGGCACCAGGATCCGGGTCGGCGCGATGGCGAGGGCGGCGAGGTCCGGGGTCAGGCCGGAGACGGTCTCGAACCACACGAACGCCAGCGGCGTGAACGCCACCAGTGCCTGCAGCGCCGCCGTGGCCAGCGCCATCCCCGCGGCGAACCGGGCGAGCTTGGCCGCGTGCTGGAACCGCTGGCCCAGCAGCGCGATCACCACCTCCTGGAAGGAGAACGCCGGCGCCCGGAACAGGAACGACAACCCGTGCACCACCGGGTAGACGGCGAGGGACTCCAGCGGCAGCGTGGCCCGGCCCATGAAGAACGTCAGCATCGGGTTCACCGTCAACCCGATGAGCGACGTGAGCGCCAGCGGGAAGTAGAAACGCGCGATTGCGCGGTAGTCGAGGGCGGGCGCGCCGGCCCCTTCGTGCACAGCGCCGCCGTGCCCCGCCCGCCGGTCCTCGCGCGCCCGACTCCCGGACGCCGCCGGCTCGGCGCCCGCCCCCTGGCCCCGCGAACCCGCGGCCGGCTGCGCTCCTCCGCCGAGCAGCTCCCGCACCACGCCCGCGGCCATGACCCTGGCGGCAAGGGCCTCGGCGCACACCCCGGCGGAGAGGGCCACCGCGCCGACCGAGGCGCCGTCCAGCCCCCCGTGCACGTAGAGCGCGATCGCGGTCCCGGCCATGGCGGCCAGCCGGATCACGGTGCCGTACGCCACCTGGCGGGTGCGGCCCGAGCGGATCAGCACCCCGTGCAGGAAGCGGCGGTACCCGATGGCCGCCGGCCAGGGGAGGAGCAGCCAGAGCGCGGTGTGGACCTGCGTGGCTACGGCGTCCGGGAGCCCCAGCAGCCCCCGGAGCACCGTAGCGTGCACCGGCGGCAGCAGGAAGAGCAGCATCAGCGCCGTGGCGCCGGCGTTCAGTCCGTTCGCGAAATTGCGGAGCTTGCGGTAGCTGCTCGCGTCCTCGACGAGCGCGGTGGCCGCGCTCATGAGCATGATGACCGGGGACTCGACCAGGATCGCGAACGCGAACGCCACGCCGTACGCCGCCAGGTTGACGGCGGGCTCGGCCATGCGCGCGATCACGGCCGCGAGGAACGGCCCCTCCAGGCCCATCATGAGCCATTGGGCCGCGAGGGGTACCCAGAAGAGGAAGATCGTGGCGTGGGACCGGGCGACGACGTCTTCGGCGCCGCTCGCCGGCGTGCCCGACCCGCGCCCGTCCCCGCCCATGCCGGCTTCGGTCCGGTCGACCACGTCCTTCATGCATTGAAGCTCGCGCAGGCCTGCGGCGGCTTCAAGGGCCCCAGACCATGCCATGCGGCGCCCGGAGCCACGCCTCCACCATCGCGGCACGGACCGACGCGCGGTCCCCGTGGTTGCGTTGCACCGGTCCTCGCGGCATGCTCCGTGAAAGCCCCCTCGCGCCCGGAGCCCGAACATGTCGACGCCCGAGCCGCGCCCGTTCAAGGACCACTTCTCGGATGCCGCGCCCCGCTACCGGCTCCACCGGCCGGTGTACCCCCGCGCGGTCGTGGACTTCCTCGCCGCCGTCGCACCGTCCCACGACCTGGCCTGGGACGCCGGCTGCGGCTCCGGCCAGCTCTCCGTGCTCCTCGCCGGGCGCTTCGGCCGGGTGGTGGCCACGGACGCGAGCGCGGAGCAGATCGCCCACGCAGCGCGGCACCCGTTCGTTGCGTACCGCGTGGCGCGGGCGGAAGCGTGCGGCCTCCCCGACCGGTGCGTGGACCTGGCCACCGCCGCCCAGGCGGCCCACTGGTTCGACCTCGAGACCTACTACGCGGAGGTCAGGCGGGTCGCCCGGCCGGGCGCGGTGATCGCGCTCATCACGTACGGCGTCTTCTCGATCAGCCCGGAGATCGATCCGATCGTCCGGGCGTTCCACGGGGGCACGCTGCGGGCGCACTGGCCGCCGGAGCGCCGGCCGGTGGATGACGGCTATCGCTCGCTCCCCTTTCCCTTCCCGGAGATCGACGCGCCCGTCATGGAAATGAGCGCGGATTGGACGCTCCACGACCTGATCGGCTACGTCGGGACGTGGTCCGCGGTGCGGGCGCTGGAACGCGACGAGGGGTCGGCTCCCTTCGCGGCGTTCCAGCGCGACCTTGCCGCGGCATGGGGCGACCCGGGGATGCGCCGGCGGGTGCGCTGGCCGCTCCGTCTGAGGGTCGGACGCGTCGGCACCGATTCGGCTTGAGAGACGCGGCGACGCAGGTCGGCGGGCGGCCTGCGACCGCCGACTGGAGTCATCCGCCGGCCGGCCCCGGAGCACTGTCCCTGAGCGATCGACCGTGCAGGGACGGACGGCATCTGGCCGAATGCCGGGCTCCGGACCCACTGGTGCGTGCGCCTACGCGGCCCGCCTTTGCGGTCGAGGGACGACCCCGCGGAGCCGGCCATTGCCGATGGAGACCGGAGACCGCCGGGAGGGCCGCCGGTGCGACGTCGCCCGGGAGACCCTGAAAGGCGCTCAGGCCACGTGCGCGATCGTCAGCAGGAACGTGGCGCCCTCCGCGGAGGCCACGGCGTGCTCCTCCCGACCCGGGAGCGACAGCAGCTCGCCCGCCTCCAGCGTGTACGACGTGTCGCCCACGTCGACGCGCATCGACCCCTCCAGGACCTGGACGGCCATCGGGCCGTCCGCCCGGTGCGTGGGGATCTCTCCGCCCGGAGCCAGGGTGATGAGCGTGATCCGGAGCGGCCCCTCCTTGACCAGGGTCCGGGCGTTCCGGCCGCTCCTGGCCAGGATCGCCTCATCCGCCACGATCCGCCGTTCCTCGTTCAGGTCGAGGCACAGCGCGGCGCCCGAAATCCTGCGCTCGATGGGACACATGGAGACACTCCTTTCCCGAGTCGTTCCGGGTCGCCCCGGTCGCGGGCGAGTCCCGCGCCAGGACGGACCCCGGCAGTCTACCCCGTCCCGGTCCGCCCGGCGAGACGCACCGGAAACCGCGGGACGTCCCGCGCACGACGTCGGGCCGGGCCCGACCCGCCGCCCGCCACGCCCCGCCTCCGGATACGATCCCTGCGCACGGCAACGCGGGGCGCCATGCCTCCCCGACCCGCTCCGGGAACCCACCGCGATCGGGCGAGTCCGGTCAGCTCGCCGTCACGGTCAGTTCGCGGCCGGCGGGCCGAGGGGGCTCGGCTCGCAGCCCTCCCGCCTCGCAGTGTACGTGATGGTCGCGATCCGCCAACCTTCCGCCGTCTTGACCAGAGTGAAGAGGTCCACGCCGCAGTGGCTGAATTCGCCGCCGCGCCAGAAGTCGTACGGCGCCCAGACCATCGCGATCCCCTCGTGCACCCGGACCTCGGTGTTCCAGATCCGGCCGAGCACCGGGACCGTCGCGTTCCTGAGCGCTTCGACGTAGCCTTCCGCGGTCCCGCTCCGGGGCGCCTCCGGCTCGCCGGACGCGTTCACGTTCACGGCGTGGATCGATCCCTCCGGCAGCACGGTCGAGGCCAGCGCGTCCGCGTCGCCGGCCTCCAGGGCATCGACGTACCGCTGGATCGTCGCCATGACGGCCGCCTGCTCGGGATCCGGCGCCCGCCCGGCCTCCGGCTTGCGTTCCAGCGTGCAGGCCGTGGTCAGGACGGTGAGGAGAAGGAGTGCCATCGCGATGGACCGGAGCATCGTCGCCTCCCGCACGATCGTCGAATTCGGGTTCGGAGATCCGCGGCCGCAGATGACCGGCCGCTCGCATCAGCCCTGGGAAGGTAGCGCGGCGAGGCGCGTGGAGCCAACGCCGGGGAGGCGGGACAAGCGACGTCGCGTTCCGACCCTCGTGGGCAATGACCCCGACCGGAACGCTTCAGCCGAGGGCCTTTTCCACCGCGTCCGCGGTGCCCGGCGGGACCCGCACGTCCCAGTCCCGGTCGGGCGGCGTCTGGCCCCGGATCAGGTGGGGGTTCAGCCGCTCGATCTCCTCGGTGTCCACGCCGGCCGCCCGGGCCACGTCCGCGAGCCGCGTCCCCGGCTTGACGCGCGCCCGCTCGAACCGCATCGGCTCCTGGTAGCGGAGGTCCTCGAACCCGTACCGCGCCGGGTCCTTCCCGATGTGCCCGACCGCCAGCATGATCGGCACGTAGTCCCGGGTCTCCCGCGGCAGGAACTCGCCGATCCGCCAGTACAGCGACTCGTCCCCTCGCTGCCCGCCCGCGCGCTGGCGCAGGACCCGGTCCACCCGGTTCTCGCCCGTGTTGTACGCCGCGGCCGCCAGGTACCAGCTCCCGAAGTGGTCGTACAGATCCTGGAGGTAGTCCAGCGCAGCGTCCGTGGACTTGATCGGGTCGTTGCGCTCGTCCACGTACCGCGAGACCTCGAGGCCGTAGCGGCGGCCGGTCTCCGCGATGAACTGCCACATCCCCGAGGCGTCGGCCCGGGAGTAGGCGGTAGGGTCCAGCCCGCTCTCCGCCATGGCGAGGAACACGAGGTCCTCGGGCATGCCGCGTTCCCGCAGCTTCTTCTGGATCATGGGGCCGTAGTAGCCGAGCCGCTCGACCCATTCGCGGGTGTCGTCGTAGCGCTTGGTGCGGAGGAAGTCGATCCAGTAGTCGACGCGCTCGTTCTTCTCCACCGGGAGGTCCCAGCTCGCCTTGACGATCGCGCCCGCCCTCCGGGCGCCGAGCGCCTCCTCGGCCTTCACTTCCTTGGCGCCGGGCTTCACCCGGTGGCCGTTCTTCGCCACCGTGAAGACCGCGGTGATCCCGGCCAGAACCCCGAGCACGGCTTTGCGTATCCGCTCCCCTACCATTGGCTCCTCCGCGCCGGGTGTGGTTCCCTGCCCGGTCCCGTCGCGCGGGCCGCCCCGTGCGGGTGCACTGTGCTCCTGGCGGCGCTCGGCCGCCGATCACGGTCGGCCCGGCGCCCGCTCACGCGCCTGGTGCTCCAATGCCGGCCCCGTCACACCCCCTGGATTGCCAGCCCGATCCGTCGGCCTCTGGCTCGCCCGTACGGCTCCCCCGCCGACTCGGCGGCGTCCGGGTGCGCCGGCTAGTCGGCCTCCATGGCCTCCGGCGCCGGCTCGAAGCCCTCGCACCCCGAGATCGGCGTCACCTGGAGGTGGAGCGCTGCGTGCTGCGGATGCCCGCACTCCTCCACCAGGTCCTCGGGCGCCCGGTGGGTCTTCCGGATCTGGACGAGCTGCGGCTGGTAGCCCTGGTGCTCGCCGAAGTGCACGCAGAGACCGCACTGGCCTTCGTTCACAGTGATCATCGTTGACCTCCGGCTCACGTCCGGGTTGTCCGTCTCCACCCCTATGCAGGGCATGCCCCATGCCAGGGACCGTTGCGGCGGAGCGCGAGCCGGAACGTGTGCAGCCGGGAGATTCGGGGCGCTCCGCGGGCCGGCCATCGGTCCCGCCGGCCCTTGCCGGTTGCGGCGGCCGGGCCCGGTCCGGGAGCGTTCCGGAATGCCGATCGGTGAAGGTGTGTCGAGGTGGGAAAAGGCGAGGGCCGGCCCCGGGCGGGGGCCGCAGCGCGACTGCCGCGGCCCCCGGCCGGAGTCGGCCTCCCGCGGGACTCAGCGCTCGCCGGGCCGGTAGGTCCGGCGCGCGGCCCGCTCCACGTCCTCCCGGTAGAAGTGGACCGGCCGCAGGTCGCCGGTGGCGTAGCGCTCCGCCTGGTCCAGGAAGTGGGGCGAGGACGGGTCGTTGCTGAGCCCGCCGGCGGTGATCGCCAGCGCCCGCACCCGCTCGCCGAACTCGACCACCGCCACGAAGCTGTTCCCGCTGGTGCCGTACCAGCGCTTCGTCCCCCGCTGCGGCGCCGCGCCGAACGACGCGAGCGAGCCCCACCGGCCGGAGGTGAACCCGACCGGGATCGACGGCGCGTCGTCATCGAAACTCAGGTCGATGTCGCCGCTCAGCCGCTGGAACCGGTTGATCTCGCCCCACGGCGTGCGCCAGTCGCCGAAGTCCTGGGCGAGCCGCGCCGATGCGGCCACCAGCGCGTCCAGCCGCTCCTCCGCCGTGGTCCGCGTGGCCGCGTACTCGTACACGTCCATGCCCGCGCGCCACGCGCTCGCCTGCACCCGGCCGAGCAGCTCCGTCCCCCAGAACACCGCCAGCGACGTCGGAACCGACTCCACGCTCCACCGGAAGTCCCAGTCCCGGAGCACCGCGATCTGCTCCGCCGTGGCCCGCTTCAGCGCGTTCCCGTCGGGCAGGGCGTCCCAACCCCGGACGAGCGGCGGGATCATCATGGCGAACGCCGGGAGGTACGTGTCGTACGCGGCGTCGCGCAGCGACTCCAGCGTGAAGTCCTTCCGCCCCTCCAGCAGCATCAGGGCATGGACACCCCGCGGGTTCTCCGTGCCACGGTCGAAGTAGCTCGGATAGTCCCCGGCCCGGGGGCTCGCCGCGCCCGCCGCCGAGTACGGCCAGTTGTTCGTGTTGAACGCGAAGCCCGTGGGCGGGTTGATCGCGTTCGGCGACTCCTCGATCGTGTGCACGCCCTGCCAATCCGTGGCCGGGTCGCTTCCGTCCACCGGGCGGCTGTAGTCGAACCGAACGTCCCGCCGCGGCACGAAGTTCGAGTGCAGGTACGCGATGTTGCCCTCCGCGTCCGCGAAGAGCGTGTTGTTCGACGAGTTCGTGTGCAGCCGCATGATCTCCAGGAACTCGTCCAGGTTCCGCGCCTTCGTCCGGGAATACGACTGGATGAGCTGGTTCACCGGATCCTGCAGCAGCGCCACGCTCACCCAGCGGCCGTCCACCGCGCGCACGATCGGGCCCCGGTGCGTGTGGTACGCCGTGAACGTGCGCTCCGCCATCCCGCCGTCCTCGGTGCGATAGCGCACCACCACTTCCCGGGTCCGGAGCGGGCGTTCCTCGTCCCCGTACCGGTAGTACAGCGCGCCATCCCGCTCGATCACGGTCTCGAGGAACTCGTCGATGTTGTCCACCTGGCTGGAGGTGTGCATCCACCCCGCCTTTTCGTTGAAGCCCTGGTAGACGAAGAACTGGCCCCACGTCAGCGCGCCGTACGCGTTCAGCCCCTCGTCGCTCACCACGTGGGCCTCGTGGCGGAAGTAGAAGGACGTGTGCGGGTTGATGAGGAGCAGGGCGTTCCCGTTCGCGGTGTTCTGCGGCGCGATGGCGATCCCGTTCGAGCCGAGGGGCTCCATCTCGGGATCCGGCTCCACGAGCGACGACGCGTACGCCGGGATCGCGGCGGCCCCGACGTCGCCCGAATCCGCCGCCCGCGCGGCGCCCCCCGCCTCCCCGACCGCGGTCAGAGGCGGCGGCGGGTTCGTGTAGAACGCCTCCAGCTCCCGCACGTTCACCCGCTCGATGTCCCCGCCGATGCTCCCCTCGGTGAAGGTGAGGGCCATCCACGGCTCGAACCGGGTGAGGACCCGCGGCTTCACCTCCGGATGGGTGTGCAGGAAGTAGTTGAGCCCGTCCGCCCACGCATCCATGAGCTCCCGCAGCCATCCCGGGCTCTCCGCGTACAGCCGCTTCATCTCCTCCGGGTCGATGAAGAGCTTCATGCGCAGGTCCTGCCAGATGGCGCTCTCGCCCTCCGCCTCGGCCAGGCGCCCCTGGGAGAAGAGGAAGTTCCGCTCGATCCGCGGGAAGTCGTCCTCCGCCTGCGCGTACATCAGCCCGAACACGGCGTCCGCGTCCGTGGGCGCGTAGATGTGCGGGATCCCCCACTCGTCCCGGATGATCGTGACTCGCCGGGCCCGGGCCTCCCACCGCGCCACGTCGTTAGCCGGGAGCCTGTCGGCCGCCCCGCACGAAGCCTGGGCGAGGGGCGCGAGGAACAGGACGAGCGCACACAGCGAACGCGCGAGGTACGTGCGTGGTCTCATGGATCGGTTCCCGTTGAGATGGACGGTATCGGGCGTGCTTCGGGCCGGACGGGGCCGCCGCGCCCATCCGTCCGGGCGCGGCCCCGGCCCCAGCACGTGCCACCCGTTGTAGCGCCGATTCGGAAAAGCTAACGCGTTGCGGCGTTTGCCGAAAGTTTCCGGTGCGGGCGCGGATCCGGGGACCGGGTCCGGAACGAAGGCTCCGGGAAGACGAACGGCCGGCGAGCCCGCCCCCGGTGAGCGAGCCCGCCGGCCGTCCCCGGCCCGACCGCGGCGCGGCCGGGCTGCCGCAAGCGGCACCCGGCGTCCGCCCGCGACTCAGTGGGCCAGGAACAGCGGCACCGGAACCCGGGCCAGGATCGACCGCGTGACCGAGCCGAAGAGCATCTCCTTGACCCGCGGCTGGCCGTAGACGCCCATCACCATCAGGCTCGCCGAGAGTCGGCTCGCGGCATCGGCCAGCGTATCCGCCACCCCCTTCCCCAACGGCAGCACGTGCGCCTCCGCCGCCCGGTCGTGCAGCGCGAGGAAATCCATCGCCTGCTGGGCGATCTCCCCCATCCGGGCCGCATCATCCCCGACCGCGACCACATGGATCGGGTCGCCCGCGTGCAGGCCGGAAGCCACGAACGCCGAGAGCGCGTGCGCCGCCTGGAGGCTGCCATCGTACGCCACCAGCACCGGCCCCTCCCCGGACAGGTTCCCCCCCGCGACCACCACCGGCCGGGATGCGTGCCGCAGCACCGCGGTCAGCGTCTTGGACGGCGGCGGATCCCGGTCCGTCTCGGGCACCGCCTTCTTGCCGATCACCAGCAGATCGTGCCGCTGCATCTCCTTGCCCAGCTCCTCCTCGGGGCTCCCCTCGGCGAGCCGTAGCTTGGGCTCGATCCCGAGGAAGCGCGCCTGCTCCGCCGCACGCTCCAGCGCCTGCTCCATCCGCTCACGCATCTCCGCGAGCAGCTTCACGTCACGCTCCGCCTTGATGCCCGCGGCCCCGATCGGAACCGGCTCCCCTGCCGTGATCGACGGCACGTCCACCACCGCAAGGAAGGTCACCGCCGCATTCGTCTTGCGCGCGAACGACAACCCCAGATCGACGGCGGCCTGGCTCCACCGGCTCCCGTTCGTCCCGATGAGCAGCGATTTGATCATCACGACACCTCACTTCCGGGTGCGATTCTCGATTCAATGTAAGGCACGGAGCCGCTCGCCGGCTCACCGCAGGAAAATCAGGCTCATGACCAGGAGCAGCGGGCCGAGGATCCCGACCGACCAGACCATGTAGCCGAAGAAGCTGGGCATGCGGATCCGGGACGTCTCGGCGATCGACTTCACCATGAAGTTCGGCGCGTTGCCGATGTACGTCATCGCGCCGAGGAACACCGCGCCGCACGAAATCGCCGCCAGCGTCTTCACCTCGCTGAGCAGCACGGCGAGGTTCGCCTGGCCGCCAGCCGTGTTGAAGAAGACCAGGTACGTCGGCGCGTTGTCCAGGAACGCCGAGAGCAAGCCCGTGATCCAGAAGTAGGCCAGATTGTTCGGCTCCCCCGTAGGCCGCGTGACCAGGTCCACGACGAACCCGAGCGCGCCGGCCTTGCCCGCCTTCAGGATCGCGATCGCCGGCACGATCGTGATGAAGATCCCGGCGAACAGCTTCCCGACTTCCTGGATCGGGAACCAGTTGAACTCGTTCGCCTCCCGGCTCGCCTTCGGGGTCAGCTTCCAGCTCGCGAAGGTGAGGATGAGCAGCACCACATCACGGATCAGGTTCTGGTACGCGATGTGGACGTGGTAGACCTCGAACGAGCCCAGTTCGACGAAGCCGGAGAAGAGGACCGCGCCGATAACGCCGAGCAGGAGCAGCAGGTTGATCCCGCCCTCGATGCCGAGCCGCTCCTCGGATGCGGGCCTGCGGGACTGATCTTCCTTCGCGTACTGGATCCGGTCCCAAACGTAGTAGATGACCAGCAGGATCACGGCCATGAAGGTCATCTCGTACAGGAGGTGCTGCGTGGTCCAGAAGAACGGCACGCCCTGGAGGAACCCGAGGAAGAGCGGCGGGTCGCCGAGCGGCGAGAGGGAGCCGCCGATGTTCGCCACGAGGAAGATGAAGAAGATGACGGTGTGGACCACCCGATCCCGCCAGGCGTTCGCCCGGAGCAACGGGCGGATCAGCAGCATGGCCGCGCCGGTCGTCCCCATCCACGACGCGAGGAACGTCCCGAGGGCGAGGATCCCGACGTTCACCTCCGGGCTCCCCGACAGCTGGCCCTTCAACCGGACGCCTCCCGAGATGGTGAAGAGCGCCAGGAGCAGGATGATGAACGGGATGTACTCGCCGAGGTAGACGTGCAGGACCTCGTAGGTGGTGACGGCGGGGCCGAACGCGATCAGCATGGGAATCAGCACCGCCATGCCCCAGAACGCCGAGACCTTACCGAAATGGTGGTGCCAGAAGTTCGGCGCGAAGAGGGGGAACAGCGCGATCGAGAGGAGGATCCCCGCAAACGGGATGACCCAGAGCAGACCGAGCTGGGAACCGTCCAGGCCGAGACCTTCCTCGGCGGGCACCATGGCAGCCGCTGCGGAGGCCACGTCGGGGATGAGCGCGAGCAGAGCCAGGACAGCCATGGGAATGACCGGGCGTGGTGTACGGAACTTCATGGGAACTCCGTCTTGAGAGCTGGTCCGAGCAATGAACGTGGCCCCCATGCGGGCCGCCCTCCCATACCGGCGAGATACCGGCTGGATGGGGCCTACGCCGGCAACGCTGCCGCTACCGTCCATGGGTGTGAGGAGCCTCCGAAAAATCGGCCCCACTCGGGCGCCCGTCAATAGCGGGCGGGCGGGCGGGAGCACGGATGGCGCGCGGGGTCGGTCCGCTTTGCCCACGCGGGCCCCGAACGGCACGACGGCGGCGGGGACCGGGATCCCCGCCGCCGCCGTGGACCGTGCCGGAGCCGACGTCGCTCACTCCTCCGCCATGAAGGGGTAGCGGTAATCGGTGGGCGGCACGAAGGTCTCCTTGATCGAACGGGGCGAGACCCAGCGCAGCAGGTTCAGCATCGAGCCGGCCTTGTCGTTCGTACCGCTGGCCCGGGCGCCGCCGAACGGCTGCTGGCCGACCACCGCCCCGGTCGGCTTGTCGTTGATGTAGAAGTTCCCCGCGGCGTGCCGCAACATGCCGAGGGCCTGGCGGATCGCGCCCCGGTCCCGGGCGAAGACCGCGCCGGTCAGGCCGTACGGCGAGGTCTCATCCGTGAGGCGCAGCGCCTCCTCCCAGCTCCCGTCGTACACGTGCACGGTCACCACGGGCCCGAAGATCTCCTCGCACATCAGGCGGTGCTTCGGATCCTTCGCCTGCACGAGCGTCGGCTGGATGAACCAGCCCTTGCTGTCATCGTACTCGCCGCCGGCGAGGATCTCGGTGTCCGGGGACTGGCGCGCGTAGTCGATGTACGACGCGATCTTCCGGAACGCCTTCTCGTCGATGACCGCGTTGACGAAGTTGCGGAAGTCCCGCGGGTCGCCCATGCGCAGGTCGGCCATCATGGCGAGGACGCGCTCCCGGACGTCATCCCAGAGGGACGCGGGCACGTAGACGCGGGAGACCGCGCTGCACTTCTGGCCCTGGTACTCGTAGCCGCCCCGCACGATGGCGACGGCGAGGGCCTGCGGGTCCGCACTCTCGTGCGCCACGATGAAGTCCTTGCCGCCCGTCTCGCCGACGATGCGCGGGTACGCGCGGTAGGTCTCGAGCCGCTCCGAGATCTGCTTCCAGAGGAGCTGGAAGGTCGCGGTCGAGCCGGTGAAGTGCAGACCGGCGAAGTCCGGGCTCGAGAGCACCACGTCGCTGATGGCGGGCGCGTCGCCCGGCAGGAAGTTGATCACGCCCGGAGGCAGCCCCGCCGCTTCCAGCAGGCGCATGACGTAGTAGTTCGAGAAGACCGCGGCGTGGGCGGGCTTCCAGATCGCCACGTTGCCCATGATCGCCGGCGCGGTCGGCAGGTTGCCGCCGATGGACGTGAAGTTGAACGGGCTCACCGCGTAGATGAACCCCTCGAGCGGCCGGTGGTCCATCCGGTTCCACATGCCCGGGGCGGACTCCGGCTGCTCTTCGTAGAGCCGGGTCGCGTAGTAGACGTTGAAGCGCCAGAAGTCGATCAGCTCGCAGGCCGCGTCGATTTCGGACTGGAACGCGTTCTTGCTCTGGCCGAGCATGGTGGCCGCGTTCAGCGTGGCGCGCCAGGGGCCGGCCAGCAGCTCCGCCGCGCGGAGGAAGATGGCGGCGCGGTCCTCCCAGCCCCACTCGGACCACTCCTTCCAGGCCTTGCGCGCCGCTTCGATGGCGGCCCGCGCCTCCTCGGGCCCCGCCTGGTGGCACCGCGCGAGGACGTGGCCATGGTCGTGCGGCATCACCACGTCCACGGTCCGTCCGGTGCGGACCTCTTCCCCGCCGATGATCAGCGGGATCTCGATCACCTCACCGCTCAACCTGTCGAGCGCTTCCTTGAGCGTGCGCCGCTCCGCCGTGCCGGGAGCATAGGAATAGACTGGTTCGTTCACCGGCGCCGGCGGGAGGTAACGCCCCTCCACGCTGCGCCCGCCCGGGGCTCCGCTCGTGTCTCGCTCCATGACGCTACTCCAATAAAGCAGTGTCCTACGGGTTATCGACGGGGCAAAGATCGGGTGCGGCGCCGGCGCGGGCAAGGGCGGGGGCCCCGTCCGGCGGGACGGGCCCCACCCCGCTCCCTACATCCGCCGCATGAGATGGTCGGCCATCTCCTTCAGTTCCTCCGGATGAAAGCCCGGAGCGAACACCGCGGGTTCCTCCGGCGGATTCGCCGGGCCGCCCTGCTCCTCCGGGAGACCGTCCCGCACCTCGAGCTTCGCGCCGTCCTGCGGATGCTCACCCCGCCAAATCACGCCGATGCTCTTGAAGTCGTCCGGGCTGAACCGGTAGAGCCGTGCGTGCAGCCCGCGATCGATGAACCGCTTCGCCTCCGGGAAATCCGCATCCGGGATCTTCGGGACCGGCAGCATCTTCTTCACGTCCGCGCCGGTCAGGTCCTCCAGCGCCTTGGCGTACGCCAGCGCATGCACGCCGCCGCGCACGAACAGGTACCCGAGCATCTGCCGCGCGATCGGATGATCCGTCGTCTCGTATACCCGGATCTTCGCCATCCGCGCCCCGCACTCCAGGAAGAAGTTGTGGAGCAGGTCGAGCACCAGGTCGCCCGAGTTGAAGACATACTCGCCGCTCCACCCCTTTCCGAGCGAGTTGACCGGGAGCGCGCCGAGCCCGGCATAGATCCAGTGGTGGCGCAGTCCGGCCGTGTCCTTCACCCGCTTGAACGGCGTCTGGAGCGGATCATCGCTCGTGGGCGTGCCCGTCAGCAGCCCGTTGATCACCGCCGACACCAGCTCGATGTGACCGTACTCCTCCGCCGCGATGTTCGCCACCAGGTCGTAGAACGGCCGGACCTTGTCCCGCCCCCGCATGTTGAACGACTGGTAGGTGTAATTCATCAGCGTGGACATTTCGCCGAAGCGGCCGCCCAGCAGCTCCTGCACGGCCGCGGCCGCGGCGGGATCCGGTTCGCTCGGCATGGGGAGCTCGATCTGGAGCCGATCGACTCGAAGGATCATCGCTACCTCCGTGGCTGGTGTGGATTGAGGGGTGACACGATCTCGCACGAACGGCTGGATCGTCCCGTGAGGCCCGATGGGCGTCGTGGGCCGTGTGCGCGCACACGTCGGCCGGGCGTGGCGGCAGCGCCGCGCCCCGGCGCCGACGTGCCCCTGCGGGCACGGGCAGTTCTCACGGGTCAGGGGAAACTTGGCCCCGATCGGGGAGGAAATCAACCGCCGGTCCGCCGGGCCGACTGGAGACGGTACGCCACTCCGTCGACCGGCCGATCATCTGGCACGCGACGGTTGGGCCATCCGGCGCACGGGCGGCCCGGCTGGCGGGTGGTCCGCCAGCCCCCTGGCCGTTCCGGGCCATCGACCCTGCGGGCCCGAGGCGGCCGGGTCGAGCCCGGGCCGGGACGGGACCGGGCGGGAAAGCCCCCAGCGCGGCCTCCGCGGACGCCGCAGAGCAGCGAGCTGCGGGCGGGCCCGGAACGAGCCTTGGCCAGCGTTGAGCGACCCCAAGGCGAGCCAGGGCCGGCACCGGCGACAACCGCGCCCGGGCGAGTGTCCGGGGTTCGAAACCGGGGTTTCTCGAGGGAATGGCAGGCCGCGCTCCCTACTCCTGCGCGGCTCGACGGTCGGCGATCGACGGGTTACGGCGGGATTCGGGGCGGCGGACGGGCGCGGCGCCCCCGCCGTCAGGCAAGCTGCCGCAACAGCGCGTCGGCGAGCTCCGGGAGCACGAGGCCGAGCCGGCCCTCGACCTTGATCGCGGCCATGTCGTCCCCGCGGGTGGGACCGAGGTTCACGATCGCGATGGGCATGCCCGTCTCGCAGGCGCGGTGCACGAACCGGCGACCGGAGTAGACGGCGAGCGATGAGCCCACGACCAGCAAGACGTCGCCTTCCTCGAAGAGCCGCCAGGCCTCGTCCACCCGCTCCCGCGGGACGTTCTCACCGAAGAAGACGACGTCGGGCTTCAGGATCCCGCCGCACGACTCGCATCCCGGCACCCGAAAGTCCTCGAACTCCGCCGCAGACAGCTCCGCGTCTCCGTCCGGGGCGGACGACACTGCCGCCCGCTCCGCGAGCCTGGCGAACCACTCCGCGTTCAGCGCCCGGATCCGCTCCTGGTGCTCGGCGCGTAGCACCCGCCGGCCGCAGGACAGACACCGGACCCAGGCAAGGGAGCCGTGGAGCTCGACGACGCGGCGGCTGCCGGCCGCGTGGTGCAGCCCATCCACGTTCTGCGTGATGATCCCCCGCACCACGCCGTGCTCTTCGAGGCGCGCCAGCGCCCGGTGGCCGGAATTCGGTTTCGCCTCCGCGATCGTCCGCCACCCGACCGCGCTCCGCGCCCAGTACCGGGCCCGCGCCGCGTCGCTCTCCACGAACTCCCGGTACATCATCGGCTTCCGGACCCGGCCGGCGGACCCCGGCCCCCGGTAGTCCGGGATCCCGGACTCCGTGCTGCACCCCGCACCGGCCAGCACCACCACCCGCCGGCCGCGGAGTAGCTCGGCGAGCGCCGGCACCTGCGCGGTCCCGTTGTCAGCGGTTGTGATCGTCATACAGCGATCTCTGTGGATCCGGATGGATCCGGCGACTCCTCCGGCCCGCACGAGCCAGGATGGTGCCGGATCGCGGGCCGCAGCGGCCGGGCCACGCGCTCAACGGCGCCGGCTTCAGCGATCCGCAGCCGCCGCCGACCCCAACCCCCTGCGGGCACCGGGTCGGCGGACAGTGTTGCCTTCGTCCAACGATACCCCGACCACCCGCGGTGGGTGCGGCACGGCGGCCTGCCGGTCGGCCTCCTGTCTGTGGTCCGGACCGCGATCCCCCTTGCGTCTGCCCACGAGCAGGCGACGCCGCGGCGGCAGCCGGACCCTCGTTCGGTGTTGGACCCTCGCGAACCACAGGGCGTGGGCCGGCGGATGCCCGGAGAGCGTCGGCCGGCGCCGAAGGGGGCAATGGACGACGTCGCCTACCACGATCACGCGGCAGGGCAGGCGCATCCGCTTCCGCCCTCCCGAGGATCCCGCCGCACAGGTTGCGCACGGCGCTGATCCCCCAAGCCGGAGCCGCTCGAGGGCACCGCGCGAACGCCATGCACACGGCGGGACACGCCCCGCCACCCACGCCCGCAACCCACGCGAGCCGCTCAAGCCGCCGCGGTCAGCGACGGAAGGTCGTGAACCCCTCCAGATCCAGCGTGCGCACCCGGCCCCGGGCATCGAGCCCGAAGGTGACGAACGCCGTCCCGAACCCCGGGGTCCTCCAGCGCGCCCGGAACGTGTCGAAGTGCCAGTGCTCGAGGTCCGCCATGTAGTCGGGCGAGTACCGCAGCACGAGCCGCCCGCCCTCCGACACGACCGAGATCTCGCCGTAGAGCGGATCCGAGTAGGTGCCCGCATAATCGGCCAGCGGGAGGGACGGCCCCCGCGCCTCCGCGCCCGCGGCCTTCACCGGCGCACCCCGCCCCGCCGCCGCAACCGCCGACCGCTCCTCCAGCGCCAGGTACTCCGCGCTCCAGTCCCGGTCCGGCAGGCCGAGCAGCAGGTCGAAGACCCTGTACATGAGCGCCGTCTGGAGCGCGCTCGAGCTCAGGTTCGCCATGACCACCACGCCGATCCCCTCCGACGGGATCATCCCGACCTGCGTCCGCGTGTAGTTCACGGATCCCGTGTGCTGCACGACCTTGCGCCCGTGGTAGTCGTGGATCCGCCACCCGAGCCCGTAGGCGCTGAAATTCTGGGTCGGGAACATCCGGCGGGTCGTCGAGTCCATCCGCATCACGACCTGCGGCGTGTGCATCTCCTCCAGCGTTTCGGGCGCGAGGAGCCGCCGGCCTTCGAACACCCCCCCATTGAGGTGCAGCCGGAGCCACTGGGCCATCTCCCACGCGCTGGACCAGACCGAGCCGGCCGGGCCGAGGGCATCGTAGTTCCGCCGCTTCATGACGATGATCCGGCCCCCGCTCCGCACGTGGGAAGACGCCACGTTATCCCGTTTTTCGAGCTCCTCGAAACGGGACGTCGTCCGCCGCATCCCGAGCGGCTCGAAGATGCGCCGCGCCACGAATTCGTCCCACGATTCGCCCGCCACCGCGGCCACCACCTCGCCCGCCACCACGTACATCAGGTTGTTGTACCCGTACCCTTGCCGGAACCCGCGCTCCTGCTCGAGGTAGCGAACCCGGTGGACCAGCTCCGACCGGTCGACCGGCGCCGCGATCCACACGTTGTCCTCCCGCGCCACGCCCACCCGGTGCGTGAGCAGGTCCCGGATCGTGACGTGGCGCGTCACGTACGGGTCCGCCAGCTCGAAGTGCGGGAGATGGCGCCGAACCGGGTCGTCCCAATCCAGCTTCCCTTCGTCCACGAGCATCCCCAGCGCCGCCACGGTCATCGCCTTCGTGGTGGACGCAATGGCGAACAGGGTGTGCTCGTCCACCGGCGCGTCCCGTCCGTGCTCACGGACCCCGTAGCCCCGCGCGAACACCACCGAGTCGTTCCGCACGATCGCGATGGCCAGTCCGGGCACCTCCCAGGCGCGCCGCGCCCGCTCGATGTACGCGTCCAGCTCCTCGAACCCGGGTGCCTGCGCCCGGATCGGCGCCGCGATGACGAAGAGCAGGAGGACGAACGAGTACCAGCGGAGTCGTTTCATGGGCCGTTCGGGTTGGATCGGTCGTGGGCTCGGCCGGCGCGAGCCGGCCGTGGGACTCCGCGGCAATCTACCCGTTCTCCCCCGCGCGCGCACGCGACCACGACGTTCCCGGTCGGGAACGACGGGTCTAGCGTTCCCCCCCGCGCGCACGCGACCGGCGCGCGCCGCCCGGCCCTCCGGGCGTCGCGCCCACACCCCGCGAAGCGACATAACGCATTGGTAGCATTGGGTTTGCGTATTCAGTACGTGGAGCCGCGGGCCACAACGGCGCCTCGCGGCGTCAACGCGATACGGAAGCGTTACCCGTAGCGCAGGAGGACGGAATGATGAGTACGCAGCCCCGAGCGGGTCGTGTGAGGACGGCGGCAGCCGTGGTGATCGCGGGCGCGCTCGCGTGGGCCGGGTGTGAACCGCAGCCCACGGAGGTGACGGTGATCCAGCCGGCGCCCCCGGGTGCGGTCACGACGGCGAGGCCGGTGACGCTGAGCATGGGGAACGTGGCCGCCGTGATCGTGTCCCAGAACAACGCGACGATCCAGCGCTCGGAGATCGCCCGGGTGCGGGCGGCCGACCCGCGGGTCAGGGCGTTCGCGGGGCGGGTCCTTTCGGAGAGCCAGATGGCGGCGAGCGTGATCAACCAGCAGCTCGCGTCGCACGGCATCACGCCGCAGCCCGAGGCGATCTCGATGGAGATCGACCGGAACTCGGCCCAGACCCTGGCGTCGCTGCAGAGCGCGCAGGGGCTCGAGGTCGACCGGATCTACCTGCAGACGCAGATCGCGAACGACCGCTGGTTGATCAGTAGCCTGGACGCGATCGTGCCGAGCGTTCCGAGCGATCAGCGGGGCAAGCTCATGGAGCTGCGCGACGCCCTGAACGCCCGGGTCTTCGAGGCGCAGAACCTCGAGGCCACGGTGCTCGCGGAGAAGCGGGCCCGCAAGCACAAGATGGATGGCACGTACCACAACAACGGTACGTACCCGAACCACAGGAACCGCATGCACAACTGACGCCGCTGACCGGTCCGATCCCCGGGTCGGACCGGTAGACGCGGAGCTGGCCGCACCGCCGGGGACCCCCCCCGGCGGTGCGGCGCCATTCTACACCGTTCACGGACCGATCCCGATGGCCCCGACGGTTCCCGTGGGGCGAGGTTTCCCGCGTCGTGAGCGGCGCGGACGCCGGCCGCTGAGCGGCGGCGGGGCGGGCGTGCCCGCCTCGCTCCGGGCGCCCCGTCTTCCGCGGTTCCGTCCACGACCGCGCCCGGCAACGGTCACGGAGAGCGCCCCTCGGGGCGCCCCGTCCGGCACGAGGAGCCACGCCTGGGCCGCGGACCGGCTCCTTCGCGCACTTTCCCACGACATGGGGGTACTCCAGGCGGGCCCGCCCCCTCGGGCCCACGGGAGTGAGCTCGGAAACACTGTCGAACCACGACGCGATGCCCGCCCTGCCCTTGCTTTTCCGCGCCGAATGCGAGACTCTCATGGCGTGCGCCGCGCGCGAGTGCGAATGCGGCCGCCTTCACGTTCGGGTTGGACGTACGGTCAAGGGCGGAGACCTTCGGACGAGGAGGGTGACATGAACCAGGAGCAGCTCGAGAAGATCCGTTCGGGGAACGGATTCATCGCGGCGCTCGACCAGAGCGGCGGTAGCACGCCGAAAGCATTGAGACTGTACGGAGTCGACGAGAGCCAGTACGCCAACGAACAGGAGATGTTCGACCGCATCCACGAGATGCGGACCCGCATCATCACCAGCCGCGCGTTCAACGGGGATCGGCTCATCGGCGCGATCCTCTTCGAGAATACGATGGATCGGGAGATCGAGGGACGCGGCAGCGCCGACTACCTGTGGTCGGTCAAGGGCGTCGTGCCGTTCCTCAAGGTCGACAAGGGGCTGGCCCCGGAGGAGGACGGCGTCCAGCTCATGAAGCCGATCCCGGATCTCGATGCCCTGCTCGAGCGGGCGCGCCAGAAGGGGATCTTCGGCACGAAGATGCGCTCGGTGATCAAGCGGGCCAACGAGAAGGGGATCAAGGCGATCGTGGATCAGCAGTTCGAGATCGGGCGCCGCATCCTCGCCGCGGGCTTCATGCCGATCCTCGAGCCGGAGGTGGACATCCACGCGCCGGACAAGGCCGAGGCCGAGGCGATCCTGAAGCGTTACCTCCTGGAGGGGCTCGAGACCCTCGACGAGGGCCAGCAGGTGATGTTCAAGCTCACGCTCCCGGACGTGGACGACTTCTACCGCGAGCTGATCGAGCACCCGCGCGTGCTCAGGGTCGTCGCGCTGTCGGGCGGCTACACCCGCGCGGAGGCGAACGCCAAGCTGGCTCGCAACCACGGGATGGTGGCGAGCTTCTCCCGGGCGCTCACCGAAGGTCTCCACGTCTCCCAGAGCGACGAGGAGTTCGACAAGGTCCTGGACGAGTCGATCCAGAGCATCTACGAAGCGTCGCTGACGTAACCGGCGGAGCGCGAGGCGGCCGGGCTCACGTGGGCCCGGCCGCTTTTCGTTTGCCGACCGACGCCCCGGTCCGCACCCGGGCGCATCGCCCTCCCTGGCGCGGGTCGCGCCACGAACCACGACCAAGAGCCCTCGCTCCGCGGTCCGACCTGTCGTAAGGCCCACGGACCGGGCGCCCGGCCGCCCGGCCGGTCGGTCGTGCGACCCTGGCCCGCAGCGATCCGCTCGAACCCGGGGGGACGGGTTCATCGCGAAGCGCACCCGTTTTCCTTGCCGTGCACGCCGGACGGGACATCGCGGCCGGAACGCCCCGCACCCCGGCGCGGCCCCCCGCGACGGCGCCCCCGCCTCGAATCCGTCGTCGCCGCCGGGCGTGACCCGAGCCGGCAGATCGCGGCGCCATCCCCGGACGCCGGATCCCGCCGGGCGCGGCGCGGTACGCCACGGGGGTGGTTTACGCGACGTCGCCCGACAACCCTCAGGCCTGGTACTCGAGCTGCGTAGCGGCCCGCTCCACGCGAAGGCGCACGAGTCGGGCAAAGATCACGCTCGCCGCGATCAGCGCCGCGGCCGCAGCGCCGAGCTTCCCCGGATTGGAGGCCAGCCACCCCACCAGGAACGGCAACACCCCGCCGAGCACGCCGACCAGGATCATGATCCAGATCATCTTGGACGTGCCCTCCATCTTCCCGGGCGGCAGGGAGAAGGGCACCACGGGCTTGACCAGCGTTTCCGCGAGGAGCACCAGGTTGCTCATGAGCCCGACCACCACCAGCCACCCGGCGAGCCAGACCAGGTCATCCACGAAGAACGCGAGCAATGCGCCCACGAAGACGAGGTAGGGCACGATGAAGAAGGCGACCACCACCCTCTGGGCGGACTGGATCAGCCGGGACCGGTCGGCCGGGGTCGCGAAGAAGATCCATGCCGCCCGGAACGCCTCGCTGTGGGCGAGCTGCGCCTTCAACATCAGCGGGAAGAGGAGCACGGCCATGCTGACCAGGGCCAGGTCCGGCACCCGGGCTCCGTCGGCGCCGCGCCCGCCACTCATGCCTATGAGCAGATAGAGCAGCGTGAGCGGCAGGATGGCGAGCACGCCCATGCGGAAGCGCAGGTCGTTGCGGAACTGGCTGCGCACCAGGACCGCGACCGCCCGCGCCTCGCCGCTGCGGAAGAACCAGGAACGGCGTGCCGGGCGGCGGGCCGGCTTCCCGGCGGACGCGGACATGAGCGCGCCGAGCCGCTCGACGTAATCGAGGGAGAGCCGGTCACGCATGCTGATCGCGAGCGCCGCCAGCGCCACGACGGAAGCGATCACGCCCGCCAGATGCGGCGCCCGCACCGACCCCGCCGCCAGCTCGATGTACCCGGCGAACCAGGTGCCCGGATAGAGCAGCAGCCAGGGGGACCAGGGCACCGCGAAGTTGGTCAGCGCGCTGCGCCCGACGAGCTGCGAGACCGCGAAGTACCCGCCGTAGACGAAGAAGCTGAACACGAGCTGCAACCACGACAGCACGCTACGCAGCCGTTCCGGGCCGACGGCCCGCGCGAGCCCCGCGTACCCTGCCACGATCGCGAGCGTCGCGGTCATGGCGCAGGCGTAGAGCGCCACCAGCGACGCCAGCCCGGCCCCGATCCCGTGCCGGATGCCGAACGTGAGGGTGGACGGCAGGCCGATCAGCGAGGCGAGGGAGAGCGTGTACACCAGGACGTTCGTCAGCTTCGCCGCGAAGTAGGTCCGGGACGGGATCGGCCGGAACCCCAGGACGCCGTAGTCCGTCGGCGAGAGGATCACACCGTTGAGGTCCATGAGCATGGCGGTCCCAACGGTGACCAGGATGTAGCTGTAGACGATCAGCGCTGCCGCGAACCGGTCCCGCAGGAGGAAGACGAGGGCGCCCACGAACAGCCCGAGCACGCCATAGAAGAACGCCCGGCCGAGGAGGGCCGAGGCCCCCTTCGAGCGGTCCGACCAATCCATCCCGGCCACGCCGGCGCTGCCCACGCGCACGTCCAGCTTCAACCACGCGACCGTGAGCGCGCGCCACTGGTCGTAGTCCACGCCGAGCGCGGTGATGAGACGCCTCATACCTCGTCCAGTGCGGCAAGAAGGTCGGCCGCGGCCACTCCGACGTCCTCGGCGCCGGTGAGCCGGCCGAACGCCTCCTCCAGCGTCGCGGCGCCCATGGACAGGCGAATCTCCTCCGCCGTGCCCTCCGCCACCTTGTGGCCCCGGTCGATGACCACGATGCGCGAGCAGACCCGCTCGACGACCTCGAGAATGTGGGAGCAGAAGAGGATCGCGCACCCCTGCTCGGCGAGCCGCTTGATCAGCTCCTTCACGACCGCGGCCGAGTTCGCGTCCAGGCCGTCGAAGGGCTCGTCGAGGATGAGCACCTCCGGCCGGTGCAGCAGCGCGGCCGCGATCACGACCTTCTGGCGCATGCCCTTGGAGTACTCGGCCATGCGCTTGTCCCTCGCTTCCCCCAGGCCGAGGCGCTCGAGGAGTTCGACCCGCCGGAAGAACGAGTTGGCCGGGTCGACGTGATGCAGGCAGGCGACCAGTTCGAGGAATTCGTCGCCCGTCAGCGCGTCGTACAGCGCGGGTGTCTCCGGCACGTATCCGATGCGCCGCTTCACCTCGAGCGGCTGCTCGAGCACGTCGTAGCCTGCCACCCACGCGCGCCCGGAGGTCGGGCGGATCAGCCCCGTGAGGATCCTCACCGTGGTGGACTTGCCGGCGCCGTTCGGGCCGAGGAACCCGACGATCTCGCCCGGCTCGACCCGCAGGTCGAGGTCCACCAGCGCCTTCTTCTCGCCGTACGAGCGGGACAGCTTCTCCGTCAGGATCATGGATCGCACATCGTTTCGGGTTGCGCAGGACGCCGGCCCCGGCACCCGCCGCGGCCGCCACGGCGTAAACCGGACCCCGCCGGGAGCCGGCGCCACCACTCGTCATCCCCGGACATCGGCGCCACGGCTCGGAGCGACCGCCGGCGTCGGGCCCGCCGCGTCTCAGTCCGCGGCCATGCGCAGGTCGTGATCGAAGCCGACGGTCGCGGCGCCCTCCTCGATCGCGAACACGGCCAGCGCGCCTTCCGCGACCGCCTCGGTGACCTTGCGCGCCTCGACCGCGTCGCCGATCACGCGCACGTCGGACACGAACGCTCTCAGCGCATCGGCCAACCCGTCGTTCGGCCGGTAGCCGAGGCAGTACACCACGGTCGCGGCCGGGATCGTCTCCACGCCGTAGACGCTCTCCACCGTCACCTCGCCCTCGTCCACCCGCATGATCCGGGTCCCGGTCCGGATCTCGACGCCGAGGGACTTCAGCCGCTGGAGCAGGAGCGCCCGGTCATCCGGCGGCGCGTCCGTCGCCACGGCGTCCGTCATCTCCACGATGGTCACGGTGTGCCCGCGCGCGGCCAGGAACTCGGCCGTCTGCGCGCCGTTGCATCCGCCCCCCGCTATCACTACGGGGCTCGTCGCCTCGTGTTTCCCGAGCAGCAGGTCCACCGCGAACGCCGTGTTCGCGCCGGGCGCCGCGTGGATGCGCGGGCGGTACGGGGACGCCCCAATGGCCACGATCGCCACGTCCGGGTTCGCCGCCTGGACCGCGTCCGCCGTGGCGGTCGCGCCGGTGCGTACATCTACGCGCAGTCGAGTCACTTCGCGGGTCAGGTACTCCCGCAGCTCGCGCCAGCCCGGACGGTGCGGCGAGGCCTCCGCGGCGAAGAGCTGGCCGCCGAGGGCTTCCTCCTTCTCGAAGAGGACGACGTCGTGCCCTCTCCGCTTCGCGACGATCGCCGCCGTCATCCCGCCCGGCCCGCCGCCGACGACCGCGATCCGGAGCTTGCGCCCGGGCTCCGGCTGCGCGAACAGCCCCTCCCGCCCCGTCTCCGGGTTCACCGTGCACCACACGTCCTTCCCGTCGAAGAGCCGGCCTACGCACCCCTGGTTGCACGCGATGCAGTGGTTGATCCGGTCGAGCAGCCCGTCCCGCGCCTTGTTCGGCCAGTCCGGGTCGGCCAGGAGCGTCCGGCCGATCGCCACGAAGTCCGCGCGGCCCGATTCGATCACCTCGGCCGCGAGCCGCGGGTCCCGGAGCTTCCCCACGGCGATGACCGGAATCCCGACCGCCCGTTTGACTTGCTCGGCGTACGGGAGCAGCACGCCGTCCTCCCGGGCCATGGGCGCCATCATGTAGCCCCGCGCGTAGGACGCATAGTTCCCCACCGAGATGTGCAGCGCGGCCACGCCCATCTGCTCGAGCCGCCGCGCGATCTCGACGGTGTCTTCCGGCGTGATGCCGCCAGGCACCATCTCGTCGCACGAGAGCCGGACGACGATCGGGAAGCCGGGGCTCACGGCGCCCTGCACCGCCTCCACCACCTCGGTCAGGAAGCGGAGCCGGTTCTCGAAGGAGCCGCCGTAACGGTCGTCCCGCTGGTTCGTGAACGGCGAGAGGAACTGGGTGATGAGGTAGCCGTGGGCGCCGTGGATCTCCACGAAGTCGCAGCCGGCGGCCTCGGAGCGGCGCGCCGCATCCGCGAACGCCCGGACCAGCTCCGGGATCTCCTCCGTCTCGAGGGCGCGCGGCGCTTCGCCCATGAGCGGGTCCGGGATCGCCGATGGCGCGACCGGCCGCTCCCCCGTGACCCGGGATTGCGTCTGCCGACCCGCGTGGTAGAGTTGCGTCCCGATGACCGCGCCGTGCGCGTGTGCGATTTCGACCAGGCTCGCCAGCCCCTCGATGACCGCGTCGTCGTGCAGGCCGAGCTGGTTGACGAACCCGCGGCCGTCCGGGCGGACGTACGCCGCCTCGAGGATCATCGTCCCCACGCCGCCCCGGGCGATCCGTCCGATGTGCGCGCGGTAGCGCGGCGTGGCCCGCCCCTGCTCGTCCGCGTAGTTCCGCACCATCGGCGGCATGACCAGCCGATTCTTCGTCTCCAGACGACCGATGCGACCCGGATGGAACAACGAATCCAGAGCAGCCATGAGTCCTCCTGGAGGGGGTGGGATGAACGGCTACGACCAACGGCCGGCGGCGGCGTGGGGAACTTGCCGGCGTCCATGGTCGCCGGCCGTCGTGCGCATCGTTGGTGGTGGGACATCCGCCCAGGCGATGCACATACCGCTCGCCGGGCAACGGCCCGTGTGCCATACATGATCGCACGCCGTCACGGCGGGCGCCAGGCTCGGCCCACTCGCGCTCCACGCCCCCGGCACCACGGCGACGCACACGCGGCTCCCCGGCAGCCCGGCCATCGATTTGGGCAGTTGTACGGACCACGCGGGCAACCCGGTCACCGCCGATCAGCGCGGCATCCTCCGGCCAAAGGGAGGGAATTGCGACATCGGCGCCTTCGAGAGCGAGGTCCCGAGCGACGACACCCCGCCCGACATCACCGCCACCATCACCGGCACGCTCGGCAAGCGTGGTTGGTACACCAGCGACGTGACGGTAAGCTGGACGGCGACCGACGAGGAGTCCGACATCACCGAATCGCAGGGCTGCGCGGCGACGACGCTCACGAGCGACACCGACGGAACCACGTTCGTCTGTAGCGCCAGCAGCGCAGGCGGCACCGCCGCGGACACCGTGATCATCGAGCGGGACGCCCCCCGCCGATCATCGACTTCGCAAGTCGAACTCCGGAGGCGCACGACAACGGGTGGGACAATGCCGACGTCACCGTGACCTGGACTTGCACGGATGCCGGCTCCGGCCCGGTCTCCACCAGCGTCAGCCAGGTGGTAAGCGACGAAGGTTCCGACCAGTCGGCCACCAACACCTCCACGGATCAGGCGGGGAACGCCGCCACCCATGCACGGAGCGGCATCAGCATCGCCAGGACGCCGCCCAGCCTCGAACCCGGCGTCTCCCTCGACCCGGTGCTACTCGGCGGCAGCGTCACGGCCACGGCGATCGCCACCGACGCACTCCCAGGAATCGCCAGCCAGAGTTGCGAGCCGGTGAACACCGGCAGCGTGGGTGACCACACCCTCACCTGTACGGCCATGGACAATGCCGGCATTACGGCCGAGGCGGCGGTCACCTACCGGGTCTCGTACACCTTCATCGGCTTCGACGCCCCTGTGTGCATTGACCAGGTGAACGTGGCCAAGGCGGGGCAGACGATCCCGCTCGAGTGGCGCCTGCTCGATTCGCAGGGCAACCCGGTGAGTACGTCGAGCGGCATACAGGTCACCTTCCAGGTGGAGTCCTGCGAGGGAGGCACGCCAATCGACACGATCCCTGCGGACTCACCCGGCGCCTCGGGGTTCGAGATCCTGGGCAAAGGTCGCTGCCGACTCAACTGGAAGACGCCCAGTAGCCTTGCGAACCAGTGCGGCGCCCTGCACGTGGACCTTGGCGAGGACATCACCCGTACCGCATACTTCCGCTTTAGCCGGTAGCGGAACCAGACTTTGCCGGCTGCCCAATCCGCGGGTGCGCCGCCGACTGTCGTGGCGCGCCCGTTATGCCAAGCCAACGTCGGAGGCCGAATGGACAATAGCCCTGCCATGGCCGCTTCACCGGCCGGGGAGTCCACGCTCGATACCGGCGGTTTGCTCTGGAACCCCGACCTGGCGCCGACACCGCCGGAGGCACGGACCTGGTCAGCCTACGACTACGCCGCCCTCTGGATCGGGATGAGCGTGGTCATCACCACCTACATGCTCGCCTCGGGGCTGATGCAGCAGGGGATGAGCTGGTGGTAGGCGATGTTGACCATCCTACTGGGCAACGTCCTCGTGCTCGTGCCCATGCTGCTGAATGCACACGCGGGCACGCGCTACGGGATCTCGTTCCCGGTACTCTGCCGCGCCTCCTTCGGCGTGTTGGGCGCGAACGTGCCCGCCTTGCTACGCGCCGTGGTGGCCTGCGGCTGGTTCGGCATCCAGACCTGGATCGGCGGACTCGCGCTGGACGCGCTTCTCGCCGCGGCCTGGCCGGCCTGGGCCGAGGTCGAGGGTTCGAGGTGGCTCGCATTCGCCGCATTCTGGCTGATCCAGGTCGCGATCATCATCCGGGGCGCCGAGGGGATCCGGCGTCTCGAGCGGGTGGCCGCGCCGCTGCTCCTGGCCGGCGGCGCCCTGCTTTTCGCCTGGGCGCTCCGCAACGGCGGCGGACTCGGGAACGTGCTCCGGGAGTCTACCCGCCTCCAGGGGAACACCACGGACGCATGGCGTATCTTCCCCGCCGGGCTGACCGCGGCGGTCGGCTACTGGGCCACGCTGAGCCTGAACATCCCGGACTTCACACGCTACGCGCGCAGCCAGCGCGCGCAGATGATCGGCCAGGCACTGGGGCTGCCGTTGACCATGACGGCGTTCGCCTTCATTGGCGTGGTGGTCACCAGCGCTACGCTGGTGGTGCTGGGCGAGGCGGTTTGGGACCCGGTCGAGCTGATCCGCCGCATCGGCTCGCCGACCGTCATCATCACCGGCGCGTTCCTGGTGGTGGTCGCCCAGATCTCGACCAACCTGGCAGCCAACGTGGTCGCGCCCGCCAACGACTTCTCGAATCTCAACCCCCGCCGTATCAGCTACGTGACGGGCGGGGTGCTCACCGCGGTGTTGGGGATCCTGATCATGCCCTGGCGGCTCTACGCCGACGCGGGCGCCTGCATCTTCACCTGGCTGGTCGGCTACTCGAGCCTCATGGGCGCCATCGGCGGAATCCTGATCGCCGACTATTGGCTCCTGCGCCGCCGCCATCTAGCGGTGCCCGAACTGTTCCTCATGCAGGGGCGCTACACCTACCGCAGTGGATTCAACCCGCGGGCGCTCGCCGCGCTGGTCCTCGCGATTCTGCCGGTGGTACCGGGTTTCCTGCGCGCCGCGACCACGCCGGGCGGCCAGGTCGCGGTCCCCAACTTGCTCGATCACCTGTACACCTACGCCTGGTTCGTCACGTTCGCGCTCAGCTTCCTGATCTACCTTCTGCTAATGCGGTCCGCGCCAGCTCTCGTCCAGTCGACCCCGCGGTCGGAGAATCCATTGTGAACGCTCGACCACACCACGCCCGCAGGCGCTCCCCGCCGGGCCGCAGACCTCCACGCCGAGGGCGGCCGGCGACCGGAGCGCTGGCCACGGTCGGGCTGCTGATCGCAGCGCTCGTCGCCTGCGAACCATCGTCCACCGAGCCGCGCGAGCAGGAGGTCCTGCTGGGTGGGCTCTTCTCGCTGACCGGCACCTGGTCCACCCTTGGGGTGAACAGCCAGCCGGTGATGGAACTGGCCAAGGAGGACGTGAACCGGCATCTCACGCACAACGCGGCCCTTGTCCGTTTCGCGGCCGCCATCGAGGACACGCGGCTCGAGCCCGACCGTGCGCTCGAGAAGGCTCGGTCGCTGCGCGCACGTGGTGCGCGGGTGGTCATCGGCCCGCAGTCGAGCGCCGAGGTCGCGCACCTGAAGCCCTATGTGGACGCGAACGGACTGCACCTGGTCAGCCATGCCAGCACGGCGGGGAGTCTCGCCATCCCGGGCGACAACATTCTCCGCTTCACCCCCTCCTACGGTCCCGAGGGCGTCGCGGTCCCGGCGTTGATGTGGGAGGATGGCATCCGCACGATCATCCCGGTCTGGCGGGACGACGCCGGCAATGCCGGCCCCGAGGCGTCGACCCGTACCGCATTCTCGAACCTGGGCGGGACGGTGCTCGAGGGGGTGGAGTACAGCGCCGTCGAACCCGACTTCGCCGCCCCGGTCACGGCGTTGCGTGCGCAGGTGGACCAGGCGATCGGCCGGCAGGGCGCCGAGCGGGTGGCGGTGTATCTGGCCGCCTTCGACGAGGTGGTGGATCTCTTCGCGCGCGCGGCCACCGACCCGGTGCTCGGCTCGCTACGGTGGTACGGCAGCGACGGCGTCGCCCTCAGCGATGCGCTGCTGGCGGTGCGTAGGCGGCCGACTTCGCGTTGCGCGTCGGCTACCCGAACCCGATCTGCGGCCTCGAGGAGGGCGCGCGCGAACTCTGGGAGCCGCTGGCCGCGTGCATCCGTGCGCGCACGAACCTGGACCCGGACGCCTTTGCGCTCGCCGTCTACAATGCGGTCTGGGTGACCGCCGTGGCCTACGTGACCACCGGGCCGGCGCCCGGGATCGACGCGCTGAAACAGCCCTTCGGAGAGGCTGCGGCCCGATACTTCGGCGCCACCGGCTGGACGGTGCTCAACGAGGCCGGCGACCGCTTGTATGGCGACTTCGATTTCCGGGCGATCCGAATGGAGAGCGGCGGGCCGCGATGGGGCCGCGTCGCCCGGTTCGAGTCGCGTACCGGGCGGCTCGACCACTGGTAGTGCCGTGCTGCTCCTGCTCTGCCCGGACTGCGGCGCAGACCCGTGCGCGCCCGGCTGGAGCCATGAAGGGTCCCTCGGCCCGGGTGGTCGGCCGTCCAACTGGCGCGGAACGACAGAACCCGGTGCGCGACTCGCCCGCCCGGGGCCACGACACGGATGAGGTTGACTACGCTGATGCCCGAATGTGGACCGCGCGCGACGCCGGTTCCGCCAGCGCGCCCGCGCGCGAATCCGGCCGGAGGACAAAGCCACCCCCGCCGGCTATTCCGTCCGAACTCCGGATTCGACCGGAGCGTCGGCGCCCGAGGCGCTCGCCAACCGCCGGGCTTGACCCGGCCCGTGGCCCCGGGCGACCATCCTTGCGGGGTCGGAACGGCCGTCGGCCTGGCAAGCACTCCCATACGAGCGGCAAACCCGCGTGGCGCTGGATCGAAGGATGATGAGTAAGCATAGGTTGCTCGACAGACTACCCGCCCTGCTAATGCTGGTCGGTTCGATCGCGTGCTCGCCCGGCGCCGAGCCCGACGCGGCCCCGGCGGACGACCCGGCGCAACCCGGTTACAGCGCCGCCGGGAACGAGCCGTTCTGGTCGCTGGCGTTCGGCGAGTCCGCCATCGAGCTCTACCGGCTCGACGTGGAGGACACGGTCCGCGTCCCCCGCCCGCAGGCCGAGCGTATCGACGGAGGGTGGCGCTACGCCGGCACGGCGGGCGGCGGGCCCTTCGTCGTCGAGATCCTGGAGCGGCGCTGCAACGACTCCATGAGCGGCCGGCCCTACCCCCACACCGTGGTGGTCACGGTCCTGGATCGGGTCTACAGGGGCTGCGGCGGGGACACCGTGAGTCTGCTGGCCGACGGGGAATGGCGCGTCATGCGGCTGGACGGAGCCCCGACGGTCGACCCCGCTCCGACGCTCCACTTCGAAGCCGACGGCGCCCTGTCCGGATCCGGCGGCTGCAACCGCTACCGTGCGAGCTACGAGGTGACCGGCGAAGGGATCAGGATCGGCCCGGCCGCGGCGACCCGGATCGCCTGCCCGGAGCCGGAAACGAACGCTCAGGAGATGCACTTCTTCGACGTCCTCGAGCGCGTCGACCGCTTCGACATCGCCGAGGACGGCAGCCTCGTGCTCTACGCCTTCGACGAACCGGTCATCGTGGCGGCTCGGTGACCCGGTGCTCCGGTGCCGGAGCACCGGAGCATGGCGGCGATCGGGACGGATCGGCTTGGCGCAGGCGGCAGCCACCCGGTACGAGGCGCGCCCGGACAGGCCGCGGGGCACGGACGCCAGACCGCCACGGATCCGGCCGGCCGGGCACCGGATGGCGGACCTTCGGGATGTCGAGGCGCCGGCGACCGGTGCCCGAGCCGCACCCTGGCGAACCGGGCGTCGGGGTCGGCCGAACCGACGTGCGTCCCGTCGCGCGCCGCCCGGCCCCCGGCCTGCCCCGGTCCCTACGCCGTCACCCCACCATCGATCACCAGGTCGTGCCCGACGACGGAGCTGGACTCGGGGGAGGCGAGCCAGAGCACGGCGCTGGCGATCTCGGCGGTCGTGGCCACGCGGCCCATCGGGATGAACCCCGCCACCCGGGCATCCCGGGCGCGTTCGGTCTCCCCGGGCAGCAGGGACATCCCGGTGTCGACCAGCCCGGGGCTCACGGCGTTGATGCGGATCCCCGCGCCGATGTACTCCCGGGCCGCGGCGCGGGTCAGGGCGCTCACCCCCGCCTTGCTCGCCGCGTAGGCGGCAAGCCCCGGCACCCGCAGATGCGCGCCCACGTTCGACGCCACGTTCACGATCACGCCGCCGCCGTGCTCCCGCATCCACGCGATCTCGTGCTTCATGCAGAGCCACACGCCGGTGAGGTTCGTGGCCAGGAGCGCGGCCCAATCCTCGTCCCCGAGCTCCGCCACCGGCCCCGGCGGGCCCAGGATGCCGGCGTTGTTGACCGCAATGTCCAGCCGGTCGAAGCGTTCCACTACGGACTCCACGAGTCGGGCGACGTCGCCCGGAACGCTCACGTCCGCTTCCACCGCCGCGGCAACGCCGCCCTCCGACTCGATCCGGGCCACCGTCTCGTGCAGCGGGCCGGGCCTCCGGCCGGCGACCACGACCGCGGCGCCCTCGGCCGCGAACGCCCGGGCCACCGCCCTCCCGATCCCCGACCCCGCGCCCGTGACGAGGGCGACCTTCCCGGCGAAACGTCCGTTCTCCACGGTGGATGGACCGTTCATGGCATCCCTCCTCCGTTCATCGATGGTTCCGTGAGTCCCCCGGGCCGGCCGTCCGCTGCGCCGGCCCGGACCCTCGGTCCGAAGTGCGCGCGCCGCCGCGGCGCAGGGCGAGCCCGCACAGCACGGCGGCGAGCAGGTACGCGACGGCGGCCACGCCGAGCGCGTAGGCGTAGCCGCCGGTGACGGCCGCCGCGACGTCGCCTCCCGATTCCGTGAGCCGGGTGGTGCGCAGGGCCGAGAGCGAGAGCAGCAGCGCGAGGCCCAAGGTGGGCCCCACCTCCATGGCGGTGTTGACCACGCCGCCGGCGAGGCCGGCCTGGTGGGGAGGCGCGTCCTCCAGCGCCGCCACCGTGGCCCCGGAGAAGGCGTGGCCCGCGCCGAGCGCGAAGACGACCAGCCCCGCGAGGATCAGCGGCGCGTACGGCGTGTCCGGCGCGAGCCGGGCGAGAAGTCCGTGCCCCACCCCCGCCACGCCCAGCCCGAGCCCGCACAGACCGGCCGGGCCGACCCGCCGGACGAGCCGGGCGGCCAGCACGCCGACCAGCGGAACGAGCGCATAGGGGAGGAGCGCGGCGCCGGTCCGGAGCGGCGAGAAGTCCCGCACCTGCTGGAGGTACAGGGAGAGGAAGAAGGCGCTGCTCGCCATGCCCGCAGACCCGAGGAGGATCACGAGCAGCGCCGCGGCGCGGCGCCGGGACGCCAGGAAGGGGAGCGGCAGGAGCGGCGCCGGCGCCCGCGCCTCGACCCGAACGAAAGCGGCCAGCAGCACCGCCCCGGCCACCAGCGGACCGAACACCTCGCCCGCCCGCCAGCCGTGGGTCTCGGTAGCGAACAGGCCAAAGCCGAGCGCGGTGAGGCCGGACGCGGCAAGGATGCCGCCGAGGACGTCGACGTCGCCCCGGGCCGGGGCCGGGCCACGGGGCAGCAGCCGCGGCGCCGCCAGCAGGACCAGGAGCGCGGCGACAGCGGGGATCCCGAACGCCCAGCGCCAGGAGAGCCACGTGACCAGGACGCCGGAGAGCACCAGCCCGCCCGCCGCCCCACCCCCCGACACCCCACCCCAGATCGCCAGCGCCCGGGCGCGCGAGACCGGATCCGCATAGACCGACGGCACCAGCGCCAGCGCCGCAGGCGCGGCCAGCGCGGCCCCCACCCCCTGGGCGAACCGTGCGAGAAGGAGCCATACGAAACCCGGCGCCGCCGCGGCCCCCGCGCTGGCCGCGCCGAACAACAGCACGCCCCACACGAACGCGCGCCGCTGCCCGAACCAGTCCGCCACCCGGCCGCCGAGGAGCAGCAACCCGCCGAACGCGAGCCCGTACCCGGCCATGACCAGCGCCAGCTCCCCCTGCCCCACCCCGAACTCCGCCTGGACCGCGGGCAGCGCCGCCACGACCACCGTGATCGCCGCGATCAGCACGAACTGCATCCCGGCCAGCACGAGGAACGCCGCCCGCGGGCGCGAGGGCGCTCCACTTGCCTCCTCCCCGCCCCGATCCGTGCAACCCGCACCGTCATCCCCACGCGCTCTCTGCGGGACCCCGCCCGCCTCGTCCGATCCCGCACGCCCTGTGTCGAGGTCGGGCGCCGCCGGTTCGGCAAGCGGCACCTCGGGCGTACGGCCACGTCGCCGCGCCGTCGCCGGCGGTACAACCCCCGATACCTTCCCGCTCCGACCCATCGGAACGATCCCGGCTCGCCGAACGCTGGCCGTACTCCCCGCCTGAGATTCACCCGTCGGCGAAGCCGGTCTGTCGTCAGCACGAAGACTCGATTGCGTGTCTCCTTCCGCAGTTCGACGATCATTTCCGGCCAGCGCCCCGTCCTGCGGCGCCGGCCCGTGGCCGGCGATCCGGGTCGCTGGATCGCCCGGCTCACCGGTCGAAGCCGCGCCCATGGCCTGAGCGCCCCGTTCGTCCCGCGGCAGACCGAGGCCGTGGTCACCGGCTTCCGCCACCCGCCCTTGGGTCTTCCCTAATTTGACCGATCGTTCCAGATTGGGACGCGTCATTGCCGTGGCCTCCTCCATGGTCGGGGTCCGTTCAGTCCGGAGGCGTCAGTCGAGGATGGAGAGGGCGAGCGCGGCCGCGTCGTGCAGAGACCGGGCGTTCGGGCCGGCCTTCCCCACGACGCGCAGCCCCTGGAGCACGACCAGCAGGAAGCGCGCGATCGCCACCGGGTCCTTGTCCGCGGCGAGCTCGCCCTGGTCGCGGGCGCGGGTGAGCGCGCACGTCAGGGCGCGCTCGAGCTGGGCCCAGCTCTCCTGCACGCGCCGGGTGACGAGCGCGTCGGCTGGCACCCGCTCCATGGCCGCGTTCACGATCATGCAGCCGCGGCGCCGGGTGTCGCAGACCGCCTCGTCGACGTACGCGCGGACGAGCGCACGAACGGCGGGGAGCGCGGGCCCGGGCCGGCTCAGCAGCTCGATGGGGTTGGGGTCGCGGGTGCGGAGATAGCGGTCGAGGGCCTTCAGGTAGAGCGCGTGTTTGCTCCCGAACGTGGCGTACAGGCTTCCTCGCCCGATGCCGAGGTGATCGACGAGGTCCTGGATCGACGTGGCCTCGTAGCCCCGCTCCCAGAAGAGGTCGAGCGCTGCGTCCAGCGCCGCGTCCGGGTCGAACTCCTTGGTCCTGGCCATGGGAGGAAGCTACGCATTCTGGAACGGCCGGTCAAGTATCTGACCCGGCGTCGGCTGGATCCCGCGTCGAAGCGGGGTCTCCGGCATCGGGGATGGGTGCATGGGCCAGGGAGCGGTGGTGGCCGGCGTGCGCGCGGGCCCGGCCCCCGTCGGACCGGCTCGTTGCGTGCACCGTGCCCCGGTGCTCCGGAGAACGCTGAATCGCCGCGGGCACGCCGTGCGGCGCCACGAGGCTCCCCAGCCCCCAGACGCCTCGGACGGGGGGATCGAGGAGCCGCTGGTGGAACGGTGAACGCGGAAACTCGGGTGGTAGGCGGATGCGGCGATCGACGGGTGGGTCAGGGCAGCACAGGCCCGGACGCAGGGCGCTGCCCACGCCCGGCCGCCGCGGAACTGCCCGCGGGCGGATCGACACGGACCGGGCGACGCCACGAGCGCAGGCGCTCCCGTTTCGGATCACCTCGGGCACGGCGCCCACGACGTGCGCCATCGGGCCTCCGCCCCCGTCGGCGCTCGCCGGGCGCGCGATGACACGCCCGCAGCCCCGCCCTCCCGGTCTCGAGGACCGCCCGGGCCGTCGCCCTCGATGCCATGCACGCGCGGTCCGGCTCCGGTCATGAGCTCATGCACCCGACGCCGGGGCGCGCGATGCCACGCACCTGCGCCCCGGCCCCGTCGCCCCCCGACCACCGGCCGGGCAGTGCGGCTGTGCTGCCCAACGCCGGGCAGACCCGGTGCAACGCCGGACAGGTGTCGGTAAGCGTAACCGTTCCGCCCCGGCGTACCGGGGAGCCCGAACGCGCCGGGCCCCGAGAAGCGTCAGCTCACAGGATCGACCGGCCGATGGCCATGATCCCGCCGACGATGAAGAGCATGGCGAGGACGGCGCCGCCGAATTGGAGCGGCCAGCTCTTGCGCTCGGCCGGCCGGCGCCGGTTCATGGCGCTGGTCACGTGGGCCACCACCGCGGCCAGGGCCATCATGACGATGTGGCCGGTCAGCGCCGGATAGAACGGCCACAGGAAGACGAGGATGATGCCGAGGAGGACCTGCACGTCCAGCAGCCCCACGAAGAGCTGCATGGTGATGCGGCCGACGCGGTCGTACGGCTTGCGGCCGAACAGTCCGATCGCCGCGTAGACCACCGCGATCAGTCCCGCCAGCAGGACGAGGTACCGTACCCCGGAATGGGCATGAAACAGTATCTGCATCGGGCGAGGCCTCCGCGTCGAGGGTTCGAGGCGCCGCGTCGCGGCCGGGCCGCTCGCGGGTCGGATCGTGTGCGCGGCCCGGGGTGACGCCGTCGCGCGCCGCTCGTGTCAGCATTGGGCAACGCGCCGGCTGGAGCGCGGTCGTACGCCGCAGGCCGGGCGTCGCCCGACAGGATCGGGTCCGGACGGGATCGGCGCAAGGGATCGCGGCCGGGGGAACGTCACCGGCGCCGGCGGAGGCGTGGTGTGGTCCGCGCGCCGGGAGTCGGCGGGAGCGACGTCGCCCGAAGCAACCCCCGGCGCCTGTCGAATTCCTCCTTCTCCGATCGACGCCCGTATGGAGCCCCGGCCGCAGTCCGGGGCCCGGCGAGAGGGTTGCCGAACCCCGGGGGCGGCGCAGCACGCGAGCGTGGACGCGCGACGTCGCCTGCACCCCCAGCGAACGAACGACCGAAGGAGGACCGGATGTTCCGTACGACGATGGCCCGGATACTCGTGATCACCACGGCGCCGCTCGCGTGGGGCTGCGCCGGCGCCACCCCGACCCCGCCCCCCGCCGACCCCGTGGGCGCCCGCGTGGAGGTCAACGGCATGCAGATGTACTACGAGGTCTCCGGCCAGGGCGACCCTCTCTTCGTGCTGCACGGCGCGTACATGAACATCGAGGCCATGGGCGCGATCATCCCGATGCTCGCCGAGAGCCATCGGGTCTACGCCCTCGAGCTCCAGGGCCACGGCCGCACCACGGACATCGACCGGCCGATCACGTATCCGAACCTGGCGGACGACGTGGCGGCCTTCATGGACGCGGTCGGTCTCGAGAAGGCCGACGTCTTCGGCTACTCCATGGGCGCGGCGGCCGCCCTCCAGCTCGCGATCCGCCACCCGGCGAAGGTGAACCGGCTCGTCGTGGCGTCCGCCTCCTACGACACCACCGGCTGGCAGCCGGAATTCCGGGCGTTCATCCCCCAGATGGTGCCCGAAATGTTCCTGAACTCGCCCTTCGAAGAGGAGTACCGCCGGCTCGCGCCGAATCCCGACGGCTTCCGCAGCCTCGTCGAGAAGCTGATCGCGCTGGAGAAGGAGCCCATGGACTGGGAGGAGGATGTCCGGGCGCTCCGGCACCCGGTCCTCATCATCACCGGCGACGCGGACGTGGTCACCCTCGAGCACTCGGTGGCGCTCTTCCGGCTGCTCGGCGGCGGCGCCATGGGCGACATGGGCGCGCCGCTCCCCGCTTCGCGGCTCGCCGTGCTGCCCGGGACGTCCCACACCGCCATCATCAATCAGCCCGAGCTGCTCCTCGCCCTGATCGAGCCGTTCCTGCGAGGCGAGACGCCGAGGGGGATGGTCGCTGAGTAGGCGGGAGGCAAGCGGCTTTTTCGGCGCTGGCCGCGCCGCGCGGGGCGTGTGCAGTGCCGACGCGCAGACAGGGTCTGCGACGCAGGGAAGCGCACACGGTGGGTCGCCATCCGGAACTGGTCGAGGGTGTCCTCGTGCCGGGATGCAATGCCATTTTCCGGCGCAACTCCCTCGGGGTCGGGTGCCCCGCAGTCAAGCCGCAGGGCGACGGGCGAGGCAGATATCTGGATTCGCCCCCTCTCCCGGGAGAGCCGACCGGTCTCGACCCTCCGATCCATGCCGGCACCGTGATGTGAGCTGCGGACCGGGTTCCGACGCCGGCCCTGAGCGTCACCCGTCCCCGGTCGACCAGGGCTCTGGACAGGACTCGCGGCCCGGTCTATCCGTAAGGTATGCACCCGCCCCTTCGCCGCACCGTCGTCGCACTCCTCCTGCTCCTCGTGTCCGCGCAGGCCGCATGCGGACCGGCCCGGGATGTGCCCGAGGAGGAAGTATACGACGCGGTCCTGGCCGAGGCCGCGGCCCGCCTCGAACTGCCGCAGCCGATCTTCGTCCACCCGTACATCGCCCGGCTGGAACGGCTGGAGGACGGCGGCCGCTACGTCATGCGCGACTTCCTCGTCTACGACACGGCCGTGGTCCCCGCCACTGTGCGCCGGAGGCCGGATGCGTATCGGATCTGCCGCATTGACCCGGTGGGCGCCTGCGTCACGCCGGCGGGCCGGCCGTCCGTGGTGCTGTCCGACATCCTGGACGAAGGCCGGAACGGTGGCGTCGTCCTGCTCATGGTGTCGGACCGGCGTTCGGCCATCCGCCCGCAGCGCTTCTACCTGGCGCGGGTGAAGAACCGGAGCGTGGTGCGGTTCGAATCGATCGAATAGTCAGCGAAGATGAAGGGGGATGTCGGGACCGCCACGATCGCGGCCGGAGGCTTCGTTCCGGGCCCTGCGCCGCGCGTCACACCGGAACTCGCACCGCGCACGTCGAAGCTCGCGGGGGCGCGTTTGGCCCACGCCCCGGGCTTCGGGCGGCCGGCTTGCCGCCGCTCGCCTTCGGTTGCCGTGGTGCCGTACTAACCGGACTTCCGGTGGGTGCTGGAAGGCGGGGCCACGCCTGTGCTGTGTGCGACGCCGGGGTGATCCCGACTTCCCGGGCGGAGGAACCTACGGCGCCGCTTCCTGGACCCAGGTCGCGCCGCAGGCGGGTGGTCGCGCCCGCACAGCACCGCGCATGTCACGCCCTACCCACATATTCGGCGTCGGGCAGCAATGAACTGGCAGGGCAACGGCCAAGTGACCGGCCGTCACGGCACATCCCGTGCCGCGGACCGCCTTCCCGTGCAATAATTCTATGGCACGACAGCACTCGCCACATTATATTCGCCGCAATCGATACCTTCTTCGTCTCTGACCTCACGCAACACGAACCGTGACCAAGCCAGACCGGATCTCCCGAGCCGAGCTCGCGCTGGCATTGAAGTTGGCGGCCCAGCGAGAGGTCATCTCCGCGAGTCACGATTCCATTTCCCTCGCCGAAGCAGAGCGTATCGCGCAGGAAGTCGGCGTGGCACCCGCGGAGCTGCGGGCGGCGCTCCGGGCCCTGTACGCGCGTCGGCTGTCCAGCCAGGGGATCCTCGGCCCCGACGGGATCCAGACGGTGCAGGACACGGTCCGGGGGACGATCACCCCGGCCACCGCCCACCACATGCTCGCCCGAGGGCAGCTCGAGCTCCCGATCGTGGGCGGCGCCATCGACCATCCGAGCGAAGGCCTGTGGCGGCTGACGGATGGGCGAGGCGGCGCCGCGCTCCAGGTCATCTCGCGGGGCGAAGAGACGGCCATCGCCGGAACGCAGGACCGGCGGGTCACCAAGTGGGGGCTCCTCGCGGGTGGCACCATGGTCGGGGCCTCGGCGGGGTACATGGCCGGCGCCTTCCTCGCCATCGGGCTCTTCGAGGCCACGGTCTTCGAGCAATCGATCCCGCTCGGCCTGATCGCCGCCCTGCCCCCGCTCGCCTCGCTCGCGGGCGCGGTGCTGGGGGGTGTGGTCGGACGGGCGGCCTGGGTGAGGGCGGCGCGCCGGACCCGGGAGCGGCTCTTCGCGGCGCTGGAGCGCATGCGCGCCGTCGCGGAGACCGAAATGGAGCGCGTGCCCCCGCCCGGGCCCGAGAACGATCGTTCCGAGGCGAATTAGGTCGGAATGCCAATTTTGCGTCTCGTTACTCGACAGCGGGTAAGGTGGCGGGCCGTGCCGCGTAGCGAAGAGCATTAGCCGCGTAGGTCACCGGGACATGATGCATGGCCGGCACACAGACACTTATATGTCGCACATTACCAGACAACCACCGTATACTTTTTTCGCACCCACGATCAACTACTAAGTACACAACATGCCGAACACCACATAAACCGCCCGCACTCATTGCCTACTATCGGACAAAGGTCTAACGTATTCTGCCACCAACACACCACAGATGAGCGGTATCCGGACATACTTTATTGAAGCGACAGCAAGCAGCCAACCAGCATCCTCCGAAACAACCTCGGCGCGCAACAGCCATTTCGTTATTGCCCTTCACATTGAAGGCACCGAGGACGGCCGAGCAATCGCCGATGAGTTAATGGCAGTTCGTAGAAATTATCCCGGACATCACGTCGGCTTGTGGCTTACGAACACATCGCTTCCCTCCTCTGCGCGTCACGCTCTCGAATACATGACTGGTGCCGATTTTGCAGAGAGCTGCGCAGATATTCCAAGTCTTGACATTATTAGACAATGTCTACTTGACTTAGAGAGACTACCTAGACTTGCCGACCTGTGGATATCATCACAATTCCCACGCCTATCCGATACAGCTCGGATCTTTTTTTCACACGCACACGACCTCGTAAATGCACGACACCGTGTAACCGAGTCCGCGCAATATCTTGGACTATCTGACCGCACACTCCGTAGGCACCTGAACCCTCTCGCCAGTCCCGCGGACATTCTCGCTCTGGGCCGAATGGTAGCATTTGCAGTAAACGCAGCGCGATCGCCAGACCGGAGCCTGATGGACCACGCTGCCGATTTTGGACTGTTCGACTACCGAAGCCTATCCCGCAGGTTCAAGCGGTACTTCGGTCGCCCCCCCGGCGTTCGCCCGAACTATTGTAGACCCGGCCGACCTGTGGCACGCCTGGTCCGAAACGCATGTCGCCGTCCTTTCTTGATGGCTAATTCGTATTCCGCCTGAGCCATCAGCCAGCGGAATGCGTATTACGCCGGCTTCGTATGTTCCACGCCAGCCGCATCTTCGAAACACTACAGTGATTAGAGTCATGACCAACACCTAGGGACAACGTGCTCACCTGGAAGAGCGATCGGTCAATCCGAGGCAGCAACTGCTGGAATCGGACACCGATGTCCGGTCCTGACCTATGCTGAGCGGCACGCACCATCTCATTTTCCTCCATGCAAGCCTCATGTTGTAGTGCACAGCCGCCCAGAGCTACCAGGCGGCAGGCATACAACGCGGGCTAACTTCACGGACCGACGGCCTTGGTTCGAGGGCGAACCGGTGGCCAAAGTCCCTTATCAAGGGAGGGTCTAATGAACGCAATTGTGGGTCGTTGGCGCCGCATCGCTGGAATCTTGGCTGCGGTTGCTTTCTTGATCACGACCGCACCATCTGAGCCGCGGGCGCAAGAGAGCTCCTGCGGCCCGAACAGTGGCAACGTCTGCCAGACAGATGAACAGTGCCTGACGATCATATTCTACAAGCGCTGCACGACGAACTATAAGTACTACGACGTTATAAATCCAACTTGAGCCTTTGTCGTTCTGGAATAACATAACGTCATCTAATTGATGACTGTGCGCACGGGAGTCGGGCTCGTATCAAAGTATACGACGGCTCCCGTTTGCCTGAGGGGGGGGGATCCTGTAGCCGGCATGCCCGACCGTAGGTATCGGCTCCACTGCATTCATACGGTGGGAGACCGCACGGTCGGCATGCCGTATCCCTTGAATGACATGGACCCCGCAACGTCCTTCAATTAGTGGAAGTAGATCTCGGAGATGCTGGGGATAGCATACCTTCGTCGCGTGACCGAAAGGCGCCGAGGGTCGCTTATCTGGTGCCTAATCGGACTGATGTCATACGGGTGTAGTAGTGAGAAACCGTTGGGAAGTGATCGACCGGTTACGATGCCCGAGAAGCGGATCATGCCGGTCGTATGGGACACGGTCTTCTACGTTGAGAGCACGCTTGAGGACACATTGCTCGAGAGACCAGCGGCGGTGACTGCGGATGCGGGCGGTGTAACTGTCCTAGACTTTGGCGCCTCGCGGGTCCTACGCTTTGACCGATCTGGTACCCTAATTTGGAGCTGGGGTCAGGTAGGATCAGGACCGAACGAGTTGCGCGCGCCGCGCGACCTGCATCTCGGACCAGGTCTGTCCCATTGGATCTATGATCCGCAAAATCTGCGCATCGTCGTGCTCGACACGGCCGGAGCCGTGGTGCAGCGCATTCCATTGCAGTCGGCAATGCTCGGGATGACCGCGCTCCCGGCCGGGGACAAAATAGTAGTCCTGAATATAGACCCCACCACTCCGTTCATTTGGTTGGACACGGCCGGTACGCTCTTCCAACGAGCCGAGGCCCCGGCCCCCTACCTCAGGCGACTTGATCCTTTACACATCCAGATGCTTGGCGCTACAGACCCTACAACCGGTCGGTGGGCTGCCGCACTGAGTGTGCACGATGGTTTTTTCATTTTCGAAGCTGAGGTATTCTCAAAAGTTGTGGATCGCGTGACTTGATGGGATGAAAAAGGGCGGCGTATCCTTCCGCGTGAGCCCAACACACGAACACCC
>Ga0207874_1000240_pt1 | contig 82705 bp, 72 predicted proteins | sample HigsolmetaAR201D_FD_184833 | JGI IMG/M metagenome (GOLD analysis project Ga0207874, IMG submission 184833) | Ionic liquid and high solid enriched microbial communities from the Joint BioEnergy Institute, USA - AR20-1-D (SPAdes) (version 2) ...
TCGCTCACGGGGCTTTCCCGTGTTCCGCTGCCTTTCCGGCAGCCTGCGCGCCCGTAGCTCAGCTGGATAGAGCACCAGACTACGAATCTGGGGGTCAGAGGTTCGAATCCTTTCGGGCGCGCCACTACTTCTTGATTCTAGTGACTTTATTCCCTCGGGAGTTGGCCGGATTTTTCGAATCCGAGACTTCTGCGCGCGAACGTGCGCCTCATCGCCAGGCACACCCGGCGGCATCTTTGAAATTCGCGATTTTCCTTATGGAGAGGGGGACAGGTTCGTGGTTAGGTCATTCCTCAAAGACGCTTCAGCGCCAGCATTCGCGGCCCGGCCGCACGGACCTGAGAGGAAACCGGACATGCTCATTGAGATCGCTCGATCGCAGCTCCTGATCATCGACGTGCAGGAACGGCTAGCGGCTGCCATGCACGACAAGGACGCGATGGTGCAAAATTGCGGGAGGCTCCTGGAAGCGGCGCGCCTGGCGGGTGTGCCAGTTACCATATCGGAACAATATCCCCAGGGCCTCGGCGAGACCGTGGCGCCGCTGCAGGAGAAGGCGGAAGGCGTGGTGCGCCTGGCGAAGGCGGAGTTCTCCTGCATCCGCAACGAGCCGATACGCGCGGCGCTGCGCGCGCATTCCCGCCCGCACCTCATTCTGTGCGGGATCGAGGCGCATGTCTGCGTATTGCAGACGGCTATCGAGGCGAAGGCCGACGGTTACGACGTGTTCGTCGCAATCGACGCGACGGCATCGCGCAGGCCGGAGAGCCGGGAGATTGCGATCCATCGCCTCACTGCGGCGGGCGTTCAGGTGGTCACTACCGAAATGGTCGTGTTCGAGTGGATCGGCTCCGCCGCCTCGCCCCATTTCAAGGCCTTGAGCAAGCTCATCCGTTGAAGAGCGGGGCGATTGCATATGGCGAATTCCCCCTCACCGTCTCGGCTTCGCCTCGACACCTTTCCCCCACGTTGTGGGGAGAGGACGGGTGGCAGGCATCGGCGCCGGTGCTTCGTAAATCGAGCTCTGGCGAATGGCAAAGGAGAAGCGGAGAGAGCGCGTGCTGGGGGAGTCGACAGGCCCTCCTGCTGCTACGCCTTTTCCGCCGCCTTTGCAGCGGCTTCGGCGGCAAGCTCGTCGAAGAACGGATCGGCCTTGTAGGACGGGCGCTCTTCGAAACGCGCGTGCCATCTGGCAAGCACCGGACGGCGTTCCTCCCATTTCTGCGCGGGGAAGCGGAAGTTGGAGTAGGACAAGGCCGTGCCGATCGCCACATGGCCCATGCGGAAAGGCTCGGTCTGAAGGCGCGGCGCAAGCTTTTCCAGTTCGTCGAGCACCTTTTCGTACTTGGCTTTCACAGCCTCGATGAATCGTTGATTGCGGTGCTCCTCCGGACGGTTGCGCTCGATGAGCCAGGAGATCAGCAGATCGATCAGGCCGACGCCGAGCGCCGTCCGCTGCTGCTCCGTTGCCCGTTCGGGTCCGGAAGCCGGCATCAGCTTGCGCCCCTTGAGTTCGTCCAGATACTCGCTGATGACGCGGGAATCGTAGAGTGCCGAACCGTCCGGCAGGATCAGCGTCGGGATCTTGCAAAGCGGATTGTGTTCAAAGAGTTCCGGATGCGGCGCCTCGATGTTCACGAGCGTGTAATGGGTCTTAATTTCGCTGGCGATGCCCACCTCATGGGCCACAACCATGACGAAGCGCACATAAGGCGAACGTGGCGACCAGAACAGCTTCATGCGAACTCCTCCCTCCTAAACGGCTTAGCGCCGCCGCTCACGTGGGCGCGTGCTGGCGCAGAAAATCCTTCAGCACTGCAGCAACGGGCTCCGGCGTTGCGGCGGGCTGATGATGGCAGCTCTCGATCGTGACGAACTCGACGCCGGGGATGGGCGAAAGCACCTGCCGCACATAGTCGGGCGTGCGGAAGACATCGAGCGATCCGCCGACGCCGAGCGTGGGACAGCGGATCGTGCGGAGCTCGGCGGCGATGTCCATGTAGATCAGCATCCTGTAGTGCGCGATGAAGCTTTCCGGATCGTTGCCGAGCCAGCGTGCACGGAAGCGGCGGAAACGCTCCGGATTGCGGTCGCGCAGAACCTGCGGATAGCCGGCGCCAAGCGCGCCATCCATGATGGCGCGCATCCCCTCGCGGGCGACGGTTTCCAGCATCGAAAGCCGGGCCGGCCGGTCCTCGGGCTTCATGTCGAGCGCCGGGCTCATAGCGACCACCCCGGCGGTGCGCTCCGGATGGCGCGCGGCGAAGACGAGCGCGATCGCCGCGCCCACCGCGCAGCCGGCGATCACGACCGGCCGTTTCTCACCAACATGGTCGAGCAGGGCGGCAAGGTCATCGGAAAGCGTATCGACGCTTAGATCGCCGCGCACGCGCTCCGACATGCCGAAGCCGCGGCAATCGTAGCGCAGAATGCGGTACCCCTCGATCGCGGGAACCACTTCGTCCCAGTTCTCAAGGCAGCCGCCCATCTCGTGGATCAGCACCACGAGCGGGCCTTTTTCGCCCTTAAGCTCGTAGCGTATCGCGGTACCGTTCAGTTCGACAAAATCCATGAGTCCTCCCAACTCCTTCGTGCGCGCGTGCATCCGCCGGCGGCCGTCATTTCGAGGACGCCTCCTCGACGGTGTAGCGGGCAAGCGCCCGGCGGTCGAAGGCCACTCCAAGCCCCGGCTTCTCCGGCATGGCGAGCATGCCGTCCCTGGGCCACACCACCTCTTCGTAGAGGGCGTTGAACCAGGGCATGTATTCCACGATCCAGCCGTTCGGGATCGCGCCGATCAAGTGAAGCTGCACCTCGGGCGCCAGGTGGCTCACCACGCGCTTTCCGAAGCGGTGGGCAAGCGCGGCGATCTCCAGCCAGCCCGTGATACCCCCCGCGCGGAACGGGTCGATCATGACCATGTCGAGCGCCTGCGCCTCCAGCATGTGGCGGAAGGCGGAAGGTCGGTAGAGATATTCTCCGGCGGCGATGTCCGTCTTGAGCGCCTCAGTAAGCCGGGCCAGTCCGTCGACATCGTCATAGGCGATCGGGTCTTCGAGCCAGGTGAGCGCGTATTCGTCGAGACGCGGCCCGATCTTCAGCGCCTCCTCGAGGCTCCAGCGCTGGTTGACGTCGCACATCAGCGCCACCTCATCGCCCGCCGACTCGCGGATCAGCCGCGCGCGCTCGATCTCAGCGTCGAGGTTAAAAGGACCGGGCAGGCCGAGCTGGAACTTCATGGCGGTGAAACCGGATTCAACCAACCGGCCAGCAGCCTTCACGGCGGTGCCGAGATCGAGCTCGCGCATCATCGCCCCGCTCGCATAGCACGGCACCGGCGCACCGGATGCGCCGACGAGCTTCCAGAGGGGTTCGCCCTTGGCTTTCCCGGCGATATCCCAAAGCGCGATGTCGAGCGCGGCAAGCGCCAGCGAGAACATGCCCTCCGGCCCCGAGCCGCCTGCCGCCGCGAAAAGCTTCTTCCTGATTAAGGGAATGTCGGCGGCGTCCTCGCCGATCGCGAGTTCGCCAAGGGCCTGCGTGGCGTGGCGCAGACTGCGGGTCAGAGCGGCGCCGAGATAGGTGATGCCGATGCCTTCAAGGCCATCGTCGGTGCGCAGCCTGAGGATCACCGTCAGGCGGCTGCCGCCCGGATTGTTGGGCGCATTGGCCAATGGTTCGTCGGCGGGCAGCGCGACAACGGCGGTCGAGATCTCCGCGATCTTCATGGCAAGCCCCGAAGATGATGCGCCGTCCACCGCATTCAGGCTCAGATCCGCGCGTGGGTGACAAACTTGCTGACGAGATAGGGCTCCATAGCCTCCAGACCGCCCTCGGAGCCATAGCCGCTGTCCTTCACGCCGCCGAAGGGCGTTTCGACCAGGCCGAGTCCCGCGTGATTGATGGAGACCATGCCCGCCTCAATGCCCGCCGAGGCAATCTGGGCGCGGGCGTGGGATTCGGTGAAGACGTAGGACGCAAGCCCGTATTGCAGCCGGTTGGCCTCGGCCAATGCGTCCTCAGCCTCGGAGAAGCGGTTGACGATAGCGATCGGCGCGAAAGGCTCCTGGTTCATCACATTGGCGTCCACCGGCACGTCCGCAAGCACGGTGGGCTGGAAGAAATTCCCGCGATTACCGATGCGCGCACCGCCGCAGGCAAGCCGCGCGCCTTTCTTCACCGCGTCCTCCACGAAGGCGAGGCTGGCATCCACCCGGCGCGGGTTGGCAAGCGGCCCCATGCGGGTATCCGGCTCCATGCCGTCGCCCACCTTGATCGCCTGAGCGTAGGCCACGAATCCTTCGAGGAAGGCGTCATAGACGCGCTCCTGCACCAGGAAGCGTGTCGGCGCCCCGCAAACCTGGCCGGCGTTGCGATATTTGAAGGCGCCCAGGCGGTCGACGGCCTTGGCTATGTCGGCGTCATCGAAGACGATTGCCGGCGCATGTCCGCCGAGCTCCATGGTCACGCGCTTCATATGCAGCCCCGCGAGCGAGGCAAGCTGCTTGCCCACCGCGGTTGACCCTGTGAACGAGACCTTACGGATCGCCGGATGCGGGATGAGGTATTGGGAAATCTCCGCCGGAACGCCGTAGACCAGCGCGAGGGTGCCCTTCGGAAGGCCGGCTGCCGCGAAAGCCTGCACCAGGGCGGCGCAGCAGGCAGGCGTCTCCTCTGGGCCTTTCAGGATGATGGTGCAGCCGCAGGCGAGCGCGGCTGCGATCTTGCGGACGGCCTGCGCCACCGGAAAATTCCACGGCGAGAATGCGGCAACGGGGCCGACCGGCTCCCTCACCACGAGCTGCTGCACCGTCTCGGCCCGCGCGGGGATCAGGCGGCCATAGGTGCGGCGGCCTTCCTCGGCGAACCATTCGATGATGTCGGCGCTCGCGGCCACCTCGCCCTTGGCCTCTGCCAGCGGCTTGCCCTCCTCGCGCACGAGAAGCGTGGCCACCTCGTCCAGCCGGGAGCGCAGTATGCCGGCCGCCTTCCTGAGGAGGGCTGAGCGATCATAGGCCGAGACGGAGCGCCACGATCTAAAGGCCCTTTCCGCCGCCGCAACGGCCTCCTCAAGGTCGCTCTGTTCCGCCTTTGCGACCGTGCCGATCACCTCGCCATTGACGGGGTTCCAGAAATCCAGCGTCTTGCCGGAAGCGCCGTCGCGCCATTGTCCGTCGATATAGAGCTGCACATGCGTCATGATGGACCTCTTCTCTCCCGGCTGCATATCATAGCCGGGCGGCGATCCAGGCTGGCACAAGGAAGATTTCAATGATTGAAATTTCATGCCCATGGCCTTTCGCCCCTTGCGCCTTACCGTCTAGAGGCCGTCGAGGCGGTCCAGGTTCGAGGGTTCCTTCATGAAAATCAGCGACATAGAAATCCGCTGCTTTCGCATTCCGCTGCGGGAGCCTCTGGTCTCGGCCAAGTTCAGGCTCACCCATCGCGAGCTCGTGACGGTCCGGGTTGAGACCGACGAGGGCGTGAGCGGCCTCGGCTGGTCCACCACGCCGGCGGTAGGGGCCGCGGCTGCCTCGCGGCTAGCCCGCGACCACATGGTGCCTCTCCTTCTCGGGCAGGACCCGCGCCACAACGAGGCGCTGTGGACGCGGCTTTGGGAGGCATGTCACTATGCCGGGCCCGGCGGCATCACCACCCTGGCCATTTCGGCCATCGACATCGCGCTCTGGGACCTCAGGGGCAGGCTTGCGGGAGAACCGCTTTACCGCCTGCTTGGCGCCAGCCGCGAGCGGATCGGCGTCTATGCCAGTGGCATCAACCTGCATCTCGACGAAGCGGGTCTTCTGAAGCAGATCGAGGGCGAGCTTGCCGCGGGATACGAAGCCTTCAAGATCAAGCTCGGGCGGCCGGCGGAGGAGGATCTGGCGCGCTGCCGCGCCGTGCGCAAGCTTATCGGCCCGAACCGCGAACTCATGCTCGACGCGAACCAGAAATGGGGCTCAGGCGAGGCCGTGCAGCGCTGCGCCATGCTGGCGGAGGTCAATCCGCTCTTCATCGAGGAGCCGCTGCTGTCGGACGATGTTGCAGGCCATGCACGGCTCTGCGCCTCATCCCCTGTGCCGGTCGCGGTGGGCGAGCAGCTTTGCAACAAGTTCGAGTTCTGGAACTACGTCCGGGAGGGCGCGGCCGACGTTCTGCAACCCTGCGTCTGGAAGGTCGGCGGCATCACGGAGTGGATGAAGGTGGCCGTGCTTGCGCAATGCGCCAACCTGCCGATCTCGCCGCATGGCGCCATGGAGCTTTCGGTGCATCTTGCCTGCGCCATCCCCAACAGCGGCAAGATCGAGAACATCATGGGCGTCAGCCTGTTCGAGCTTGGCGCGGTGCCCGAGCCGCTTCCGATCGTCAACGGGTGTCTGGAGCCGCCGCAGACGCCCGGCCACGGCATCGAGATCGACGTGGACAGCCTTTCGGCGCACGAGGTGGCGTTTTAGCCCTGTTGCCTTAACCCGTGACGAGGCCGGAGGGAGTGGCAAGCGCCGTTTCCTCCTGCCGGGCGAGAATGGCTGCACGCAGCTCCTCGCCTGCTTCCTTGGCAGTGGCCTTCAGGATTGAGGCGTATCCGGCCACTTGCGCCGGACGCAGCGATCGGCGGAAGAACGTCATGCCGATGGTCGCGGCGACGCGCCCCGGCCCAATCATGATGGGCACGGCGATGGTGCTCGTCGTGGGGTCGAAATTGCGCGGGCGGATCGCATAGCCGCGCGCCCGCGTGCGCATGATCAGGTCCTTCCAGTCGCGCAGGGATTTGATGGCATCCTTCTCCGGATAATCCTGGGAGAAGATGATGCGCGCCAGATGATGCCGCTCGATGCTGCTGCAGAAGGCGAGATAGGCGATGCCGTACGCCCGGCCCACAAGCGAAAGCCTGCGGTGCAATGTCGTGCGGACATGGCTGAGCGGGCTCAGTTCCATCGCCGTGTACTGGATGACCATCACATCGTGCTCCAGCGTGGCGATCGAAAAGGGCCACAAGTGCTGCATGGTCAGCGCGTCCACATATTTGCTGAGCCGTTCCACGATCATGGGCGGGCCGTGGTAGCCCGCGCTCAGCGCCTTGACGCGCGAGGTCAGCGAATAGCCGGCGCGGCGCGAAAGATGGACCAGATAACCCTGCGCGCAGAGCGTTTCGAGAATACGAACGACGGTCGCGGGAGGTACGTCACATTCACTGCTGATCCGCTTCACGGTGATCGTCGGCATCCGGTTGATCGCTTCGAGCACCGTCAACACCCGCTCGATCGCGGTGACGTTCGCGAAGCTGCGCCGGCGCTGGCCGCCCGTACTTCCTCTCTCCTCCAACTCTCGCCGCCTCCCATCCTGTTGCGAGATTATTTCAATAGTTGAAACTGGAATTTCTTCAAGGTTTTCGTTTCCCGGGGCGCGTGTACAAGCGGAGGCGGTGTCCCGTGGCCTTATGCCTTGGAGTGGTGGCGAGATGAAAATTGCATGTTTCGAAAACGGCAGCGGACCGCGACTGGGGGTTGCCTCTCCCGATGGCGGTCTGATCGACCTTGCCAAGGCGCTGCAGGGCAGCGGTGACACGGCGGGTTTGGAGGCGTTTTCAGGCGATCTGATCAGCCTGATCGAAGCCGGCCCCGAGGCAACCGCGCGCGTGAAGCGTGCCATCGACTGGGCCATCACCAACGGCGGCTGCGAGGTGGACACCGGCAGCATCACATGGCTTCCGCCGGTGCTGCGCCCCTCCAAGATCTGCTGTCTTGCGCTGAACAACAGCGCGAACAGCGAGCGCATCATCCGCGGGCCCAGCCATCCCGCGCTCTTCCTGAAGGCTGCGAATGCGCTGCTTGGGCATAAAGGCAGAGTCCGCGTGCGCAAACAGTATGGCCGCGTCCATCCCGAACCGGAATTGGGGATCGTGATCGCCAAAAAGGCCACCGGCATCAATGCCTCGGAGGCCTATAATTACGTATACGGATACACGATCCACAACGACATCACCTCGCCCACGATGCGCGCCGAGGATACGTTCCAGTATCGCGCAATCCATCCCTCCGCTTCGGGTGAAGCCGAGATCGAATATGTGGATACGTTTACGAGCTATCCCGGGCGCTACAAGTGCAGCGACACATTCTCGCCGCTTGGTCCCTGGGTGGTGACGCGCGACGAAATCTCCGATCCGCACAATCTCACCGTGACTCTGAGGCGCGGCGATGAGGTGGTGACGGAGGACAACACCGCAAACCTCACCAACAAGATTCCCGAGACGCTGGCTTTCATCACTCACTACATTACGCTTCTGCCGGGGGATGTGGTTTCGATGGGAACGGCGCTGAAGCGCGCGAGCGGCAGAACCGTGGCGGTGCAGAACATAGACCTGCAGCACACGGACGAGCCGATCTCCATCACCATCGAGCGGATCGGCACGCTTGTCACCGGAGTCGAGCGGCTGTGACGGGCAGCGTCTTCGCGAACATGCAGCAGGGTACAGGCCGTCCGGCGTTTGCCGGCCGCGATCTCGAAGGGCTGCGGAACACATGACCAGATACGATTATGTCATCATCGGCGGCGGATCGTCGGGGTGCGTGCTAGCCGCCCGGCTGACGGAGGACCCTGATTGCTCCGTCCTGCTGATCGAGGCTGGCAAGGACATCTCACGCGAGAACGCGCCCGAAGAAGTACTCTCCGGCTATCCGGCCAAGGCCTATTTCAACAAGGATTTCACCTGGCCTGGTCTACAGGCTTTTCTCGGCGGCACGCTCGGCAACAGGGCAGAGACCCGGCGCACAGCCAAATACGAGCAGGCGCGACTCCTCGGCGGCGGTTCGAGCATCAACGGCCTTATCGCCAATCGCGGCGCCCCCACCGATTACGACCGGTGGGCCGAATACGGCGGGCCCGAGTGGAGGTGGGAGGCCGTGCTTCCCTATTTCCGCAAGCTCGAACGGGATCTCGATTGCGACGGGGAGTATCACGGCAAGGACGGGCCGATCACCATCCGCCGCTTCCCGCGCGAAGACTGGTCCGGCTTCGTCTCGGCGGTGGCCGGCCTCTTGCAGGCGCGCGGCTATCCTTACATCGAAGACCAGAACGGGGAGTGGCGGGACGGCGTCATGCCCGTTACCGCGTCGATCGACGAAAACGAGCAGCGGGTAAGCTGCGCCCTCGCCTATCTCACCCCCTCCGTGCGCCAGCGGCCGAACCTGACGATCCTGACCGAGACCATGGTGAGGCGCATCGTCTTCGAGGGCAGGCAGGCGGTCGGGGTGGAGATCGAGTCCGGGGCCGGGCCTCGCCGCATTGACGCCGACGAGGTGCTGCTCTGCGCAGGTACCGTGCACAGCCCGGCCATGCTCATACGCAGCGGCATCGGCCGTGCGGCGGACCTGCGCGAGCTCGGCATCGAGGTGGTTGCGGACAGGGCGGGCGTCGGCCAGAACCTGCAGGAACATCCTGCCATCAGCGTCTCCTGCTACCTGCGCCCCGCAGCGCGTCTCAAGAATCTCAACCGCCACCACACGCAGGTTCACGTCCGCTTCTCGTCCGGCGTGGAAGGCTGCGCGCCGGGCGACATGTGCCTCGCGCTCATCGCCCGCTCCGCCTGGCATGCGCTCGGCCAGCGCATCGGCTCGCTCTATTTCTGGGTGAACAACTCCCACTCCAAGGGGCACGTCAGCCTGCGCTCCACCGATGTAAGGGTGGAGCCTGTGGTCGATTTCAACATGCTGAGCGACGAGCGGGACCGCGTGCGGCTGCGCCAGGCTTTCCTGTTCCTGGCCGAAATCGCCCACGCGCCCGAACTCGACTCGGTGCGCACCAAAGTCTTCCCGGCCAACTTCTCCGACCGGGTGCGCAAGGTGTCGAGCCCCGGCCTCTGGAACGGCATACAGATGCGCGTTTTCTCAGGCCTGCTCGATGCGGCACCCTTTCTGCGCAGCTGGCTGGTCGATACACTCGTCACCCAGGGCATCACGATGCAGGCGCTCCTGTCCGACACCGCCGAACTCGACCGCTTCCTAGACCGGTCGGTGGCGGGCGTCTGGCACCCGGTGGGCACCTGCCGCATGGGCACGGAGGATGACCGCCTCGCCGTAACCGACGGCCATGGCCGCGTTCACGGTGTCGGGCGGCTGCGCGTCTGCGACGCCTCGGTGATGCCGACCATTCCCAGCGCCAACACCAACATCCCCACCATCATGCTTGCGGAAAAGATGGCGGACTTCATCAAGGCGGAGCGGAAGGCGCTGGCGACCGCCTGATGATCTTTTCCCGTGCGGATGCGGGGGCGCTGCAGAAAGCCCCCGCTCCGCCATTTTTCCTTACTGGCGATGGCGCGAGGCCGCGCCTTATTTGCCGTTTTTCAGCGCCATGTCCCCGGCTATGTCGTGGATCAGCTCCTTGCGGGCGAAGAGCCACCGGCCGCCTTGCTTGCGGAACCGGTCCTTATAGGTGCCGCACATGACGGGGATCAGCCCGTTCTCCGACTCGCGGATGATCAGGTAGTTGGAGACGGCGTTCGCTTCCTCGCCGTTCACGTCGATCACGCTGTTGGCCACATAGTGCTTGCGCTGCGGCCCCTCGCCCTTGCGCGGCACGTTGCGGGTCAGCATCGCCTCGATGGCCGCCGGGCCGACCGCGCTGTCGTAGTCGGTCGTCCATTCGCCCTCCTCGGTAAAGAGAGCAGCCACGCGGTCAAACTCGCCGGCATCAAGCGCCTGACAGTAGCGCGCCATTGTCTCGCGGATCGCGTCCTTCTCCTCCGCAACGCTGGATAAGGGGCTTTTGGAACCACCGGTGGCGACCGAACCAGCATCGTCGCCATAGCCTGGCCGACCCTTCCCTGAAGCGTCTCCCAGCTGGAGGGGCGAGCGCGCCCCCGGGCGGCGGAACAGCCACGTGACGGTGCGTTCCTTGTAGCGCCATCGCCCGTCATCGCAGAGGACGTAGATGTCGTCATAGTCTGCCACCAGCATCGGGTCGGCTGGGAGCGGCGGCGTCCCGTCATTCGCGAAAAGGGTGAGGATCACCGTCCCGCGGGCGAGCCGCTCGTTCTCCACGGTAAGACGCAGATTGGTGAAGATGTGCCGCGCCGTGCGCGGGCCCTGGTCGGCGCGAATCTTGTAGCTCCGCCGGATCGCCTCGCGCCCGCTGCTCGCCTCACCCGTCGAGCGGCGGTAGACGCCATCCTCGGTGAACAGATCAGCCACTTCGTCGGACCGGTCGTGATCGATCAGATAGGCGAATTCCGCGTTCAGGCTTTCTATCTCCAGGCGGATCATCAACTCGTCGTGGCGATTCACGTTCAACCTCCAAATCCGTTCGGGCCAGAGCTTCACCCTATCGCCTTTGCGGCTGCCATGCCCATGTCCGAGAATTTCAGTGGTTGGAATTCCGCGGAAAGGAGGCCCCGCGCACCCTGCACCGCGTTGACGAGGCAGCCATGGCAAACATCAAATCACGGGCACCGGCAAGCTTCGATGGGACGTTTTCGCCGGCAAGGAGGGAGGACCGTCATCATGATTACCGCGCTCAGCCTGATCCGGCGCCGGGCAGATATCGATCTGGATACCTTCAGGCGTCACTGGCTTGATCCTCACGGCGTGCTCGCGGCCGGCCTGCCCCACGTCCGCCGCTACATCCAAGGCCACATCAAGGATTCGTCGCTCACCAACGTCCATGCGAGGGAAGCCGGCATTGACGGGTTCGCTGTCCTTTCCTTCGACACAGTGGAGCAGCGAGACATCGCCTATCAATCGCCGCGCATCCGCGAGTGCGACAGGGATTCCGAATCTTTCATCGGCGCTGTGCGGCGCGTCGTGACGGTCGCCACGCCGCATGGCGACATAAACGACAAGGACGGCCTTAAGATATACCTTCTGGGGATCGGTGATCCCGCACACGCCGCGGAATGGTCCCGCGAGATCGAGGCGCGACTGCGGGATGTCCCCTCGCCCAAAAGCCGCGTCGTCCATGAGATCCTGTCGCAAAGCCATGCGCCGGGCAGCAAGGTTCCCGAACTGCGCCTGCCGGTCTGCGGCTTCGCAGAGCTCCGCTTTCCGGAAAGTGCGCTGGGCGGCAGCCACGCCAAAATTCTGGCGGGACATGAAACGGAAACAGTGCGCACGGCGCTGTTCGTCGCGGACGACTACCAGCTCGTCTAACGCCATTCCGGAAAAGAAGACGCCGGTTCCCCGGCCCGGAATCGCGCAAATGGAGACTCGCCTGTCCTTACCCAAACTTCAATGGGTGAAATTTGGCGCCTTTCAAATTGAACCGGAGTCCCTCGATCGTATGCTCCTTAAAGCCTGCCGCAGCACCGTGCGTGGAGGGGGAAGCAGGCAGGCGTAAGGAAGGCCAATTGCGCAGTCTGAAGCCATGGGCGGGCTGTCTGCAGGCGAAGAGTTCGGGATGGGAGGCACGGCCAGGAAACGACGTTGCGACTGGAGCGCATCGGCCGCTCGCATCCGCATTCAAAACACATAATCAATGAGGAGGAGACAATGAAACTTTTCACCCTTTCGGCCCTTGCGGCGGGACTGCTGGGCGCCGTGACCGCCGCCGCGAGCGCCGACGTCCTGTCGGACGTCAAGAGCCGGGGCAAACTCGTATGTGGCGTCCTCAACGTCAACGAGCCCTTCGCCTATCAGGACGTAAACACGCGCGAGCTGGTCGGCTACGAAATCGATCTGTGCCACCTTCTGGCCGACCATCTGGGCGTCGAGGGTGAGACCAAGGTCGTCACCTCCCAATCGCGCATCCCGGAGCTCACCCAGGGGCGGGTTGACGTTCTGATCTCGCTCTTGAGCTACACCGAAGAGCGTGCGCAGCAGGTCGATTTCTCCAACAATTATCTGCAGTCCTCCTGGCGCTGCATGGTGCTGAAGGACTCGCCCTACCAGCATCTCGACGAGCTTGCGGACAAGCGCGTCGCCATCCTGAAGGGCAGCGTGCTTGAAGAGAATTTCCGTGAGCTTTATCCCGATGCCACGATCCTGTCGCTCGACGACACCTCGGCTTCGCTGCTGGCCGTCCTGCAGGGCAAGGTGGAGGCCACCTGCAACAATCAGGTGACGGTGCGGCTCGTGGCACTGCGCGGCGGCGGCGGAGACACTACGCGCCTTCTTCCCGAACCCGTGATGACGGCCACGACCGGCATGGCGGTCAAGAAGGGCGAGACGGCGCTTCGCGACGAGATCAACGCCTTCCTCGAGGAGATCGAGACCAACGGCAAGGGCGACGAGCTCTTCGACAGGTGGCTTGGCAGCGGCACCGGCCTGAACCTCGAAAGGGACTACAAGTTCGGCGAGCCGAACCGGCCGCAAGCTCTCGCCCGCTGACGCAACTCCAACCGGTCATGGCGAGCACCGCCCATGGGATATGATCTCGACTTCAGCGTGGTCCTGAGCGGGCGCTATCTCGAGATGCTGCTCAGCGGGCTCGCCACGACCATGCTTCTGTTCGTGTCGGGCTGGTTTCTCGGCCTTGCCATCGCGCTTGTTCTCACGCTTATCCGCGCAACACCCTTCAAGCCTCTACAGTGGCTGGTGGCGGCCTATGTCGAATACCACCGCAACGTGCCGCTGCTCGTGCAGCTCTTCGTCTGGTATTTCGGCATGCCGCAGCTTCTGCCGCTGTCGGTGAACCGGTTCCTGAACCAGCACAATGCCGAACTCGGCTTCGCGGTCATTGCGGTGAGCTGCTTCATGGCCGCCTACATGTCGGAGGACTTCCGCTCCGGGCTCAGGGCCGTGCCGAAGGCGCAGCGCGAAGCTGCCCGCGCCATGGGCTTCAGCTTCCTGCAGACGATGCGCTGGATCCTCATTCCCCAGGCCTGGAGGATCGCCCTGCCGGCGCTCGTCAACCAGACGCTCCACATGTTCAAAGGAACGAGCCTGGCCGGCATCATCGGTGTGGTGGAGCTGACGGACGTCGCGCGCCAGATCGAAGACAACACCTTCCGCGTGTTCGAGGCGTTTGGCGTCGTCACCGCGATCTATCTCATCTGCACCCTGACCCTGATGCTCGGCGGGGCGGCCCTGTCGCGACGCTTCCAGCTAAGGACCTGATCCGGTGATCGAAATCCTGCAACAGCACTGGCTCTTCCTGCTGGTCGGGGACTATCCCAAGGGCCCGCTTGGCGGGCTGGCGATGACACTGCTCATCACAATCACCAGCATGGTGCTGGCCTTCCCCTGCGCTGTGCTGGTGGCGCTCTGCCGCACGAGCGGAATCCGCCTTTTTGTGTGGCCCTCCACCGCCTTCGTCTATCTCATCCGCGGAACTCCGCTTCTCATGCTGGTCTTCTGGATCTTCTTCGCAGGGCCGGTCATCCTCGGCTTCACGCTCAGCGCGTTCGCCACCATCGTGATCGCGATCGTCAGCTTCCAGACGGCCTATCTTTCTGAGGTCATTCGCGGCGGCATAGAGGGCCTGCCGAAGGGCCAAACGGAGGCGGCGCGGGCGCTCGGCCTCGGCTATTTCGTCACGACCTGGAAGGTGATCCTGCCGCAGGCGCTCTACAACGTCATTCCCGGGATTCTGAACAACCTGACGGCGATCTTCAAGGAAAGCTCGCTTGCCTATGTGATCTCGCTTCACGAGCTCACCTTCGCCGCGCTGCAGGTGATGAATTTCGAGATGAGGCGGCCTTTCCAGGTGCTCGTCCTTCTGGCGGCCATCTATTTCTGCTGCTGCTTTGCCCTGTCGCAGACCGCCTCCTGGCTGGAAGTGCGGGTGGCGCGAAAGCGGGAACGCGACAGCGGCCTCATCCAACCGAACGCGCAACTCGCACAGGCATGAGGCGGCGGTGATCGTCTTCGAGAAGGTCAGCAAGCGCTATCGGTCGTTCCAGGCCCTCACCGAGGTATCCGGCCACATCCGACGCGGGGAAGTCGTGGTACTCTGCGGGCCATCTGGATCGGGCAAGTCCACACTCGTCAGAACCGTGAACCGGCTGGAGGAGATCAGCAGCGGGCGGCTTGTGGTGGACGGCGTCGACGTGAGCGACAGGCGCGTCAACATCAACGAATTCAGGCGCGGGATCGGCTTCGTCGCGCAGCAGTTCAACCTTTTCCCTCACCTGACGGCGCTGCAGAACGTCTCGATCGGGCTCTACCGCCTTCTCAAAATGCCTCTTCGCGAGGCGGAAGCGCTTGCGATGGAACATCTGAGCCGCGTCGGCCTTGCCGCCAGGGCGCACCGGTATCCGGCCGATCTTTCCGGCGGCGAGAAGCAACGCGTTGCCATTGTACGAGCGCTCGCCATGAACCCGAAGATCATGCTGCTCGACGAGCCCACCAGCGCGCTCGATCCAGAGATGGTGGGCGAGGTGCTCAACCTTCTGCGCACCCTGGCCAAGGGCAACCTCACTATTCTGTGCGTGACGCACGAACTGGGCTTCGCACGCGAGGTAGGAGACACGGTGTGGTTTATGGACGGCGGACGTCTGCTGGAAGTCGCCCCACCCGACCGGTTCTTCTCATCGCCCCAGCACCCGCGCGCCCGCGAATTCGTCGCCGCTCTGGATCACGGCTAACAGAGATGGGCGGGCGGGCATCCCCTCTAACTCCCGCAGCCGGCTGCCCGAGTACAGCGCCGATCCGGGTGGCATAACTTCAACGATACGAAGCTGGAGAATATCCTGTGATAAAGTTCCATCCGCCGCAACCTGCCAAAGACGTGGAGCACGCCGTCGTTTACCGGCGTGAAAACGAGTGCGCCACCCACCCCTTTTCACGTGGCTTTTGGGAAACGGCAGCCGGACACCTCATCTGCAACTTCTCCGTCGCGACGGTGGATTATTCCGGCGACCCGAACAATCTCGCCCATCACAGGCTGATTCACAATCCCGGCGGCAGAAGGGGCGTGACCGTCCGCTCGGAGGACCGCGGCAGGACCTGGTACGTGTTCAACGAGGACAAGAACCGCCCGGGCATGGACGTCAAGGCGCCGGAGCCAGGCGTGGACGGCAAGCCGGGTAGCCTTTCGGAGATCGGCCCGATCAACTTCCTGAACAAGGACGTTCTCGTCTCCAATTTCTACTACCAGTACATGCAGGAAGACCCCCAGATCAGGGACTTCGTGCGCACGGTGACCACCGAGTTCGGCCCGCCGGAAAATCAGGTCTTCGTGCGCATATCAAAGGATGGAGGGCTGACATGGTCGCGCTCCATCATGCTTCCGCTCAACGGACTCTATTCGCTCAGCGCCGTGGAATCGTCGCTGGTTCGCCCGGACGGCCGGTGCCTTCTATTCCTGACCGGGGGCACGAAGAAGGAAGGGGAGCACAACCGCTTTCCGGCCGGCCCGGAGCATGGCGAGCCCAACCGGCCGCTCGTCTATAGGAGCAGCGACGACGGCACGTCGTTCCACTTCATGTCCTTCATCACGCCGGAAAACGATGGCACCCTCGGCGGACGTCGGCGCATGTATCCGCGCGGTGTCATGCTGCCCAACGGCCGCATCCTGTGCTTCCTGCGGGTCGAGCGGGACTGGGCCGGCGTCATGTGGACCGAAGTCTTCAAGAGCGACGATGGCGGGCGGACGTGGCAGTTCCTTTCGCGCGCCACCGATTTCGGCGCGCCCGGCTCGCCCGTGGTGATGAGCGACGGGCGCGTGGTGCTGGTCTATACCTATCGCCTGCCGCCGCGCGGCATGCGCGCCGTCGTCAGCGAGGATGGCGGCGAGACCTGGGGTCCGGAGATCATCATCCGCGACGACGCCGGCAGCTGGGACATCGGCTATCCGCGCACCTGGGAAGTGGAGCCCGGCAAGATCGGCACGATCTACTACTACAACGACAAGGACGATCCAATCCAGGTGAAGCCAGCCCCCGGCTCGCTCTGGGGCGAGGGCGGCGTGCGCTACATCGCCCGTAGTATCTTTTCCGTCGATTGAGGAAAAGAGGTAGGCGACCGGCTCCGGTTGCCTGCCTGGCAGGACGATTCCATGTCGCTGTTATCATTCCCCCTCACCGTGTCGCGCTTACCGCGAGACGGTGAGGGGGACTCGCCGCAGGCGATTGCCCTACTGTCAGGGCGGGATATCGCCGTCTCAATAACCTCTTTCGAGGTCCACCACGTTCCTAAGCGGCTGCCCTGAAAGATAGCGCTTGAAATTTTCCGCGAAGAGCGATGCCACCCGCTCGGCATACCCCTCGGTCATACCGGAAATGTGCGGAGTGATGATCACGTTCGGCATGGTCCAGAGCGGATTGGACGGGTCCGGCGGCTCCTTTTCCAGAACGTCGAGCCCTGCACCTGCAATCAGCCCTTCCTGCAGAGCGGCGATGAGGGCCGCTTCATCTACGAGACCGCCGCGGGATATGTTGAGCAGGAACGCTGTCCGCTTCATGGTGCGGAACTGCTTTTCGCCGAACATATGCCGCGTCTCTGGCGTTTCCGGAGCCGTGATGCAGACGAAATCGCACTCCGGCAAAACCTCGTCCAGCCGCTCGTAGCGATACATCCGCAGGAAACCGGGAGGACAGTCGAGCCCGCTGCGCCGCACGCCGAGCACGTTCATGCCGAATTCATGGGCGCGGCGGCCGATCTCCGCTCCGATGGAACCGGGCCCGATCACGCCCAGCGTCTTGCCCGCAAGGGGGCTCTTGGGGTCGCGCCGCCAGCGCCGCTCGGCCTGGTCGCGCAGCAGCCCCGGGAAATCCCATTGCAGCATGACCATCACGGCAAGCGCGTAGTCAGCCATCAGCCCCGCGTGGATGCCGCGGGCATTGGTGACCACGACATTCCCAATGCGGTCGCGCGCGGGCAAGAGACCGTCAACACCCGCGCTGCAAAGCTGAATCCAGCGCAGCCGCTCCGGCGTCCGCTCCACGCCTTCAGGCGGCAGCTCCGTGCACAGGAGTATTTCGGCTTCCGGCAGATGCCTCCGCAACGAGGAGAGGTCGCCTGCCACTTGCAGCTCAAGGCCCGGAACCGCCGCCCTGAGCGGTCCGGTAAATTCCTCCACCCGGGGATGGAATAGGAGAACCGGCGGCATCAGACCCCGTCTCTGTAAAGGTACCCCAAGAGGCGCCTCGAGGCTCAGCACCTGAGCCTCGAGGGCCAGGGTCAGATGACCTTGGCCTCCCTCAATGCGGCGATTTCGTCCTTGTCGAGGCCCAGATACTGCGTCAAGACCTCCTCGTTCGACGATCCGAGGACCGGTGCAGCGACCTTGGGCACATAGGAATCGCTCATCTTCACCGGCCAGCCGGGCATCTTGACCTCTCCGCGGACGGGATGTTCGACGGTGACGAAGGCCTCGCGCCGGTTGAGTTCCTCGTCCTCGACCAGCTCCTTCGTATCCATTACGGCGCCTGCCGGAACGCCTGCTGCGCCGAGAATGCGCATCACCTCCAGCTTGTCCCTGTCCTTCGTCCAGTTGGAGATCAGCGCGTCCACCTCGTCCTGATGCTTGAAGCGCATCTCCGGGGAGGAGAAGCGTTCGTCGTCAAGCAGGTCCTCGCGGCCGATGATGCTCAAAAGGCGCTTCCACTGGTGGTTCGTGGGCGAGCGCGAGGTGTAGATGAAGCAGTAGTCGTTCGGCCCTCCACCCTTGCAGGGATAGACCCCGCTCGGCGCCGTGGAGCTAAGGAGGCTCTGATTACCGCAACGCGGCGTGGCCTCCCCCGTCATGGCCCAGCGCGCAAAGGCGATACGGCTGAAATTGATCATGGCTTCCTGCATCGACACGCTGACGCGCTGGCCCCGCCCGGTGCGAATGCGCTGATAGAGGGCGCTCAGGATGCCGATCGCGCAGTGCAGGCCCGTGCCGGTGTCGCCGATCGTGGGACCCGGCCGCAACGGGATGCGGCCAGCCTCTCCGGTGGTCGAGATAGCCCCGCCGACCGCCTGGGCGATCATGTCGAAGGCCGGGAACTCGGCATATTTGCCGTCCTCCGGGAAGCCCTTGATCTGCGCGTAGATGATCCTGGGATTGAGCTTCGAGACAGTCTCGTAGTCGAAGCCCAGACGCTCGATCACCCCGGGGGCATAGTTCTCTATGAAGACATCCGCATCGCGGATAAGCGAACGCAGGATCTCTTTGCCCCGCTCGTCCTTCAGGTTGAGCGTCACGCTGCGCTTATTCGCGTTAAGGTAAATGAAGTAGAAGGAGTCGGCGTCCTCCCTGTCGGCGGAGGCGCGCCGTCCCTGCTCGCCGCTGACGGGCGGCTCGATCTTGATGACGTCGGCGCCGAGCCAGGCGAGCACCTGGGTGCAGGACGTGCCGGCCTCGAACTGCGTGAGGTCCACGACGCGAACCCCATGCAGAGCCGGAAGCCGGTCCTCATCGCGGGCCTGACCCGGCCCTTCGCCCATCTCTACCTGGTTCTTGCTGACGTCAGGTGTTCCGTGGATCTCCACCATATCTATCCTTTACCTCCTCTCTCGCCGGCCAGACCGCAGGTCCACCGGCCAGGTTTTGCGTTTGACTGGGCGTCACGCCGCGTTTGTCCGCTCCTTCAACCTCGCACGTCGCCATGCCGCTCATTTGAGAACAGCGCCATGAGCTGGTTCTTGAAGGAAAACACGATGAACAATGCCGTCAGTGCCAGGAAGGTCGCGCTGAGCGGCCGCTGCAGGAAAATCATGTAGTTTCCGTCTGACAGAAGCAGCGCTCGCCGCAGGTGTTCCTCAAGCAGGGGCGCGAGGATGACGCCGAGCACCAGCGACGCCATCGGATAGCCGAACATACCGAAGACATAGCCCACCGCACCGAAAACGATCACGATGATGATGTCATTGACGTTGTTGTTGACGCTGTAGACCCCGATGCAGACCAGAAGCAGGATCGACGGGTAAAGCACATGCGAGGGAATGGTCAGGATCCGTACCCAGAGGCCGATCAGGGGTATGTTCAGGATGAGCAGCATCACATTGCCGATCCACATGCTGGCCACCACGCCCCAGAAGAGATCGGCCTGCTGAACCATGAAGAGCGGACCGGCCTGAATGCCGTGGATCATCATCGCCGCGATCAGCACGGCCATCACCGCATCGCCCGGGATGCCAATGCCGAGGGTCGGGATGAACGCCGTCTGCACGGAGGCGTTGTTCGCGGCCTCCGGAGAGGCTACCCCCTCCACCGCGCCATGGGCAAATTTTTCCGGATTCCGTGAAATGCGCTTTTCGAGGCCGTAGGCGATGAAGGTGGCGAGCGTCGCGCCCATGCCGGGCAGCACGCCGATCACCGCACCCACGAGCGAACCGCGCAACGTCGCCCCTCCGGCTTCACGCACGTCCTGCCGGGTGGGTATGAGCGAGCGCAACGCGACGGCGCTGGCGGACACCAGCGATTCGCCGCCCTTGGAATAGGCAGACAGAATCTCCGCGACGCCGAAGAGCCCCATCATCATCGCCACCAGGTCGATGCCGTCGGTGAGCATCGGAATGCCGAGCGTGAAGCGCGGGGTTCCGCTCGTCACATCCGTTCCGACAAGCCCGAGAAGGAGCCCGACAGCCACCATACACAGGCCCTTGAGCGGCGAGCCTACGCCCAGCATCGATGCGCCGACGAGGCAGAACAGGATGAGCCCGAAATAGTCGGCCGACGAAAACCCGATCGCAAACTTCGCAAGAACCGGCGTGAATCCCATCAGAAACACGATGCCGATCGATCCACCAACGAAGGAGGCGATTGCGGTGATGAAAAGAGCCGGTCCCGCGCGGCCGCTCTTCGTCATGGGATAGGCCTCGAGGCAGGTGATGGCGGAGGCCGGCGTGCCGGGCAGATTGAGAAGGATGGCCGAGATCGAGCTGCCATACTGGGTGCCGTAGAAAATGCCGGCCAGCATGATCAGGGCGACCATCGGATCAAGATAGTAGGTGAGCGGCAGGCTCAGGGATATGGCCGCGAGCGCACCGATGCCGGGCAGCGCACCGACGAAAGTTCCCACCGTGACGCCGATGAAGCAGAACAGAAGCGCCTCCAGGGAGAGAGCGCGCTCGAAACCATGTGCGAGATTGACGAGTGCGTCCACGGGTTACCACCTGAGCATGCGAAGGGGGAGATTGAAGCCGTACAGGAAAATGACGGCCGCACCGAGCGACACCAGAACGGCCGTAGCCACCATGGGAACGGGCCGTATCGGCGGCCGCGCCAGCGAGCACAGGATGATGAGCATGATCGAGCTGGGCAGCAGGCCGATACGCTCTACCAGCATGGCCCAGACGAAAAGCCCTCCGAAAATGAAGATGGCGACGCGGGGCGACGCATCCGGACGGGGGCTTTCGGAATTCCTGACTTCCAGAAAAGTCAGAATGCCCAAGAGAACCGTAACGATGCCGAGGACGGTTGGGAAATAGCCCGGTCCCATCTGGCTCAACGTGCCGATTCCATAGGAACTCCCGACATAGGCCATGACTGCGCCAAAGAGGATGATGGCCCCCGCCGCAGAGCTCTCCCACACGTTCAGCTTCATCGCGATCCTCCCGTTTGCACCTGGAGCCCTTGGCGAGCCCCAGGCGCGTTTGTCTCAAGCCGGGCTAGTCCAGAATCTTGGTGTAGATTTCCTCCTGCCTCTGGAGGTACGCTAGCAGACCCTCGGAGTCCAAATATTCCGGGTTCGAGCCGATCTTCTCCATCGTTTCCAGGAAGCGCTCGGACTGAACCGCTTTTTCGATCGCGCCCTCGAGCTTTTCCACGACCTCCTCCGGCAGGCCCGCCGGCCCGCCGACGGCGCGCCAGGTGGAGACGTCGAGCGGGAAGCCCAGCTCTGCCGTGGAAGGCACGTCAGGCAGATCCGGCAGCCGTTTCGGTCCCGAGACCGCAAGCATCCGCAACTGTCCGCCCTGGACATGCGGTAGAATCTCCGTGGGGCCGTTGACCGTGGCGTCGATATGGCCGCCGAGAAGCTGCAGGATTGCGGCTGGGCCGCCATCGAAGGGAACATGCTTGAACTTGACGCCCGCCTGCTCTTCCAGGTTCCGCGCCGTCATGTGGAAGCTGCCGCCCTCGCTCCCATTACCGAGCGAAAGGGCCCCGGGATTTTGACGGGCCTTTTCCAGCAGATCCTCGAAGGTCTGGATGTCAGAGTTCGCGTTCACCGCAAACCCGGCATAGTCGATGCTGGCCATGGCGATGGGCGTGAAGTCTCTGTAGGACTTCTGCATCACGCCGCGTAGATTCGCTGTGATGACCTGCGCGGTCAGGATGCCGAGCTTGTACCCGTCCGGAGCCGCAGAGGCGATCTCCTCGAACCCGACCACACCGCCTCCGCCGGTCCGGTTGATCACCTGGAAGGGCACGCCGAATTCGTCGGACAGTGCGTCCGCAAGCGCGCGCGCCAGGAGGTCCGTGCCGCCACCCGGTGCAAATCCGCAGATGATCTCCACCGGCTTTTCCGGCCAGCTTCCCTGCGCGAATGCCGGGCCCGCCGCCGCAAGGGTCAGTGCGCCCGCAGCCGCCAGAAACACCTGACGGCGTGTCAGTCCAGACCGGCGCGTGTCATCCGTACGCATCTTGATCTCGTCTTTCATGTCAATTCCTCCTCACGTTGCCTTTCTTGCCTCCGGGTTCTCCCCCTGGCAGTCACGACAGTCCGCACCGGCCGGCATCTAGCGCCTTCGCACACCAGCGCGATAATCCACCAGCTTTCCTTCCGTCATTCCATCCGGTCTCCTTTGCTCCATTCCCGCCTGGCTTCAGCCCGCCCCGTCATGTCCTGTAGGAGGTGAAGCTGGTGGTGGTTGAAAGCGCCCGCCAATCCGTCACCACATTGACGAGGGCTGTCTGCCCGCGCGCGACGGCGGCGGCCGCTCTTTCCAGTGCCGGCCGGATATCCTCGGGCCGCTCGACATATTCTCCGTGGCAGCCCAGCGCCTCGGCCATCTTGTCATAGCGGGTGTAGCCGAGATCGCGTCCGGGCTTCGTCCTGTCCGGGTCGCCCGTCCAGCCGCCGTTCAGGCTGATGATCACCAGCATGGGCAGCTTGTGCCGCACCGCCGTGTCCAGCTCCATTGCATTGAGGCCGAAGGAGCCGTCTCCGTGTAGGACGACCACCTGGGCGTCGGGCTTCGCCGCCTTGGCGCCAACGCCGAAAGGCATGCCGACGCCCATCGTGCCGAAGGGACCCGAATTCAGCCGGTGGCCCGGCACGTAGCTCGGGATCGTCTGTCGGCCGTAGTTCAGGATTTCCTGGCCATCGACCACCAGGATGGCATCGCGACTTATAAAGTCCCGCACCTCCTTGCACAGGCGCTGCGGGTGTATGGGCACCTGGTCCGTGGAGATAGCCTCCTCATGCTTGGGCGCACGCGCCCGCTCCACCTCTGCAAGCTGCTCGCGCCAGGCGCTGAACCGGTCGGGCGTGACCGAGCCAGAAAGCGCGGCGAGCAACTGGCCGAGAACGGTCTTCGCATCGCCCACGATGCCAATGTCCACCCGCTCCGAACTCTCGATCTCGGCTGGATCGGCATCGATCCGCACCAGCGTGGCGCTTGCGGAAAAGCGCGGCGGGCGCGCATAGGAGATCACGTAATTGAGCCGCGTGCCCACGACGAGGACGAAGTCCGCCTCGCGGAAGGCCGTCGAGCGGGCATGCCCGAAGAAGAACTCGTGATCCTCGGGGATGACGCCGCGGCCCTGCGGCGTGGTGTAGAAGGGGATGCCCGTGGCATCCACCAGCGATCTCAGCTCGTCCCAGGCGCCGGACCAGAGAACGCCGCTACCCGAGACGATCACCGGCCGTTTGGCCGCATGAAGCACCTCCACCACCTTGCGCAGGGTCGGCTCGTCGCAAGCCGGTCTGGTGCGGGCGGTATCGGCCGCCTTTGACGGCCAGACGACTTCGGATTCGTCCACCTCCGCATAGAGCACGTCGCCGGGAAGATCGATGTAGACGGGACCGGGCTTGCCCGCCATGGCTTGCCGGAAGGCGAGGTTTACATATTCAGGAATCCGCCGCGCGTCATAGACGCGCTCCGCCCATTTCGTGACGGGGCGCATGATGGCGACCTGATCAATCTCCTGGAACGAACCCATGAGATTCTGCCCAATGGGGCTCGATCCGCCGAAAGCGACGACGGGCGCGCAGTCGATCAGCGCGTTGGCAAGCCCCAGCGTCAGATTGATCGTTCCGGGGCCGGAAGCGCCCATGCACAGGCCAGGCCGGCCCTTCACGCGCGCATAGGCCTGCGCCGCCATCGCCGCCGCCTGCTCATGGCGCGTGTCGATCATCCTGACGCCGCCGGCGATCGCCGCCTTGACCGCGTCGTTGATCGGCCCGCCCATGATGAAGAAGCCGGTGTCCACATGCTCCTTGACGAGAGCCTGACCGAAAAGCGTGTAGCCGCGGACCATCATCCTACCTTTGTCGATGTCTACCCGGATTTGACACTAGTCGAGCTGGCCGGCGCCCTGTTCGAGAAGTTTGGAAATTTCAATGGTAGAAATTTGGATGCCTCTCCGCCGCCGGCATGCGGCTATAATGGCGCGCATTCAGGTGGCGGGCGAGCACTATCGAAGCTGCCGGGAGTGACGCGTGGTCCGCGCTGAGGAGAAGAGACATGCAGACATGGCTTGTGACCGGCTGCTCGAGCGGCCTTGGACGGGCAATCGCTGAGGCTGCGCTCTCAGCCGGCGCGCGCGTTGCCGCCACGGCCCGGCGGGTCGAATCGGTCGCCGAGCTCGCGCAGCAAGGCTCCGGCCGCTGCCTGCCCGTCGCTCTGGACGTTGCCGATCCCGCCTCGGTGAAAGCTGCCGTATTGGCAGCGGAGGAATGGGCCGGCGGCATCGATGTGCTCGTGAACAATGCGGGCTTCGGCCTCTACGGCGCGGTGGAGGAGGTGGAGGACGACGAAATCCGCGATGTCTTTGAAACGAACATTCTCGGCGTTGCCCGCATGGTGCGTGCGGTCCTGCCGGGCATGCGCCAGCGCGGCCGCGGAACCATCGTCAATATCGGTTCGGTGGCGGGTCTCGTTGGCGGACCGGGCAATGCCTTCTATGCCGCAAGCAAGTTCGCAGTGGAGGCGATCTCGGAGGCAATGCACGCGGAACTGCGCCCGCTCGGCATTCGCACGATCCTGATCGAGCCATCCGGCATACGCACGGACTTTCATGGCCGCTCCTACAAGCGGGCGGCACGGCGGATTGCGGATTACGAGCAGACCGCGGGCAAACAGATCGCCTTCAATCTGAGCCTGAACGGGCGTCAGGCGGGTGACCCGCGCCGCATGGCAGCGACGATCCTGCGCCTCGTCGCCTCCGAGAACCCGCCCTTTCGCCTCCTGCTCGGCGCAAGCTGCGTCGAGCGGGTACGGGCGAAGCTCACCGGGATGCTCGATGATATCGAACGGTGGGAGGAGGTTAGCGGGGCCGTCGATTTCGCCAATCCGGAATTTCCTGCCGACCGCCCCCTGCCTTCAGCCGCACCCCAGAAATAGCGGAAGCGGCTTTCACCCGTTGGATGCGGCGAAGACCGCCGCCTGCGCCTCGAAGGCCCGCCTGTAGGCAGGCCGCGCCTCGCCGCGGGCGAGATAGGCAGAGAGGTTCGGATAGTCTTCGAGTATGGGCGACCCTTTCAGCCGCAACAGCACCGTCACCATCAAGAGGTCGCCGGCGCCAAACGCACCGTCGAGCCATTCAGCCTCGCCAAGATGGCGGGACAGGCTGTCCAGCCGCTGGCGGATGCTATTCTCCAGCGCGCGCAGGCGCTGCTCGTACCAGGGCTCCTCGCGCTCGACAATCATGGCGAGGCTGCGGTCGAAGATCGGCGGCTCCACCGTATTGAGCGCGGCGAACATCCAAGCGATCGCGCGCGCCCGAGCGTTCGGGTCGTTCGGAAGCAGGCCCCCATGGCGCTCCGCGATGTGGAGCACGATCGCTCCCGATTCGAACAGGGCAAGCTCACCTTCCTCGTAGGTGGGGATTTGCCCGAAGGGCTGAATCGCAAGATGCGCCAGCTCTCTCAGCGCTTTGAACGATACGAAACGGACGTCGTAGGGCTGACCCACCTCTTCGAGCGCCCAACGGACACGCATGTCACGCGCGAGCCCCCTGCCCCCGTCGGGCGAGCGTTCGAAAGCAGTGATGACAGGCTTCATGGAAATCCTCCACATCTTGGGCTAGGCTGGCCGGCGCGCCCTGAAAGATGGCTGCGATCGTACTTAGCCTCTGTCTCCGGTTTTGCGTCTGGCATCCATAAGACGCAGGAGAGGCCCCGCTTTCGACATCCGAATTCGCGGAAACGATAATTTTCGCCGCATCACCGTGTGCAGGATGCAGCTTGTGCGCTTGTTCGGCGTTGTACGCCGGCGGATTGCCCTGAATGGGCAACCGGCTCCCGGCACCTCGCGCCGAGCATGCCCGGACGCAACGAAAGCGGAAAAATGGCGCATTGGGTCGTTATCAGGTTCTGGAATTCGTTCTCGGCAGCGGGTCTTTACGTCGGAACGCTCTTTCTTGCCGCTTCGCTGACACCCTCCCTCCTGCCGCGCACCTTCGTCACGCAAGGGATTCTGTCGGGCGTTTCGCTGGCCGTCGGATATGGTCTCGGCGTGTTCGGGCGCTGGCTTACGCGTTACATGGAGCTGCCGCAGCCCGCCAAGCAGAAATTGCGCTGGGCAAAGTACGTCTCGGCCCTTGTCTGCGGCGCTGTCGCTCTCGCCTTCCTATGGCAGGCGGCGGAGTGGCAAAACTCGATCCGGTCCCTGATGGGGCTGGAGCTGCTCGACAGTGTCCACCCGCTGCGCACCGGTCTCGTCGCCATCGTAACATTCGTTCTCCTGCTGGCTGCCGGGCGCCTCTTCCGCTTTGTGCTCACCACCGTTTCCGCGCTTCTTTACCGCTTCATTCCTCGGCCTGTGGCCAACGTGGCGGGCGCGGTCATGGCCGTGGCCCTCTTCTGGCTGGCAATCGATGGGGTTCTCTTCCGCTTTGCACTGCACGCGGCCGATTCCTCTTTCCAAGCCTATAACGAGCTCATGGAGCCAGAGTCCCCGCAACCGGAGGACGCTCTGAAGACGGGCAGCGCAGCTTCGCTCGTGGCCTGGGCCGATCTCGGCCGCGCTGGACGGGAGTTCATCGCCTCCAGCCCGACGGCAGAAGATCTGCGGCAATTCCACGGCCGGGATACGCTCGAGCCGATCCGGGTCTATGTCGGGCTGAATGCGGCCGACACGGTCGAGGCGCGTGCGGGGCTGGCGCTCGCCGAACTGCAGCGTACGGGCGCGTTCGAGCGCGCCGTGCTCGTCATCGTCATGCCGACAGGTACGGGCTGGGTCGATCCGGCGGCCATGGACACGCTCGAATATCTGCACGGCGGAGACGTCGCCAGCGTAGCCGTACAGTATTCCTACCTGACGAGCTGGCTTTCACTCCTCGTCGAGCCCGATTACGGCACACAGACGGCGCAGGCCCTCTTTTCCGCCGTTTACAACTACTGGCATTCGCTTCCAGAGACGGAGAGGCCGAGACTCTACCTACACGGACTGAGCCTCGGCTCCCTCGCCTCCGAAACCTCCGTGGAGCTGTTCGAGATCCTGAGCGATCCCTATCACGGCGCGCTTTGGAGCGGGCCGCCCTTCGCCAACCCCATGTGGCGGTACATCACCAATCGGCGCGAGCCGGAGTCGCCGGCCTGGCTGCCGCGTTTCGGCGGCGGCTCGTTCGTCCGCTTCACCAACCAGACCAATGTGCTCGACATACCCGGCGCGCTCTGGGGGCCGATCCGGATCGTCTATCTCCAATATGCCAGCGATCCGATCACGTTCTTCGATTACCGGTCGCTTTACCGCCGCCCCGAATGGTTGGACGAGCCGCGCGGGCCCGATGTCTCGCCGGAGCTGCGCTGGTATCCGGTCATCACCTTCCTGCAGCTCGTGCTGGACATGGCTCTCGCCACTACGGCACCGATGGGTTACGGCCACCTCTACGCACCGGAACACTATATCGACGCATGGGTGGAGGTGACAGCGCCGAGCGATCTGAACGACGCCGATATCGCCCGGCTGAAGAAGCATTTCTCACGCGAGTGAGTGTCCGGCCCGAGTTCTCAGGTGACGTCTACGAGGCGACATTCACCCGGCCCTACCAGATGCACGCATCCATGGGGCCGTCCTGCGCCGTGGCGGTTGCCAATGATGAGGGCGTGACGGTCTGGTCCCACACCCAGGGATGCTATCCCGATTGTGAGGCCATTGCCGAAATGCTTGGCCTGCCAATCGAACAGGTGCGCGTGATCCACATGGAGGGCGCGGGCTGCTACGGCCACAACGGCGCGGACGACGCGGCGGCCGATGCCGCGCTCATCGCGACGAACGTACCCGGCCGCCCCGTGCGGGTGCAGTGGATGCGCGAACAGGAGCACGCCTGGGAGCCCTATGGACCGGCTATGCTCACCAAGGTGCGCGCGACGCTGGACAGGGACGGAAGGATCAGCAACTGGGCCTATGACCTGTGGAGCAATGTGCATTCCACACGGCCGGGCGGCGCTGCCTCGCTGCTTGCCGCCCGTCATCGCGCCAGTTCGGTCACGCCGCCGCCGGCCCGGCTCAACATCAGCCAGTCGGGCAATGGCGACCGCAATGCGAACCCACCCTACACCATTCCCAACAAACAGGTGCTCTGGCACTTCGTGCCCGAGATGCCGTTGCGGGTCTCCGCCTTGCGGGCGCTTGGCGCCTACGCGAACGTCTTCTCCATCGAATGCTTCATGGATGAACTCGCAAAGGCCGCGGGCGCCGATCCGGTGGAGTTCCGGCTGCGGCATCTTGAGGACCCGCGGGCACGCGATGTGGTCGAGCTCGCCGCCGAGCGCTTCGGCTGGTCTTCGGAACCCTTGCCGAACGGCCGGGGGCGAGGCTTCGGCTTTGCGCGTTACAAAACGCTGGCCGCCTATTGCGCTGTCGCGGTCGAGGTGGAAGTCAACCGCGAAACGGGCAGGAGCCGCGTCATACGCGCCATCTCCGCTATCGACAGCGGAGAGGCGGTGAATCCTGACGGCATCCGCAACCTGACCGAAGGCGGAATCATACAATCCGCAAGCTGGACGCTCTACGAGGCCGTAACGTTCGACGATACCAGGATAACCAGCATCGATTGGGCGAGCTATCCGATCATGCGCTTCAGGGATGTGCCCGAAACGGTGGAGGTCCACATCATCGACCGGCCGGGCGAACCCTATCTGGGTACCGGCGAGGCCGCGCAGGGACCGACAGCGGCGGCAGTCGGCAATGCCGTAAGCAGTGCGATCGGCAAGAGGCTTTACGATATTCCGCTGACGCGGGAGCGCGTGAGGCAGGCCTTCGCAGCCGCCAACTGAAGTACGGCCTCGATAAAAGCCTTCACCGTGATCCCCCGCGCATCCGCGAGGGATCACGGGATGCGCTCAGTTGGTGAAGTAGTTCTGCGTGCCGTGCGCTTCGATCGCCTCGGCCAGCCTTTTCAGAGCGTGCACATAGGCTGCCGTGCGCAGCGTGATGTCCTTTTCGCGGGCAATGCCCCAAATCGCTTCTCCTTCCCGCTCCATGATCGTCTTGAGCCGTGCATGGACCTCTTCCAGGGTCCAGTAGAAGCCCTGCCTGTTCTGCACCCATTCGAAGTAGGAAACGGTGACACCGCCGGCATTAGCCAATATGTCGGGCAGAACCGCCACGCCCTTGCGGGCAAGCCGCGCATCCGCCTCCGGCGTCAGAGGACCGTTCGCCAGTTCCAGGATCAGGCGCGCCTTGATGTCGTCCGCGTTGCGCTCGTTGATCATGTCTTCGAGCGCCGCCGGCACGAGGAGATCACAGTCCACACCGACAAGCTCTTCCGCTCCAATGGCGCGGTGCCCCGCCTCGCCTGCGGTGCTCGTCACCGAGAGGCCTTTCGCCTTGGCCGCCAGCAGAGCCTCGACGTTGAGGCCGTCCGGCGCGTAGACCCCGCCCGAGGAATCGCACACGGCGACAATCTTGTGCCCGTCGCCGGCAAGCAGCCGCGCGATGTGCTGCCCGGCATTGCCGAAGCCCTGAATGGCCACGCGCAGCGTTCCCGTCAGGCCGAAATTCTTCGCCAGATGCCGCACGAGATAGTAGCCGCCGCGCGCCGTCGCATCCTCGCGGCCGAGCGAGCCCCCGAGCGCGATCGGCTTGCCGGTGATGACGGCCGGCACCGCCTGCCCCACGATCTGGGCATATTCATCGGCCATCCAGCCCATGATCATGGAGTTCGTGTAGACATCGGGTGCGGGAATGTCGCGGTCCGGGCCGATAATGCCTGCGAAGGCCTGTATGTAGGCGCGGGAGAGCCGTTCCAGCTCGGCCTTGGAAAGCTGCCGCGGATCGACCTGCACCGCCCCCTTGCCGCCGCCATAAGGCAGGTTCATGACGGCGCATTTGAAGGTCATCCAGAAGGCCAGCGTCTCCACCTCGTCAACCGATGCGTCCGGGTGGAAGCGGATTCCGCCCTTGGTCGGGCCGCGCGTATCGTCGTAGCGGCAGCGCCAGGCGACAAACGACTTGCGCGAGCCGTCATCCATGCGGATCATCAGCCGCGCCTTGGTGGTCTCGCGCGCATATTTCAGCTTCTCGATCACGTCAGGGTCGACGCTGATGTGCCTGGCCGCTTCGTCCAGCCGGACGAGGGCCTGCTCAAGGAGGCTTAATTCGGTCATCGAAGTCCTTTCACTGCTTGGTGGTGGTGGTCGCACCCGCCCGGGCGGGCGCGGTCGGGAGTTCAGGCAAAGCGAGTTACGCTCAGGGGCGACAGATCGATTTCAGATTTTCGGCCGCTCAGGAGATCAGCGAGCGCACGGCCGGAGCCGCAGGCCATTGTCCAGCCGAGCGTGCCGTGACCGGTGTTGAGATAAAGCTTCCGGACAGGAGCGGGGCCGATGATGGGCGGACCATCCGGCGTCATCGGCCGCAGCCCGCACCAGAAGCTCCCCGCCGCCGGATCGCCCCCGAAGGGGAAAAGCCCTGAAAGGGAGTGTTCCAAGGTCGCGCGGCGGCTTTGCCTCAGCGTGAGATCGTAGCCGGCGACCTCCGCCGTCCCGCCGACGCGGATCGAATCCCCAAGCCGCGTAATCGCGACCTTGTAGGTCTCGTCCATGACCGTGGACACCGGAGCACCGCCCGCGTCACTGATCGGCACCGAAAGCGAATAGCCTTTCACCGGATAGACGGGAATCCGAATCCCCAGGGAGCGGAGCAGAAGCGGCGAATAGCTTCCAAGCGCCACGACATAGGCATCCGCCGTGATCAGACCCGCCGATGTGCGGACGCCCGTCACCGCGCCCCCTTCCGCAACGATCTCCTTCACCGCGACGCCGTAGGTGAAGTTTACCCCCAGCCTCTCCGCCATTGCGGCGAGTTTTTGCGTGAAGATGCGGCAGTTGCCGGTCTCGTCCTGCGGCAGACGGAGGCCGCCCGCAATCGGCGCCTGGGCGCGCGACAAGGCGGGTTCGACGCTTTGGCAACCTGCCCTGTCGAGGACCTGATACTCCACGCCGAACTGCTTCAGAACCTCAATGTCCTTGCCTATGCCGTCGAGCTGCTGCTGGGTGCGGAAAAGCTGCAGCGTTCCCAGACTCCTGTTCTCGTATTCGATGCCGGTCTCCGCCCGGAGCGCACGAAGGCAATCGCGGCTGTACTCGGCGATGGGCACCATCCGCGCCTTGTTGATGGCGTAGCGGGCTGCCGTGCAGTTCCTCAGCATCTGGAGCAGCCAGCGCCACATGGCAGGGTCCGCCTTCGGCCGGATGACCAGCGGGCCGTGCTTCATGAGCAGCCACTTGACGGCTTTCAGGGGAATGCCGGGCCCTGCCCAAGGAGAAGAGTAGCCGGGCGAAATCTGACCTGCATTGGCGAAGCTGGTTTCGAGCCCCGCCTCCAGCTGCCGGTCCACAACCTCGACTTCGTGACCGGCTTTTGCGAGGAAGTACGCCGTTGTCACGCCGATGACGCCGCTGCCCAGTATGACGATTTTCAATTTCTTCCTCGTGCGCCAAGCGCCCGCCTGCCTCGGCGGGGTGCCTGATTGACCATTGATGCAGGAAAGTGTGCCGCCGGGCGGCAGGTGCGAGAGCGTACCCCTGGTGGCGGATCAGCGCGCCCCAGGGGCTAAGTGGTTGCTTTAAGGCTACCCGCGTGATTCAGGAATCGTCGGCGGAGACACAAAGTGTCGAGAAATCCCGCCGCAATCAATTCCATTTTGACCATGCCACCCATTTCAGCCGCTTGATACACTCTCCGCAGGAGGTCTGCCAATGGGGATGAACGGCGATGGGAGAAAACGCCGCAATAAATTGGCTGACGGGCCGACGGCCTGCAGGGCATCTTCCTCTATCATGCGTTTGCATCGGCGCGGGACGTCGGCGTGTTCGTGGCCATCAACGAGTTCGATTTCGCCGCCTCGGCGGCAATCGCCGAGTTCGCCGCGATAGTCTCAAGCGGGCATGCGCGGCACACTGGCAAGCAGCTTTCGTGTGTAGGGATGCTGCGGGCGCGCCAGAATGTCTTCCGTGCGGCCTGCTTCCACGATCCGGCCCTTCTCCAGAATGATGATCTCCTCGCAGAGGGCGGCGACGACGCCAAGATCGTGCGAGACGAGAAGGATCGTGATCGCCTTCGACAGATCCTTGAGCAGATCGACGATGCGGATACGGGTGGAGAGGTCGAGCGCGCTCACCGCCTCGTCCGCCAGAACGAGCTGAGGCCGGGCGACGATGGCACGGGCGAGCGCGATGCGCTGGCGCTGGCCGCCGGAAAACTCATGAGGATAGCGCGAGATAGCATCCACCGGCAGGCCCACATCGGCAAGCGCCTGCTCGATGGCCGCACGGTGATCGCCGGGGATCTTCAGCGCGCGCAGCGGTTCGGCAATGATAGCCTCCACCTTCTGTCGCGGGTCCAGCGAGGAATAGGGGTCCTGGAACACCGCCTGCACGGCGCGGCGGTAGCGGCGCATGAACTCCCTATCGTTGAGGTTCATGGGCTGGCCTTCAAAACGGATGACGCCACTGCTGGGGCGCTCCAGGCCGAGCAGGAGCTTCAGGATGGTGGACTTGCCCGAACCGGATTCGCCCACGAGCCCGAGGTTCACGCCCTTCTTCACAGTGAAGGAGACGTCATGCAGAACGGGCTCCTTGCGGCTGTAGCCGAAGGCCACGGAGTCGACGGAGATCAGCGTCATTGCTGAGCCCCCAATGCGCGGTCGAAGGCTGCCGCCGCATCCACCAGCATCTTCGTGTACTCATGTTGCGGCGAGCCGAACACACTGCGCACCGGGCCCTGCTCCACCACCTGCCCGCGGCGCAGCACCGTCACCTCTTCAGCCACTTTCGCCACCACGGGAAGATCGTGGCTGATGAAAAGCAGCGCCATGCCTTCCTCCCGCACGAGGGTGGAGAGAAGCTCCAGGATTTCCGCCTGCGTGGTGACGTCTAGGGCAGTGGTCGGCTCATCGGCGATGAGCAGTTTCGGCCGGCAGGCGAGCGCCATGGCGATTGCCACACGCTGGCGCTGTCCGCCGGAAATCTGGAACGGATAAGCGTTCATGATCCGGTCTATGTCTGGCAGGGCGACGCGCTCCAGGTAATGGCGCACCTCGGCTACGATCTCCTGTCGGCCAGCAGACCTGCCATCCCGCCGGTGGCGCCGCGCGATGGGCTCGGCAACCTGCCGGCCGATCTTCATGAGCGGGTCGAGCGCGGTCAGCGGCTCCTGGAAGACGAAGGCAGCGGTTCTGCCGCGCAGGGCCTTCAGCTTCTCCTCCGGCGCACCGATGACCTGAACGCCATCGAGCAGGATGGAACCTTCCGGCTTCAGTCCCGGCGGCAGGAGGCCGATGGCGGCGAGCGCGGTTAGCGACTTGCCCGAGCCGGATTCGCCGATAAGTCCCACGCGCGCGCCGGGTTCAATCACGAGCGACATGTCCTTGACCAGCGCCTGACCGCCCGTGCGGATGGTAAGGTTTTCGATCCTGAGCAGGCTCATCGGCTGCGCCTCCGCGTCGGATCGCCAACGTCACGAAGGCCGTCGGCAAGAAGGTTCATGCCGATGACGAGCGAGACGAGCGCGATGCCCGGAGCGACGGCCCCGAAAGGCGCGGTGTAAACCGTGCCCTGCGCCTCCTGCAGGAGCCTGCCCCACGAGGCGTTGGGAGGAGGCGCGCCGAGACCGAGATAGGAGAGCGATGCTTCCGCGATGATCGCAATGCCGAACTGCAGCGCGAAGTTCACCGACAGCGTCGGCCAGATGTTGGGCAGCACATGACGGAAGACGATGCTGGGCCATGAGGAGCCGGCCGTGCGGGCGGCGGTGATGTAGTCCATCGCCAGCACGCGCTTGGCGAGAATCCGGGTGAGCCGCGCAACGATGGCCGAGATGGCGATTCCGAGCGCGAGGATTGCGGAAAATAGGCTCGCCGTGTCCGTCGCCGCCACCACGAGCATGGCAAGCAGCAGCGTGGGGAAGGCGATCAGGATGTCGAAGGTCGCCGCTAGTACATCGTCCAGCGTTCGGGTGGCGAAGGCGGCGAGCACGCCGAGTGTGACGCCGATCGCGGCCGCAATGGCCACTGCGCCCGCGCCCACCGTCAGCGCGATGCGCGAGCCGATCATGATCTGGGTGAAGAGGTCGCGGCCCAGCCGATCCGTGCCCGCCCAGTGCGCCCAGGACGGCGGCTCCAGACGCCCGCCAGTCATGGCGGTCGGGTCATAGGGCGTCCAGAACAGTGTAAGGAGAGCTACAAAGAGATGCAGGCCCACGAGCACTAGGCCGACGCTCAGCGTGAGCGACCGTGGTGTGCGGCGTGCCGGTGCCGGCGCCTGAAGATCGACAAGATCCGTCATGGCCGGTCCCCCGAGCGTTCCCGCAGGCGCGGATCGATCAGCCGCTGGGCTAGGTCCGCGAGGAAGCCGATCAGCAGCACGAGCAGCGTGGAGATGAAAAGCACGCCCTGGATGTTGGGGTAGTCGCGCTGCTCGATGGCGAGCAGCAGCATGGAGCCGAGGCCGGGCAGCGCGAAGACGCGCTCGACCACCACAGCGCCCAGAAGTGTGGTGGCCAGCTCGATGCCGAGGATCGACACCACCGGCACCGCGCCATTGCGGATACCATGACGGACAAGTGCCTCGCCGAAACCCGAGCCCATCGCGCGGGCGGTTCTCAGATAGTCGCTGCCGAGCACGTCCTGCGTGGCCGAGCGCACATAGCGCAAGAGCGAGGCGGACATCACGATGGCGATGGTGACGATCGGCAGGAACAGCGCCCGCAGCGCTTCGAACGGCGCGCTCCACCCTTGCGGCGGGAATCCACCCGACGGGAAAAGCCGCAGGTTCACGGCGAAGACCGTAACCAGAAGAATGCCGACCCAGAACACGGGAATGGCGATGCCGAGCTGCGAGATGACGGAGATGGCGGCCCCATACCAGCGGTTCGCCTTCACGGCGGCGATGATGCCGAGCGGCGCGGCAATGAGTATGGCAAGCAGAAAGGAGAGCAGCGTGAGCGGAACAGTGACGGCCAGCCGCGCCATGATCTCATCGAGAACAGAAGTGCGGCTTACGAAGGATGTGCCGAGATCGAAGCGGGCGAGGCTGGTGATGAAATGAAGGAACTGCTGGGCGAGCGGCAGGTCCGAACCCACCTGCCGCCGCGCCGCGGCAATCTGCGCCTCGTCGGCCCCGACCGAGATGAGAGCATTCGCCGGATCGCCGGGCAGAAGCCTGAGAAGCACGAAAAGAACGACGCAGGCGACCAGCAGCGAGAAGACCAGGATGGCGAGCCGCCGAAGAATGTAAGCGAGGATAGCTCCCTCCTTCCGCGGCTCGCCTTCGTCGGCTACTGCGCGCGCTTCACGATGTCATATGCGAAGAACTGCGAGTTCAGCCCGTTGACCGGATACCCGCTCACCGAAGCGCTCGATACCACGATCTGCGGATAGAGATAAAGCCAGGTGCTGGCGGCTTCCTCCGCGATGATGCGGTTCGCCTCTTTCAGCTTTTCCACCTGCTCTTCCTCGGTAGCGCTCGCCTCCGCAGACGCGATCAGCTCCACGACCTCAGGGTTGTTGTAGCCCCAGTAGAAATCGGGATTGCCGTAAAACACGATGTCGCGGTGGTTCACATGCTCCTGCAGCGTCGCCTCGAAATCGCGCGCCTGGTAGATCTTCGTGTACCACTCGTTGGCGGTGATGATGTTGATGTTCACCTTGATGCCGACCTTGGCCAGCTCGTTCTGCACGAACTGGGCGACGATCGGATGCGGATCGTAGTTCGGCGTATCCAGCGTGAAGGTGAAGCCATCGGCATAGCCCGCCTCGGAGAGAAGCTGCTTCGCGCTCTCCGGATCATAGGGATCAACGCCGGTGAGGTCGATGTACCAAGGGTCGGTCGGCGGCACGAAGGAGCCAATCAGCGTCCCGTATTCACCCCAGATCGACCTCAGCAGCTGCTCGCGGTTGATCGCGCGGGTGATCGCCTTGCGCACCTTCACGTTGCTGAAGGGTTCGACGCGGTCGTTATAGGCCAGCACTTCCTTGGTCGTAGACGCGCCTTCCGACACGGTAAATGCGGGATTGTCCTTGAACTGGGCAAGGGAATCCGGGCTCTGAACGCTGGTGATGATGTCCACCGCGCCGGTCAGCAGGGCATTGTTGAGCGCCGTGGCCTCGGTGAAGTAGTTGAACACCACGCCACCGTTCTTCGGCTTTTCGCCCCAGTAGTTCTCGAAGGGCACCAGGCTAATGCTGGAGCCGCGGCGCCAGGCATCGAGCTTGTAGGGGCCGGTGCCGTCGGCGCTCGTTGTGAGGTCACCCGCGGCGTCGTTGACGATCCACACATAAGTGAGGTTGTAGGGCAGAGAGATCGACCGCTCCTTGAGATGGATGACCACCGTCTGCTCGTCCGGGGTCTCGATGCTCTCGATGGTGGACAGGCTGCTCTTGCGTGAGCTCTTGGAGGTCTCCGCCGTCACGCGCTCGATGCTGTGCTTCACATCGGCCGAGGTCAGCGGATCGCCCGAGTGGAACGTCACGTTCGGCTGAAGCTTGATGGTGTAGGTCAGCCCGTCATCGCTCACCGTATAGTCGGTTGCGAGCTTGGGCTCTACCGAGCCGTCGTCCATGAGCTGGAACAGGCCTTCATAGACATTGCCGTTGAAGGCCTCCGTGATTCCCTGGCCGGCACCGGCCGTGTTGTCGAGATTCTGCGGCTCGTAGAGCGAGCCGATGCGGATGACGGCGCTCGGATCAGCGTCCTGCGCCTGCGCGCCGGCTCCTCCGAGCACCAGCATCAAGGCTGTGGCGATACCCGCACCCCAGCCAGCCCAACTCTGCCTTCGCGACATCTCACTTCTCCTTTATGCCTGAACTCCGGCACCACATGTCCAGCGCCGGATATTTGCGCGCGAATGTAGCCGCTCCTGCTACGGGCTGCGAGGCAATTTGGTTCCGCAAGAGGCCAATTTTCCGCGAGGTAACGCGGGCTTTTCATCAGTCTGTTGGATATTTATTCTAGGGGGTGGCGGCCCAAGCGGCTTCGCCCAGCCATGCCGCAGGCGCGCTCCCGTTGCAGCTTCCGCTCCGGCTCCATATGTTGCGCTTTCGGGCGGCGCGGATCTGCGCCCCATTCAAGCAATTCAGCGATCGAGCGGGTGATGGTCAATATCGTCAAAAGGTCCAATGTGGTCGAAGCCTTCCTGCCCGGACAGGGGCAGGGACATGCAACCGCCCGATCCTCCGGAGCCAGCGTCGATCTGGCGGGCGTTGCGCGCGAAGGCGGCATGACGCCGCTTGAACTCATGGATGCCGCGCTTGCCGGATGCCTCGTGCTCAGCGTGCGGATTGCCGCAAGAACCTTAGGCTGGCAGGAGAGGCTTGTTTCGGTGAAGGTCGACGTGCGCCACGAGAAGGCGCCGGACCAACCCTCACGCGTGGCCCGCTTCGATTGCGCCTTTGTGATCGAAGGCGACTTTTCCGATGAGGAGCGCAGCAAGCTGATCGAAGAGGCGCACCGAATCTGCACGGTGGGCAATACGCTGACGAGTGACGTGGAAATCCGCGACGTGCCTCAAATTCCGGAAGATGCCTGACCTTCCTAAGGCGGTCCCGATCTCATGAAAGCCGGTCGAGGATGGCGAGCGGCTTCAGCCCCGCTTCATCCACAGCAGCCTGAAGAGCCTCCCTGCTCACCTTATCGCTGACTCCCAAGCGCACGAGCACCGAAGCGATCCCGAAGCGATGGGCGCCCGCGACGTCATGCTCCAGGCTGTCGCCGATGGCGACGATTCTTTCCTTGGGCGGCGATCCGCACAGCCGGTACGCATAGTCATACATGGCCGGGTGCGGCTTGCCGACCCACGCAACCCGTCCGCCGAAGGATTCATAGAGCCTCGCAATGCTGCCTGCCGCCGGCGCAAGTCCCGATGGCGTCAGCATCTGGATATCGGGATTGGTGCATATCGCCGGTACGCCGGCTGCCGCGGCGTGGCGCAACATATCCGCATAGGCTCCCATCCCCACTTTATCTGCCTGACTGCCGGAAATGACGATCAGATCCGCCTCCTCCGCCTTCTCCGCCGCCGTCAGCCCCAGCCTGTCGGCCAGATTGGTATCCGTGTCGCTGGATATGGTGAAGCAGCGGGTGCGCGGTGAAAGCGAAAGGCCGAGCCTTCCCGTCTGCACGAGATCGACGGCGACTTCACCGGATGTCACGAAATGGTCGAAGGATGTTTCGGGAAAGCCGAGCCGCACGAAGCGTGCGGCATTGTCGGCGGCGGATTTGCCCGAGTTCGACAGGATGACGACCCGCCTGCCCGCGGATCGGATACGCTGCAGCGCATCCACCGCGCCGGGATATGGCATCCTACCGTCATGCAGGGTGCCATACTGGTCGAGGAAGAAGACATCGAAGGCCTCGATGAGGTCCGCGAGCTGCGGATTCATATTCGCTGTCATTTCGCAACCGCTTTCCACGCCAGCAGGGCGGTGCCCACCGCGGCCTCGGTGGAAGCGGCGGGAAGAAAGGGAACGCCGAGCTTCCTTTGGCGGATGCGCGTCCATGCCGCATTCACCGCGCCGCCGCCCACGCTGCGGACCGATTTCAATGCCGGAGCGCCCAGCTGCTTGAGCCGCCGGTAGCCCTGCTCCTCCACCGCTGCAATCCCTTCCAGCAGCGCCTGGAAGAACACGGCATCGTCGGCAGGCCGCGGCTCCAGCTTGGGCTGCAGGTCGGGATCGTTGACGGGAAAGCGCTCGCCGGGGCGGAGCAGCGGATAATAATCAAGCCTTGTCGGCTGTTCCGGGTTTAGCCGTGCAGTAAGCTGCGGCAGATCCTCGTCGGTAAAGAAATGGCGAATGACCGCGCCTCCCGTGTTCGACGCGCCGCCGGCAAGCCACACGCCCGCGATGCGATGGCTGTAGATGCCATAGGCAGGTGCGTCGATCCGGCGGTCGGAAAGAAGCTTCAGAACCAGCGTGGAGCCGAGAGCCGTAACGCCCTCGCCCACATCGCCCGCTCCCGTGGCAAGGAAGGACGCGCATCCATCCGTCGTGCCGCTGACGATTACCGCCGAAGGCGGAAGACCGAGGCTCGCGGCCTTATCGCAAACCGGTCCGATCACGCTGCCTGCAGGCAGCACTTCAGGCAGAACCTTCGGATCGAGGTCAAGTCCCGCAATCCACGCCGGCCATTCTCTTGAGTCGAGATCATAGCCTGTTTTGAGGGCATTGTTCTCGTCGCTTGTGACCGGTGCACCCAGCTGCATCGCGATCCAGTCCGCCTGGTGCACCACGCGGAAAGCGTCATGCTTACGGGCGAGATATGCCGCCCGCGCCAGAGCGGAATACAGGCCGCGCGCGGGGCTGTTTTCCGGCGCGACGGAATCGAGCGAAGCCACGATCTTCGGATCGGGGCACGCCTCGTCATACATCAGCGCGCGGCCAAGCGGCGAAAGCGACTCATCCAGCGCCAGCACCGTTCCCGACGTCCCGTCCACGGCTACAGCGCCAACGTCGCGCAGGTCGATCTGCCCGGCCAGCGCTTTGAAGCAGGCCTCCACGCCGCGCCACCAGGCGGCGGGGCTGCTTCTCTCCTCACCCGCAGCAAAGGCATGCGTGGACAAAGCTCTGGTCTGGCCCTCCTTGTCCACCGCCGCTATCCGCACTCCGGACGTGCCGACATCGATGCCCAGGGCGAGTTTTTGCGGCCTGACCGGCATCATCAACGTTCCGCGCGGTCGAGCTTCTGCCGGTATTTCTCGGCTTCCCAATGGGTCAGCTCGTATTCCTGCTCGCTTCCGAGATATTCGACCGGCGCTGCGGGATCGATCCGCAGCGCCACCTCGGCAAGACAGCGCGCCATGACAAGCCCGCCCGAGGAAAGCCCGCTTGCCATCAGCACGCCGCGGCCCGGAACGAGAACGAGCCTGAGAAGCGTTCCGCCCGCTGCCTCTTCATTTTGCTGCAAGGCTGCTGCTGTCTCTCCCTCTTCAAGCACACCCAGCTCGGTTCCAAGGAAGATCACGTGATCGGGATAGAGAGAGCCCGCGCGGGCGATTCGGCAGGCATCGGGATCGAGCGCGACCGCATGGGCGGCTTCGTCCTCAGGGAGGCGATATTCAGAGCCAGCAATTGAAGAAAGATAAGCAAGGTCCGGGGGTGGCGTCTTGCGCGGCTCGATTCTCAGCGCGGCCGTGACGGCCTCGATTTTAGCAGTCACCTCCTCCACGGTTTCCCCTGCGATGATGATGCCGTGATTGCGGAGGATGAGGACATCCGGCCTTTCGCTCGCCACCCGCGCAATTTCACGGGCAAGCGGCACACCAGGCCTGCGATAGGGGATGATGCGCCATTTGAGATGCGGAAGAGCCCTCATCCGCTCTGAAATCACGGCATGGACATCGGCGCGCACCGCATGCGCGATAGTGTTTACGCAGTGGAAATGCGCGACGACAGCCTGCGGCAGGACCGCGTGCACGCTCGTCTCGATGGAGGGGCGCAGCCGGCTTTCGTTGAGGCTTTCCACCACGAAATCCGTGATCGCAGCGTCCACCCGCTCGTCTCCCGCCTCCAGAGCAGTCACGAGCGGTTCGACCGCAACGGGAACGAAGATTTCCCGTTCCTCGGCCTCGGCAAGCCACGTTCCAGATGCCTTCACCCACATGATGCCTTCGGCTTTGACGGACGTGTTGCCGCCCGCCCCCTGGGTGCGCGTGATGTCCTTTCCGAGCTTGGCAGAAAGTTCCCTGAGCGCCGGTAGCGCTGAAGCCTGGGTCACCGCGTCCTCCGCTAAGGCACTGGATGGGTGCGGCCGCATTCGCCGCATCGATGATATGGTTCTATCACACGATGAACGAGTTTCGTCAATGATGAGCAAAGTTGCTTGCGAAACGGCGGAGCTTCTGATTATATCCGCTCAAAACGAGCAGAGATGCTGGGGAGGAAGACGTCCTGTGAGTGATCTTGATCGCCATAGGATCATAAGGGACTTGCTGAAGGAGCGCCCGTTCGCATCGGTGCGCGACCTCCAGAAGCTGCTCGGCGTCTCGGCCGCGACCGTCCGCCGCGATATCGACAAGCTGCATGAGATCGGCGTCGTTCGTAAGGTCTATGGCGGCATCTCGGCCAATGACGGATATGCCTACGCGGAGCGTGCCTCCGCCCGCCCTTATAACGAGAACCGCGATATCGCCGTCGAGGCCAAGCAGGCCATCGCGAAAGTGGCCGAGAGGCTGGTTACCGACGGCGACTCCATCATCGTCCATGCCGGCTCCACCTGTTACTATCTGGGCGTGCGGTTGGCCCGGAGGAACTTGAGGATTTACACGAACTCCATGCCGCTGGCCTCCTATCTTGGCGAGCACGGCAAGTGCCACCTTGTCATCGCGGGGGGCGAGCTGCACCGGGAGCCGGGCATCATCCATTCCGCCACGCCCTCGCAGCCCAGCTTCTTCGCATCCAAGTTCTTTCTGGGCACTCAGGGCATCAGCAGCGACGGCGCTTTGGAGTCCCACCCTCTTCTGGTCAAGGTCATCCGGGAACTGAGCGAATGTGCCGACGAGATCGTCCTTCTCGCCGACAGCCGCAAGTTCTCGCTCAAGCCGCGCCATGCCGTCTTGCCGCTTTCGCGCATCAGCACGCTGGTGACGGATGAAGGCATTTCTGACAAGAATGCCCAGATGATTGAAAATGCCGGCATCCGGCTGATGATCGCCCAGACGGCGGGGGAGGAATGATGGGCGCTCCGCTTGCAGTCTTCGACCTGGGCAAGACGAATTCCAAGATGTTCGTTTTCTCTCCCGAAGGCGAAATATTGGCCGAGCAGAGGCAGGCTCCGGAATGGAGAGAGCACAACGGCATCCGCGTTCTCGACGATGTACGGCTTGAAGCTTGGATGCGCGCGGCGCTGACAAAGGCCGTGGCGGAGCATGGCATCGAAGGCGTGATGTTTTCCGGTCACGGATGCACCTTCGCGCTCGTTGCGGATGGATCGCTTACGCATCCCATCCTCGACTACGAACAGGAAGTGCCTGCTTCCGTGGCCCCGGAGATCGACGCTCTTCTTCCGCAATTTTCCGAGACCTACTCGCCGCGCCTGCCGCTCGGCCTCAATATGGGCCGGCACATGCTCTGGCTGGAGCGGGCCGCGCCGGCTGCCTTAGGGCAAGCCCGGCACATTCTGGGATATCCCCAGTTCTGGAGCTGGCGCTTCTCCGGGGTGCCTGTATCGGAGCTTTCCTATCTTGGCTGCCACTCGCATCTGTGGGCGCCACTGAAGAATGATTTCTCATCGCTCGTCGACAAGCGCGGCTGGCGGGAAAAGATGCCGCCCTTTGCGCGGGCGGGAGCAGTTCTCGGTACTGTCGATATAACGCCCCCGTCGGGCGAGACGCGTTCAGTCGCCGTTCACAACGGCGTGCATGACTCCAATTCTTCTCTCTACTGCTACCGTGCCGCCGGACACGATTCCTTCACGCTCATCTCCAGCGGTACCTGGGTCATCATTTTCAACACGGACTGTCCGCTTTCCATGCTCGATGAAGAGCGCGACATGCTTGCCAATGTGAGCGTGGATGGCGTTCCCGTGCCCACGATCCGGTTCATGGGCGGCCGGGAGTTCGACACGATCCGGCAAGATGCGCCTCCCAAGGTAAATCGGGCGGACATGCAGGCCGTGATCGATAAAAGGCTTTTCGCGCTTCCGAGTTTCGCCGCCGGCGGCCCCGCACAGGAGACGAAAGGAGAGATCGCCGGGCCGGTAGGCTCGGATGCGGAGCGCTCCGCTCTCGCGCTTCTCTATGTCGCCCTAATGACCGATTACTCCCTCGATCTCATCGGTTCCAGCAACACCCTCATCGTGGACGGGGGATTGGTGAAGACAGACGCCTATGCGGAAGTTCTGGCTGAGCTGCGTCCCTCGCAAAGGGTGCTGTCCAGCGACAACCCTGAAGGCTCGGCGGTCGGCGCGGCAACTCTCGCCTTCGAGGCGCATGGCGTGAGGCCTCGGCCCGTGGAATGCAGCGAGGTTCAGCCGGCCACGCTCCGCGGCCTTGCGGAATACCGCGATCTCTGGCGCGAACGCGTCGAGGAAAGGCGGCGCCGGGCGGGGAGCGGCCAATGACGATCCGGAAAGGAAATGGGCGATGACGCCGGTTGACGCTCCCGCCAGCACGGCTGCTCCAGTGCTGGAGATGCGCAACATCAGCAAGACCTTCGGCGCCATCCACGCGCTGAGGAATGTCTCCTTCACCGTCTATCCGGGCGAGCTGCACGCGCTGATGGGCGAGAACGGCGCTGGCAAATCCACTCTGATGAAGGTGCTGTCCGGAGCTTACACTGCCGATCCGGGCGGAGAAATCATCGTCGGCGGAGAACCGATGCCGACCGGCAACCCCAAGCTGGCGAGAGCAAAGGGGATCGCCGTCATCTATCAGGAACTCTCGCTGTCGCCCAACCTGACCGTCGCGCAGAACATCTTCCTCGGCAACGAGCCATCCCGCTACGGCCTTGTGGACCGGCGCGCGATGGTGAAGGCGGCCGCGCCCATCCTCGAACGGCTAGGCGTACATTTTTCGCCGACGACGCAGGTCGGCATGCTTTCGCTCGGCGAGCGGCAGCTTGTCGAGATCGCACGCGCGCTTGGCGCCGACGCCCGTATCATCGTCATGGACGAGCCGACGACGTCGCTGACGACGCGGGAGACGGAGAAGCTCTTCGAGGTCATCTACAATCTCAAGAAGGAAGGCATCGCGATCATCTACATCAGCCACCGTATGGAAGAGATTTATCGCCTGGCCGACCGATGCAGCGTGCTGCGCGACGGCGCCTATGTGGGCACGCTGGAGCGCAAGGAGCTTTCGGCGGCGCGTCTTGTCTCCATGATGGTGGGGCGTGATCTCTCCTCCTTCTACCGCAAGGAGCACTACACGCCGAAACAGGGCGGCGAGGTCATTCTTTCCGTGCGCAATCTGGGCGACGGAAAGCGCGTTCACGACTGCTCCTTCGATGTCTACCGCGGCGAGGTTCTTGGCATTGCCGGGCTTGTCGGCTCCGGCCGGACGGAGCTGGCGCGCCTCATCTATGGTGCCGACCGGCGGACATCGGGAACCATCACGCTGAACGGCAGGGAACTTTCCATCAACTCCCCACGCGAGGCACTCGATCAGGGCGTGGCCTATCTCACGGAAGACCGCAAGGTTCTGGGCCTTTTCCTCGACATGTCCATTGCCGAGAACGTGAACATCAGCGTGCTTGAAAAGGACGCCAGGACAGGCGGGCTGATCGATTTCAAGGCGGTGGCGCGCCGCGCGGCGAAGGCGATCGAGACGCTTTCCATCAGAGCGCAGAGCCCGTCCATGACGGCAGGCGCGCTATCGGGGGGCAACCAGCAGAAGGTGCTGCTTGCGCGCCTTCTGGAGACGAAGCCTAAGGTCATCATCCTCGACGAACCCACGCGCGGCGTGGATGTGGGCGCGAAATCCGAAATCTACCGGCTGATTGACGAGCTTGCCCGCAGCGGCATCGCGATCATCATCATCTCCAGCGAGCTTCCGGAGATTGTCGGCGTGGCCGACCGGACGCTCGTGATGCGCGAGGGCAGGATCGCCGGCGAGGTGACGGCCAGCGCGAAGGAGCCGATCGACCAGGAAGCTGTGATGGCGCTCTCCACCGGCGCCACGACGGTTCAGCAACACATGCCGGCGGCGTGATCATGAAACTCAAGCGATGGATCGAGTATCCGCGATGACTGATGCTGTTGCCCAGACCCAGAGAGACCGCCAGCTCCGGCTGCGAGTGCTGATCACAGCCCTTGGCATGCTGCCCGTGCTCGTGCTGCTGGTGCTCGGCTTCGAGCTGCTTTCGGGCCGGTTTCTCACCTTCAACAATCTTTCGATCGTCATGCAGCAGGCGGCCATCAACATCGTGCTTGCCGCCGGCATGACCTTCGTGATCCTCACGGGCGGCATCGATCTTTCGGTCGGCTCGATCCTGGCGGCGTCAGCGATGATAGCGGTCATCGTTTCGCTCATTCCCGACTGGGGAATGCTGGGCATTCTTGCCGCGCTGGCGATGGGGCTTGCCTGCGGCTTCGCTAATGGCGCGCTCATCGCCTATCTTAAGCTGCCGCCCTTTATCGTAACTCTGGGCTCACTCACCGCCGTACGCGGCCTTGCGCGACTTCTGGGGGACGACACGACGGTCTTCAATCCATCCCTGCCCTTCGCCTTCATCGGCAACGGCACGCTGTTCGGCGTGCCCTGGCTCGCGATCATCTCCATATCCGTGGTACTCGTGTCCTGGTTCATCCTGCGGCGCACCGTTCTCGGCACCTGGATCTACGCTGTTGGCGGCAATATGGAGGCGGCGCGGCTGACGGGCATCAAGGTGCCGCTCGTCCTGCTCTTCGTCTATTCCATGTCCGGCCTTCTTTCAGGCCTTGGCGGCGCGATGTCCGCGGCGCGTCTCTTCGCGGCCAACGGCCTGCAGCTCGGTCAGGCCTATGAACTCGACGCCATCGCGGCCGTCATCCTCGGCGGGACGAGTTTCGTGGGCGGCGTCGGCTCCATCTGGGGCACGCTGATCGGCGCGCTCATCATCGCCGTCCTGTCCAACGGGCTGATCCTCGTGGGGGTCTCGGACATCTGGCAGTACATCATCAAGGGATTGGTCATCATCGCGGCCGTTGCTCTGGACCGCTACCGGCTCCAGGGGGTCAGCCGAACGTGATTGATGGTCCAAAACCGGTTTCCAACCGGTCCAACAGCGCCTGAGGCGCACTCAAGAGAAAGAGGAGGTTACGTTCATGCGTATCGTCAAGAACCTGCTTTGCGGTGCCGCTCTGGCATCCATGATGGCCGGCTCGGCCATGGCGAAGGATCTCAACAGCATCGGCATCTCGGTGGGCCTGCTGGGCAATCCGTTCTTTGTGGCGACGATCAAGGGCATCGAGGATCGCGCCAAGGAGATCAATCCGGACGTGAAGATCACCTCGGTCTCGGCGGACTATGACCTGAACAAGCAGGTCTCGCAGATCGACAGCTTTATCGCCGCGGGCGTCGATATCATCATGCTCAACGCGGTGGATGCGAGCGCGATCGCCCCGGCGGTCAAGAAGGCCCAGGACGCCGGCATCGTCGTGGCCGCCTTCGACGTTTCGGCACCCGGCGCGGACGTGACGGTGATGACCAACAACGTGAAGGCGGGCGAGATCGCCTGCCAGTACATCGTCGATGAGCTGAACGGCGAAGGCAACGTCATCATCATCAACGGCCCGCAGTCCTCCTCCATCATCGACCGCGTGAAGGGCTGCAAGAGCGTGTTCGAGCAGCACCCCGGCATCAACATCCTTTCAGACGACCAGAACGGTCAGGCTTCACGCGAGGGCGGGCTGGATGTGATGCAGGGCCTTCTGACCCGCTTTGACGATGTCGACGCGGTCTTCGCCATCAACGACCCGACGGCGATCGGCGCGGAGCTTGCGGCCCGTCAGCTCAACCGTACGGACTTCTTCATCACCGCCGTGGACGGTGCGCCGGATATCGAGCAGGCGCTGAAGACCGGCACCTCGATGATCAAGGCTTCGGCCTCGCAGGACCCCTACGTGATGGCCGGTCAGGCGCTGGAGCTTGGCTACAAGGTGCTGCAGGGCGAGAAGCCCGAGCAGGACACCGTGCTTCTCGATCCGCAGCTGATTACGGCCGAGAACGTGAACGAGTACAAGGGCTGGACAGCGGCTCGCTAAGCCAGCACCGAAAATGCGCAGCCGGATCTTTCCGGCTGCGCATTCCTGGATCGCTGGCGTCCACGTGACGGGGAAGCGATCCACGTTGTTTCTCAAGCAATTCCGGACGGAAGTTCTGGAGCGCGCAGAAGGGTCATCCCATGTCCAAACTCGGCATTCATTCATTCGTCTGGAGCGCCGGCTCCTCCCGGAATGAAATCGAGACCGCGCTGATCCGGACCAAGGAAGCGGGTTTCGATCTGATCGAGCTTTCCTATCTCGATCCGAAGGTGGTCGATATCCCCTGGCTGGCGCGCCGTCTGGAAGAACTCGGGCTTGCTGTCGCCATCAGCATGGGATTGCCGCAGGACGGCGACATTTCCAGCGCCGATGCCGAGATCGCGAAGAATGGTGTTGCAATTCTCGACCGTGCGGTGGCGCTCACCCGCGATCTGGGCGGCACCAAGCTGGGCGGCATCTTGAGCTCCGCGCATGGCTATTCGCCCCAGGCCCCCACGCGCGAGGCCTGGGACCGGAGTGTGGCCAATCTCTCCAAAGTGGCCGAGCGGGCGAAGGAAGCGGGCGTCACGCTCAACCTCGAGATCGTCAACCGCTTCGAGAGCAACCTGCTCAATACCGCCGCCCAAGGCATCGCCTATATCAGGGATACGGGCGCCTCGAACGTGTTCCTCCACCTCGATACGTTCCACATGAATATCGAGGAGGCGGACCTCGGGCTGGCCCTGCGCAACGCGGCCGATAAGGTGGGCTACGTTCATATCGGCGAGAGCCACCGCGGCTATCTCGGTACGGGCAGCATCGATTTCGCCGCCGTGTTCGATGCGCTCGTGGCCATCGGCTATAACGACTACATCACCTTCGAATCCTTCTCCTCGGAGATCGTGGACAGGGACCTGTCGCTGAAGACGGCCATCTGGCGCAATCTCTGGACCGACAATGTGGACCTCGCCCGCCATGCGCGCACCTTCATATCCCTCGGGATGGAAACCGCGCGACGCAAGGCAGAGCTTGTTAGGCAAGAGCAGCGGCCTTCCTGAGGCCGTCACCGCGCGGCGAGGGGGGTGTCAGGGCGCGAGGACCAGCGTGCCCTTTCGCATGGTAAAGGCCTCCGCGAAGTGCTCGGGCGCGCGGCATTCCATGCCGCGCAGGCGGGCAATGCCGGTAAACGTCTCGGCATCGAACCAGTCCTTGGAGCGCTGCGTGGCGAAATGCTCCATGAGCAGCGCGATCTTGCGCTCCAGCGTCTTCCCTGACAACGGCATGTAGAGATTCGGCCGCCCCAGATCGCCGTCCCACTTGGGGATCTCGTATTCAAGGATGAGATGGTCGCGGAACAGGTTCCACGTCAGCTCGCAAAGCTGACGGTGGTCCTGATGGGCGTCATCCCGCGAATGGGTAAAGACGATGTCCGGCGTGCATTCGCTGCGGATGCGGGCGAGCCATTCCTTGATCGCACGGCTTTGGGCCGGAAAGTGGCTGTCGTCGAAATTGGCCAGCTCAATCCGCCTGTCCGGCACGCCCTGCAGAAAGGCGCGGGCGGAAGCTTCCGCCTCGCCGGACCTTTGCCCCCGGGCACTCGCCACGCACCAGTGGACGGAGAGTTTCGAGCCGGATTCGATAAGCTGAAGGATCGTGCCGCCGAGGCCGATCTCGATATCGTCGGAATGAGCCCCGATGCAGAGAAGGCGCAGCGGCTCACGCCTCAGCACAAGCCCTTCCATATCACAGCGCCGTCTTCAACGGGGCATCCGCGGCCTGCGCCTTGCGCCGCACCTTCCACGGCATCTCGCCCTTCTCGACGATATCCTCGAGGGCCTGCCAGTCCCTGAGCGTATCCATCGACCGCCAGAAGCCTTCGTGCTTGTAGGCCATCAGCTTGTCTTCGGCGATCAGCCGGTCGAACGGCTCCAGCACAAGCTCCTCGCCTTCGCGCATGTAGTCGAAGATCTCCGACCGGAAGATGAAGTAGCCGCCATTGATCCAGATGTCCGAGCGCGACGAGCTGCGGAATTCCCGCACCCGCCCATCCTCCGCGATGTCGGCGAGGTGATAGGTGAGCGGCGGGCGCACGGCCAGGAAGCAGCCGATCTTGTCGCTCGCCTCGAAACGCGCCAGCATGTCGTCCAGGTCCACGTCGGTGAGCCCATCGCTGTAATTGGCGAGGAACATCTTTTCCCCGCGCAGGTGGTCGCGCACGGCCCACAGGCGCTGGCCGATGTTCCTCCAGATGCCGGTGTCGATGAGGGTGACGCGCCAGTCCCGGTTCATTTCGCCGAGGACCTGCACGTTCCGTCCACCGTCCGAGATCACGCAGTCGCCGAAGGTTTGCGGACGGAAGTTCAGGAAGAAATCCTTGATGACGTTCGCCTTGTAGCCAAGGCAGAGAATGAAATCGTCATGGCCGTAATCGGCATAATACTGCATCACGTGATGCAGTATGGGCCGGTGGCCAAGCGGTATCATGGGCTTCGGGACGCTTTCCGAATATTCCCGGATGCGCGTGCCGAGCCCCCCGCAAAACAGAACCACTTTCATGGCAACCTCTCACGCGGATCGATGACCGTGACAGAGGGAATGGGAACGATGAACTTTGCCCCCCAACCGCCCACGTGCCGCATCTGGCGCACGATCTCGTCTTTCAGGTTCCAAGGCAGGATGAGGATGTAATCGGGCCGCGCTTCATCGAGCGCTACGACCGGAAGGATGGGAATGTGCATGCCCGGGGTGTAGCGCCCGTGCTTGTAGGGATTGCGGTCCACGGTGAAGTCGAGGAAGTCCGTTCCGATGCCGCAATAGTTGAGCAGCGTGTTTCCCTTGCCGGGCGCGCCGTAGCCGCAAATGCGGGCGCCCTCGTTCTTCACAGAGATCAGGAAGGAAAGCAGGTCGCGCTTGGTGCGTTCTGCCCTGGCAGCGAATCCTTCATAGCCGCTGATATGGTCGAAGCCCCGCTTCCGCTCGCGTTCCAGCAGCGCGCCGACGACCGCCGACACGGGATGAGGCCCATCCTCATGGCCCAGATAGACCCGCAGCGAGCCCCCGTGGGTGGGCAATTCCTCCACATCGATGACGCGGAGCCCATGCCGCCGCGCCATCTCGGTGACAGTCAGCAGAGAGAAATAGGAGAAATGCTCGTGATAGATCGTGTCGAACTGGTTTTCCGCGATGAGGCGTTCGAGATGCGGAAACTCCAGCGTCACGACGCCATCCGGCTTGAGCAGGAGCTTGATCCCGGCCACGAAGTCGTTGAGGTCGGGCACCTGCGCGAGAACATTGTTGCCGACGATGAGGTCGGCCTGAATGCCCTCCGTCAGCAGGCGATGCGCCGCCTCGACGCCGAAGAATTCGATGCGCGTGGGTATACCCTTTTCGATGGCCGTGGCCGCGACATTGGCGGCGGGCTCGATGCCGAGAACCGGCACGCCCAGCGGCCCGAAATGCTGGAGCAGATAGCCGTCGTTGCTCGCGAGTTCCACCACCAGGCTGTTGGATCCCAAGCCAAGGCGCTTGGTGATCATCTCGCAATAGGCCTTGGCGTGGGCGACCCAGCTCGAGGAGTAGGAGGAGAAATAGGCGTACTCGGTGAAGATATCCTCAGGCGGCACATATTCCTTGAGCTGGACGAGAAAGCACTGGTCGCAGACGAGGACGTGGAGCGGATAATAGTGCTCCACGCCATCGAGCTGTTCCTCCAGGCGGAAATCCTCGCAGGGGGGAGACATGCCGAGGTCCACGAATGTGTGGACCAGGTTGGCGCCGCACAGCCGGCATGAGCCGGCGAGCCGCCGCGACTGTCTCCTCCTCGCGAAATTCAGCGGCTCGACGTTCATCTTGTCCTGCTCCTGTACCAGGTCGTCGGGGTGGGCCGGGGGCTTCGGTCAGAAGTTGGACGCTGGCTGTGCGGCACCCCCCGCAAGAGGCATCGAAGTCCCGATGCCTCGTGCAACAGACGTTAGAGGCAGGCGCCGCGTCTGCCGAGACGGCAATCGGTTCAATCCGTGCTGATGGGCCGCCATTCTAAGGAGTAGGCGGCCGCCCCCGGTCTACGCCCTTCGGAAGGCCTTCCTACCCATTAAGAATGGCTTTGCGTCATCTGCCGCGCGAGGAAGACTTGGCTTCCGCTCATGGGGACGGAAACGCCAATGCGATTTGAACAGATGCAGCTTAAGGGTGCCTGGATTGTCGATCCCGTACCGGCGGAGGATGAGCGGGGCTGGTTCGCCCGCACCTTCTGCGTCCGGGAATTTGCAGACCACGGGCTTGAAACCCGTTTCGTGCAGCACAGCACCTCCCTTTCGCGCCGCGCGCGTACGCTCCGAGGGTTACATTTTCAGGAGGAGCCTCATGGCGAGGTGAAAATCGTTTCCTGCGCGCACGGAGCGATATTCGACGTGATCGTGGACATGCGGCCCGGATCACCCACCCGCATGCGGTGGACCGCGGTCGAGCTTTCCGCCCGCAACGGGCGCAGGCTCTATATCCCGAAAGGCTTCGCGCATGGCTTCATCACGCTCAGCGACAATGTCATCGTCAATTACCTGATCTCGGAATTCTACGAGCCGTCTGCCGCGCGCGGCCTGCGATATGACGATCCCGTGCTTGCCATCGAATGGCCGTGCCAGCCCGCGGTCATTTCCGAGCGCGATCTTGCCTGGCCCTATCTGGAGCCCGAAGGGCTCATATAGCCTCTTGCCAGGATGAAGAGGTCGGCGGGGCGCCTTCGGCGAGAAGGCCCTTTTCCTTAAGGCGCCCAGCCGCTTCCGCGATCCGCGCGAAGGGAAGACCAGCGCGCTCGGCAATGTCTAGCAGCGTATGGGTTCCATCAGCGAGATTGAGGACCCATAGCATCGCCATCGCCCCATCTGCGGCGGCCTTGTCGCCGCCAGTCGAACCGTAAAGCCCGCGCCGGCCGAGCTGCGGCTCCCCCTTAGGGCTGAGGTTGAGCGGCGTCCAGTTGCCTTCGGCAACGCGGATCACCTCGGCGAGCGTTCGATAGGCGCGCTCAAGATGCTCAGGTGCGATGAAGTCCAGATTGTCCGCCGAGGTGTGATATTCCGGAAACTCGCCGAAGGGGCTGTGCTGGAACAGCCCTACCGGCAGGTTGAAGCCGGGCGAGCAATATTGCCGTTCGTCATAGCCGTAGGGTGAGAAATCCCTGATCTCGGCCTTCCTGCCGCAGTGCTTCAGCACATGCTCGACCGCGCGGTCGATGAAGGTATTGCCCCTGCGGCTGCGCTTGTAGGTGGGTCCGCCCGCGTCGCCCACGCATGAGATCACCAATCCCATGTCGATGAGGTGAAGGCGCTGTTCGTTCTGCGCGAGCCAGGCCAGCGCTCCGATGGTTCCAGGAGCGAAGATGAAGCGATAGGTGTAACGGGTGTCCATGCCTCGGAGTTGCCGCGCGAGAATGGCAAGCAGCGCAAGGCCGGAGCAGTTGTCATTGGCGAGCGACGGATGGCAGACATGCGCAGACAGGAGAAATTCGCGTCCGCTCGTGCCCGGCACGACAAGCTCGCCATAGTCGAGCCTGCCATCCTTCAGCTCCGAATCGATGCGCACCTCGTAGATGCCAGGCGATAGAGCCTCCAGCTGTTCGTGGGCCATGCAAAAACCCCAGCTCTCCGCGTAATAGGAGGTGCGATAGGGGATGAGATGCGGCTGATCGGGGAGCGTATGGATGTGCCGCCTCAACTCCTCGAGCGGCATGCGGCGGTGGACGGGGGTGCTGTAGCTTACCACGTGCAAGTTGCAGGCATGGAAATCGACAATCCGGCGGCCTGCCTCATCCTTGATGAAGGCATCACGGATCACCCATTCCTTCGGTACCGTCCAGTCGAACAGACGCTCGTCCGTCCGGACGGACCGGCGCTCCAGCGGTATGTAGCAGGCAAGGATGTCGAGCGTATCGCGCACCCCTTGCCCTGTAATGCTGCGGCAGAGAGGGAAAATTTCGCTCGCGAGCGCGTAAATCTCCTGCCCCACGGAACCGGTGTGGGACGGTAGAGCTGTTTGCCCGTATTCCATGCCTCAACCGGCAAGTGACAGGGGCTCGCGCGCTTCCGCCCGCCTCAACCGCAGATCATGATCGAGCGTCCGCTCAAGGAGAAGCTGGCGGATATGCGCGATGCGCTGATAGCGCGGACCTTCGAACTCGGCGGACGTCAGATTGGAGCTCGTATAGGCGTGATAGAGCTGTTCGGCGCCCGATCTTGCATTCCACTGAGGTACGGCTTCAGGCAGAACCCGCGCAAGCTTTTCGAAGCTCACCCGGTAGGATCGCGTATCGGGCCCCGCATCAGCCGCAAATTCCAACCTGCATCCCGGCACCACATCGGCCACAATCTCAGCGATTTCCCGGATGCGGTAGTTGTGCGCCGTTGAGCCGACATTGAACGCCTGGTTCCACACCTTTTCGCGCGGTGCCGTAAGCCCCGCGATGAAGGCGCGCACGATGTCCCGCACATGCACGATCGGCCGCCAGGGCGTCCCGTCGGATTTCAGGAAGATGCGCCCCTCGGTCACCGCCCAGGCAACGAGATTGTTGAGCACGATGTCGAAGCGCAGGCGCGGCGAGAGGCCATAGGCGGTGGCCGGCCGGAAATAGACAGGGCAGAAGCTGTCGTCGGCAAGCTCCGCTATATCGCGTTCGGCCAGCACCTTGGACCAGCCATAGGGGGTGACGGGCCGCAAGGCGCCCGTCTCGTCGATCAGATCCGCGCCTGACTGGCCGTAGTTGCTGCAGGACGAGGCGAAGAGAAAGCGGCTGACGCCCGCCTTCTTGGCAGCACGCGCGACCCGCACGCTGCCGCGATGGTTGATGTCGTAGGTGACTTCCGGATCGAGATTGCCGAGCGGATCGTTGGAAAGCGCGGCGAGATGAATTACCGCATTGAACCCTTCGAGGTCAGCGGGCTCGACATCGCGGATGTCCTTATCGATGGACGGCACGTCCGCGAGCGTTCCGCCCGGCTCATAGGTGCAGCGGCGATAAAGGTCGCTGTCATATCCAGTTACGTCAAAGCCATGCTGCAAGAGCATGGGCACCATCACCGAGCCGATGTATCCGCAATGCCCCGTCACCAGAACCTTCATGATCGTCGCTCCCTTCTTATTTTCTCGAAGCTATCAAGCGTGCTGCGCGCGGGCGATGGCGACCTTTGGGGAACTCGGATTAGGTGTGCTGCTGCGGGCCTACCTCTTTCGGCGGAAAACGTCGCAACGAACATTCGCTGGGAAAGCTATCCTTCTTCCGCCTCCATGACGAGCAGCCAGTCTTCCCCGCCCCCTCCATTCTGCGGCGAGGGCGGCTGCAGGATGACCATCGGCCGGCCGTTTTCGAGGTTTCTTTTCTGGGTCCACTGGCCCAGGGCGGGATCGAACCAGCGTATGTTGAGCCGGTGTCCTCCGGCCTCGGGCGGATGAAGGATAACCTGCGCAAGGCCCGAAACGTAAGCGATTATAAGGCGGTGGTCGGCGGTGGAGGCCACGTAAAGCTTGCCGGTCGTCCCCGGCGCTTCCAGCAGCGTTCCTACCGGCAGAGGCTCAAGCTGCCACCATGGGAACATCTCGAAAAAGCGCCGCAGATGGGTCATGCTCTCGGCCCCCGGGCTTCCCAAGGCTTCCTTCCAGCCGATTTCACTCGGATAGATTCCGGGCCCGCTGAAGTGCCACATAGGATTGTTGCCGTAGACATGCCCTGCCGCACCGGCAAGCATGGCGCCATAGGCGGCGGCGCGGACGGCCCGCGCGTCTGCCTCGCGCTCGCCTTCATAGGTGGTCTCAAGCATAAGGATCGGCCGCCCACCTTTTGCGGCATACCGTTCGAACACCTGGGCGTGAACATCGCTGTAGGTGTAAACAGTCTCGATATCGATCCATGGCTCTTCCGCCCAAAACGCGGCCACGATCGTGTCCGGGGCAGCATGGATCGTGCGCAGTCCGCCCGCACCGCCGGCCGCGAGCCCTGAAACCAGAGCGCGCACGAGGTTCTTGTCGGGCGGGTCGTAATCGCCCCCAAGCATCCAGATGATGTTCTTGAGCCTGCCGAAACGCCGGGCCAGATAGCGGCCATAGGCTTCGAGTTCCGTCGGACCGGCCGCCTCCACCTCACGGTACCAGCCTTCCTCGCCCCCGCCAAAGCCCAGATAGGCGGGTGCAAGCAGCACGATGAAACCGAACTCCTCCGCCCGTCTCAGCACCCATTCAGCATGGTCGAAATAGGCGTCCCGCGGCTGCGAGAAACGACCATGGGCCGCAAAGGGCTGCTCGCCATAAGCATTGGCGGGGGCGTTGGAGGCGAATTTGCGCTCTATGAGGGACACGATGAGCGCGTTGAACCCTCGGGCCTTGCGGTCCTGAAGGTAGAGCTCCGTTTCCTCCCGCGTCAGCTCTGCGATGAGCGACCACGCGGTATCCCCATGGAGGAGGAAGGGCTTTCCTTCAGCATCTTCCAGATAGCGGCCCGATCCATCTATCTGCAGCGGGAAGCGGGCAGCTGGAAACAGATCAGCCGTCCTCGGTGTCAGAGCAAGAACGGCCGACGCCAAGAGGAGGATCGGCAATGCACGCCGCATCATCCCCGCGCCATTCTGGCCTCGGGCACTTCCTGATTGAAGCGCCGGTAGACGATCTGGGAAGGCCGGCCGACCAGATAGCGCTCCACGCCATCCTCGAGCGCCCGCGCGTAGATTTGAAACACCTCGCGCACGGCCTCCACCGTACGTTCCATCTCCAGCGGGCCATGGGCGTAGCTCACCACCAGCGAGGGAGCGAGCACGCCGCGCCGGATGGTCTCCTGCAGGAAAAGGCTGCGGAAGGCCTGCGAGGGCTGGAACGCCTGATCGAGGGTGGCATACGCAAGGCAGCAATCCCGACCGGTGACCTTGAAATAGCCCTCGACACCTGCCTCCCGGATCGCGGCTTCGATGCCCTCGCGCAGCAAGCGACCCTGCCGGTAGAGATGCTGGACGACCGGCTCGCGCTCATAAGTCTCCATCGTCGCGATGCCCGCCGCAAGTGCATGGGTTTCCGCGCCATGGGTCGTTGAAAGGAGAAAGACCCGCGGCCTGTCATTGTGCTGCAGCCCGCCGAGCCGCATGATCTCCCGCTTGCCGGCCAGCGCGGAAAGCGAAAAGCCGTTGGCGAGCGCCTTGCCGAAACAGGAAAGATCGGGATCGGCCTCGTAAAGCGCCTGAGCCCCGTTCAGATGCCAGCGGAAGCCGGTGATCATCTCGTCAAGGATCAGGAGCGCGCCGTTGCGGTGGCAGATCTCCCTCAGGTCCTGAAAATAGCCTGCCGGAGGATCGTCCCCGCGCGAAGGCTCCAGGATCAGCGCCGCAATCCGGTCGGGATAGCGGTCGAAAAGGCGGCGCACGTCTTCCAGATCGCCATAGCGGAAGGTGGCGGTGAGCTCCCTCACCTGCTTTGGGATGCCGGAATTCATGGGCGTCGTGCCGATGAACCAGTCATCCGTGGAAAAGAATGGGTGGTCCGCGCAGCAGGCGATCATGTCACGACCGGTGTAGGCCCGTGCAAGGCGCACCGCGCCGGATGTGGCGTCGGAGCCGTCCTTGCAGAACTTGACCATCTCCGCGCCCGTTATGATCTCCAGAAACCGCTCGGCGCATTCTACTTCCAGATAGTGCGGCCGCGTAAAGTTGCAGCCGAGCGTCAGAGCGCGTTGCACCGCCTCCAGAACAGGCGGGTAGGCATGACCCAGCCCAACGGCGCGGTTGCCCATGCCGTATTCGATAAATTCGTTTCCATCCACGTCCCACACATGCGCGCCCTGCCCGCGGGCGATGAAACCGGGAGAGAGAATCGGATACTGATCATCCCCCTTGGCGTAAGTATGGGCGCCGCCGGGGATGATGGCGTGCGCGCGCTCGCGCAGCCGGTTCGATCGATCGAATGTCTCGCATAGGCGCATCACGGGTGTCATCCTTCCACTGCGATTCAGAGCCGCTCCATCACGACGCGAAGGAAATTCTTGATTGGCAGCGGCAGATAGGTCCTGAGGCTCGTCCGCAGACCGCTCGGCATCTTCCACGCCTCGATCGGGGGAGGCGGCGGCAGCGGAGGGCGCTCGCGGACGAGCTTTTCGATGAGCGCGAAATAGGCTTCCGCCATTGCTTTCAAGCCGAAGCCCGATTGTGCGCGGCGCCGCGCCCCTGCTGAAAGTTCGTCAAGGAAAGCCGGGCTTTCGTGCAGCCTTGCGATGCGGTCTGCCGCTTCGCCCCAGTCGCCCACGGGAAAGAGCAGTCCGGAAATGTCCTCTTCGATGATCGTGTCCGTCACGCCGGAAATGTGAGACGCAACGGGTACGCACCCGGCCGCCATGGCCTCGATGATGGTGAAGCCGAAGCCCTCGAAGCGCGAGGGGACGACCATCACATCATGCGAGGCAAGCAGCTTCGGAATAAACTCCGGCGCGACGGCGCCCAGAATGCGCACGCGGCCGGCATGCCGTTCCAGCCGGCGCGTCAGGCGCGGCAGGTCGGGGCCATCTCCGGCGACGGTGAGGGAAACCGCCTGCGGCAGCCGGTCCATAATCGTCGGCAGCCAGAAGACCCCCTTGGAGGCGTCCTCGATACGACCGAGAAAGATGAGGCGCGTTCTGCCTTCCGGGCGCGGCTTGCGCCCTACGACAGAGATCACCGATGTGTCCACCGCGTTCGGGATGGCCACCGTGTGCTCCGGCGGGAAGCCGTGGCTGTGCACGAGATCGCGGCGGCAGCGCTCCGACACCCCCACTGTCGCGTGCACGCTGTCGCGCAGCGATCGCGCCGCGGCATAGGTGCCAGGCGTGATGTTGTGCACGATCATGATGCGCAGCATCGCCTCCGGCAGGTAGCGGGCGACGTTCATCTGCAGACGGTCCGTCAGCACATTGACGAAAACTCCATCATAACGTCCGCGCTGCAGTTCCCTGATCAATGCGGCAGCCCGCTCCGGCTCGGAGAGACGCGCAGGCGTCGTGACCATGCAGCCCGCCTCGTCGTCATGATGCCGTATCCCGGCGCCTTCGGCGGTGCTCTCACAGCTCATCCAGCGCACATCGATCCCATAACCCGCCAGTCCCGTGCGCAAATGCCGGAACAGCGTATAGGTGCCGCCGATATGAGGCTTAACGAAATAGGCGAGCTTCAACGAAGGCCCTCCCAGGCCCGGCCGCAAAGCCCATTCCATTCATGGATTTGCGGACCAACCAAATGCTGCGCGAATGCTATCGGCAGCGACGGAAAGGGGAAAACCGGCCATGCTGCGTAACGGCTACGCCTTCCGGCTTAGCGCGCGGACGGGGGAATTGACGTCCAGTCATTCATCCCGCCGAGGGAAATGGGCCGCCCTGCCCCTCCAAAAAGCGGTGTTCCGATTGCCGGGCCGGAACGCCAATATGCGCCAAGGCGGGCATCCATGGCAGGCGTTGATGAAAATCGCTTTGTTTGGCCAGTTCGGCTGCGGCAGTTCAGGAAACGACGGCAGCCTGGAAGCCATACTGCTTTTTCTGCGCAGGGCAGCACCGGAAAGTGAGCTGGTGTGCTTCTGTCCCAATCCTGAAGCCGTCGAGGCGGAATTCGGAATTCGCGCCATCGGAACAGGATATTCCGGCACTCAGGCCCGCGTTCTGAAAACGCTCGACCGCCTCACCGGCCGCATTCTGGGCCGTGTTCTCGGTCTCCTGCACCCGATCGGCAGCACACGCGGCATCGATCTGTTCATTGTACCGGGAACCGGCTTTCTGGACGATTTTCAGGAAAGGCCGTTCGGCTGGCCGTTCATGATCTTCCGCTGGAGCCTTGCCGCGCGCCTGGCAGGCGCAAAGGTCGCCTTCGTCAGCATCGGAGCAGGCCCCATCGTCCATCCCTGGAGCCGCCGGTTCATGACCATGTCGGCCCGTATGTGCCACTACCGCTCCTACCGGGACCTGCCTTCAAGGAGCTTCATGGAGAGCGTGGGACTCGACACGAGGGAAGACCGGGTTTTCCCCGATCTCGCCTTCGCGCTGCCGCTTCCCAAAACGAAGCCTCGGCGCGAAAGAAAGAGAATTACCGCCGGGGTCGGCGTCATGACCTATGCAGGCTGGATGCGAAGCCATCCGGACGGCGAGGCCATCTATGAATCCTATGTCGGCAAGCTGGTGGACTTCATCATCTGGCTCCTTGAGCGGGACTGCAATGTCCGGATGCTGACCGGAGACAGCCTGGACGAGTCGACGATACGAGAGGTTCTGCGCAAGCTGGAAGCAAAGGCCGTGAAGCTGGACGAGGGACGGATCGCGGTCGAGCCTTCCCGAACGCTCGACCAGCTCATGCGCCAGATATCCGAGACGGACATCATGGTGGGGACGCGCTTCCACAACATCATTTGCGCCCTGAAGATGCAGAAGCCGGTCATTTCGCTCGGCTATGCGCAAAAGAACGACGCGCTGCTTTTCGACGCGGGGCTGGACGGCTTCTCGCAGCATGTGGAGCACTTCGACCTGGAGCTTCTGAAACGCCAGTTTCTTGAGGCACTGGGTCGGCGGGCTGAGTTTCGCGAACGCATTTCCGGCTCAACGAAACGATATGGAATGCTGCTTGCCGAACAGGAACGCATCCTCACCGATCTGTTTTTTGCTGGCGAGGCGCGCAGGCAGGAGCACGCCGATGAGCGGGCTCTACGCCTTACGGCGCAAGGCTGAGCTTTCCTCTGCGTGATCAGTCGGCCGGGCGGAAAGCCTCGCCTTCAGCGTTGCACGAATCCGGTCCAGCGCATCGGCCCGGCTGAAAAGGCTTCCCAATGGAGGCACGAGCGCGAGTGTGGGGCGCAGACGCAGCGCAAAGCGCATAAGGTCCGGCGCACCGGGTTCGCCGCGAAGCACATGCGAGACCGCGCACCAATACGCCCGGTGTGCAAGGCTGCGACACGCCATCCGGTGCAGCCGCCGCGCTTGGCCGAGCGCGGCACCAGCCCCGCTGAAGAAGGCGGCGAATGCCTGCTCCATCTCAAGGTTCCACGAATGGACATTCGAGACGGCGGCGGACTGGTTGGCCTCGTGGATGCGCGCGTAAAGCTGCACGGCGTCGATTTCGGCGACGGAGCCCAAACAGGCGATGCGCATCCACATTTCCACGTCGTCCGTGTGCGGGAGTGACGTCAGATAATGGCCTGCGCGTTTCTGCGCAGCGGTGCGGACGATCGCCGTCGGACCGCCGATCGGGCTGCGCCCAGTCCTACAGAAGATCTCGAGAAACTCCTGGCCACTGAAAATCCGGAAATCCGCCGGCTGAGATGGCAATGCGAGGGTTGAAGGCGAGAAAGCGGACGGCACGAATTCGGTCCGTCCGTAGACCAGGTTCACATCCGGATTTTGCTCCATGATCGCAACGGCGCGCGCAAGCGCCCCGAGCGGGAGCAGATCGTCCGCACACAGAATCGCAAAGTAGTCGGCCTCGGCCCAATCGACACCCTGGTTGAAGGAGGCGTGCTGGCCGAGATTGCGCTCTCGCAGGCAGAGTTCGACACGGCTGTCGGATGCCGCAAGCTCGCGCGCGATTTGCGGACTGTCATCGGTGGAGGCGTTGTCCACGATCAGCACGCGCAGATCAACACCTTCCTGCGAGAGCACGCTTTGGACGCAGTCCCGCAGATAGCGCCCGTAATTGTAGCTCGGGATCGCGACATCGATGCTGGCCATGACGCCTCCGCCTCAGCCCGGTTCGCTCGTGGTAGAAGCGGCGGGGATGTTGATGGACCGCCGGCACGCCCGCCGCGCCTGCTCAATGATCGGCCGAAGCTCGTCCTTCACCGGATGGCGCATGAACACGACCGCAAGAAGCCAGCCGCCCGCCGCAGCAAAGGCCGCAAACATCGCCTCCGTCATCGAAAGATCGAACCTGAAGCCGAACAGAGCCAGTGCGCCGGTAAGGCCGGCTGCGGCGCCTGCAGTGACGGCGGCGCTGCCCATCAGAATGCGGCCCAGATCATGCCAGGCGAAACCCACATGCTTTCTGACGAACCACAGCGACACCGCCATCTCGATGGGAATGGCGATGAGCTGGCCGGATACCATGACGAGAAGTCCGAAGGGGCTCGCCGCACACAGAACAACGGCGGCGACGGCGCGGCAGATGAAATGCGCCACGAACGCATCCCGGTTGTGCCCGAGCGCCATCAACACCGGACGGGTGAGGATGACCGGAAAAAAGAACAGGCTGGCGATTGAAAGAATGCGGACAAGCGGCACCACCTCGCCCCAATCCGGGCCGAGCACGAAGGCGACAACCGGTGTGGCAAGCACGGCAAGCAGAATGAGCGCAGGCCAATAGCAGGCCGTGATGTAACTGATGGCCCGCAGATAATGTTCGCCCACGGGCCGGCCTTCGCGCACCTCGGCCGCAAGCGCAGGAAAGGCGAAGCTGAACACCGCGCCAAGCAGCGTGCGGTCGGGTATGGCGCACACGGCATTTGCCCGGTTGTAGATGCCAACGGCGGAAGGGGTAAGCAGCCGCCCGAGAACCAGTGAGGGCAGCGCATCATAGGCGCGGTCGATGAACCCGGTGGCGCCGCGGAAACGGCCGAACTCGTAGACGGCGCGCCAGGACGCAAATGTCGGCCTCAGATCGCGTGCATCGCGTCTCGCCAGCCATGAAAGGCCGGTGTCCAGAACGCTGCCTGCAAGCGCGCCCCAGGCATAGCTCATGAAACCGAAGCCGAGGAGCGCCAGGAGAATGGTGGTGACGACTGTCAACGCCATACCCGCCGTGCGAATGCGCGTGATCGTGCCGAAGGCCATATCCCGCCGCATCAGGGCGAGCGCGGGAAGGCTGAGCGTCTCGACCAGCGTGGCGGCGGCTATCAGCCACAGGAAGACCTCCATGCCCGGCTCGCCATAGTAGCGCGCCAGCAGCGGAGAGGCGGCAACCAGCAAGGCGGCGAGCAGGAGGGTAGCGGCGGTAAGGACGGTCATGGCGGTGCGCACATCCCTGCCACTCACATGCGGGAGCTGGATGAGAAACTCGGCCGTGACAAACTCCCGAAGGGAAAAGACAATTACGCCGATCCCCATGCCGATGACGGCTATCCCGATCTCGGCCGGCGTAAGGATGCGGGAAACCGCCGCCACCATGGCAAAATTCAGGAGCAATGCGAGATATTGCTCGAGCGAAGCCATGACGAAGGCGCGGCGGGCTCGACTGCTCATCGGCGTTTACGCGCAGTCGGGCGCGCATCCCGGCTCAGAAAATGGAGCGGGAAGCGGCATACGAAACGGATTGGGCGGCAAGGCGGGATCATGTCTTCAAACATAGGCCGCGCCGGATTCCGCTGAACATGGCTTTTGGGGCAAAGCCTATCAGCCAAACGACTAGCCCCGCCCGCGGCATGCCACAGGACGGATCAGTTGCTGACCAGCTCGTGCTGCGCGCGGATCATATCTATGATTTCTGCGGCGGTGGCGTGATCAGACTGATCGTTCTCGCCGGCGGCCGCGCGCAACGTCTTGGCCGCGTCCTTGAGAAGCCCTTCTATATCCTTCCTTTGAAGGATTTCCTGGGATTCGAGTTCAAGCAGAAGGGATTCACAGATGTAGAGAGCGGCAAGCGCCACCGCCTTCGATCGAGCACGCAATATCTTGGATTCCAAGCTCAATCCCGCTTCCATCATATCAGCGTCCCCCAGCCAGGCCGGGGGACGGATGCCGTTTCCATGTTGCCCTGAGACCGCTTCCGGCGCCAAGCCGAGCACGCAATCGCTTCTTGCAAGAAAGATCGCGGCAGTGCCTCACAGGCGCTGGCCGCCGGTGACTTGGGAATTGTCTCACCGGATGCCGTTCCGCCTCACTCCGGCATTCGGCATGTGCCGGCCATAACTTTGAGGTAGGCGTACCTTGTTTGAGGTAGCTGAAGATGTGCCGCCAAATTCCTCCACAGCACGGATGTTGATGAACCGAGCCCGGTTCGGCCGGAGAGCAGGCGCCTTCCACCAGGCTCTACCCCTTCGGTCGGAGTATGGGCTAGGCCACACGGCTGAAAGCATCCGCATTTTCTCTAGCTGCGGCATTTCCCGGCCGCCGACTAAACTTCCCGTCCATATGAGGAGGAACAGGGTGAGGGCGGTCCATGTCGATCGGTTTGTATGTGCATATGCTCAATGCATTTTTGCTTTGCGTCCTCCTGATCCTGTCCACCAGGCAAATCGCCGGTGAAATACACCTCGTCGATACGCCGGATGCGAGAAAGTGGCATGAAGGCAATGTCCCGCTGTCGGGGGGCTTCGCGATCTTCACGGCGTTCATGGTGGCAGGCATCGGGTTTCAGCCGGGCCTTCAGATTCCATGGAATTGGGAGATTGGGCTTGGCATGCTCGTTCTGCTCGGTATGGCCGACGATCGCTGGCGTCTGCCACCGCTTCCGAGACTTGTGGTGCAAACCGTTGCCGCGCTGATCCTGCTGTCGGCGTTTCCGCGGCCGATCGATCTCGGCTCCTTCGCCGGAATGGAACTGTGGCAGATCGCGCCCCTGCTGGGTGAGGTGATCGCGGTCCTCTTCGTGGTGGGCACCGTGAATGCCATCAACATGCTTGACGGGGTCGACGGGCTTGCCGGTGCCAGCGCGTCCGCTGCGCTCTTCTGGCTGGCTCTGATCGCCTTCCATGAAGGCGCGCCGCTTTCGGCGCTTCACGCTCTGGTGCTGCTCGCGGCCGTCTTCGGCTTTCTTCTCTTCAACCTCCGCCATCCCTGGCGAGCGAAGGCAGCGGTGTTCCTCGGCGATGGCGGAAGCCTGATGCTGGGCGCAGCACTCGCCTTCTTCATCATAAACCTGAGCACCGGCGAGCGGTCCGTCGCTTTCCCCGTCCTGCTCTGGGTGGTCATCCTTCCCATTGCGGACACGCTGAGCCTGATCGTGCGGCGGCTTGCCAGCGGACGAAGCCCGTTTTCCGGCGACCGCAGCCACCTGCATCATCTCCTGATCGACGCCGGCTTTTCGCCTGCCATTACCACCGCGCTGATTTCGGGTGCTTCCGCTCTGTGCGGCGCTGTCGCCTATTGCGGTGTGGTTTTCGGCCTGCCCGACGATCTGATGCTGGCCGGCCTTGTCGTCCCGCTCTGCGTGCATGCCGCGCTCGTGCACCATCTGCAGACACACCGGCTCGAAGCACCGGCTGAGGCTTACGAGCTGAGGCTTCGGGCAGCTCACGCCTATCAGCCTGCCACGTCCGGCGGCGGTCACGAACCGCCGGCCGCAGCAGCCAATCCATGAGGATGCCCGATGAGCATATCCGTTCTCATCATGACATGGAACGAAGAGGTCAACCTGCCTGCCTGCCTGGAATCCGTCTCATGGAGCGACGACATCGTGGTGCTCGACTCCTTCAGCACGGACCACACCGTGGAGATCGCCCGGGCGGCGGGCGCCCGCGTGATCAAGCGCAAATACGACTCGGAAGACCGGCAGCGCATGTTCGGGCTGACCAAGATCAAGTTCAAATATCCCTGGGTCTACACGCCCGATGCCGACGAAGTTACGCCGGAAGACCTGCGCGACGAGATGCTGGCGATCGCTGCCGATCCCACCCGCCCCGAGGCCATGTTCAAGGCGCGCTACAAGAACATGTTCCTCGGCAAGTGGATACGCCATAGCAGCCTCTATCCCACCTGGATCACGCGCATGGTGCGGCCGGATCGCGTGCGCTTCGAGCGGCAGGTGCATTCGGTGTGCGTGCCGGACGGCCCCGTGGGACATCTGAAATCCCATTTCATCCACTACAGCTTCAACAAGGGCATCGAGGCCTGGTACGACAAGCACAACCGCTACTCAAGCGTGGAGGCGCGCCTTGCAGCAAGCCGCGCCGCCACGAAAATCGACTGGACCGACCTTTTCAGCAAGCAGCCCGACGCCAGACGGCGTGGGCTGAAGAGCCTGGCCTACCACCTGCCCTTCCGGCCCACGCTGCGCTTTCTCTACATGTATGTGCTGCGCGGCGGCTTCCTCGACGGCTGGCCGGGCTATGTCTATTGCCGCCTGATCTCCGGCTATGAATTCATGATCGTGCTGAAGACGGCGGAGTTGCGCAGGCGCGAGCGCGGGCTGCAGGTATGAGGAGCGCTGCCGGGAGACGTTCCCGCTCCATCGCGTTCGCCGCGGTGCTCGTCTCCGGTTTCCTGTTCACGGCCTATCTCGCAGCGATTGCCCTGTCCGAGGATCTTCTGACGGAACTCGGCGCGCCGGAGCAGGCCGACGCGCTGGTGGTTCTGGGCGGAGACGGGCCGCCGCGTGCCGCCAAGGCCGCGCGGCTCTGGCTTGCCGGATCGGCTCCGGCCATCAGGGTCGCGGGCCAGGGTGATTGCAATGCAATCCGCGACACGATCATCGCGGCCGGCGTGCCCGCCAGCGCAATCTCGGTCGAATGCCTTTCGCGCAACACGTGGGAAAATGCGCTCAACACCGTGCCTTTTGCGGACAAGGCCGGGCTCCGCTCCGGTATCCTGGTGACGAGCTGGTTTCACTCCAAGCGCGCGCTTGAGACATTCCGCGCGCTTTGCCCCGGCGTTTCGTGGTCCTCCGTACCGACGGCCGCGCCGAACCTCCTTGCAACCGCCTTTGGCCAGTATGGGCGGTATGTTGCCATGGAATACGTGAAACTTGCCGCTTACCGCCTGCGGATCGCCCTGTTCGCAGACCGCAGAACACATAGGGGCGCATGCGCTGGCACTCCCTCTGACGCCGATCCGCCTTACGGCAGCCATGCGATAGGATAGCCGGGAGCCCGGAGCCCATGTCCCTGCACTCTTCCCATCGGACGGCGCCCCTTGCAAAGGGCGTGCTCCCGCGCCTCGGCGGGCCGACTTTCGCCCTGCGGCACCGTGTTTTGCGCCTTCTATGGTCGCTTTCCTGGCTCGCCTTCGCGCGCTGGACTCCTCCGGTCTTCCAGCCCTTACGGCGCGCGCTTCTGAGCCTGTTCGGCGCACGTATTCATCCGACGGCCATCGTGCGCAGCAGCGCGCGAATCTGGTGGCCTGGGAACCTGGTGATGGGCGCCCACGCGTCGCTCGGCCCCGGTGTCATCTGCTACAACGTGGCCGAAATCGTCCTCGAGGATTTCGCCATCGTCTCGCAGCGCGCCCATCTGTGCACGGGCACGCACGACATTGACGATCCCGATTTCCCGCTGAAGGCGCGCCCGATCCATATTGGCCGGAATGCCTGGATCGCGGCCGAGGCTTTCGTCGGCCCTGGCGTGACGGCGGAAGAGGGCTCCGTTCTGGGCGCGCGGGGCGTTGCCTTCCGAGATCTCAAGCAGTGGACGGTCTATGCGGGAAATCCGGCCTGCCCGAAGAGAGAGCGCCGCCGCTCCGCGACCTGAGCCTCGGCCATGCGACGGTAAAGCCTCGCCATATCCAGGGCTATGGTGTCCCAGTTGAAGCGGCTAATGGCGAGCCGCCTGGCGCTCGCGCTCATTAAAAGGCGTTCGCTCTCGTCCATGGCGAAAAGGCATTCCAGCCCTTCCGCGATTCCCTCCTCGTGGGCGCTAATCTGCAGGGCCGCGCCGGCGGCGAAACCTTCGGGAAGATTGCATTGCGCCGTAAGAAGCGCCGGCAGGCCGGAGGCAAAGGCCTCGAGCGCCGCCATGGGCAATCCTTCGCTGACGGAAGGAAGGATGAAGGCATCGGCCGCGGCATAGGCCGCAGCCCTTGCTTCGCCATAGGCGGGACCGGCAAGGTGAACCGATGCGCCGCAGTTCCGTGCCTCGATCTCCTGGCGCAGGCGCCGTTCATAGGATTCATCGACGGGCCCCACAATCACCAGCCGCCACGCCCCGTCTCCCCTGCTGGAGCGGGCGAAAGCGCGGATCAGTTCAAGCACGCGCTTCTTGGGCGTAACGCGACCCAGGAAAAGTAGCACCTTGCTTTCCGGCGGCAGCATTTTGCGCCAGGGCGGCCGCTCAAAGGAGACGAAGGGGAAATCCACCCCGTTCGGAAGCACGGCAATAGGACCGGTAAAACCGGCAGCCTCGATTGCTTCTTTCTCCGCCTCGCAGAGCGCATGCAGGCAGGTGGCGTTGCGCAGATGGGCGTTCTCATAAAGAAGGCCCGCAAGGCGCTTCTTCCACCGGGCGTTTCGCAGCGCCCATGGGTCGAGCATGCCGTGCGGGCTTACCACATAGGGCCGGCCGCTCCTCTGTGCCCACCGCCGCGCGGCAACCGAAAGATACATCCACAGTCCATGCACGTGCAGAAGATCGATGTCGCGCGCCTCAAGCCCGTCCACGAGCCCTGGCGCGTAGCCGAACGCGGTCGGTCCGCGCGCGGCGAAGAGATGCACCGGAATGTCCCCGAAATCGACTCGATCCCCTTCGCCCCTGAGGCTGAAGATTTCGACCGAGATATCGGAAATCCGGCTGAGGGCGAGCGAAAGGGAGCGGAGGGCCTCGATCACGCCGCCTCCCGTGACGGAGACCGTGCCGATGAGCATCCCGATTCTCAGACGTCTCGCAGCGGATTTCGGATCGTGCATCATCATGCCGCCGCGAGAGGCTCCTCACCGGCCGGGACCGGTTCCGAATCGAGCGCGGCCAGAAGCCGCCGCCCATAGGCATCAAGATCGTGCGCAGCCGCGCTCTTGCGGGCTTCCTCGCCCATGGCACGGCGCAGCTCGCTGTCGCGGGCAAGCGTTTCGAGGCGCGCATACATGGCATCGGTATCGCCTGCCGAGCAGATGAAGCCGTCCACTCCGTCACGAACTACGCTCCCGGCGTTCGGAGTCGTGACGACCGGCAGGCCGGCCGCGAGCGCCTCATAGACGACCGTAGCCGATCCCTCGCAAACGGAAGGCAGGAAGAACACATCCGCCCAGGCATAATGGCGCGCAATCTCCGCGCGCGGGGTCGGACCGGCCAGATCGAGGCTGCGCCGAAGCTGTTCCGCTATGGCGCGCGGCAGCACCGCGGGCCCAACCATCCGGAACTCGGCAAGGCCGGCCAGCCGGCGCGCCGCTTCCAGCACATAGGGCGATCCCTTGCGCAGCCCGACAGCCCCAACGGTGAGCACACGGAGCGGCCCGGAATGCGGCGCACGTTGCCCAGGAACGGCAGCAGGCGCATCGACGCCATAGGGCACGATCACGCAGCGCTCCACCGGGCCCCCGACGGCGCCCACGCCGTCGCGGACGAAAGCCGAGGGGCAGATGATGATATCCGCCACGTCCCACTCGGCCCTTTCCCGCGCGGCGAACTCGCTTGCCCATGGGTCCGGCCCGAGGCTTTCAGCCCATTCCGGATGCCGCGCCACCTCGTCGGCCACGAGCCTGTCCACCACCATGCGCGGCGCGATGATCTGCTCCACCGCGGTGCGCAGACCCTGCTTTCTTGCCGCATCGAGCTGTTCCAGACACTCGCCGCTCATGCCGTAGAACCCGGCGGCCTTTCCAAAGCCATGCCGGATGACGTTGCGGGAAAAGCTTCGGCCTGCCTCAAGCGCAGCGCGCGTATCTCCCGCGCGTGTGGGAACCACCATCCTGTGCAGCACGGATGCGAGGCCTAGGCCCTCGAAGCAGACGATCCGGTCCGGAGGAATGTCTCGCGGCACCCTTCCCTTGAGCCTGCGCAAGGCAGCCGGAAGCATGGCAGGCGGCAGATGCGCAAGGGCGCGCGGCCAGCCCTTGACCGCGCAGATATCGGTGTAAAGCCGCTCCAGCCGGCCGGCCCGGTAAAGCATTCTGGGCACCGCGTAGTGCATGCGGGCGCCAAGCTGGCTGACAACGAAACTGCCGCTCACGTTCCGGCCCCCAGCGGCAGCGAGGCCGCGCGCGATTGATGGTTCTGGGGCAGAAGGGGCGCGACGGCATTGCGCCAGCGCGCGACACCATGGGGAAGCGTAAAGTCGCTCTCCAGAAGCCGCCGCGCGCGTTCCCCCATGGTCTGGCAGAGGACTGGCGAACTCTTCAATCTCAGGATGGCGGCGGCAAGCCCCTCCGCGTCTCCTGGCGACACGGTCTCGCCGCAGGCACCCTTGCGCAGCAGCGTGGCGACCTCTCCGTTCTCATCACCGATGAAGATGGCCGGCCGTCCCGCCGCAAGTACGCCGTAGAATTTGCTGGGCACAATGCAGTATTCCAGCGCCGGCAGAAGCGAGACGATGTGCAGATCGGCCGCACTCAGGCTTTGCGCGAGTACTTCGCTCGGCTGGAAGGGCTTGAAGATCACGTTTCTGAGCCCGCGCCGGGCCGCCTCTTTCCGCACCGCCGTGTGCTGCTTTCCCTGACCGATGAGCAGGAAGCGGATGTCGGGATGATCCTGCAGCCTTTCGGCGGCCCCAATTAGGGTGGCGAATTCGTGCGCGCGGCCGAAATTGCCCGAATAGCCGACGACGAAGGCTCCCTCCAGTCCCCATTCGCGGCGCAGCGGGTTCTCCGCCGGGGGAACCGGCCGGATTTCCTCGCCATTGGACCAGTGATGGACGGTTACGAAACGCTGGGGGTCGCTGCTGCGCTCCGACAGGTAGCGCGTCATGGCCGCGATGGGGCTGATCGTAAGATCGGCCCTGTCGAGCGACCGGTTGCGCAGGCGCAGGGTAAGCGCGCCCAGCAGGCCCTCCCTCGGCAGCATGCCGAGTTCCATCGCCGTTTCGGGGAACAGGTCCATGACCCAGTTCACCATCCTGCCTCCGCGCAGGCGGACGGGCCCGGCGGCCGTTACGGACAGAAGCGGCGGGTCGGTGCAAACCACGCAGATGTCGCCGCGTCTCGTATGGGAAAGCCACCAGGCCGCCGCGGAGAGGTGGAAGGTCGCATAATCGGCCGCGCGTCCGGCAACACCGCTTCTGCCGAAGGAAGAGGTCCAGATGCGCCTGACGTCCACGCCCTCGATCGTCTCGCGCGCCGGCAGGCGGACCTCCTGTCTGTCATGGAAGTGCCTGCTGGCCAGCGCCGTAACCTCGATGCCCTCCGCTGCCAGCGCGAAGGCAAGGCTGGAGACCATGCGGCTCGTCGCCGACTGATCGGGGAAGAAATAGCGGTTGGCAAATATGATCCTCATGGGAAGCGCCCGCCTGCAGCTCATCAAGACTGTTACAGTTGAGCGAACAGGCCTCAAGCACCGCAAAGGTGGTAATCGCTCGCACGCCGCTGCAGCCGGCCTACGCCTTCCGGGGAGCCACCTTAGCCGTTCCCGCTTGCGGGTTTATGCCCCGCATTGCCGCCCACACCCTTTCAGCCGACCGGGCCTGATCGCTTTGCGATATTTCAGGGGCGGACCGGAGAGGCCAGACTGCAGGCAAATGGCTGTATCCCACGGCCTGCAGATCCCGGGGTGGCAATGGCGGACAAGACAGCACTCATCATCGGCGTGACCGGTCAGGACGGCGCCTATCTCAGCGAGCTTCTGCTTTCCAAAGGCTACACGGTCCACGGCCTCAAGCGGCGGTCCTCATCCTTCAACACCGCGCGTGTCGATCATCTCTATCGGGACCCGCACGAGGCCGAAACGCGCTTCTTCCTGCATTACGGCGACCTAACGGACGCGACAAATCTTTGCCGCGTCATACAGGAAATCCAGCCGGACGAGATCTACAACCTGGGCGCCCAGAGCCATGTGCAGGTGAGCTTCGAAACGCCCGAATACACGGCCAATGCCGATGCTCTGGGCACGCTTCGGCTGCTCGAGGCGTTGCGCATCCTGAAGATGGGCGACCGCTGCCGCTTCTATCAGGCGTCGACCTCGGAACTGTTCGGCGGCTCGGGCATCCTGCCCCAGAACGAACTCACGCCCTTTGCGCCGCGCAGCCCCTATGCGACCGCGAAGCTCTACGCCTACTGGATTACGGTCAATTACCGGCAGGCCTACGGTTTCCATGCCTCGAACGGCATCCTGTTCAACCACGAAAGCCCCATACGCGGGGAAACCTTCGTCACCCGCAAGATCACCCGCGCTGTCGCGGCCATCGAGCGGGGAATCCAGAAGAAGCTGCGCCTGGGGAACCTCGATGCCCGCCGCGACTGGGGGCACGCGCGCGACTATGTGGAAGGCATGTGGCGCATCCTTCAGCAGGACGAGCCGGACGACTTCGTGCTGGCGACGGGGGAGACCCATACGGTGCGCGAATTCGTCGAGAAGGCCTTCGCCGTCGTCGATCGCAGGATCGAATGGACAGGGCGCGGCGTGGACGAGAAGGGCATAGATGCCCGTTCGGGCGAGGAACTGATCGAGATCGATCCCCGCTATTTCAGGCCGAACGAAGTGGATTTCCTGCTGGGCGACGCCACGAAAGCCAGAACCCGCCTCGGTTGGACGCACCGCGTACCCTTCGAGGCGCTGGTTTCCGAAATGGTCGAGGCCGACCTGAGAGCGGTGATGCGGGAGGTGGGGCGCAATGACTTTGAGGGCTATTGATCCAGAGGTGACGCTCGCGGGCAAGCGCGTCTGGGTGGCAGGCCACACCGGGCTGGTCGGGTCCGCCATTGTGCGTCGGCTCGCCCGGGAAGACTGCCATATCCTCGCTCAGACCCACGAGGAACTGGACCTCACGCGCCAGGCACCGACGGAAGCGTGGATGCGGGAAAATCGCCCCGAAATCGTCTTCGTCGCGGCGGCGCGCGTGGGCGGCATCGGCGCCAACGCACGCTTTCCCACCGAATTTCTCTACGAGAACGCGGCGATCGCGCTCAACATAATAAAGACGGCCCATGAGATCGGTGTGGAGAAGCTGCTTTATCTGGGGTCAAGCTGCATCTATCCGCGCGCCGCGCCGCAGCCCATCAGCGAGGATGCGCTGCTGACGGGGCCGCTGGAACCCACGAACGAGGCCTACGCGGTTGCCAAAATTCTGGGCCTGAAGCTCGCGGAAGCGTTCAACCGCCAATACGGGTGCAACTTCGTCACGGCCATGCCGACCAACCTCTATGGGCCGAATGACAATTTCGATCCCGAGACGTCCCACGTCCTGCCTGCGCTGTTGCGCAAGATTCATGAGGCGAAAGTGGCCGGCTGGCCGAGCGTGTCCCTGTGGGGTACGGGGTCGCCCTTGCGCGAATTTCTCCATGTGGACGATCTGGCGGATGCCTGCGTTTTCATCGTGAAGCACTATAACGATCACCGCCCGATCAATATCGGCACCGGGCGGGAAATCTCGATCCGCGATCTGGCCCGGCTCGTCGCGCAGGTGGTGGGATATGCGGGCGAACTGCGGTTCGACACCACCAAGCCCGACGGCACGCCGCGCAAGCTGGTCGACAGCACACGGTTGCGGGCCATGGGCTGGCGCCCGGTGATCGGGCTCGAGGAAGGCTTGCGCGATCTCTATCAGCGTTGGCGTGCGATGGAAGACGTTCCCGTCGCCGCGGTTTCGCGCTGAGCAAGCGCGGCCGGCGCCGCGCCGGTGACAAGCGTTGCGCGCAGGATGTCACCTGGCCGCAGCAGCGTGAGTTCACCGGCCGGCACTTCACCGAAACCATCGGACGCGGCACTCACGATACTGAAGGTGAGGCGTGGGCGGGCCTCTTCCGGATTACCGCGCAGCATGGCCTCCGAAATGGCCTCGAACAGGACGCTGCGGCGCGCCCGCATGCGCGCAAGCGCGGTGTCGATCTCCTGCATTTCCTGCGCCGCTTCCCGGCGCAGAGTTTCCACCAGCGCAACGCGCCTCTGGCCAAGGGCCAGGCGGTTCTGCGTCGCGCGCGCAAGAAACGATCGCATTTCCAGCGCGTCGCGGCGCGCCGAGGACAGCCTGCGTTCCATCTCACGCAGATTTGACTTAGCCGTGAGCCCCCGCTCGGCGAGATCCCTGGTCGAGAGCACGTCCTGTTCGAGGAGCTTTATTTCCTCATCGTGCAGCTTGATACTCGCCGCCAACTGTTCAATCTCGTCCGCGTAGCTCCGTTCCTGAGCGGCCAGCGCCTCGTCCTCCGAAGCAAGCGTCGCCTGCCGCACTTCGAACAGCACGCGCTCCCCCTCCACCAGGCGCTGCTTCACGTCGCGCATATCCGGATCCGGCTCAGCCGGTGGGGGATAGTCGAACGCGGTGCCGTCGAGCTCAGCCTTGAGGCGCGCCCGCCGGACCTGCTGCGCAAATATCTGCAGCTCCAGATCAGTATATTCCTGCCTTGCGGCAACGAGCCATGCGCCGCCATCCGCCGGCGTGCGCCGCACACCACCTCCGAGCGCAACAAGCTCCAGCGCCGTCATGCCCGGGCGGTACTCGTAGCGCCCCGGCCTCTCCACGTCACCGACGATGAAGACGGGCGCATAACGCGCCACGGTGGCCGTCACGGCCGGCGCGGGCACATAGTCGGCCAGCGCCTTGTCCACCCTTTCCGCAATCTCCGCGCTCGTAAGCCCAGCCACCGGCACATTGCCGAGGATCGGATAGGCGATGGTGCCATCCGGACTCACAGTGAACTCACCCGAAAGGCCAGTTTCACCATAGACCATGACCGCCAGCACGTCGCCCGCGCCGACACGGTAGGGTTCGGCCGCCGACTGCGCGGCAGCCGGGAGAAGCGAAAGCCCGAGGATCAGAACCGAAAGACTTAAGGCCAGGACAAAGGCCAAGCCCGACCTTGCGGCCAGATGGAAACCTTGCAGAGAGAGTGTCATAGCGGGAAACCTATGCCGCGTGGATGACGACGGGCGCGGCCTTGCCCGGAGCCGGGGAATGCGGAAAGTGCTCCGAAATTTCCGCGTAGTATGCCGTGCTGACCTGGTTGAGCACGATGCCATCGGGCTGCCGCGCGCATTCGGCCATATTGCCGATGGCCGCCGCGGTCTGACGCACAGGGGCGCGTGCGAATTGGACGACGAACAGAACGCGGTCGGCAGCCCGCGCGATGGCGAAAGCGTCCGAGGCGCGTTCGAGATCTGGCGTGTCGACGATCACGAGCTGGTATGACCGCTTCAGCTCCGACAGGAGGAAGCCAAGCGTGCCGCTTGCGAAAAGGTCCGGCTTGCCGGTCACGGGGCGCGCCGCGATGAAGCGCAGCCCGGATTTCGGATCTTCCTGAACAAGCTCCGACACCAGCCGCTTGCGGCCCAGCGCGTCGTCCAGATAGGCGTCGGCACTCGCGCCGAGGACTTTTTCTACCATCGGATGGTGAAAGTTCGCATCCACGACAACGGTGTTGATTCCGGCGGCGGCGGCCGCACGGGCGAGCGCAAGCGCAAGCGTCGTCTTGCCTTCGCCTGCCAAAGCCGACGTGAACGCCACACAGAGCGATTGTCCGTGGCGCGGCGCCACCGGCAAGGCCAGACGCAAGCCGGAAATCGCCTCTCCGAAACGCGATGTGGGATCGCTGGCCCGGCGCAGCACCCTCTTGGGCGACATCCAGCCAAGCCGCGGAACGACGGCCAGGATGGGCATGCCGGTCGCTGTTTCCAGCGTCTCCGCGAAACGGGCGCGGCGGTCCGTCGCTTCGCGCAGGACGACCCCCGCTAGGCCAACGCTTCCTCCGAGCCCTAGCCCAAACAGAAGCCATGTGGAGAGGCGAGGGCTTACGCGCGCCGTTGCAGGCTCGGCAAACGAGATGATCTGCGCCTCGGGCGCGATGATCCCGTCCTGCTCGATCGTCTGCTTGTAGCGTACGAGATAGCTTTCATAGATCGTCTTGTTCGCGTTCGCCTCGCGCTCGAGCTGGGCCATCACCACTTCGGCATGATTGGCTTCGGAAAGCTCGCGCTGGGCCTCCTCAAGGGCTTTCTCGAGGCTTTCTTCCTTGCGCCGCGCGACCGCGATCTCATTCGAAAGGCTTTCCACGATGCGGTCCACCTCGTCAGCGATCTGCCGTTCGATGGCGTCGAGCTCAGAACGCAGCGCTACAAGCTGCCTACTTCTTGTTGCCCCGCTGGTGCTCAGCTCATTGATGCGGCGCTCCAGACGAAGCTGGTCGGCCCGGAGATTCTGGATCGCGGCGGAGTTGAACACGTCGAGGGAGGCGGGCAAGCCCTCGCCCTCCGCAGAGGCGCGCACGATCTGCAGCCGCGCCGTCGCCCCGGCCAATTCCGACCGCGTGGCCACGAGTTCGGCATTCAGCGCGGCGACGCGCTGCGCCTGCAAGGTCGTGCCGTTCGTCTCGACAAGCCCCGCCTTCTGTCGGAAATCCTCCGCCGCACGCTCCGACGCCTCCAACTGGGCGCGCAGACCGGCCACCGCTTCGCCGAGCCAATCGCTTACGCGCTGCATCGCCGCCTGCTTGGCGGCAATCTGATGGTCGAGATAGGCGGTGGCGAAAGCATTCGCGATCTTGGCTGCATAGGCCGGATCCGGCGCCTGGAAGGAAATGAAGATCGTGTACGAGCGCCCGTCGTTGCTGACCCTCAGATTGGAGAGGAGCCAGTCGATCTTAGCCCTCTGCTCGGTGCTCACGACCTCCTGACCGTCGGCAGGGCCCGCGTTTGCCGCAAACAGGCCCAGAGCGGATTCTACCAAGGCCATCACCAACCCTCTGCGCGGCGGATCGAGGCGGATTGCCACTCCCTCCGCCTCGAGACGCTCGATCACCTTGGACGCCATGAGCCGCGAGCCTATGAGGTCGAGCTCGGTCCTCAGCACCGGGCTGTCCTGAGGCAGGGGGGACACCACCGACTCCGTCGGCAGGACCTGAATCCGCCGGGTGTCGAGCACCAGGACGGCCTCCGACACGTAGCTTTGCGGCGCATGCGCGTAGCTTACGATTCCGAAGGCCAGACCGGCCATGACCGGAACCGCAAGCACGTATTTCCGCCTGCGCAGGATACTGAAGAGCCGCGGCAGAGACGGCAGAGGACTACTGCCTTCCGATACGATCATCTCGGATCACCCCGCCCTTGGCAACACTTCGGCGCGCACGGCGCCTACTCCTGCATTCCGTCCTCCAAAGGGAACATCTTGCTGATCTTGTAGGCCACTTCCGTGCGGTTCGTGGCCTTCAGCTTTTTCATGATGTTGCGGATGTGGACCTTCACCGTGCTTTCGCGCAGGTTGAGCTCGTAGGCGATGATCTTGTTCGCCTTGCCCAGGCGCAGCGCGCGGACCACTTCCTCCTGCCGTTCGGTGAACATGCCGGCCATCGGCCGCGACGCCTCCGCGCTGGAGCTTACCAGCTTGCGCGCCGCAAGAACGCTGCTGGCCGGAACGAACGTGCCTCCGGCAATGGCGAGGTTTATGGCTTCGACGCAGACATCGATGCTCACGGAGCTCGGGATATAGCCCCGCACACCGTGCTCGAGCGCCGCCAGCACCTGCGCAATCGCGTCGTTTTCAGCCAAAAGGACGATCGGTACATTGCGCGCCTGCGACTTGAGCTTGACCAGCTCATCGGCCATGTCCGGATCGGTGACCTTCCTGCTGCCGATATTCACCACGATGGCAGCCAGCGGAGGATGGAGATCTTCTTCCAGTTTCCAGCTCTCGATGGAGCTGAAGGCGAGAACCTTCATACCAATGCCGTGCGAAGCGAGGCTTTGCGAGAAGCACTCGCGCTCCAGCGCTCGCGCGTCCAGGATCAGAAGAGATTTTCCCGCCACCTTGGCATCGGGAATGGTTAGGAAATTTTCGCCCCGATGCTCGCCATTGATCGAACCGGCGTGAATGCCAATTTCCACGCTATTTTCACTTGTTCTCAAAGCGGACTGCATGGACGCTCCCCTCATTGGGTGGGCCTGTCATGCCTAAGAGAGCGGACCTGTCCCTCGGCATGCGGGAACCACCTATACGTGAAGGATTAAACTATAAGCGCGAACAGGATCAGCGCGCTAATCTGTGTTAGCTAGTCCTTCGAGAGTCGCTGAAAGGGATGCAGTTAATAACGCTTTGGGAGAGGGGTAATGCATCCGGCTAATTATTTGTGATCAGATTAAAATTGCGGGAATGCCACGATTTAGAGCCTTTGGACAATTACCCCAGATCCTTCAATTCCCAATATTCGAGATATTTCCCGTCGAATTGCGCAAGCTCGACCAGTCCTGCATAGTCTAGGAATTCCACCCTATTGCGCCGCAGCGAGAGAAGTCCGTACTCTCGCAGCTCTCTCAACATCCGGTTGATATGGATGGCGGTCAGTCCGAGTGCATCAGCCAGGTCATACTGTGTAAGGGGGCAATCATATCCCTGGTTGTCCACCTGACCGGCGACTTTCAATCTTTCCCCGAGTTCGAGCAGCAGATGAGCCGTACGCGCGAGCGCGCTTCGCCGGCCAAGGTTGACGAGATGTTCGGCCATGATGTTGTTCTGCCGCCAGGCAATGGAGAGGAGCGCCTGGGCCATCGGTTGCGAGCGTGTCATTGCGGCAACCACTGCGCGCGCATTCGCCTCAATCACATGGAGCTCTGTGATCGACACGAAAGCGTGCTGGGCTTCCCCGCCCATCGGATGTATTCCGATGACGTCGCCGGCCAGGACGAAGTCTAAGACCTGACGCTCTCCGTCGGGAAGATCCTTGTATACGCAACCCCAGCCGGACTGGATGATGAACGCGCGCTCGTCCGTCATGCCCTGATGGGTGATGCCGGTGTGCGGCGCGTATCGCCGTTCGGCCAGCCGAACGCTGGACAAGGCTTCATGGTCGCTGCTGTGCAGTTTCAGGCCGCGAAAAAACGGGCCGCTCAGGACGCTGGTATTTGTGTTCAGGCCCATGACACCACCGACACTTGGTCACCATCGGCTGTCAACAACCTGGGATAAGAATATAAAGCCAAATTCCTCCGCCTCAGAAGCGAGCACGAAGGAAATGGCGAGCATCTGTGGCGGCGAACGATGCCGAAGCTACGGAATTTACGCCCCCTGCGCGACGGGAACCAAAATCTCCCCTGAAAGCGTCAAAATGTTAGAAAGTGGCCCCCACCTTCTTGCACTTTTCCGCTGTTCAGGAACGGCTTTGGCGACCACGCAGCCTCCATCCCATGTTCCTAACAGCCTTTATATAGTAGCCTAAGGCATGTCATTCGGTAAGTGGCAATTCATCCAACATACTGAATTCCCCTCTATTGTTGCTGTATGAGGTCCACAACTTCATCAATTTATCGTTACTTACTTTGACATAGATCATGCTTTCCCGCTGTCATCTCGACTTTTGTATAATGCCTACCTCTTTTGAATTAGGGATATAACCGCTTCCGTTTCGGCTGTTCTTGATTTGGGAAGGCGGCCATCCGACCGTTCGCACACCGCATCGCGAATTCAGCCGTTTGAGGGAAGGACGCAGCCGTTCTGCGGAATAGGTCCGGCGTGGTGACGGCGTTAGTTTTGCTAACCAACGTCCGGAGCAACGATGTCGCCAGGAAAAGAGATCGCCGTCACCACGGGCGTAGCGGGCTTGCTTGCGCAGCTGGGATTGGTGCGGGCTGCGGCAGCTCAGCCGGCTTCAGCCGATGTACCGGCGCCCATCGCCGGTGGTGGTATCCTTTGGCTGAGCATCGTTGTGGCTGCAGGGCTTTATCTTCTGCTGCGCCATAAAAATAAAAGGAGGCGGAGTTGACCCGGCCCTGGCTGCAACGGCGGGCAGTCGAAAGCGAGCCAGCCCTTTCCCGCAGGTGACACGAATTGCCCTGGCTTCTTCTGCTATTTCTTACTTCCCTTTGCTTCGTGATGCTGCTTTACGGGCTGCTGGAACCGGGGCGTTATTATCAATTTCCCTTTTTTGCCGCTGGAATCTTCACGAGTTTCATCCTGCCGCAGCTTCCCGGCCTGATAAACAACCCGTTCATGGGCGAGGCCACTTTAAACAGGGCGCTATTCTTCTCCTTCCTCTGCCTGTTGATGTGCTGGGTGGGATGGGAGCTCGCCGTCCGGCGGCAGGGATATGCCCGGCCCAGTGTCGCCTTCAGCGAAAACAGGCTGCTTGTCGCGGCATGCGCGCTGACGCTGGTTGGCGCTTACTTTTTCTGGCGCTTTGGGCAGCTGCCGGACGAAGAGCGGCTTCGCGGCATCCTGACGGGCCGCGCCGTCGCCTACATGTTCTTCGCAAAGTTGCTGACCTACGGGTTTGCTATCGGGCTCTTGTGTCTGACCAACCGGCCGTCCAGGCTTGCATGGGCGGTTATCCTAGTCTGCACAGCGTTTTATCTGGAGCGCATTATCATCGCCGGAAGGCGGGGCGAGACAGCCGAATTTATCCTGCTGATCACACTGGCGCTCTGGTTCCAGAAAGGCTGGGCCGTTCCGCGGTCCTCGGTCGTCATCGGCCTCCTTTTCAGCATCGTGGGTATGCTGGCGGCGGGACAGTACCGGGAGGCGACCTATTACACGGAAGAACCGGACTGGTCGTCCGTGCTGAACATCGACCTTGCGGAAAACTGGAACCAGCTTCTGCAGAACGGCGGGGCGGAGATGGGAAACGCCGCCATGGCCATGGACTTCATCAACAGGCAGCGAAGGTTCGACTTCGGCCTTAACCATTGGAATTCCACCGTCTTCGCCTATGTTCCGGCCCAGATCGTGGGACAGTCGCTGAAGGATTCTCTGATGGTGGACGTTCCTCCGACCTATGAAAGGGGATATCAGCCCCTGGTTGGTTCCACGCCCACCGGCATGACGGACGCCTTCGCTTCCTTCTGGTATTTCGGCTGCGTGAAGTTTCTCCTTATCGGATGGGCGATGGGACGGATCTACAGCGCCGCACGCAGGGGAAGCACCGTCATGCAGCTCGTCTACATGCTCTCGGCGGTTCCCTCGATGCTCACGATCACGCATTTCACCAATGAGATCGTGATTGCCTGGATCCACCTTGCTGCCTTTATGATTCCGGTGCTCATCTATGCCCAGTTGCAGGAAAACCGCGTGGCACAGCAGCTCACACTCCGGGCAGGGAGCGCCCAGACGTGATGCGGCGGCGGGCAGCCCTGGCGGCAGCGGCGGTTGGGTTCGCCCTGCTTGCCGTCGAACTCGGCCTCAGAATGACCATCGGTCTTGGCGACCCGCCGCTGTTTCAGGCGGATGAAGAGATCGGCTATCTGATGGCGCCCGGGCAGGAGGTTTACCGGCTCGGCAACCGCATCGCGATCAACCGTGTTCATCAGCGCTCCGACGAAATCACACTCGAACCGGAATCCGGCGTCCTCCGGATCTTCTTTCTCGGAGATTCGATCACTTTCGGCATTTCCGCCGTGGACCAGTCGGAAACCTATCCCGAAATCGTGGCGGAGACCCTTCGTCGAAAGGGGCGGCAGGCGGAAGCGCTGAACGCTTCGGCCGTCTCCTGGGGTATCGGCAACGAGCGCGCCTATGTGGATCGCTTCGGCGCCTTTGCAAGCCGCATCGCCATCCTGCAGATCGGTTCCAGCGACCTGCTTCAGCCGACGAGCACGGCCGAGGTGGTGGGCGTCAGCCCCGCCTATCCGGACAAAAAGCCGTTGAGTGCCATCGGAGAACTGCTGAACCGGTATCTTCTCCCGCGCCTCGCAGACGTCCTTGGCTATTCGGCGCCCGCCCGCGAAGAGCCAGTGACTCCGGAAGCCCGGAACGCCCGCTTCGAAGCGAATATGGAGGAGTTCCAGCGACTGGTGGATGCGTTACACCGGGAGTCGGTGCAGCCCGTCGTCCTGCTGATGCCGGGTCTGCCGGAGCTGCTTGACACGCCGGAGCGTCTCGACCGGTATGTCCCCTACCGCAGGCGCTTCATCGCCCTTGCCCGCCAGCTTTCGCTGCCGGTAATCGACATCGCAGCGCTTTGGAAAGGCGATCCGGCCGTCGCGAGCTATTATAGCGACGGAACGCACCTGACGGCCGAGGGCAACCATGCGCTGGCCCAAATTCTGGCCAGTTTCCTTATCGAACACGGATTTGACGAGGCCCAGTCGTATGAGGGCGCCAGTCCACTGGCGGCTGGCGGGCGCGCACCTGCCTCATCCCGGCCCGGCCATGATTGACAATTGAGCCCGTAAAGCGGGGCCGCATTCGCATCGGGATCACGAGCAGCGAGCCCGAGCCTCAAGGCTCGCACAACCGAAACAATCCTTTTATAGATCGAGATGGCGGCAGTCTGCCGCCATCTCCAGGGAGGGGGACCGCCTGCGCGCGGTCGCAAAGGTATCAAACGGGATCAGCACGTGCGAAAGCGTTATGCTCTTGTCGGCACAGGAAGCCGTGCCCGCCTCTTCACCGAAGCCATTGCCGGCAAATATGCCGAAACCAGCGAACTGGCCGGTTTCTGCGACACCAACCAGACGCGCATGGACTACACGAACCGCGTTCTCGGCGAACAATTCGGCCTCAAGCCGGTGCCGACCTTCAAGGCCGACCGATTCGACGAGATGGTGTGTACCGTAAAGCCAGACGTCGTCATCGTCACATCCATCGACCGCACACATCATGAATACATCATCCGCGCAATGGAGATGGGCTGCGATGTCATCACCGAAAAGCCCATGACGATCGACGCAGAGAAATGCCAGACGATCGTGGACGCGGTAAAGCGCACGGGCCGCAACCTGCGCGTGGCGTTCAACTACCGCTATGCCCCGCACAACACCATGGTGCGGAAGCTGCTGAGGGAGGGCACGATCGGCGAGGTGTATTCGGTTCACTTCGAGTGGCTGCTCGATACCTCGCACGGGGCGGACTATTTCCGCCGCTGGCACCGCGAGAAGAAGAACAGCGGCGGCCTGCTTGTCCACAAGTCGACGCACCATTTCGATCTCGTCAACCACTGGCTTGGCACGCAGCCTGAGATTGTCTTCGCCATGGGCGACCTGCGCTTTTACGGTCACGCCAATGCCTCGGCACGAGGCGAGCCGCGCAGCTACAGCCGCTCGACTGGCGATCCGGCCGCTTCGGGCGATCCCTTTGCGCTCGATCTTTCGGCCTCGGAGACGCTGCGCGAGCTGTATCTCAACGCCGAGCATGAGGACGGCTATCTGCGCGACCAGAACGTGTTTGGCGAAGGCATCGACATCGAGGACACGATGGCGGTGATGGTGCGCTATGCCAACCGAGCGGTGCTTACCTATTCGCTCAATGCCTACATGCCGTGGGAGGGCTTCAACGTCGCCTTCAACGGCTCGCGCGGGCGGATCGAGCTCGAGGTGAAGGAACGTTCCTACGTCAACGCGGCGGGCAACAAGAGCGAGGAAGGAGCAGTGGCCTGGAAGAGTCTGAGACTTCTGCCCATGCACGGCGCACCGCTCCAGGTCGAGATCCCTGAAGGTGTCGGAGGACACGGCGGCGGTGACGATTTGATGCTTGAGGATATTTTCGGCGCGCCGAAGGAAACGCCCGACGAGCGCGGGGCCGGCTGGCGCGACGGCGCCATGTCGATCCTCACCGGCATTGCCGCCAACCGGTCGATCGCAACCGGACAGCCGGTCCGCGTGGCCGATCTCGTTCGGCTCTAGCCGAACTTACCATCACTGGACAGACGCCTCGTTTTTGTCCCTCGTGGGACCGCTGAGGCCATGCTTAAGAAAGCCGGCTTTTCGAGCATCGAGCGCCACCTTCTGCCGCACGATCCTATGAATGTGTTGTTCGTCGCGCAGGTCTAAACGGCAGTTCGTTCAGACGCCGCGATCAAACAAGCCTGCGGTCGGTCATACCTGCCGCAGGCGCGCCACATGGGCGGCGAGGCCTGCCGTCGAGGCGTCCAGGCCGGAGGCATCCTTCTTGCCCTCGATCACCGGCAAAAG
>Ga0207874_1000245_pt1 | contig 81909 bp, 67 predicted proteins | sample HigsolmetaAR201D_FD_184833 | JGI IMG/M metagenome (GOLD analysis project Ga0207874, IMG submission 184833) | Ionic liquid and high solid enriched microbial communities from the Joint BioEnergy Institute, USA - AR20-1-D (SPAdes) (version 2) ...
CGATGCGCGACGACCTGCGCAACGCCGCGTGCTGATCCGTGACTCTGAACTTTTTCGCGCCGTGCTCGTCGACCCCCTGCGCCGTCCGGAGAGGGTGCGCGAGTGAGGGGCCCGCCTCGGTGGGCCTCACGCTCGGCGCCCTCGTCGCGCTCCAAGCGTGACGTCACAACGACCGGACGAGGCGCGGCCCGACGAGACCTCGGCACGATCGAACGAGAACGTCTCACGCACTTCGCTCGCGACCGAGACGGATGACGAGACAGAAGAACCCGGAACCGAATGCGTCGATTGGTACGACTGCGGTCCGGCCTCGTACTGCTTCCTCTCGATCCACCCGATGCGCTCGTACCCGATGTGCGTCAACGGTCGATGCGAGGGGCATCGCACGGAGTACGGCTGCGTGCACATGGCCGGCATGGCCGAAGGGGACACCTGCGACGTCGACAACCCGCAGTGCCCGAACGGCATGCAGTTTCTTCTCGCGCACGCCGCTGCGGCAGCCTCGGACCGAAGATCCTCTTCGAGGTCGATCGCTCGGGCTGGACGCTCGAGATCCTGCTCGTCGACGAGGCCGGGCACGTCGCCAAGCGCGCATCCGTGCGCCGACCGGGCGAGGCAGTGGCGCCGTTCGATCTCGACGTGGCCCTCGGAGACCGCAAAGCGGCGATCCTCGTCCAATGGGATCGCCGTGGGTACCTCGACGCGCGAGCGCGCGGCGACGAGTCGAGCTCGCCGACGCGGATGCAGATCTTCGAGCTCGAGCTCGTCGGCGAAGATCTGCACGTCGCGGAAGGCCCGCTGGAGACGCTGACCCGGCAGGACATCCGAACGCTCGTGGCCGACTACGTCCACGAGCCGGAGTGCTCGGAGCTCGAGCGCGCTTGCGGTCCTCTCGTGACCGAGCAGGGCGTCCGGAGCTGCGGGACGTGCTCGGCCGGCGAGGTCTGGAAAACAATCAATGCCGTGACGCCGCCAAGGGCGAGTGCGTGCCGACGCCACGTGACGTGCTCTGCCCGCCGGGCGCCTGCGGCCTGCGCTACGACGGCTGCTCCGGAGTCGTCGATTGCGGCGGCTGCGCCCCCGGCCTCGAGTGTGGCGGCGGCGAGCACGCCGGGATGTGCACCGATCCGTTCGCCGTCACCCCCTCCGACGTGCGCGCGATGCTCGGCGCCTCCGTCCGTGGCTGCTTCGCAGACGAGCGCGGCAACACGATCGTCGTAGACTGCCCGGCAGGGCAGCGCTGCGAGAGCTCGCAATGCGTCGGGGTCGCCATCCCCGATTCGAACGCTCCTCCGGACCTCCTCTCGCCGGACGCGGCGGCCCCGGCTCCCTGAGACCGAGCGCTCCGCGCCTCCCCCGCGAGACGGCGGGCGAAGATCGACTCCGCACACGCTCGCCGAGACCGTGTAGCATCGGCGTCATGCGGAAGCGGTCGGCGATCGTCGGTGCGAGCCTGGTCGCCGTCGCGCTCGCGATGGGAAGCTGTCGCGAGCCCACGCAGGTGAGCGTCGAGGCCCGAACGAACGTGCCCTACCGCCCCGGCCTCGTCGTGAGCTTCACGGTCGGCCGCCCGGGAGAGACGGAGACCGCCGAGCCGACCACGGACACGCGCGAGCTGTGGGCGGAAGACGGATTCGTCGGGTCGCTCACGGTCGTGCCCGCCACCAGCGACACGGCGGAGCTGTCCGTCAAGATCGTCCTCGGCGTCGATCGGGACACGGAGGCTTGTACGCCGCCGAACTATGCGGGGTGCATCGTCGCGCGGCGACGGCTGCGCTACTCACCGCACGAACGCCTGCGCCTCCCCGTGATGCTCTACGCGCAGTGCAAGGACGTCCCGTGCGACGCGGACACGACCTGCAACGCCCTCGGCCAGTGCGTCGGCGCGCAGGTCGACTGCACGACCGGCGATACGTGCGTCCTCGAAGGCGAGCTCGATGGCGACGGCGGCGCTCCGATCTCGCGTCCGGACGCCGCGCCCACCGACGACGCCGGTCCGGGCGAGGACGCCGCTCCGAACGACGCGGGCGATCCCGAAGACGGCTCGACGCACGACGGTAGCTTCGACGACGGCGGCATCACCGACGACGGCGGCATCACCGACGACGGCGGCCACGACGACGGCGGCCACGACGACGGCGGCACGACCAACGAAGGGATCCCGGGCTTCGTGCTCTGCAGGGGCAGCGCCGAGGAGCAGTGCGACCTGTCGATCTCGAAGTGCTGCTACAACTCCGCGACGCAGCATGGCGTCTGCGCCGGGATGGCGACGCCCTGCCCGGCGATCGAGCTCCCGCTCTTCTGCGACGGTCCCGAGGACTGCGACGCCGGTGTTTGCTGCGCCCACTCCGGCGGAACCAGCTGCATGCTCGACGGCTGCCTTCAGGGGACCGTCGAGGTCTGCGAGTGGACCGAGACCTGCTCGGGCGGCCGCACCTGCACCGGCACGGCGTACGGGCTGCGGACGTGCCAATGAGGCTGCGTCCGCCCGCATGCCGTCGGCGCATCGTGCGCCCGACCGATCGTGACGTCCGAGCCTTCAGGGCAGCTCGATCTCTCCGCTGCCGGTCACGTCGACGCTGCCGGTCGCGTCGCCGCCTTCGGCGGTCAGCCTGGCCGTCAGCGCGAACGAGAATCGGTCGTCGGTCAGGTTCGAGATCGTGATCGCCCCAGGCGGCTCGCGGCCGGTCCACGACCGCTTGCTCGAGGACACCCTGTAAGTGAGCGAGTCGAAGCTCTCCGCACGGAGCGGCCGCGCCTCCTCCGCGAGCGGCAACGCGACACGAAGGTTGAAGACGCGCGACTCGTCGCCGCTCACGATGGATGACGTCCGCCGCAAGCACGCGACACCGGCGACGGTCTCTGCGGCATCATCAAAGACCCGCTCGCGGTCGACGTCGATCTCGGTGCCTGCCCGAGCGGCAAGCAGTGCGTCGACAACCTGTGTCGGTGAGCGCGCCGTCGGTGCATGACGGCGATGTTCAGCGCCTCACGGCGCTGGTGATGGTTCAGCACACGCTGCGCGACCTCGGCCGCTTGCTGAATGCGACGCGTTGGCGTTCGTGTTCCGCACCAATCTCGGACATCGCCCAGAGAAGCCTGCTCGATCGTGGCTAGGATGGAGGGGCGGTCGGGTCGCGAGGCCGGGGCGCAGGCGCGAGTCATGTATTGCACCAAGAGTTCCCTCCAGCCGCTCCGCCGGCTCGGCGCTCTCGTCGTGTGCATCCTCGTGGCGGGCTGCGACCGAGCGGGCACGACCAAGACCCCGTCCGCGCCCGCCGTCACGCTCCAGGACGCGAGCGCGCCCGCCACGAGCCCCACGATGAAAACCACGAACGACGACGCGACGGAGCTGCCCGGCGTCGAGGTGCTGGTGAGCTGCGCCGGCGTCCGGAGCACGGGCAAGCGGCACAACAGCTTCTTCTTCACGTTCCGGATCGAGCAGGAGATCCAGGGAGAGCTCGGCCGGCAGGAGTACACCTCGCAGGAGATCTTCTGGGACTTCGGCGCCGCACAGATCGTCGAGAAGCTCGGTATGAAGTTCGACGCCGCCGCCGGTCCGAACACGAGCGCGTCCGCCTCGTGCGCGCATCGCGGCGTCCTGAAGTTGGTGCCGGATCCCGATCGCAGAGGCGAAGACGCCACGGTGAGCTGGCGCATCCTCTGGGTCGCGCGGGAGGACGAGGCCGAGTCGGCGCGCGCGCTCGAGCGCGTCGCTCGCGCCTTGATGACCGCGGTCGAACGCAAGGAGCTCGCGCCCGTTCGACGCCACCTCGCGCCGGAGAGCAACTTCACGGAGGAGGAGCTCCTCGCCGTCGCTCGCGCGGAGGAGCGGCACGGGCACGATGCGTTCACGAAGACGGTCTACGCGGCGTTGCTGGGCGAGCGCGGTGGTGTCGCGTGGGTCGGAGGCCGGGGCGCCGACTACACGATCGAGATCACCCGCGGCACGGACGGTGCCTGGACGATCGGGCGCATCGATTGGCGCCGGCGGCCCGCATGATCCTCGACGCCGCCCGCCGTCTCCGTTCGGGTGATACGCTCGGTTGACTCGCGTCGGGGCCCCCGTCGTCGAACGTGTCCGAGAGCCCGACGCTGGCGAGGCTGAGGAGGCTGAAAGATGAAGATCCGCTGGTCCGTACTCGTGTGCCTGTCGCTCGCGGCCACCTCGGCGTTCGCGCAGCCCCCGACGCTGAAGCCCCCTGCCGCAGCGCCGATGACCAAGGCGCAGGCGACGACGATCAAGGCGCCGCCGGCTCTGGGGGCGAAGCGATCCAACAGCTTCAACACCGCGCTCCGTCGCGCCAACCTCCCGACGCTGAGCGTCCCGCCGCCGCCTCCCTTCATCAAGCTCACGCCCGCCGCACCCGTCAGCGGTAATGCACGGATCAGCCGCGTCGGCGCGTCCATCTACCGCGGCCCCGACGGCGAGTTCCCGGACGGTCTCTTCGGGATCGATGCGGCCCCTCCGCAGCGCACCGGGTCGTCCATCTTCAACTTGGCGATTCCCGAAAACCCCTTCACCGTTCTGAATCACGTCCCGCAGGGTGTCCTTCTTCTCGATTTCCCGGCTCAGGGGAACTCGCTCTACTTCGTGGACTGTCGCTCCGTGACCATGACTGGAGGCGCCATCAAGTTCTCGCGGTCGGGCTCCACGGTCTCGCAGGCGGTCTCCCCCGAAGACGGTCACTTCATCTACGCCTTCCGCACCGGAGCCGGCACGACGATCAACCAGAGCGTCGCCCTCGAGTTCACGACCCCGGGCTACTTCTTCGGCTGCGAGATCACGAAGACCAGCTAGCCGCCGACTGCGCCAGCGTTTCTTGACACCCGAGTGTCAGCTTCGCGGTTGCGCGAGCCTTGCCCAGGTGCCAAGGTAGCGCCATGCCGTCGATGCGCCTCCGCTGAGCCGACAGCCCGTGTGCGATCCGCTCGCGCGCGCCGATGAGCGCGCCGAGGCGGCGTGCGTGGTGCGCGCACGAGCATGATGCTCGTCGTGCGGCCGCCGGGATCGTCACGGTGCTGTCGTCCGTGTCGGCTTTCCGTGTCCTGGTTCGCGGAAGTGCCCGCGCGTGACGGCTCTCGAGGACGCGTCGTGGCGATGCTCTCGGCCGCCCGGCCGTCTCGGACGTTTCTCGCGGGGCTTCCCATGGCTCGTCCCGAGCGAAGGAGACCTCGTGATGCTCGAATCTTCCCCCGAATCGAATCTTCCTTTTGGCATCCAATCCGCGACCGCCCTCCTCGAAGCGGCGCGCGCGCACGGGCTTCGCCTCACGAGCACCAGCGCGGACTTCGACCAGACGGGGCTCGACTTCCGCGTCGTGCACGGCAAGGACGAAGACGGGACGCAGTGGATCGTCCGCACGCCGCGGCGGCCCGACGTCGTCGAGTCGGCTCGGGTCGAGGCGCGCGTGCTCCGGCTCGTCGCGCCACGGCTCCCGGTTCGCGTCCCCGAGTGGCGGGTCCACACGGACGACGTGATCGCGTACCCGCGGCTCGACGGGACGCCGGCCGTCACGGTGGGGCCGGACGGAACGACGTGGAACGTGATCGATCCGGCGGCCGTGCCCGACACGTTCCTCGATTCCTACGCGGAGATGCTCGCGTCGCTGCAAGCCATCGGTCCGGAGGAGGCGGCGCGCGCCGGCGTCCCGGTCCGCACCGTCGCTCGCGCGCGCGCGATGGTCGCGGCCGCGATGGAAGCGACCCGCAAGGTGCTCGCTCCGAGCGAGGCGGTCTGGAGCCGCTGGCAGAAGTGGCTGTCGAACGAAGCGCTCTGGCCGACGCACGTCGCGCTCGTGCACGGGGATCTCCACCCGGGGCACATGCTCCTCGCACCGGACGGGTCGCTCACGGGCGTGCTCGACTGGACCGAGGCCCAGGTGAGCGATCCGTCGATCGATCTGGCGATGTTCTACGGCTGCTTCGGCGCGGAAGCGCTCGCCCGCTTGCTACCGAGATTCGAGCGCGCCGGAGGCAAGGTCTGGCCTGGTCTCGCCGCCCACGCCGCCGAGCGGTGGGCGGCGTTTCCTGCGCTCGCCGCGGAGTGGGCGCTCCGCACGAAGAACGACGCCGCCCTCGAGCACGCGCGAGCACATCTCGCGGCGAGCGGGCTCGCGTCGTAGCGCGTGGGCGAGAACGGGTGTGCCCGCCCTCGCCTCCGCGCTCCGGACTCCGTACGCTGCGCGCAACGGAGCGCGACGTCGCGGCATCGATCGCGTGCTCCCCGGAGGATTCGATGAAGCTCTACATGAACAAGCTCTCCCCCAACGTCCGGCGTGTACGGCTGACCGCAGCCGTCCTCGGGATCGAGCTCGAGGAGCAGGAGCTCGATCTCAGGAAGGGTGAGCACAAGACGCCCGAGTACCTCGCGCTGAACCCGAACGGCGCGGTGCCGACGCTCGTGGACGGCGACTTCGTGCTGACCGAGTCGCGCGCCATCATGCAGTACCTCGCGTCGAAGAAGCCGGAGTCGGGGCTCCTCCCGCGCGACGAGGCGGCCCGCGCGGACGTGACGCGGTGGCAGTTCTGGGATGCGTCGCACTTCTCGCCGAACGTCGCCTCGATCGTCTTCGAGAAGCTGATCAAGAAGCTGTTCGGAATGGGCGAGCCCGACGCAGCGAAGATCGCCGACGGGCTCGTCACCTTCCGGCGCTTCGCCGCCGTCCTCGACAAGCGTCTCGACGGACGGAAGTACGTCGTCGGCGACGCGCTCACCCTCGCCGATCTCACGCTCGCGTCGACGCTGGGCTACGCGCGGCAGGCCGAGCTCCCGCTCGCCGAGTTTCCGAACCTCGACGCGTGGCTCGGACGCATCTCCGAGCTCGACGCCTGGAAGAAGACGAGCCCGACTCTCTGAACGGCCCGTCACGCTCGAGCCACGGAGAGCGACGAGCTCGCGTCATCGCGTGAGGCAGGGGACCTCGCACGGCTCGTGCAGGTCCCCGGTATGCCTCTTCGCATCCTTCTCCTCGAGGACGACCCGAACCTCGCTCTTCTCGAGCGCGAGATGCTGGAGCTCGACGCGCATACCGTCGAGTGGACGCCGAACGGCGTCGAAGCGCTGATGATGGCCTCGCGGGAGGAGTTCGGGCTCGCGATCCTCGACGTCGAGGTCCACGAGCTGTCCGGGCTCGGCGTCGAGCGCGTCCTCCGCGACATCGGCGACGCGCCGGTCGTCGTCGTCTCGGCCCGTCCGAACGGCTGGCGAAGGGAGGCGTTCTCCGCGGGCGCGATCGCCTGTCTGCAGAAGCCGATCGACGTCGTACGGCTTCCCCAGCTCGCGCACGCCGTCGAGGTCGGCCTCCGCCGAGGTCCGCCGGTGCCGGGTGACGTGCGCTCGCTCTCGGCCGAAGACCTCGATCGGGTCGCGAGAATGGCGTCGGAGGAGATCGACGCGCTCCCGTTCGGGGTGATCCGCCTCGACCGTGAGGGGAGAATCATCACGTACAACGCGTTCGAGGCGACCGCCGCCGGCCTCGAACGCGAACAGGTCCTCGGCCGCCGCTTCGCCGACATCGCGCCGTGCGTGCTCGTGAAGGACTTCGTCGCCGCGGCCGAACGCGCGAGATCCGACGAGCCGGTCGACGAGGTGATGCGATTCGTGTTCCCTCATCACTCGGGCGCCTGTCTCGTCAACGTGCGCCTCTGGGCCGAACCCGCGAGGGGCGAGCTCTGGCTGTTCGTGTCCAAACGAGGCCGCTCGCACGACGGCGAACGCGTGGAGCTCCCGTGACGCGGCGCACGCCTCCGCAGGTTGACGCTCGCGGGGTCACGTCGTACCGAGGGGTGTGGCGCGACGTGAGGGGGGATCGGCTTCGCCTGGGGAGGTCGACCGGCGAAACGACGGCGAGCTCGACATCGATGCGATGCGCGCGCTCGTCGAGCGCGGCGACGGAGGCGACCGCGCCTTCGTCGATGCGCTGATCCGCATGCGTTGGTCGCGCGCGAGCACGCCGGCCGAGCGCGCCGAGCTCTGCGACCTGCACGTTGCGGTCCGGGCCGCGGCGCTCGAGAGCCACGCGGAGATCCGCGCGAGCATCGCCGCGGGCTCGCTCCGCGGCGTGTCGCTGAGGAGGCGCTTCGATGCGATCCCCTCGCTCGAGCGCGATCACTTCGTCGAAGAGGTGCTCGGGATCGCCTATCCACCCCTCGACGAGGAGAGGCCGCCGCGGGAGCTCGTCGCGTACCAGCCGAGCGGCTACGACGAGATCGTCCACGCGCTCGACGTCACGCGTCTGGGGCCGAACGATCGGCTCCTCGACGTCGGATCCGGGGCGGGCAAGGTCGTGATGCTGGCGGCGCTGCTCGCCGGCGCGACGAGCCACGGCATCGAGCGCGACGCTGCGCTCGTCCAGCTCGCAGAGGCCGGGTGTCGCGACCTCGGCATCGGCGAGGCGGCGACCTTTCGTCGTGGCGACGCGCGCGAGCTCCCGTTCGAGGACGCGGACGTCGTGTTCATGTACTTGCCGTTCACCGGCAGCACGTTGACGACGTTCATGGACGGCCTGCTCGACCGCGGGCGGCACGCCCCGCCGCGAGCCCGCGGTCGGTTCCTCTGCACGGGACCGCTCGACCCGAATCGATACCCCGACCTCGTCGCGGTCGGACCGCCGAGGTCCTGGCTCAACGTCTACGCGTGGCGCTGAGATAGCATCGACGACCTTCGGTTCGAGCACGCCGGACGTCGCGGAGGGCGCGTCTCACTTCTTCGGCTCGGGCTCGGGCTCGGGTGCGGGCTCGCATTTGACCGCCACGCTGGTGACGTTCGTCGCGCCCACGGTGCCGCTGCCCCGCTGGACGGTGCAGACCCGCCCCTTCGGGTGGACGAGGACGGTCACCTCGTAGGTCGTTCCTTGCTCGACCTTGGTCGGGAACGTGAAGTTCCCGTCCGCCGTGACCTCGAGGTCGTCGCCGCCGTTGTTCTGCAGCACCACCCGACCGCCCGCGAGACCGGTCACCTTTCCGCCGATGGTGCGGGTGTTCGTCTCGCACGTGACGAGGACGTCCGTGACGTGGCCGGAGATCGTCCCGCTGCCGTTCGTCACCTGGCAGGTCTGGTTCGCCGGCTGCTTCTTGATCGTGACCTTGTACGACTTGCCCTGCCCGACGGGCTTGGAGAAGAGGAACGATCCGTCCTCGGTGAGCTTCAGATCGTCGCCGCTGTTGTTCTGGAGCACGATCTCGCCACGCAGGCCGGTGATCGTCCCTGCGACGGTGAAGACCTGCGAGCCCGGCACGCGATCGAGCACGACCGATTTCTCGGTCTTGTTGTCCTTCGCGTCCCAGAGCGTCACCGAGACGTCGAGCTTCAGGACCTCGTTCGCGACGTCGAGGACGCCCTCCTCCTCCCCTTTCAGCGTGCAGCGCCCTTGCTCGTCGACGGCGAGTCGCGTGAGCGAGTAACGGAAGGTCCGGGAAGGGTTGTCGAGGTCGCTGTCCGGCCAGGCTCCGCGCTTCTGTCCCGCCGCGATCGCAGACCCGAAGTCGACGAGGCCCGTCGCCGAGAAAGACCCCGACTCCGAGAGGTCGTCGTACAGGTGCAAGAGCTCGCAGCGCGGCTGCTCCGCGATGAGGTTTCCGTCCTGATCCTTGATGGTGAACGCGATCGCCGAGACCTCGAGGTTCCGCTTCGAGTCGTCGTCGCGATCGTAGGCCTCGACCACGACGTCGACCTCGCCGTTGCGGAACTGCTCTCCGGTCTTGCGCTCGCCGTCTGCGAGGTAGACCCTCCTGAGGGTGGGCTCCACCGAGTCGGCGTAGTCGGAGAACAGACGGGCTGGATCGAGCAGCCTCTGGTTCGCGCCGTCGATGAAGAGCACCTCGGTGTTCGCCAGGCGCGAACCGTTTCCGTCCGGGAGAGGAGCCCAGGCGAGGGTGCCGATGGCCGAGCCCTTGGAGACGGAGACCGGGCCCGTCGCAGACACGATCGCCGGGAGCGGCGCGACGTGCATCATCGTCGTGATGACGTGCGAGCCGGGATCGTAGATGGCGACGATCGTCGAGTAGGGATCGATCGCCGAGGTGATCCGGTTCCCGTTCCAGTCGAACGCGACGGCGAGCCCGTCGTGCGGCGCGAGCACGTCCCTGCTCACGGCGGAGCTCGAGCGGACGACGTCGAACCCGAGGTGGACGTAGCCGAAGCTCGAATAGATGACCGGCGTGCCGACGCGATTGAGCACGGCCCTCTTCGTGTCGGCGAGCGGCCAGGCCGGCTCGAAGCCGTCGAGGTCGACGCTCAGATCGAAGCCGGCGTCCGCGAAGTACTCCGCGATCCTCCGGTACGCGGCGTTGTCGTGCCGGGGATCGCGGATGTTTTCGTTCGGAAGAAGCTTTCCCTGCGCCACGTCGCCGTCGACGGTGGCGTCGTTGCAACCAAGCACCAAGCCGAGCGCAAGCAGCGGGAACGAGAAGGACGCTTTTGCGAAGCGGAGCATGTCACCCCAAGGACGAGGGAACGTGGTGAACAGGGGTCGGCACGTGGTCTTACGCAGAGCGCCGACGTTCCTTCCCTCCCTGCTCCCCCGAGCGGTCGGCGCCCGGCCGCAGCGCCGGACCGCAAAGCGATGCCACAAGGAATCTGAAAGCGATCTGAAAAAGCGAAGCTAGAACCGAGCCCTGAAAGCGGAAGCTAGGAACCGAGCCAATCGACCATTGGCGCCGGCGCATCGCCGTGCGCGAAGTCTTCGGCGTAGGCGGGCACGTCCTCGCGAGCCTCGTCGCTCACCGCGCGCTCGCTCGCAGCGACTCGTCCGCAGAGCGCACGGAGCGACTGCCCGTCGTCTCCGAACCATGGAGCTTCCTCGACCGCTCCCACGCATCGAGCGTGGAGATCCGGCACCGGAAGGATCGACCCTCGACCGCCCACCCGCATCTCACCCACGCCAGTAGCAGCATGTGCGCCAAGGTCGGACACGATGCCGGGTTGCGCAGGGATCCGTTTTTTGGCGCGATTCTCGATAGATGGGAGAGTTGCGCATCTCGTCACCTGGAGCGAGCCGGATCGGCCGGAGCCAAACGAGTCGATCCGGGGTCCGCGACGGCGTTGTGCGGCGCCTTGCGCTTGCGCGAGCGATCCGACCCGCCGCACACGCGTCGAGCCCATGACATGCGGCACCTCGGTTGCAACCACCATCGGCCGAGGCCCGCGTCATGGCCGAGCAAAAGCCCGAGGTCATCACCATACCGGACGCGCTGCCGGTCCTGCCGTTGCGTGACACGGTCCTGTATCCCGAGATGGCAGCGCCCATCCTCGTGGGGCAGCCGCGATCGATCGAGCTCGTCAACCACGTGCTGCGCGGGAACCGACTCGCCGCGCTCATCGCGCAGAAGAACGCGGAGACCGTGCCGGCGCCGCCGGAGGAGCTGTACCGCGTCGGCACGATGGCCCTCATCCACGAGCTCGGGCGCGACGACAAGACGATACGCCTCGCCGTACAGGGCCTCGTTCGCATCCGAACGATCGACTACGTGCAGACCGAGCCGTTCCTCGTCGCTCGCGTCGAGCGCGCGCGGGACATTCAGGAGCAAGGTGTCGAGATCGAGGCGGTCACGCGCAAGGCGACCGAGCTCTTCACCTCGCTCGTCCGTACGGCTCCCGAGCTATCCGACGATCTCGCGAGCGTCGCCGAGAAGACGACCGATCCACGGCAGCTCGCCTACCTGATCGCCACGACCCTGCCGCTGTCGATGGCCGTCCGGCAGGAGATCCTCGAGCTCGACGCTCCGTCCGCGAAGCTGCGGAAGCTCATCGAGGTGCTGCAGCACGAGATCGCCGTACGCGAGATGATCCAGCGGATCACCTCCGAGACGGCCCTCGAGATGACGAAGGCGCAGCGCGAGCACATCTTGCGCAAGCACATGGAGTCGATCCAGCGCGAGCTCGGAGAGCTCGATCCGGGGCGCGCGGCGGCACGCGAGCTTCGCGAGCAGCTCGAGAAGCTGCCCCTCCCGGACGAGGCGCGGAAGGAAGCGATCCGCGAGCTCGAACGGCTCGAGCGCACCTCCGAGGCCTCTCCGGAGCACGGCATCATCCGGACGTACCTCGAGTGGCTCATCAAGATGCCGTGGGGCAAGGTCACCGGCGAGCGCATCGACGTCGAGCGCGCGCGTGCGGTGCTCGACGAGGACCACTACGACCTCGACAAGATCAAGGACCGCATCCTCGACTACCTCGCGGTGAAGCACCTGCGCGAGGAGCGCAGCGCGGAGCTCGGCGCCGACCGCGGCGAAGGAAAGACGAAGGAGGTCCGCACCGAGCCGATCCTCTGCTTCTTGGGTCCGCCCGGCGTCGGCAAGACGTCGCTCGGACAGTCGATCGCGCGCGCGCTCGGTCGTGCCTTCGTGCGTCAGAGCCTCGGCGGAGTCCACGACGAGGCCGAGATCCGCGGCCACCGGCGCACGTACATCGGCGCGATGCCCGGGAGGATCGTGCAAGCGCTCGCGCGCGCCGGCACCGCCGATCCCGTCTTCATGCTCGACGAGATCGACAAGCTCGGTGCGGGCTTCCACGGAGACCCGTCCGCCGCGCTCCTCGAGCTGCTCGACCCGGCGCAGAACCACTCGTTCGTGGACACGTACCTCGGCGTCCCGTTCGACCTGTCGCACGTGCTCTTCATCTGCACCGCCAACACGACGGACACGATCCCCGCGCCGCTGCTCGACCGCATGGAGGTGCTCACGCTCTCCGGATACACGGAGCAGGAGAAGCTCCAGATCGCGACGCGGTACCTGTTGCCCGACCAGCGGCTCGCGAACGGCCTTCGCGAAGGCGAGCTCGAGCTCCCCGAGGAGACGATCGTGGCGATCGTCCGCGGTTGGACGCGCGAGGCCGGCGTCCGCAACCTCGAGCGAGCCATCGGCACCGTCTGCCGCAAAGCGGCGCGGCGCATCATGGAGAAGGCGCCGACGCCGATCCACGTCGGGCCGGAGGATCTGCCGGACTACCTCGGTCCGCGGCGCTTCTACGACGAGGTGGCCGAGCGCATCGATCGCCCCGGAGTGGCGACCGGCCTGTCGTGGACGCCGGCAGGCGGCGACGTCCTGTTCGTCGAGGCCACGATGGTCCGCGGCACCGAAGACAAGCTCATACTGACCGGCATGCTCGGCAACGTCATGCGCGAGTCCGCGCAGGCCGCGCTCACGTACCTCCGCGCGAACGCCGAGCGTCTCGGCATCGACGTCGCGGAGATGAACGAGCGACGCATCGTCCACGTGCACGTGCCGGCCGGCGCGATCCCCAAGGACGGACCGTCCGCCGGAGTCACGATGCTCGTCGCGCTCGCGTCCCATGCGCTCGGCCGCCCCGTGAACCCGGACGTCGCGATGACGGGCGAGATCACGCTCCGAGGGAAGGTCCTGCCCGTCGGCGGCATCAAGGAGAAGGTGCTCGCCGCGCACCGCGCGGGCCTCGGCACCGTGATCCTCCCGAAGCGGAACGAAGGCGATCTCGACGAGGTGCCCGAGGAGGTCCGTCGCGCGTGTCGCTTCGTCCTCGTCGAGTCCGTCGACGAGGTGCTCGCCGAAGCGCTCGGCGTCCCGGCGGAGGCGGGCGCCGCACCGGAGGCGCCGCCGCCGGCGGTTCATTGAAGGGTTTCTCGAGCCCGTCCGGCGCTCGCGCGTGACGCGTCAGCGGAGGAGCCACTGGCCGACCGCGGCGCTCGCGATGACGACGGCCCACGGAGGGACCTTCCACGCCTCGAGCATGCCGAACGCGATCATGGCCGTCGCGACGTCGCGCGCGTCCCTGACGCCCTCGGTGATCACCGGCGTGTAGAGCGCCGAGAGGAGGATGCCGACGACCGCCGCGTTCGCGCCGCGCATGGCGGCCTGCATCCAAGCCTTCGCCCGGAGCTGGTGCCAGAACGGCAACGCGCCGGCGATGAGCAACCAGCATGGAAGGTAGACGGCGAACACGCAGAGCACGCCGGTCATCCACGCATGCGGGCCGCCTTGGATCGACGCGCCGAGATAACCCGCGAAGCTGAACATCGGACCGGGCAACGCCTGCGCCGCGCCGTATCCGGCGAGGAAGACGTCGTCGCTCGTGAATCCGCGCGGGACGATCGCCTCGCGCAGGAGCGGGAGCACGACGTGCGCACCGCCGAAGACGAGCGCCCCGGCGCGGTAGAACGCGTCGAAGAGCACGACGCTCTTCGATCCGGTCGCCGCAGCGAGGATCCGCGGCACGAACAGCAAGAGGCCGTACGCGAGCAACGCGCCGACGGCCGCGAGGTGCCCGCGCGGCCGTTCGACGACGTCCGACTTCGGCGCGGGCAGGCCGCGATAGAGCCAGAAGCCGATCGCGGCGCCGCCGACGATGACGGCCATCTGGCCGATCCATCCGGAGACGACGAGCGTCACCGCCGCCGCCGCGAGCGCGATGGTCAGGCGTGCCCGGTCGGGACAGAGCCTCGAGCCCATCACCCAGACCGCCTGAGCGACGACCGCCACCGCCGCGAGCTTGAGCCCGTGGAGCCATCCCGCGCCGCTGAGATCACCGAGCGCGGCGACGCCGTAGGCGAACGCGATCATGAGCGCGGCGGACGGGAAGAGGAAGCACAGCGAGCCGCCGATGGCCCCGAGCAACCCGGCGCGCTTCATCCCGAGCGCGAACGCCACCTGGCTGCTCGCCGGTCCCGGAAGGAACTGGCTCAGCGCGACGATGTCGGCGTACTCGTCGTCGTCGAGCCATCGGCGCTTCTCGACGCACTCGGCACGCAGATACCCGATGTGCGCGACGGGTCCGCCGAACGATCGCACGCCGAGCGCGAGGAACGTGGTGCAGACCTCGGCGACCTTGCCTGCGAGCGGCGCCGTGGTCGTCGACATGACGCGCGCAGTATACCGGCTCGGCCCTGGCACCGGCACGCGAGCGGCGAGGACCTCCGTGCCTCAGCCCTTGAGGACGCCGAGCGGGACGAGGCGTGCGACTTTGCGCGCGAGGCCGGCGCGCTGGACGACGTCGACGACGCGCTCGACGTCCTTGTACGCGACGGGCGCCTCCTCGGCGAGCTCCGCGTTCGACGGACACCGCACCACGATCCCACGCCCCGCGAGCTCCTTGCGCAGCTCGCCGCCTCGGACCTGCGCCTTCGCGGCGGTGCGGCTCATCGCGCGACCGGCGCCGTGGCACGCGCTCGCGAACGAGACGGCGCTCGCGCCGTTGCCCGCGAGGACGAACGACGCCGTGCCCATGCTGCCCGGGATGAGCACGGGCTGGCCAATCGCGCGATACGGCTCGGGCACGTCGGGATCGCCTCGTCCGAAGGCTCGGGTCGCGCCCTTCCGGTGGACGCAGACACGCTGGCCGCCGTGCTCCTCGATCTTCGCGATGTTGTGGGCCACGTCGTAGACGACGCGCACGACGGCCTTCGGTGCCGTGCGTGCGAGCACCTCGCGCACGCGGTGCGTGAGCACCTGGCGGTTCGCGAACGCGAAGTTGGCCGCGGCGCACATCGCCGCGAAGTACGACTCACCCTCCGGCGAGGCGAACGGAGCGCACGCGAGCTGGCGATCCGGAAGCGTGAGCCCGTACCTCGCGAGCGACGCGACCATGGCGCGGACGTGATCCGTGCACACCTGATGACCGAGGCCGCGTGAGCCGGTGTGGATCAGGACGGTGACGCCGCCGAGCCGGAGCCCGAACGCGCGCGCCGCCTCGGCATCGAAGACGGCCTGTACGCGCTGGATCTCGAGGAAGTGGTTTCCGCCGCCGAGCGTACCGAGCTGGTCGCGCCCGCGCTGCTTGGCTCGCTCCGAGACCGCCACGGCGCGCGCCCCCGCGAGACGGCCGCCTCCCTCCACGCGCTCGACGTCGTCCGGCTCTCCGAGGCGAAACCGACGAACGACCTCGGGCGCGCCGCCTTCGAGGACGCGATCGAGCTCGTCGTCCGACAGCTCGAGCCGTCCGCCGTGACCGTAGCCGGCGGGGATGCGTCTCATCAGCTCGTGGAGCACGGGCTCCACGTCGAGATCGTCCTGCTCGAGGCCCGTCGTCAGGAGGCGAACGCCGCAGTTGATGTCGAAGCCGATGCCGCCGGGCGAGATGACGCCGTCGACGAGGGACATCGCCGCCACGCCGCCCACCGGGAAGCCGTAGCCTTCGTGCATGTCGGGCATCCCGACGACGGCGCCCACCAGGCCCGGCAGCGTCGCGACGTTCATGAGCTGCTCGATGCTCCGGTCTCTCCCGATCTGCTTGAGCAGCACCTCGTCCGCCACGATGCGCGCGGGCACGCGCATGCCGGCGCGAGCGGCGACGCTCGCTTCCCAGATCGCTTCGCTCACCTTCGTGAAGCGGTCGACCCACGCCATGCGTGCCCCTCCCTCGCCTTCCTGCGTCGCTCAAATGCGCCGCTCAAACGTCGAGCACGACGGTCGCCTCGATGGCGCCGTCACGCGGGAGGATGCGGAGCCCGTGCCACGTCGCCGCCTTCACGGCCGTGCGCGGCGCGCGGGGCTCGCGCCCACGGACGACGGCATCGAGCTCGTGGTCGTCGACCCGGTCGACCTTCACGTCGGCGTAGACGCACTTGTTGACCTCACCGCGCCAAAGGAGCTCGTTGAGCCAATCGACGAGGAGGGCCTCGCGATCCGACGACCTCAACGTGATGCGCTCCTCCGGCCTCGTGGGCGGTCCGCTCGTGTCTTCGGCCTGGAGGTCCGCCAGCCCCCGCGCGGCCTCCTCGAAGAGCGCCGGGAGACTGTCGGCCTCCACCTTCATCTCGACCTCGCCCGTGTGCTCGCCGAAGCGATGGCGTGACCAGCTCATCCCCCGCGGATCGAGCAGGCGACGTGCCAGCGTGGCATCGTGGTCGGCCATGCGCGAGCGCGCGACGATCGCGCCGGCACCGATGTTGAAACGCGGATGGTCATGTTCCCTCGAAGGTTGTTCGAGGACCGCACCGACGCAGGCCGTCAGCTCGCGGCTCGGCTCGGCGCTTATCGCGACGAGAGCCCGGTGGTGCTCGGGCTTCCGCGAGGCGGAGTGCCCGTCGCGTACGAGGTCGCTCGCGAGCTCGACGCGCCGCTCGACGTGTGCGTCGTGCGCAAGATCGGCGCCCCGATCCAGCCCGAGCTCGGCATCGGCGCCGTCTCCGAGGAAGGCGTGGTCTACGTCGACCGTCGCGCGCAGCGCATGGTCGGCGTGTCGGATGTCGAGCTCGCGCAGCTCGTCGCGCAGAAACGACGCGAGGTGGACGAGCGCGTGCGCCGGTTCCGCCGCGGGAGACCGCCGGTCGACATCCGCGGCCGCACGGTGATCGTCGTCGACGACGGAATCGCGACCGGAGGCACCGCGCGAGCGGCAGTACAGGCGTTGCGCCTTCGCGGCGCGAGCAAGATCGTGCTCGCCGTCCCCGTGGCCGCCTCCGATTCGCTCGACGAGCTCGCTCCCATCGTCGACGCGATCGTGTGTCCCTACCCGCAGGAGATCTTCTACGCCGTCGGCCTCTGGTACGAAGACTTCACGCCGACGACGGATGATGACGTCGTCGAGCTCCTCGAGCGCGCGAGCGCGGAGCGTGAGGAGCGCGCCGCGTGGGGCGCGTCTCGTCCTCCGGCGCCTTGAAGGCCCCGGCGCGTCGAAAGGGCGATGAGCCGGGTGGATCGACGGACGGGGCGCGCCCATGGGCGCGAGCGGCGAGGCGCAAGCTCTGCGCCCCGGCGCATCCACTTCGTCGGCGGCGGAGGCCAGGCCGTCGATCCGCCCGAAAGAGCTCGGGCGCGTTGCAATCGGAGGCCCACCCCGAGGTGCGGCTCGACCCTTGCTCGGTGCGCTCGTGGAGGTCACGCATGACAGCGCAACCGTTCATCCAGGAAGAAGAGAAAGAGAAGGAGACCACCACCGAGGAGACGGCCGACACGATCCCCGCTCCGGCACCGGCGCCGAAGAAGCGCCGCGGTTTCGCCGCGATGGACCGCTCCGTCGTACGCGCGCTCGCGCGCAAGGGTGGGATCGCGGCGCACGCACGCGGTACCGCGCATCGCTTCACGACCGAGGAAGCACGCGAGGCGGGGCGCAAAGGCGGTAGGGCTCCGCATCGAACGAGAGGGCGGAGCGCTCGAGCGACGCCCCCGCCGCCGGACACCGCGGCCACGGGCGCTTCGGGCGCTCGCGCCTGATGCGCGTCCGCGTCGCCCGCCACCGACTCGAGAGCGCGCATAGCTCATCGTCGGTCGCGCGAGGACGTCGACGCCGAGCGGACCGGATGCGTGCATCGAAAGCGGTGCGCGCCGTCACAGGTGTGCTCGGCGCGGTAGGTTCTCGCGGATGCACGCTCTTCGACTTCGACTTCACGCCGACGAGGCTCGAGCTCGCGAGCGCGCGATTACGTTCCGTCATCTGTTCGCCGCCGAGATCGAAGAGTTCCTTCGCTCCGAAAGGCTCGACTTCGGCAGCGCCGTCGATCTCATCGGCGAGGTCGTGATCGAGCTCTCGACCTACCGCGAGGAGGGCACTCCGCTCTTTCCCGAGGTCTTCCTCTGCCGGAACGTGAACGCAGCCGTGAAGCGCCTCGGCGGCATCGATCCTCTGATGCTCGGACGCGCCAGCCTCGACCCGTCCGGGGCGCGTTACGCCTTGAAGCGCACCGCACCGCTGAGCTGCGCGGGCTGGTCGGTGCTCCTCTGCATCGGAGAAGATTCGAGCTCGTTCGCTTACGGACTCTTCCGCACCGATCCGTTCGTCCTGCATCCGAGCTCGATGGATCGGCTACGTGCGATGGAGCGCCCGGCGGCCACGCCTCTCATCGGGATCGCCCCGCTGGAAGAGAACGTCATCGAGCTCCGCGCGAGCGAGAGCGCATTCCGCCACGTCTACCTCTCGGGCGCGCGGGTCGAGGCGCAGCTCGGACCGATGGTCGTCGATCGCATGGTCACCCGACTCGGCGGCTCGCTCGAGGATGCGAGCGTCCGTTCCGCGGTCCGCGTCTTCTGGCGACGCGTCCTCGGCGACGCGCTGCGGATGCCGCACGGAGTCCTCGTCGCCGTCGTGCGGAGCGAGCGCGACCTTCACGCGCGCTTTCCCGATGCGTCGCACCTCTCGCCGCCCATCGACGTGCCGGCCCACGTGCGCGCTTACCTCGAGCGGCGAGACGAGTCGTCTCGCGCCGCCGTCCAGGCGCTCGCTGGTCTGATCGAGGGTATGCTCCGCGCGGACGGCATCACGGTCCTGCGAGAGGACGGCGCCGTCCTGGCGTTCAACGCCTTCGTCGCGCATCGGCCGGGGACGTCGAGCTACGGTGGAGCGCGCTGGCGGACGTACGAGACGCTCGCGGCCGAGGTGGGAGGCACGGACGGGCTGGTGGCCGCCTTCTACAACTCGCAGGACGGCGGCTCGGCGATGACGTGACGATCCGATCGGCAGCGTTTCGCCCTTGGTTCAGTAGGTGCACGTCCGGTGTCGAGGATCGACCATGCCCACGTATGAGTTCCGCTGCCGCTCGTGCGGCGAGCCCATCGAACGAACGATGCACGTCGACGAATACGACACCGTCGTGAAGGAACGCGGCATCGAGTGCCCGCGATGCAAGAGCAAGGACGTCGTGCCACAGATCCCGTACTTCGAGGTCAAGACCTCGCGCAAAGCGTCCTGAATCGACGTGCGAGGGGAGGCCGACGCACGCGCTCGGGCGCGCGGGCGCGCGCGTCTCGAGCAGCGTGAGCGCGACCTTGAGGGCATACGGCGCGGTCGTGCATGATGGCGCGATGAGACTCACTCCTCACGCTCTCGCCGGCGCGGGTCTCTCCGGCGTGCTCGTGCTCGGATGCGCGAGAGAGGCGACGCCGGCGCCGCAGGTATCCGCGGTGTCCGCGCCGATGACCTCGTCCGCTCCGGCCTCCGCCGCGCCCGCACCCGCCCAGCCGCCGTCGGCGACCGACGCCACCTCCGGCGCGGCGGCCACGCCTGCGGCGCCATCTGCCTCACCGTGCGCGGAAGCGCTCCCCGAAGACGACTGGCTCGAGCGCAACCTCGCCGAGACGGCCATCACCGGGCTCGCGGAGGTCGTGAGCGCGTCGAAGACCGACCTCGGCGGCAAGGGCCTCGTGAAGCACCGCTACGAGGTACGCGTGCTCGAGTGGTTCGTCGGCACGGGCCCCGAGCGCTTGGTCCTCACGGAGGGCGCCGAGGCGGACGCCCCGCCGAGGCCCACGGGCAAGCTCCTCTTCTTCAGCGCATGCACGGAGAGCTCGGGAGTCGGCTACTCGCCCGACACGGCCTACTTCTACTCGGTGGATCCGGCGTGCCGCGAGGACGTGCAAGCACGCGTTGCAGCTTTGGCGAAACGCATCCCGAAGAAGACGAAGAACGCGACGCCTGCGGCGTGCAAGCGGCCGTAGGGAGTTGCGCCGGCGCACGTCGCGCTCTGCGTGGTCACGACTCGTCCGTCCCGTGTCGCGCGACGGGGGCCGGATCGGAGGCGTCCGAGCGCCGAAGCGGGTTCTCCGCCGCGACGGCGACGACGCGATCGCGCCCCTGCCTCTTCGCGTCGTAGAGCGCTTCGTCGGCGAGCCGCAGCGCGTCGGCCGCGGTCCACGTGCCGACGAGGCTCGCGGCGCCCACGCTCACCGTGACGACGCCTCGCCCGTCGTTGTCCTCGTGCGGGATCGCGAGCGCACGCACCGCTTCGCGCAGGCGTTCCGCCACGCGCATCGCGCCTTCCTTCGGCGTGTTCGACAGGACGAGCGCGAACTCCTCGCCGCCGTAGCGCGCGACGAGGTCGCCCGGCCTCTGGGCCACGCTGCTCGCGGCGTTCGCGACCGCGGCGAGGCACGCGTCGCCGGCGGGGTGGCCGTAGCGATCGTTGAAGCGCTTGAAGTGATCGACGTCGCAGAGGACGAGCGAGAGCGGCTCGCCGCTGCGCGCCGAACGCGCGAGCTCCGCGGCGAGCACCTGATCGAACCGACGGCGGTTGCCGACGCCCGTGAGCGGATCGGTGATGACCAGACGCTGGAGCTCGCGTTCGAGCTCGATCCGCGCGGTGACGTCGACGGCGAAGCCGCAGAGCCCTTGGACCTCGCCGTCCGGCCCCTGCAGCGGGAACCGCACGCCGAGGAAGTGGCGTGGACCCCCGGGCAGAGGGACGGCGTAGGACTCGTTCTCGACGCGTTCGCCGGCGAGGACGCGACGATCGCTGTTCGCGAAGCGCTCGCCGAGCTCGCCGGGGATCGCTTCGAGGGACGTCCGCCCGATCGCGTCCTCGGGACGGATGCCCAGCAGCTCGAAGCAGTAGCGGCTTCCGTACTCGTACCGCCCCTCCGCGTCCTTGACGTAGAGGACGGCGGGGATGTTGGCGAGGATCGCCTGGAAGCGTGCTTCGTCGCGCGCGACGCGGGCCTCCAGCTCCGCGACGCGCCGGCGCAGCCTGCTCAGCTCGTCGTCCTCGCCGCTCATCGAGCATCATCTTACCCTCGACGGCGGGGCGACCTCCGCCCGATGCGGAGGTCACGCGGCGTCGAGGAGCTGCTGCGCGGCCGCGCGGACGAGGTCGTCGTCGATCGGGCCGGCGAGGAGCGCCCGGAGGAGCGCCTCCATCTCGCGCGGGAAGGTGAAACGGTAGGTCTTCACGAGATCGATGACGAAGCGCACGTTCTCCGGACGGAACCGGCCGGCCTGCGCGATCCGGGCGAGGTGGAGGATGACCGGCCCCGTGAGCGTGTAGCGGCGCAGCGACTTGAGCGCGGCGCGCTGGACCGAGCGCTCGGGATCGGCCGCGAGCTCGAGGAGGGCAGCGAGCGCCTCCGGCGTCTGGGGCTCGTCGAGCGCGTCGGCGACGGCCTCGCGGACGGCGGGATCGGGGCTCCTCGCGTAGCCGACGAGCGTGGGCACGGCGGCCGGGCTGTCGGCGTTCGCGAGCGCATGGATGAAGAGCGCCGTCTCGTCCGGCAGGGCGTAGCGCAGCGCACGTGTCAGATCGTCGACGATCTCGCGCGCCGCCTCCTCGTCGCCCTCTCGCCTCGCGTGGTCGGCCATGCTCCCGAGCGCGTGCGCGGCGGCGAATCGCTCGTTCTCGTTCCGGTTCGCCGTCGCCTCCGTCCATCGCGACTTCACGAACGCGATCGACTCGCGATCGGGCGCCTCGATGAACCCCATGCGCTGGAGGAGGTGGACGTAGCGAGGATCGTTCCTCGCCTGCGGCCCCGAGAGCAGCTTGCGCATGACCTTCTGGGCCTCGGCGGTGCCGGCGCTCGCCAGGAGATCGAGCACGAGCCCGCGCAGCCTTCCGCCGGGACGTCCCTCCTCGAAGAGAGGGACGAGATCCCATGCGCGCTTCGGCTCGAGCTCGAGGAGCGCGGTCACCCTCCAGAGGAACCGATTGTGATCGGGGAGCGAGCCGGCCTCCGCGTACTCCGCGATCGTGGCGAGCGCCTCCTCCCAGGTCAGACCGGCCGCGCGCTGCTCGAGCAGCCGCTCGCGGAGCGTTCGCGAGTCGGGCACGTCCTCGAGCGCGTGCTTCGTCCAGCGCGCGATCTCCGGACGCGGGCGCTCGTCGGCGGTGCGGCTGCGAAGGGAGACCTCGAGCTGCGTCGCCGACTCGAGCAGAGGCGCCTTCCCGACCGTCGCCTCGAGCTTCTCGTCGCCGGAGATGCGCTCGACGACACCGTCCGCGATCACGATGCGGTGGCGCGCGGACGCGTTCTGGGCGAGGTCCGCGTCTTCGACCATCGCCGCCACCGAGAGCGTCAGGTAACGGCCTCGGGTGCGCTCGATCTCCGCGCGCGAGCCATCCTGGGACACGAGCCGGTAGAGGCTCTCCGCGGTGCCTTGCGGGAGCGGCTCGGCCTCGACCCACGCGCTCGTGCCGGCGACGCCGCTCAGGCGGACCTGCATCTCCTGCACGATCACGCGCATCGTATGGTCGAACATGCTCGCTCCGCCCTCCGCCGCGTAGACGCTCGTGACCTTTCCGAGATCGTCGACGCGTACGAGGAGCTCCCTACCGTCGAACACGGCCCGGCATCCCTCCGCGGGCCACGCGCTCTGGTCGCCGAGGCGGAGGTGGCCGCTGCAGTCGGCGAGGGAGAAACCGAGCAGCGTCCCCTCCCCGTCCTTCGCCGGGTACGCGTGGACGGCGAGCGTCCCCTCGAGCTCCATGTCGCCGGCGACGGCGTCCGGCGTCGGCCCGTCGACGGTCACGCCGGCCGGGCCGAAGCGAGGGACCACCTTCGTCTTGCTCGAGTATCGGAGCGCGTAGGTGTACGTCGTGTCGGGCGTGAACGCGAACGCGAGGGACCTCGGGTCGCGCGCCGAGCCCGCCGCGCCGGTGCGCGACGCCTCCGACGCGTCCTTCGTGTCACCGCCGCGCGAGAGCGCGAAGGCGGCTGCCGACGCCGCGATCGCGAGGATACCCGCCGCGGCGAGCTTCTTCTTCGTCGCTGCAAGCATCGTCCGCCTCGCCCTCACTGCTCGAGCCCGAGCGCGATCCCGAGGTCCTTCAGGTTGACCTTGTACTTCTGGTCGAACAGCGTCGTGTTCCACGAAGGCCCATCGAACGAGAAGAGCTCCTTCTCGCCGCGGACGCAGAACGGGCACCAACCCAGCTGGCCGTAGACGCTGACCGCGCCGGAGAGCGTGGTCAGCTTCAGGTTCATGCGCGTGTCGGCGAAGAACTGGAACCGCGACGGATCGAGCGGGCCGCCCGCCTTCTCGAGCATCTCCACGCCGACGCCCGCCTCGAACGGCAGGCTCGCGCGCACGATCGTGAGGCTGCCTCGGAGACCGACGGACGCGACGAAGGCGTCGACGCCCGCTTCGAGGTAGCCGTCGATGTCGACGTATGGCTCGGCGATCCCGTTGATGCGCGCACTCGGGCAGCCGTCGTTGTCGAAGCCGTGCGCCTCGACCCCGAGCCCGAGGTTGAGGCCCGCCTCGCCCGCGACACCGGCCTCGAGCTTGACGGGGATCACGACGACGATGAACCGCGTCGAGACGATCGGCACCGACTTCTTTCCGGAGCCGACCGACTTCGTCATGTTCCACTCGAACTTCTGCTCGTAGTCCTTCCACTCCTCGTCGACCGGGGTGAACAGGTTCTTGCCCGCGACCTTGGCGTAGACCTTGACCTCGCGCTCCTCCGTCGAGAACGACGCGAGCGCGTCGATGATGTCGTAGCGCTTGCCGAAGACCTTCGCGTACGCGTTGAACGCGCCGCGCGTCTCGAGCTGCAGCTTGCAGACCTCGTGCTTCGCGTCGAAGAGGAAGCCGAAGTCGTAGCTGTAGCCCATGGCGAACTTGTCGCCGCCCATCGACTCGTCGCGGCTCTTCGTGATGCCCGGCTTCTTGTACCCGCCGGTCGACTTGTCGAAGAGCTCGGGGATCTTCGCGACGCGCGCCTTGGCCTCCTCCCTCTCCTTCTCGGCCTGGGCCTTCGCCTCGTCGGCCGCCTTCTGCACCAGGTAGTCGGCCCGCTTCTGACGGCACTCGTCGACCTTCACCATCATGTCTTCGAGCTGCTTCGCCGTGATCGTGGAGCCGGACTCGATGACGCACCGGAACTGCGGATAGGCCGGATCGTCGACGAACGGGACGTACAGGTTCTTGACGTTCGCGATCGATCCCTTCGTGAAGGCCTGGCACGCCTCGAACGCGGCGTCCTGCTCGTCGGTGAACGTGTTGCGGACGGCCCACGCGAAGAGCTTCGGAGACCAGTCGCACGGCGTGATGCCGGTCTCGAAGCAGCCCTCGGCGTCGGCCTTCTCCATCAGGGCGACCATGTCCGCGAGGACCCTCTTGCGCGCGACGGTCTCGGGATTCTCGATCGCGATGTCCTTGACCACGACGACGCCCGTCTGCTTCGGCGCGGCCTTGTCGTTCGGCGGCGACTGCGACTCCGCCGCCTTCAGCCAACCGATGTTCGGTCCGTTGCCGCCGCCGTCGCCCGGAGCGAGCTCGTCGATCGACCAGCCGCTGCCTTCGTAGCGCTTGTCGAGACGAGCCCAGTCGTCGAAGAGCGCCCGGAACTTGAGCTGGAGGTCGTAGAGCTCGTCGAGCTCCTTCGCGAGGCGCTTGCGCTTCGCCTTCGGCCCGGCCTCGTTCGAGATGGTCCCCATCAGGGCCTTGAAGCCGCCCGGATCGTCCGGCTGCGGCGGCAGCGCGATCTGGTTCGGGGGCGTCGACGGCGGGACGTAGATCAGGGCCTGCGCGTACTTCTTGTGCTGGGCCCACGAGTTGTCGACGGTCCCCTCCTGCCCGTAGATCTTGGCGAGGTAGGGACCCGCGCCGGCCTTCGCGAGCGCCCAGACGAGGTTCGGGCCGCTCGTCACCGGGGGCAGGCCACGAAGCGACGGGTGGGCCGGGATCTGGAAGAACCCGTTCTTGGGCCGCGTGCCCTCGAGCATCGAACCGAACACGCGGCCGTCCCTCCCCCTGAGGAGCGGAGACGTGAGGTGGCGCGTGCCGATCGACGCCGGGTCGTTGCCCGGGCCGTACGCGAGCGCGACCTGCGCGAAGTAGTCCTCTCGGATCGCGGCGGCGCGCCGGGTGAACTCGGTGATGTCCAAGAACTTCTCGTAGGCGTACTCCTCGCACGTCTCGACGACGTTCTTGTTCGCCGCCCACTCGCTGTACTTGTTCGTGGTGAGGGTGCCGGTGGCCACGACCTCGTAGTCGCGGGCCGCCTGCTGGCTCGTGAACGAGTAGAGGTCGGGGACGTACTGCTTGGCGCTCGGAGGGTCGGGCGGGGCTTTGACGACCCTACCCACGCCCTCGGCGTCGAAGTTGAAGGGGACCGTGCTCAGGACCTCGCCCTGCTCGGCCTTCTTCTGCTTCATCGCCTGGTCGATGAGCGTCGCGCACGTCCACTTGTTCGCGGCCTGGAGCTGCCCGCAGCGATCGTTGTCGAGGTAGTTCGGGTCCTGGCACTGCGCGAGCGTCGGGACCGGACACTTCACGCTCGCCTCCGGAGAGCCTGCGATCTTGAGGGGCGTGTTGGTCGGCGCGGCGAACGCCGCCGCCGAGCTCACGAGCACGAGCGTCGAGGCGGCGCCGAGCACGCTGCGAGGCCTGCTGCGACGGAACACGGTCGTCCTGACGAGCGGCTTCTTCACGTTCTCCTCCTTCATCGGTTCCGCCTCTCGACTCAGTTGGGAACGCAGATCCGCACGGCGCGCGCACACTCGAGGCCGCGTCCGAGATCCAGGCACCGATCGAAGTCCGGCGCGCAGGCCGAGCGATCCTCCTCGGTGCACGCAACGGCGACGTCCGCTTGAGGAACGAAGAACTCCGGCGCGTCGGGGACCCTGCACGTCGCGCCCTCTCCGCACTCGCCGTCGGGCGGCGGCGCGGAGGCAGCGGAGCCACCGAGCACCACACCGTCACAGAACGCGACGCACACGCCGAGCGCGGTGAGGCCGGGGAAGTGCTCCACGCACTCGACGCGCGCGGGGTTCCGTAGAGGCCTCGACGAGACGAGGCCGCACTTCGCGCGACCGCGCGTCGGCTGCTCGCGATCGCAGAGCAGCGTGTCCGGCACCTGGCTTCCGTCGAAGCGGTAGAGCGGCGTGACGGGCGCGCACTGCCCGTACGGCCGCGCGCAGCGCATCGCGGGCACACCGCCGACGTCGACGCCCTCGCAGCGGTAGCCCGCCGCGACGTCGCAATCGGTCTCCTCCGTCGCCGTGGTGCACGGCGTCGTGCTGATCTCGAGCGGACCGCCGGCGACGGCGACGCAGCTCTCGCCCGCCGGGCAGGAGCCCTGGCCCTTCCCGACTTCGCTCGCGGGGCAAGGCACGCCGCACGTCGAGATCGTGCCCTTCGAGCCGCTGAACGTCGGGATGCAGCTCTCCGCGCCTCGGCAGCCGCTGCGCTCGGTGCACGCCATGCCCGACGTCGGGACGCTCGCGCACGCGCCGACGCCGCCGACGTCCTCGCAGTAGCGATCCGGTCCGCACGCGCCGGCGGCCGTGAGATCGCACGGCTCGATGCAGAAGGCGCCGGCAGCCGTCGGGACGCACTGGGTGGGCGCCGGGCACGTGCTCACCCCGGGCTCGCACGCGGTGAGCGCGCCGAGCGGGGCTTTGCCGCGACAGCCTTCGGTGAGCAGCGAGCGACAGTCCGTCGAGCAGCCGAGCGTGCCCTCGGTGTCCTCTCCGAAGAGGGAGGCGCAGGTCGCGCCGTTCAGGTTCGTGCCGTCGCAGACCTCGCCGGGCTGTACGATGCCGTCTCCGCAGAGACCTCCGCATCCCGACGTATCGAGCTTGCAGTCGGAGGTGCACCGTAGCTGACCGACGGCGAGACCGAGCGCGTCGCAGGTCTGACCTCGGAGATCGAAGCCTTCGCATTCCTCGTCCGGGTCGAGCACGCCGTTCCCGCACGTCGGGGCGGCGCCGCCGGTCGTCGTCTCCTCCGAGCAAGCGGCGGAGACGAGCAGGAGCGAAGCGATGGGGAGGAAGACGGCGATTCGGAAGGAACGTTCGGTGGCGCGCATCGACGCGCGCTCTTCGCACGACGCATGCCACGGAAGAGCTATCCCGTTCGAGGTCGTTACGCCGACTTCGCGGTCGCAAGAAATTGCGACTCTCGAAATCTCGAGACCTCGAGCTCACGAATTTTCGTGTCGACGGCTCAGAACACCTTGATCGGGATCGACACGAGCCCCACGCCCGAGCGCGGAGCCTTGAAGCGCGCCTCCTTCAGCACCGCCTCCGTGCAGTCGCGGACTTCCTCGGGGACGGAGCTACTCGTCGCGGTCGCCAGCGCACACGTGACGGTCCCGTCCGCGCCGACGCGCGCGCCGACGTGAATCACGCGAAGCTCCTTGCTCTTGTCGAGCGGCTGGACGCAGTCGGTGAGCTTCGGAAGGAGCGACGAGATGACCTCCGACGCGTCCGGCAGGCCGTGCTCGGAGACGTCCTCGATGACGGGCCCCGTCGTCTCGCGCCCGAGGCGTACGCCGTCGTCGCTCGCCACGATGGGCAGCTCGAAGGACCACGGCGCGCCCGGAGTGAAGCGCTCGCGCTCGAGCCGCGCGCTCATGCAGTCCTCGACCTCTTGCGTGAGGCCCGTGTCGTCGAGGGGAACGACGCACGTCGGCCGGCCGGACGCGTCCACGGAGGCGAGCCACGTCACCTTCCCGCTCATCATCTGCGGCGTCGACTTCTTCCCGCGTACGTAGCACTCGGCGAAGTCCGCCTTCACGCGCTCGAGGATCTCCGCGTCCTCGAGCGCGACGTGCGCCGGCGTCGGCGCGGCCGGAGCCCCAGAGGCGCTCACGTCCGAGGCGGGTGCGCTTCGGGAGCCGAGCTCCGCCGGCGCGGCGGAGCGAGAAGACGAGGTCGACGCGCCGCATGCGCACACGAACGTGGCTCCGGCGGCGACGACGAACGAACGACGAGTCGCCATGCGACGACGTTATCACCCCGCGGGCGCGCGCGTCGCCACGACGAGCACGTTCGCGAACGGCGTCCCGTCCCAACACGGTGCGACGGTGCACGTCATCGAGCGCGCCTCGAGCGCCGGGACGATCTCGCGCGCGACGTCGCGGATCGCGATCCGCGATCCGAGGTTGAAGCGCACGAGCCGCGAGAAGCGCTCCACCGACTCCGTCACGAACGAGCGCCAGCCCTGCCCTCGCGTGGCCTCCCGAATGACGAGACGACCTCCGGGGCGCACCATGCCGGCGGCCGCGTGGAGCAGCGCGTCCTGCGCATCGACGTCGACGTAGTGGAGGACGTCGACGAGCAGGACCGTGTCCGCGGGCGAGAGCTCCGCGCTCGTGGCGTCGCCGACGTCGAAGGTCGCCGGGAGCCCCTGGGCCGCGCGCTGGGCGAGCGCGACCTTCTCGGCGTCCCAGTCGAAGCCGCGGACGGAGCGCGCTGCGCCGCATTCGAGGAGGAACACGTCGAGCTGCCCGCGCCCGCAGCCGATGTCGAGCACGTCGCCGAGCGGCGCAAGGTCCGCGATCGCACGCGTGGCCGGATCGCGCCGCAGCTTTCCGACGACGTAGTGACGGGTGCCGTGCCGCTTCGTCGCGCTCGCGTACCGGAGCGCCGTGCGTTCGATGGCCTCCTCGCGCGCGTCGCGCATGTCCTGGCTCGACACGGGCGCCTACTTCTTCGCCGAAGCCTTGGCCGGCGCGACGGTGATCTCCACTGGCTCGAGGGCGTCCTCGAGCGCGCCGCCGGGTTTCTTCGCGAGGCGCTCCTTGCCCCAACAGAAGAGGCGACCGCCCTCGACGAGCGCACACGTCGTCTCCTTCCCCGCGGCGATCTGCGTCGCCTTCTCGATGCCCTTCACCTGCGCCGCCGCCTTGCGATCGTTCGTGCTGCCGTCACCGAGCTGACCGTGCGCGTTGCGCCCCCAGCAGTACACGGCGCCGGTCGTCAGCCGCGCGCACGCGTGGCCTCCGACGCCGACCGCGACCTCGGCCGCCGGGCCCGGCAGGCTGATCTTCACCGGATCCGGGTGCGGCTTCGTCGACGTGACCGTCTCGCCGAGGATGCCGTACTGCGAGATTCCCCAGCACGAGACGCCGCCCTCCTTGTCGATCGCGCACGTCGCGCCCTCGCCCGCGAAGACACTCGCGGCGTTCTTGACCTTCGGCGCCTTCATCGGCTTCGGGATCCACGGAGGCCTCGGCGGCAGACCGCAGGCGCCGAGGCGGCACTGTCCCCAGCACGTCATCGTCCCGTCCGCGTGCGTCGCGCAGCCGTGGATCATGCCGACGCCGATCGAGGTCGCGCCGGTGATGAGCGGTTTGCCCGCGAGGGGCTTCGCGCGCGCCTTGTCGTCGAGGTAACCGTCGCCCGCCTTTCCGTACTCGCGGTCGCCCCAGCAGTAGACGTCTCCGTTCGTCGTGCGCGCGCACGTGCGCCCGAAGTCCGCGAAGACCTCCGCGACCGACGAGAGCCCGACGACCTTCACCGGGGTCTCCGACTTGTTCTCCGTCCCGTCGCCGAGGGCGCCGTACATGTTCTCGCCCCAGCACATCACGCCGTCGTCCTCGGCGACGACGCAGGAGTGCGTCGCCGAGCACGAGATCGCCTTCGCCCCTTTGATGCTCGGCGCATCCTGCACGAGGTGGCCCGTGGTCCACCGCCAGACGCGTCCCTCCGCGTCGAGCCCGCAGTCGGGCTCGGAGCTCGAGAGCTTCGTCAAGACGACGGACGGCTTCCCCGTGGCGCTCGAGGCCGAGCCGCCGTCGCCGCCGGTCTTCGGCGTGGCGGCCGCCGGCGCGCTCGCAGCCGACGTCTCCGCGGGCGCAGTCGATCCGGCAGACGCGGTCGGCTCGTTCGTCGCGACCTCTGCCGGAGTCGCGTCACGCGGAGGGCTCGAGGCGCAAGCAACCACACACGACGAGACGAAGAGCAAGATCGAGCGGTGCATGGCCCGCAGGATACGCGAGCAAGGCGCCCCGTAGCATCGCGAGGCTGGCTCAGCCGTTCGGGCGGCCGTCGCACGACTCGATCGCACGAGGGCCGACTGCTACGAAATCCTCGTGGACGGAGGTTCGTTCCGCCGAGGGGATCTCGAGGACATCGTCGGCCTCGCGCACGACGGCGCGATCGACCGTCGCGAAGGTCGCATCCGGTGTCCTCGTTGCCGTTGGCGTCCGCGCAAGGCCGATCGCTGGCAGTGCGTGTGCAGCCACCTCTGGCACCTGTTCGACACCTCCGGCCGCTGCCCGGCATGCAGCCACCAATGGCTCGCCGCCCAATGCCTTCGCTGCGCGGAGTGGTCGGCGAAGGCGGCTTGGTACGGATGAGCGACGCGCTCGCGCGCGCCGCTCGGTCCTCGGTCCTCGGCAAGAGAAGCTCGCTGCGGAGCGAGGTCGAAGAACTTTCCGCTCCGAGCGTTTCGCGCGCCGCTTCGTCCAACGGGCATCACGAGCTGCCTCGATGACTCATGCGCTGCGCGCTCATGACGCGCGTTGCGCGCCGCGCAATGCGCGTGTTGCTCGGAAGAACACGCAAGTGGTCCGCCGAACGCACGCCGATCGCAGGCGGCGCGGAGAATGCTTCCTCCTGGACGGGAGTGAGGAGAAGGGGTGAAGACATGAGCAGCGCGACGACGGACCACGCGACGACGGGCGGGCTCTGGGACGTCTACCTCGCGACCGGCGCGACCAAGATGACGATCGACCAGATCGATGCAGCCTTCCAGCAGGGCTGGATCGATGCTTCGACGCCCGTGCGTGCTCCGGGCGCCTTCGAGTGGACGACGCTCGGCGCAGCCGCCGGTCTCGACGAAGAGACCGCCACCCTCGTGCAGCCTTCGCCCGCTGCACCTGACGCCGTCGCGGCGCCCGTCGAACCGCAGGAAAATCCCGAGGCGCACGAACGAGTCGCGCCCGCAGACGAGGGCGTCGAGACACTGCGAGAGGACGATCAGGACCGCCCCACGTGGAGCCCGCGCAAGACGAAGAGGAAGCGCGAGATCGCCATCGTCGCGCTGCTCAGCGTCCTCATGGGTGCAGGGATCTTCGCGACGGTTCGCTGGGTCGCGAAGCTCCAGCCGTCGATGCCCGCGGCGGCTGCGATGGCCGCAGCCGATCCTTCGACCGCGACGGAGGTTGGCACGCAGCCTTCGAAGCACGGCTCGACTCCGTCGATCGCGCCGAGGACGGCCGCCGCGAAGGGCGCCCCCGCACGGACGCCGCGACGTCCGCCGGCGAAGGCCACGAAGACGAACGCCAAGGGCAAAGCCAAGGCGAAAGCCAAGGCCGCGACGCCGAAGCGACCCGAGCCGAAGAAGGCCAAGCCCGCCGCGAAGCCCGCGGCGCGCCCGACGACGACCGCCGCGAGCACACCGACCTACGGCCGCCTGCCCGGCACGTGAAAAGTCGGCGCGTCGCACACCGTCGCAAGCCGAGGGGGAACCGAGTAGCCTCGGGATCATGGCCCTCCCTCGCAGAGCAGCGGTGGCGATGGCATCGTGCTCGCTGGCGTGCTCGTTGGGATCCTTCACCGGTTACAGCAGCGGCGGCCCGCCCGATGGAGGAAACGCGACACCTCCGGAAGACGGGGTGACCGACGCAAGCGCGCCGGGTTCGGAGACGTCCGCGGACGCGCCGGATTCGGCGACGTCCACGGACGCGAGCGCGCCTTGGCTCTTCGACGACTTCGAGCGCGACAGGCTGTTCGGACCGTGGGAACGTCGCGACGAGTCCGGTGGGGAGCTCTCGCTCGATTCGACGACGAGCCATTCGCCGTCACGAAGCCTCCGGTCGACCGTGTTCACGGGCAGGGCGCGGAGAGCCGTCCTGCAGCGGGACGCCCTCGGCGAAATCTCCCGGGCGGTGATGACCTTCTGGATGAAAGTACCGGACACGACCCGCACGGCGCACATCGCGCGCTTCCGGCTCGAGCTCCCCGAGGGTACCGGTGCACAGCTCCTCCTCGAGACGGGGTCCGACGGCAGGGTGTACCTCGCCGAGCAGCGCTACGACGAGTCGTCCTTCACGGACCACGTCCGCTACGAGCTCATCGGGTTCGTCCCGGACGTCTGGCAGAAATGGACGTTCGAGCTCGACGCGTCGACCACGCCTTCGCAGGCTCGTGTCACGATCGACGACGCCCTCGCGCGAGAGCAAGCGCTCTCGATCGCGTTCCCGAAGGGAGCGCTCCGCGTCGCGTTCGGCATCTCGTGGACGGACGAAGGCTCCGAGCTGAGCATCCACTACGACGACGTGAGCATCGCGTACGCGCCCTGAACGCCGACCTCGTCCTCCGCCCAACGCGCCCCCTCGTGCCGTAATCGAGCCTGCTCGGCAGATCGAAGGAAGGCGTGTGATGCAACTTCGCCCGCACGCACACGCGTACGCCGAAAAGCCCCAGAGAGAGCATCACCAACACCCCGATACGACCGAACGCGTTCGGGGCGACGGGCCACCGCGGAGGGAATGGTCCGGAGGTCCGCGATCGGGCCACGCAGCGCGCTCGTCCACGTCGGCGAAGCGTCGGCGACGGAGAAGATCCGGACGTCGCCACGCTCCGTCCCGACCGCAAGCGCCGCGCCGTCCTTCGCGAAGGCGAGCGCCGTCGCGCGCGTGCCGACGGCGAGCTCGCTTCTCTCGCCGCTCCGCCAGAGAATCACTTCGTCGTCCACGGCGAGCGCCAGCGCATCCGTGGCGGAGCACGAGGCGATCGCGCCCGGCTTCCCGAACGGTCCGAGCTCGCCCATCGTCCGGCCGAGGTCGACGGCGTGGAGTCGTCCGTCGACGTCGACCACGACCGCCACGCCCCTGCGCTCCCCGGTGCGCGAGCCGTCGGCGTGGGAAAGTGTCCGCCTGCCGGCCACCACGCTCGGGCACTTCGCGCCACGATGGATGTGCGTATCCTCGTCCCATGAAGAGACGGTGGATCTTCGGAGCGCTCCTCTTCGTCTTCGTGGTGACGGCGGCGTGCAGCAGCGAGTCCGAGCCGGGCGAAGTCTGCGACGTCCCGGGTGGCACGACGGACGTCTGCGTCCCGGGCACGGTGTGCGGCAGACCGACGAACGGTCCGGGGCCGCTCGTGTGCCTCTTCATCTGTGACAAGGACAAGGACTGCCCGAAGGACTACGCGTGCAGGCCGGTCGAGAGAACCCACCTGAAGGGCTGCCGTGCGAAGTGAGTCTCGCATGAGGCAGCTCGATCACGCCGCCATCGCCCAGGCCCTCGAGCACGGAGACGACGACGCACGCGCCGCCGCGTGCCGCGAGCTCGGTGTCGTGATGCAGCGCTCCGAGGTCGCGGCGCTCGCCGAGCTGTGCGCCGACACACGCGTCCGCAGCATACGGCTTCCTTACGTCGTGGCGCTGATGCAGCGCGCCCTCGAGTCCGAGCACGGGTTCGTCTACGAGCGCGTCGACGAGCGCACGTACCCCGCACACTGCCTGCTCGTCCGCTGGACCGACGGCGAGGACAAATCGTGGATCACGATCGGCCTGAAGCGCCCGATGAGCACGAGGAAGAACATCGTCGCGGCGTGGTACGACCTCGAGCCGTGGTCGAAACGGCCCGAGGAGAACCGGACGCGCCTCGAGGCCTGGGCACGAAAGCCGGGGTACGACAGGCTCCGGTTCGCGCTCTCGAACGACCGACCACAGGCCGGCGCCTCGACGCGTCGGTCCGATGTCGAGGAGGAGGCCGCGCTGCTCCGCGCGGTCGTCGAGGCTCCGGACGACGACGCGCCGCGGCTCGTCTACGCGGACTGGCTCCTCGAGCGCGGCGACACGCGCGGAGAGCTCATCACGCTCCAGTGCGAGATGGCGCACGCCTCGGGCGCGCGCCGAGACGAGCTCGAACGGCGAGCGAAGGCGATCCTCGAGGCGAGCTGGAGGAACCTCGCCGGCGAGCTCGCCGAGTACACGCGAAAGGAGTGGTTCGATCGAGGCTTCCCCGCGCGGCTTCGCATGACGGCCGCGGCGTTCGCCAAGCACGGCGCCCGCTTCTTGGACGCCGCTCCCGTCACCGCGCTCGAGCTCGACCATCCACGTTTCACGGCCAAGGACCTGACGAAGCTCGGGGCCGCGCCCGCGCTGGCTCGCGTGCGGACGCTCGCCATCGCGCAGTCGGATCCCGGTTCGAAGCCGCTGCCTCTCGCCGCGCTCGCGGAGAGCCCCAACCTCGGAGGCCTGCGTCGCCTCGAGCTGACGTTCTGCGGGCATTCGGCGCAGGATTGGGAGTCGTTCCTCGGTCGGTTGAACGCGCCGATGCTCGAAGAGATCGTGCTCCACGGCAACCGAACGAGCGCCGGCCTCTTCCGCGGGCTCGCGCGGAACCCGGCGCTCTCTCGGCTCCGTTCCGTCACCGAGCGCCGCACCCGCGACCTCGACGAGTCGACCGAGGTCGACTTCACGGCGGCGTTCGAAGAGCTCGCGGCCGCACGGACCAGCCTCGAGGAGCTCGTGCTGTGGACCCACTCCAACGTGACCGACGCCGCGATGTCGGCCTTCTTCACCGGCGAGCACGGCGCGCGGCTCCGTAGGATCCAGGTGCTCGGCGTGCCCATCGGCGACGGAACGGCCGTGCAAATCGCGGAGTCCTCGCGAGCGACGTCCCTGGAGTCGCTCGAGATGCACAACGGGTCGACGATGACGCTGAAGGGCCTCGATGCGATCCTGTCTAGTCCGCACACGGTCGCGCTCGAGCGGCTCGTCGTCAGGCCCCTCGGCACGGCGTACTGGACGGTGGAGAACGTCAACGCCTACGGCGATCGGCTCCTCGCCGTCCCGACCAGCCGCCGGCTGCACGTCGTGGGCGTCCCCCACGCACGCTTTCTCGATCCTGCACGGAGGGATCGGCTCGCCGAGCGCTTCCAGCTCGTCGAGTGAAACCGTCTCCTGGACACTCGACGATCGCCGCTTCCGCCGCGACGGAGTACCCTGAGATCCATGGAGTGGTCTCGTCGGGCGCTCCTCGTGCTCGTGTCCTTCTCGGTGGCGTGCTCGCTCGGAGGCTTGAGCGGCTTCAGCAGCGGCGGCGCACCGAGCGGTGACCCCGACGGCGGCACACCGGACGCGACCGAACCTCTCGACGCGAGCGACGACGTCGATGTGGACGCCTCCGACGGCGCGCTCACGCCGCAGTTCTTCGACGACTTCGAGCGGGACACCGTCGTCGGCCCGTGGGTCTCGCGCGCGGTAGGGGGGAACGGGACGATCTCGATCGACACCACGACCTTCCACTCCGCGACCCGAAGTCTTCGGGCGCATGCGCCCGTGGGCACGGGCGCGGCAGCCTATCTCCATACGGTGTTCCCCGAGCCGACGTCGCGCGTGATCGTGACGTTCTGGATGAAGGCACCTGCCTCGACCCGCAACGCCCAGATCGCCCGGCTGCGACTCGAGACGCCCGACAGTGTCGGAGGGCAGCTCATGCTCGAGGCGCGGAACGGGACCGTCGTGCTCGCGGAGCAGGCCTACGAGCGCTCGGACTTCAGCAACTATGCCCGCTACGATCTCGCAGGGTTCAAGCCCGACGTCTGGCAGCAGTGGACGCTCGAGGTGGACGCGTCTGCCTCGCCGACCCGCGCTCGGGTCACCATCGACGGCGCGCTCGCGGTCGAGCGGCTGCTCTCGAACCCGTTCCCGCGAGGTGCACTGCACGTCCACGTCGGAATCGCGTTCGTGAACGTCGCCCGCCCGGAGCTCACCGTCCACTACGACGACGTCGCCGTCACGTACGATCCCTGAGCGCGCCGGTGCTCACGACGCCGAGGGCACCTTCACGTTGTCGTTCGAGTCGCGGTCGATGAGCTTGTTGAGCGGATCGATGCCGACCTTGGCGGGCCGCTCCTTCACGGTGAAACGGACCTCCGACTCGCCGTTCTTGATCCGGACCTTCTCGAGGTGGATCGCCGTGCCGGCGCCGTCCAGCGCTCCGACGTCGATCCAGTCCTCGAAGTCGAGCTCGGTCTGCCGGCCCGCGTCGTCGCTCCGGAGCTTCTTCGCGAGGACCTTCAGCGTGACGTCCCACGTCCCCGCCGCGTTCTTCGCGACGGAGGCCTCGAGCGTCCGGTTGTCGTAGAGCGTGATCGTCTCGAACAGATCGTCGATGAGGTACTGGTACTCGGGCGGCGTCTCCTCGCGCAGGGCGTCGACGATGTCCTTCGCCGTGGCGTACGGCGGTCCTCGGAACTTCCATTTCTCGACGACCTTGCGCAGGGCGCGGTTCACGCGGTCCTCGCCGATGTAGTCGGCGAGCGCGTACATCGCGACGCTCCCCTTGTTGTAGTGGACGTACTGCTGGTTCTCGTTGTGCGCCAGCGGCAGCTCCTTCTTGCGCTCGAGGGCGCGGCCGCGCAGGTACGCGTCGAGCTCGAACTTGAGGAAGCGCCTCATCCGCTCCTTGCCGTACTTGCGCTGCATGACCATCAGCGCGGTGTACTGGGACATCGACTCCGACGTCATCGTGGCGCCGCGGACGTTCGCGCCGACGACCTGATGGGCCCACCACTGGTGCGCGACCTCGTGGGCGGTCACGTAGTACGGGTAGTCGACGTCGTCGGGGTCCGAGTCTCGGACGCGCGCGATGAAGCCGATCGCCTCGGAGTACGGGATCGTGTTGGGGAACGACTGCGCGAAGGTCCGGTAGCGCGGGAACTCGAGGATGCGCACCTGCCGGTGCTGGTAGGGGCCGAACGCCTCGGTCGCGTACGCGAGGGCGTCCTTCATCCCCTGCATCATCCGATCGAGGTTCTGCGTGTGCGTCGGGTGGTGGAAGATCTCGAGCTTGATGCCGTTCCACTCGTCGCGCTTCACCTCGTAGCGCGCGGACAGGACGGAGAAGAAGTTCAGGATCGGCTGATCCATGACGTAGCGGAACACGCGGCGGTTTCCTTCCCACCACGCGCCCTCGAGGTACCCGGGCGCGACCGCGATCTGATCGCCCGACGTGCTCACGGTCGCCGCGAACCGGATGAAGTCCGAGTCACGGCGAATGTAGTTGTGCATGCGCTGGTTCGGATCGTCGCGCGGAGCCATGCGCTCCTTCGGCGGGAGCCCGTAGCTCTTGCGGTCGCGATCGCTCTCGAGCTCCACGTGGGGCCAGTAGCCAATCAGCGGCAGGATGTCGTTGTTCACGAAGGTGCCGTTGTGGACCACCGCGAGCTTCGGGCCACCGTGGGAAATGCCCTTCGGATGCAGCTCGAGATCGTAGACGAGGTCCGCCTCGTCACCCGGCGCGAGCGGCGACGGCAGCGTGAACAAGTGGACGGCGAGCCGCTCGTCGACCTCCGTGGCGCGCGTGTCGCCGATGCGCAGGTCGTGGACCAAGACGTCGTCGTCCATGTTCAGCATCACGCGTGAGATCGGCTCGCTCCGTTTGTTCGCGATCCGGTAGCTGCCCTTCGCGACGAGCCTCCGGTCCTCGGGATAGATGTCGATCCTCACCTCCGCGCCGACGATGCTCGGCTGCGGGAGCGATGCCATCGACTTGTACTTCTTCTCGTAGTCGGCGCGCTTCCGCTCCTTGTCCTTCGCCGTCTCGTATCGGTTCACGACGTGCGTAAAGTGGAAGATCGTGCCGCCGGCGACGACGAACACGAGCGCTCCCGCCGCGGCGAGGAGCTTCGAGAACGGCCCGAGCCGCTGCCGGCCCGCGGCGATGCGCGCGCGGAGCCGGCGCTCCCGCCCTCGGACGAAGAGCGCGTAGCCGGCGACGACGAGCAAGACTGCGAAGCCCGACCAATAGGCACGGAACCAGAAGAACGGCCCGAGCAGATGGCCATAGCCGTTCATGTCCGAGTACGGCGTGCTCGGCGACGACGCGTACTGGACGAGCGGCTCCTCCACTCCGATCGCGACCAGCGCGATCTTCGACACGTAGTAGAGGACCATGACCGCGTGCCCGATGTACTTGTGGTCGACGAGCACGTGCACGAAGAACGCGAGGACGGCCGCGAGCGCGAGCCCGGAGAAGTCGATGACGAGCAGCTGCGCCAGGTAGAGGCTCCACTCGATCGCGAGGTAGCCGCGGCCGATCTGCGAGACGAGCGCGATGACGGCGCTCACCCCTTCCACGGAGAGCGCCACGAGGAAGAGCGCACCGAGCTTCGCGACGTAGCCGACCCACGTGGGCGCCCGCGTCGCGTCGAAGATGTCCTGCGCGCCGACGTCGCGCTCGCGCCACACGAGCTCGCCGGCCCAGAACGTCACCATGATGAGCCCGAACAGGCGCACGGCGGCCGTCGTCATCTCGAGCGTCTGGTACGTGACCGGCAGCGTCGCGGTGCCGAAGATCTCCTTCGTCAACAGGACGATGAGGGTGCCGAAGAACGCGGCCGAGACGACGAGCGCCCAATACACGCCCGAACGGACGATCTCGCGGAAGTAGATCCTCACGAGGCCGAAGCTCGCGCGCGCCCATCCCGTCGTCGTCGAGACGGGCACCGTCGCCGGGAACGGCGTCGCGTCCTCCGAGCGCTCCTCGTCGCCGATCGCGCGCCCGCGGTGCTCGTCGACCGTCGTTCGGAAGCGTTGGACGGCGAGCGCGAGCAGCGCGATCCCGGCGCCCGACCAGAGCACACGGTTCACGCCGAAGAGGCTCGAGAGCGGCACGAGCAGCGTGTTCTGCTCGGCCGGCGTCCAGTACCGCGTCACGATGCCGAAGGCGAGGAAACCGAAGGGATCGAGGAGCCCCGCGAGGGTCATGTTCTCCACGTCCCGGATGAGCGTCGTCGTCAGCAGGTACCCGAGCACGAGGACCACGGCGCCCACGTAGACGGGCGCCATGCGTCGCAAGACCGCCGCGAGCGTGAAGAACAGCGCCCCGACGAAGAAGAGCATCGGCCAGACCTGCACGAGGTACGGCCAGAGGTACGCCACCGCCGAGGTGGGGCCGAGCGCCTCGGGATGGATGAAGTGGACGACGATCGATCCGAGGAGCTGCCCGACGCCGATCGCGAGGAACAGCACGCAAGCGAAGACGAGCGCGCCGAGGAAGCGCCCGAGGAGATAGGGCGTCTTCTTCACGTTCTTCGTGAAGACGAGCATCCACGTGCCGTGCTGGAAGTCCTGGTAGGCCGCCTGACCGAAGATCGCCGCCACGGTGAAGACGCCGAACAGGGCGACGATCCCGATCGTGCCGAAGAGCGACACCGGGCCGTTGGCCATCACGCGTTCGTTGCTCGTCACGACCGTGACGCTGCTGAACGCGCCGCCCGTCGACAGCATCATGAGGAAGCCCGCGCCGAAGAGGATGACGGCGTAGACCCAGGTCGAGATCATCTTGATGCGCCGGACGAGCTCGAAGCTCACCAGCGCCAGGATCAACCTCGGAGCGCTCATGACGCGACGGCTCCCTGCAACGACGACGGCGCGGTCGGCGCGGGCGCGGCGGCGTTCGCCGCGTCGCTCGCGAGCGCGTGGAAGTAGACGTCCTCGAGATCCGGCTCGGCCGGCTCGAACCCCGGCCCGGGCTGCTCTCGCGAATGGACGTGGACGAGCCGCTGTCCGGCGACGCGCCGCACGGCGATGACGCGGAGCTCGCGCTGGAAGATTGCGAGCTCTTCCGCCGTCGCGAAGCGCTTCCACACCTGTCCGCGGAGCGAGCCGATCAGGTCGAGCGGGCGACCGGTGAGGATGACCCGTCCCCTCGCCATGATGGCCATGTTCTGACAGAGGTCGGCGACGTCCGAGACGATGTGCGTCGAGAGCAGCACGACGACGTCCTCGCTGATCTCGGCGAGCAGGTTGTGGAACCGGAACCGCTCGGCGGGATCGAGACCGGCCGTGGGCTCGTCGACGATGACCAGACGAGGGTTGCCGAGCAACGCCTGCGCGATCCCGAAGCGCTGTTTCATGCCGCCGGAGAAGGAGCCGAGCCGCCGGTTCCGGTACTCCCAGAGGTTCGTCTTGTGGAGCAGCGCGCGCACCGCCTCGTCGCGATCCCTGCTCCGGGAGATCCCCTTGAGCTGCGCCAGGTGATCGAGCATGTCGATCGCCGTCACCTTCGGGTACACACCGAAGTCCTGGGGCAAGTAGCCGAGCGTCTCGCGCAGCCTCTCCGGCTGACGGACGATGTCGATGTCCCCGAAACGCATCGAGCCGCTGTCGATGCTCTGCAGCGTCGCGATGCTCCGCATCAGCGTCGACTTGCCGGCGCCGTTCGGGCCGAGGAGGCCGAACATCCCGCGCGGGATCGTCAGCGTCACGTCCGCGAGCGCGCGGACACCGTTCGGGTAGGTCTTGGAAACGCCGCTGAGGGTGAGCTCCATCTGACGCGCCTCCGGAAGGTCGGACAGCGACGGGCCTCGTAGCCCGGCTACGGGTCGGCGCAAAGGAGGTCGACGTCCGTCGACAGCCTCCAGTCTCCAACGATGAAGCTCTTCTGTGTCGTCTCGTCCCATGGGACATTGCTCGCATCGGGTGGAAACGATCGTGGCGGCGTTGGGAGCGATGATCGGTGCGAGCGCGCTCGTGCTGGTCGCTTGCGACGAGAGCGCGTCGGGCGGACCGGAGTCCGACGGTGGGCTCGCCGGCGACGCCGGGGGCGATCGAGGCTCGGACGCGAGCGGCGAAGGCTCCGCCGAGGGAGTGACACGCTCGCGGGGCCGTTGATCGTCACGCAGACCACCGACATCCGCGCCGTCGCCCACGTCCCCGGCACGGGCACCACCGACACGGCGAGCGCCACGTCGTGATCGCGAGGCTCCCAGCGGCGAATGCACCTCCGACATTCACCCCGGCGGCGGGCACGTACGATCAGGGTGTCGACGTCACCATCTCCGCGACGTCGAGCCCGGCGACGATCTGTTACACCACCGACGGGTCGAATCCGGGCTGCCAGTATGCGCTGGAGGCTCTCTGCGACGAGGGCGCGCGCATGGAGTGTACGGGGGACACGACCATGACGTACGGCGGCAGCCCCATCCGCATCGAGCCTCCTGCCGGCGGAGGCAGCGTCGTCGTCAAGGCGGTCGCCTGCTCCACCGATCTAGACACCTCCGAGATCGCGTCGGCGACTATACGTTCGCGCCTTAGCTCTTCTTCGCGTGCCGAGGCATCGCGCGTGCAACGGCGTCGGGGCGAGGCCTCCGCATGAAGCTCGACGTCGAGAGCATCGACCTGGCACAGCTCGCTTGCGACGTGCAGCGGCGCTGCGAAGCTCCGCTCATCGGGCCGCTCACCGGGCGGTCACATCTGCGCGACATCGTCGCCGGTCACCTCGGCTGCTCGCTGCTCGAGGCCGAGGAGCTCGTCGACACGATGATCGCGCGAGGGTTCGCCCGGCTCGAACCCGACGGAGAGGGACGCGAGGTCTGGCGCGTGACGACGAAGGGCAACTGAGGCGTCACGAGCGCAGGCGGCCCCGCCCGCTGTCGATCACCCTCGCCTCGTACCAGGGGCGGTTCCAGTCCGGGTAGCCGAAGAGCGCGAGCACGAGCACGATCTCGGAGGTGATCGCGACGCCGAGGCTCAGGCCCGGCCGCGTTCCCACGTGCGCGAAGCCCAGCGATCCCGCGTGGACGACCGGGACGAGCGTGCCTTCTTCGATGACGTCGCACCACCGAGGGTCGACGTCGTCGGTGAACGCTTCTCCGTTCGGAATCGCGACGTGGAGCTCACATCGCGCGCCCTTGCCCTCCACCTTTCGCGCGCGGACGACCTCGCCCGTCTCGTGCACGCCCGCATGGACGCGCGCGTGATACGGGATGTCGATCAGCGCCATGACCACGCAGTAGAGGAGGAGGAAGGCGGTCGCGAAGCGGTGCCGGCTCGCGTGCTCGCGGAAGCGCTCCCCGAGCGGCCGCGTCGAGCAGAGCATCCGTCCTCGCGCGGGAGGGCGCATCACGAGAGCGTCGGAGTCGTCGCGATACCCGCCACGGTCGGGATCGAGCCCGCGCTCCAGAGCACCGATGACGTACACGTCCTCGCCCGGCGGGCAGCTCGGCGATGCGGAGCCGCCTGTCGGGCCCCTGCGGCTGGATGCGATCGAGGGCGTCGACGAGCATCGCACGGCGGTCCGGCTCGACCCGGATCGTCGCTCCTCGCCGATCGTGCACGTAGAAGGGCTCGGCCTTCACGACACGCTCCATCTCGAACCAGTCGTGGGCCCATCCGGCCTTGGTCTCGCGCTCTCGGCCCTGCTGCAGGATCTCCACCCGCACCGCCGTGGAGCTACCAGCTCGACCTTTCCGTGAATGCAGGCCTCGGGACTCGATGCCGGCGAGGTATGGCGCAGGCGTCACTTCAGCCGCCCCGTTCCAGCGTCCACCACCTTCGACTCGTACCAGGGACGGGGACGGCCGGAGACGTACCCCAGGATGGCGAGCCCGATCAGGATCGAAGGAAGAACGACGGCTCCGGTGTGCACGCCCGGCTTCGTCCCGACGTGCGCAAACCAGGACGACCCGACGTGCACGATCGGGACACGAAAGCCCGGCCCGAGGACGTCACAGTACTGGACCGGGACCGCGTCGCTGAACGTCTCTCCGTTGGACATCCCAATCTCGAGCGCACAGCGCCGGTACTTGCCGCTCACCCGCTCTACGCCGAGGACCTCGCCGTCTTCGCGCACGCCCGTGTGAACGCGCAAGTGATAGGGGATGTCGACCAACGACACGATCAGGAGGAGGACGAAAAAGACGCTCGCCATGAAGAGCTCCCAGCCCGCGGCCTTGCGGAAGCGCTCCCCGAGCGGCTGGGTCGAGCAGAGCATCCTGCCCTGCGCAGGAGCGCGCAGCACGAGCCCCGCCGACTCGTTGCGATACCCTCCCTGGCCCGGATCGTGGGCGTGCACGAGGGTACCCATGACGTACACCTCCTCGCCCGGAGACAGCTCGGCGATGCGCGTCCGCCGATTGGGGCCCTGCTTCTCGGTCCGGTCGAGCGCGTCGACGAGCATGGTGACGTGATTCGGCTCGACCCGGATCCTCGCTCCTCGTCGATCGTGCACGTAGAAGGGCTCGGCCTTCACCGTGCGAGCCACCTCCCTCCACTCGTGGAGCTGGTTGCCTTTGCGATTCCACTCCGTGCCCTGCTGAACGATCTCCACTCGGACCGCCGTGGAGGAACCAGGCGCGAGCTCGACCTTCCCGTGGATGACGGCCGGTCCGGGCTGGAGCGGCGCCGTCGCGCACCATCGAGCGTCCGCCATCCGCGCGCGCCGACGCGCGAGCAGCCCGCGCACGCCGGCGAAGAGCACGAACCCGAGCGGGATGGCGACGTGGATGCCCCAGACGAAGAAGGGGGCAGGCCCCACGGTCACCGAGGAAGACTCGATGTTCGCGAGTGTCGGATCCAGCAGCGCCGTCAAAACGCCTCCAGGGTACCGAGAGGCACGAACCGACGCCACGTCGCAAGCGATGCCGCGAGCCGAGCTCGCGGGCTATCTTGTACCGATGTCGGCCGGTGATCTCCGCGACGCCTTCCTCGGCAAACACGTGCGGATCGCCTGCCCCCTCGGGGAGATCCTTCTCGGCGTCGTCGATCCCGATTTTCCGGGCGTGGCGGACGGGATCTCGCGCCTGCTCGTGCGTTCGATCCAGGACGCGCGCGCGACGCGCGGCGGGCATCTCCCCGACTGGCTGGTCGACGACATCGAGCGAAACTACATCTCTCCCACGAAGGTCCGGACGCTCTGGGCGTCGACCGGACATCGCTTCGCGGCGCTCTACGACGGGGAGATCGTCGGCACGATCCACGTCGCGCGCGACCACGACACGATCCTCACGATCGATCGTCACCGGAACAACGTCTCGTCCCGCGATTTTTCGGGCTTCAAACCCGAGCGGCACCATCACGTCGTCAACATCAGCGTGAAGCACGAGCTCCGGCGCGCGCGCCTCGGGACCGCGATGGTCGACGGGATCATCGAGCACTTCCGCGCGCTCTTCGACGGCGACGGGCTCTGGGTACGCGCGGATCCTCCGTGGCACGCGGGGCTCGTCGGGCTCGGGTTCGTCCACGATCCCTCGATGGACATCTTCTTGCCGGCCGAGGTGGAGCGCACCGCGGGGCTCCCCCACGCGGAGTTCAACCGCCTCTGGGCCTGCGACTGCCGCCATCCGTCGCCCGCGCGGCCCGAGGCGCTCGAGGAACGGGCGCGAGCGATGCTGGAGAAGAAGCTCCAGTACGTGTCGTTCACGCGCTCGTTCGACACGCCTCGCTCCGTCGCTGCGCGCGACGCCGGCCGGCGGCTCGAACGCCACGAAGTCGCCCTCGCGACGGATCCGGTCACGCTCGAGCGGCACGCGCGCGACTGGGGACGCGCGCTCGTACGCCGACCGGCCGCCGTCGCGCGACCGTCCGACGTCTCCGAGGTCGCGGCCCTCGTGCGGCGCGCCTTCGAGGACGAAAGACGCATCACCGTCCGCGGCGGCGGCTACAGCGTCGAGGGGCAGTCGCTCGGTGACGAAATCGTGATGTCGACCGAGTCGCTGTCCCGCATCGTGTCGGTCTCCCCCGATCGCGTCACGGTCCAGGGCGGGGTGACCTGGGAGACGCTCGTACGCGAGCTCGCGCCGCGCGGACTCTGCCCTCCCGTGCTCACGGGATGGGCCCCCGCCACGGTGGGCGGAACGCTGTCGACGGGCGGCTTCAGCAAGGGCTCGCATCGGTACGGGCTCCAGATCGATCACGTCCTCTCGCTCGTGGTCGTGACCGGCGACGGACGCGTCGTCGGGTGCTCGTCGACCCAAGCCGGCTGGCTCTACGAGGCCGTGCTCGGAGGCCTCGGCCGCTTCGGCGTCATCGTCGAGGCGACGCTGCCGCTCGTCGACGTGCCGCCCGTCCTCCACGTCTCGCGGAGCATCGTCACCGATGCCGGCGAGCTCGCGTGCGCGCTCGAGAGGGCGGCGGCCGAGCCTGCGACGTACCACGTGACCTCCTATCGCGATCCGGCGGCGGATCGCTTCGTCGTCGTGACGGCGTCCGCCGATGCGCGCGGCGGATCGTCGGCCGTGCGCTTCGAGGACTATGTGGCGCCTCCGCGCCCGCGTGATCCGCCGGGCGAAGGCGCCTGGCTCGTGCTCTTCGTCCCGAGCTGCGCGCTCGGTCCGGTCCTCGAGGCGGCGGGCGAGCGGCTCGACTTCTCGGCGGGCGACGCGCTCCAGGTGATCCCGGTACGAAAGCAACGGACGCGGGGCGCGTCGCCGTTCCAGACCGTCGACGTCGAGGACGGCACGCTCGTCCACGGCATGTCGATCACGCGCGAGCTCCGCGGGCGGCCACGCGAGACGCTCTGCGCCGACCTCGACGCGCTCTGCGACCTCGCGCTCGGCCTCGGAGCGAAGCGCTCGCTCTCCGGTGCGCTCCCGCTCACCGAAGCGGAATGGCGCGCGCACGTCGGACCCAACCTCGACGCGATCGAGCGGGCGAAGCGGATCGCCGATCCCGCGGGCGTCTTCGGCGCGGCGTTCGTGCTGCGTCCACCGCGCTCGTAGCCTCGGGTCCACGCGCACGAGCACAGGCGCACGCGCGGCGGCACACACGCACGAGCGACGCCGCCGCTCGCACGGCGTCCGCACGTGATCCTGCGCGATGCGCACGCGACGCGCCGGACGCTGCGGACGAAAGGCCGTCGATCGACGGGCACGCCCATGGCTACGGAAAACCTTCATGAGCGCTCGTCCGATCAATCGCCGGCTTCGACTCTTCGTGCTCGTCATCATGGGGGCGCTCGCGCTCGAGGCCGCCGCCTCGTGCTCGAGCGGCGACGGCGCAGGCGACGGGATCGCCCCGACCATCGACGGCTCCCCCGTCGCGCCGGTCGCATCGAACGCCCCCATCGAAGAGGGCGGCGTGTCGAGCGTCACGAAGCCGATCGGCGAGGACGAGGTCGAGGAGCTCGACGCCGCAGGCTGCCGCCCCGAGGACTGCGCGCCGGGGTATCTGTGCTGCACGCCCTGCTGCGTCGCCGGGCGCCCGCCGGTGTGCATGCCGGCGGTCGACGGCAAGTGCCCGCTGCCCGACCTGACCATCGACGAAGGAGCGCTCGCGACCGGCATCGCCCTCGATCGCGTGGAAGCCGGAGCGTGCGAGCTCGAGGAGCAGTGCGTCGCCGGTCCCGGGACGCGACGCGTCCTGCGCTTCGACGTGCGCGTCCCGAACCGGGGCGTGGCCGATCTCCGGTTCGGCAGACCGGCCGGGAACGAGTCGTTCGAGTGGGCCGCATGCCACCAGCACTTCCACTTCAAGGACTTCGCCAACTACGCGCTCCTCGACGAGGAAGGGCGGGTCGTCGTCGCCGGGCGCAAGCAGGCGTTCTGCGCGCGCGACTCGGCGCGCGTCGACCGGACGGCGGAGTTCCTCCCCAAGTACGACTGCGAGAACCAAGGCATCCAGCGCGGGTGGGCGGACATCTACCCGCCGGAGATCCCGTGCCAGTACATCGACGTGACGGACGTGCCTCCGGGCACCTACTGGCTCGAGGTCGTGGTGAACCCGGAGCGCATCATCACCGAGCTCGACTACGACAACAACCGGGCGGCCGTCAGGATCGAGCTCCCCTGACGAGGGAAGCACCGCACGAGCACGGGCGTTATCGGCGGTTGGTCTGCTAAAGACCAGCCCCGTTCATGCCTCGCCCCTCGACGCTCAGGACGAAGACTCGGAAGCGGCTCACGCGCCTCTTGCCGCGTTCCGTCCGGTCGAGGCTCGCGCGATGGATCGAGCTCGCGGCGAGCGTGCCGTGGCTCGAGCGCCTGCGGGCGGCGCTCTCGTTCGAGCGCGCGTGGAAGGCGCGGCGTCGTCTCCTCCGCGTCGTCGCGGCCATCCTCGCCGCACCGTTCGTTCTCGTCGCGATCATGGCGCTCCTGACGCCGCTGCCCGCCGAGCTCCGCGAGCCCGCGGCCCCTTCGCTCCGCGTGCTCGCGCGTGACGGCCGCCCGCTCCGCGAGGTGCGCGCGGACGACGGCGCGCGTGCCCGGCCGCTCCCGCTCGACGCGTTCCCGAAGCACGTCCGCGACGCCGTCCTCGCCGCGGAGGACCGCCGGTTCCATTCGCACTTCGGCGTCGACGTCGTCGCCGTCGGCCGCGCGGCATTGGCCAACGTCACGCACCGCCGGATCGTGTCCGGCGCGTCGACGATCACGATGCAGCTCGCGCGCACGCTGCGTCCGCACGAGCGAACCCTGTGGGGCAAGATGAAGGAGGCCGCCCTCGCCCTCCGCATCGAGGCCTCGCTCTCGAAGGACCGGATCCTCGAGGAGTACCTGAACCGCGTCATCTACGGCCCGAACCTCCGCGGCTACGCCGCCGCGAGCCGGGCCTATCTCGGCAAGCCGCCCGAGTCGCTGTCGATCGCGGAGGCCGCGCTCATCGCAGGCCTGCCGCGCGGGCCGTCGCTCTATCGCGTCACGAAGCGGCCCGATCTCGCGAAGCGCAGGCGCGATCGCGTGCTCGAGCGCATGGCCGAAGCCGGGATGATCGACGCGGCCACGCGCGACCAGGCCGTCGCCGAGCCGATCGCCCCCAACGTCGACAAGCCCTCGTTCGGAGCGCCGCACTTCGTGCGCGGCCTCGTCGGAGGCGCGCTCGTGCGCCGGCAGCCGGGGCTCGAAGAGGCGCTGCGCGATCGCGGAGCGATCGCCGAGCTCCACACGACGATCGATCCCGACATCCAGCGCGCGGCCGAAGGCGCCGTCGTCCAGACGCTCGCCACGCTCGTCGAGAAGCACGTCACCGCGGCGGCCGTGGTCGTGATCGAGAACGCGACGGGAGACGTCCTCGCGTACGTCGGCTCGCCCGACTTCTTCAGCGAGCGAGCGCTCGGCCAGAACGACGGCGTCCTCGCGCTCCGCCAGCCGGGCTCGTCGCTCAAGCCGTTCGTCTATGCCGAGGCCATGACGGCCTTCGGCTGGACCGGCGCGACGCTCCTGCCCGACGTCGAGCTCCACATCCCGCTGCCGGGCGGCGGCGACTACGTCCCGCACGACTACGACGGCAAGCAGCGCGGCCCCGTCCGGCTGCGCGAGGCGCTCGGCAACTCGCTCAACATCCCCGCCGTCTACACGATCCACCAGCTCGGGACGGAGCGCGTGCTCGATCGGCTCCGCGCGCTCGGCTTCGACTCGCTCACCGAAGACGCCGAGCACTACGGCCCCGCGCTCGCGCTCGGCGACGGCGAGGTCACGCTCCTCGAGCTCGCGAACGCGTACGCGGCGCTCGCGCGCGGGGGCGTGAAACGGCCGGCGCGGTTCGTCACCCGCGTCGTCAGGACCACCGCCGGCGCGGCCGACGGCCCCGGGGAGATCGAGCTTCCGCCCGGCGACACGACGCGCGTCCTCGACGAGCGCGTCGCCGCGATGGTGACCGACATCCTGAGCGACAAGAACGCACGGATGGCGGCGTTCGGCGATCAGAACGTCCTCGAGTTCGACTTCGACGTCGCCGCGAAGACGGGCACGTCGAAGGGCTACCGCGACAACGTCGCCGTCGGCTTCACGCGCGAGGTCACGGTCGCCGTGTGGGTCGGCAACTTCGACGGCTCGCCGATGGCCGACGTCAGCGGCATCACCGGCGCCGGGCCGATCTTCCGGAGCGTCATGCTCGCCGCCACGAGCTCGCGGCCACCGGCCCATCGCCGCGCGCTCTCGCTCTCGCGCGACGAGGGCGCCCGCCTCGGTCTCGCACGCACCGCGGTCTGCGCGGTCTCCGGCGAGATCCCGACCGACGCCTGCACGCACCGCGTCCACGAGTGGCTGCCCGAGGGCGACACCGACCACGCGCCGTCGTGCTCCGTCCACGAGCGGGTGCGCATCGACGTCCGCAACGGCCTCCGCGCTGGCCCGGATTGTCCGAGCTCGCTCACCCAAGAGCGCGTCCTCGAGCGCTGGAGCGCGACGTACCGCGAGTGGGCCGAACGCACCGGTCGCTCGCTCGTCCCCGAGCGGAGCTCGCCGTTCTGTCCGGCCCCCGACGAGACGGCGCCGGTCGACCCGTCGTCGCTCCGCATCACCTACCCGTTCGAGGGCGCCCGCTTCGTGATCGATCCCGAGCGCGCGCCCGAGCTCCAGCTCCTCGAGATCCACGTCGAGCCCGACAGCAGCGCCGTCGAGGTGCGCGTCGACGGCGTGCCTCTGTCGAACACACGGACCTGGCAGCTCGCTCCGGGGCAGCACACGATCACGGCGCGGCTCGGGGAGCACGAGAGCGCGCCCGTCCACATCGTCGTGCGCTGAGGTCGCTCGCCACCGGAGGGCGCGGCGGTTCGGACGGAAAATCGCACGGCCCCGTGAAGAGGTCGGTCTCGAGACGCGTTGTAGCGCTCGCGGGTTGCCTATACGCTCGCGCAGCCACGATGGGCACGGTCCGCCCTTCGTAAAGGTTTTTCGCCCTCGTCCGAAACGCCCATGAACCTCGAACGGCGTCACGCTCGCTTCGGTGTAGTCGCTCTCCTCGTCCTCGCCTCGTGCTTCCGCGGACCGGTCTCGCCGACCGTGACGCTCGCGCCGTCCTCGCCGGACGCACCGGCGGGACGCACGCGCGGTCCGTTCGCGGTCGTGTACGCGGCGCCCAAGGGACGGGTCGCCGACCGCAAGTCCGGCGTGACGGTGATGTTCTCGCGCGGCGTGCGCTCCGTCGAGATGGCCGACGACGAGCGCGTGCCCGCCGTCACCATCAAGACGAAGTCCGGCGCCCCCGTGAAGGGGTCGTGGCGATGGACGGGGACGCGCGGCCTGCTCTTCAGCCCGGACGAGGAGCTGCCCGGCGGCAACGACTTCGTCGTCACGGTGCCGCCCGAGGTCACGGCGCTCGACGGCTCCTCGCTGGGCCAGCCTTACGTCCACGAGTTCTCGACCGACGGCCCGTCCGTCGTGTCCGTCAAGGTGCTCGGACCGCCGGGCGTCACCGAGCGCTCGATGCCTCGCGACGCGGCGTTCCGCGTCGAGTTCGATCAGAGCGTCGAGCCGAGCGCCGTGCAGGCCGCTGCGAAGCTCCGCGCCTTCGCCGCCGACGGCGATCCCGGCGAGATCATCCGCGTCGTCGCCTCGCGCGAGTCGACGCCGTCCTCGCCGCGCGTCCCCGAATCGTACGTCGTCGTGCTCGAGCCCGAGAAGCCGCTGCCGCTCGATCGGCAAATCGAGCTCACGATCGACAAGTCGCTCCGCGGCACGGGCGGACCGCGACCGATGGCGGAGACGTTCACCAAGACGATGCGGACGCACGGACCGCTCCGCTTCGTCGACTTCTACTGCCCGCGCATCGAGCCGAAGGGACGCTGCCGGCAGAAGGGCGACGTGAAGGTCGTCCTGTCGAACCCCGTCACGCCCGACGAGCTCAAGGCCCACGTCCGCCTCGGCAAGCTGCCCCTGCGCCCGGCGCCGAAGCCGGGGACGCAGACGGCGCCCAAGCGCATCGATCCTTCCATCGAGCACTGGCTCGGCGTCGAGCCCAAGCTCGGCGAGCGCTACACCGTCACGCTGACCGCCGGGATGCGCGACATCTACGGTCAGAAGCTCGACAAAGACGTCAGCTTCGACATCGTCGTCGAGGCTCCGCTCGTCCGAGCAGCGGGCGCGCCCCCCGCCGCCGTCGCGCCCCAGCCCCAGCCCCAGCCCGCGCGCCCGCCCGTCGCGACCTACCTCGACTCGCGCCCGCGACGAGAGCGGCTGCCCTACCTGCTCGACCTCGGCCTCGTCGGGCAGGTGCTCGAGGCGAGAGGCGACCACAAGATCCCCGTCGGCGCCGTCAACATACCGACGTACGCCACGCTCGCGGCGCCGCTGACGGAGGCGCAGGCGACCACGTGGACGCTCGCGCGCGGAGACACGACCGACTTCCTGATGCGGAACGGCCTGGTTCCGACGTGGAAGACGGTCCAGGCGCCGCAGAACACGCGCGTCGTCGACTTCATCGATCTCGACGCGGCGCTCGCGTCTCGGAAGGGCCTCGGTCCTGCGCTCGTCCTGCTCACCCCGCCGGGCGCGACGACCTCGTCGTACGGGAGGACCGAGTCGTTCGTCACGGTGACGGACCTCGGCGTGACCGCGAAGATGAGCCCGTTCGGCAGCCTGGTCTGGGTGACGCGGCTGTCGACGGGCAAGCCCGTGAGCGGAGCGACGGTCGCGATCCGGACCGTGAAGGACGGCACACCGCTCGACGTCTTCGAAGGGACGACGGACTCCCAGGGCCTCGTCATCGTCCCGATCGACAAGTTCGATCCGATCGCGAGGGAGGCGACGACGCCGAGCGACGACGACGGCATGGCGGCTCGCGTGCGCGACGACGCCGCCATCGTCGTGCGCTCCGGGGACGACTGGACGATCTCCAAGATCCAGAAGTCCGACGTCGAGACGCGCCTCGTCTCCGGCTTCCAGCTCCTCTCGAAGGAGGGCCGCTGGGCCGGCATGCTGTTCGCGGACCGCGGGGTCTTCCGCCCCGGCGAGACCGCGAAGGTCGCGGGGATCGTGCGCGTCGTCGAGGGCGGCGGCACGCGGACCGTGGCAGGCCGCGAGCTTCGCGTCCAGCTCATGGACCGCAACGAGGAGCCCATCTTCGACGGACGCGCGAAGTGCGACGACTTCGGGACGTTCTCGCTCGACGTGCCGATCCCGAAGACGGCGCCGATCGGAACCGCCGCGATCGTGGCGACCGCCTTGCCCGGCGGCAAGTCGAACACGACGCAGCCGGGCGTCTTCCGCCACGAGATCCGCGTCCTCGAGTACAAGCCCAACGAGTTCAAGGTCGCCGTCGAGGCGGACAAGCCGTTCTACGTGCGCGGCGACACCGCGACCTTCTCGGTCCAGGGCGACTACCTCTACGGCGCGCCCATGCAGGGCGCCGCGGTCACGACGACGGTGTCGCGCCAGGAGGTCCCGTTCACGCCGCCGAACGTCACGGGCTTCACCGTCACGGACGACTCCTTCACCGACGACTACCCCGACGAGCCGCCCTCCGCCGATCAGATCGACAGCCAAGACGGCGAGCTCGACGCGCGCGGGCGCTTCGAGCGCAAGGTCCCGCTCTCCTTCGACGATCAGCGCAGGCCCGAGCGCGTCCTCTTCGACGCCGAGGTGCAGGATCTCTCGCGCAACACGGTCTCCGCGCGCACGAGCGTGCTGGTCCACCCGGGCGAGTTCTACGTCGCGCTCCGGATGCCGAAGGATCGCTTCGTCGCGGTCGGCGCTCCGCTTCGCGCGGAGGTCGCCGCCGTGGATCCGAACGGCGTCCGGAAGCCGGGCGTGAAGGTGAAGGTGGAGCTCGTCGAGCGGCGCTGGACGTCGATCGTCGGCGAGCAGCCCGACGGGCGCACGCAGCGCTCGAGCAAGGCGCAGGACACCGTGGTCGCTCAGTGCGACGCCACGACGACGGCCACCACGGGGACCTGCGACCTCAGGGTTCCGCGCGCCGGCTACTTCATCCTGCGCGCCACCGCGAGCGACGCGCGGCGCAACACCGTGCGCGCGAGCACGTTCGTCTACGGCACCGAGGACAGCCCGACGGCGGCGCCCGCGTGGCCGGCGGACAACCGCCACGCGATCAAGCTCGAGCCGAACAAGAAGGCGTACGAGGTCGGCGAGACGGCGAAGGTCGCGCTGCAGAGCCCGTTCAAGGAGGGCCACGCCCTCGTCACCGTCGAGCGCAACGGCGTCCTCTGGCGGAACGTGGTCCCGATCCAGGGACCGCTCCCGATCGTCGAGGTGCCGGTGCGCCCGGAGATGTACCCGAACGCGTACGTGAGCGTCGTCGCGATCCGCGGGCGCGTACAGGCGCCGCCCGCCACGGGGCCCGATCTCGGCGGCCCCGACTTCCGCTTCGGCTGGACCGAGCTCGCGGTGAACCAGGACGCACGACGTCTCGACGTCACGATCACGACGCCGAAGGCCGAGTACCAGCCCGGGAACACGGTCGAGGCCGACGTCCTCGTCAAGGACCGCACCGGCAAGCCCGTCGAGACCGCGCTGACGTTCTACGTCGTCGACGAAGGCGTCCTCGCGCTCACGAGCTACAAGACGCCCGACCCGCTCCCGGCGTTCGTCCGGCGGCGGGAGCTGCGGACGTTCACGATCGACAACCGCGAGAAGCTGGCGCGCATCCTGCCGATGAAGGCGGGTGAGCGCCTCCCCTCGCTCGGTTTCGAGTACCAGCTCTCGAGCGCCCGTGACGCCTACGACAAGGGCGACGACGGCGGCGACGGCTCGGGCCTCACGCGCGCGGACTTCCGCACGACCGCGTACTTCGAGGCCGGCCGCAAGACGGACAAGTCGGGACGCGCTCGCTTCACCTTCAAGCTGCCCGACAACCTGACGACCTTCCGCATCATGGCGGTCGCCGCGGCGGCCGACGATCGCTTCGGCTCGGGCGAGTCGAAGCTCACGACCTACCGCCGCTTGATGGCGCGTCCCGCGCTCCCGCGCCTCCTCCGCGTCGGCGACTCGCTCGAGGCGAGCGTCGTCCTCTCGTCCAAGGCGGACGAGAAGACGCCCGCCGGCTCGATGCAGGTGAACGTGAAGCTCGACGCCAAGGGCCTCGCGATCGTGGGACCGAACACGCGCACCGTCACGATGCCGCGCGGCGGTCAGATGGAGGTGCGCTTCCCGGTGAAGGCCACCGCACCGGGCGACGCGTTGCTGACGTTCGAGGCACGCTCCGGCGCCGACGCGGACAGGGTCGAGGTGAAGCGCCGCGTCGAGCTGCCCGTGAGCGTCGAGTCGAGCGTCGTCTACGGCGAGACGACGGGCGACGCCGCGGTCGCGCTCGGCGATCTCTCCGCGATCCGGCCCGACTACGGCGGCCTCGACGTCCGCGTCGCGTCGAGCGCGCTCGTCGGGCTCGGGATGACGATCGACCACTTGATGGACTACCCGTACGGGTGCACCGAGCAGATCACGAGCAAGCTCTTGCCGCTCGTCGCGATGACCGACCTCGTGAAGGCGAGCAACGCCCTCGTGTCGAAGGACATCAACGGTGCGATCGACGCGAGCGTCGGGGCCCTCGTCAGACGCCAGAACTACGACGGCGGCTTCGGCTTCTGGGACAAGACCCCGTCGGAGCCGTGGCTCAGCGCCTACGTGATGCTCGCCCTCGCGGGCGCGGCGGAGAAGAACCGCTACGTCCCGAAGGACGTGCTCGAAGTGGGCCGCATGTACCTCGTCGCGGCGCTCAATGGGGCCACGCGACGGCTGGCAAAGCCCGTGCAAGAAGCGACCGATTCCACCGACACCGACCTCACGCCGGCCGAGGCGCGCGAGAGGGCGGAGACGGCGAGGAAGATCGACTACGCGAGCGCGGCGCTCATCGCGGACACGCTCGCGACGCTCGGCGCGCCGAACCCCGGAGCCATCAACCTGCTCTACGACGCGCGCGGCGGCCAGCGGCTGTTCGCGCAGGCCGCCCTCCTCCACGCGATGGCGAAGGCCCGGATGAGCGAGGCCCAGATCAAGTCGTTCGCGCAAGAGATCGAGTCTCGCCTGCGCGTCGGCCCGAACGGCATCGACGTCGACGAGGCGGAGACCGATCGCTACGGTGCGATGCTCGAGTCGCCGGCGCGGACGCAAGCGATGGTCCTGCGCGCGCTGCTCGCCGTGAACCCGAAGCATCCGCTCGCGGCCCGCCTCGCACGGCGTCTCCTCGCGATGCGCCAACCGAACGGCGCCTGGCGCACGACGCAGGAAGACGCGTGGGCCCTCCTCGCGCTCGCGGACTACCGGCGTCTGCAAGAGGCCGGTCAGGGCGCGCTCGAGGTGACCACCTCACTCGGCGGCAAGGAGCTCCTCTCGAGCAAGTTCCCCGCGAACACGCTTCGCGAGGACAAGGTCTTCGTGTCCGCGGACACCCTCCTCGCGCGAGGCCCGACGCTGACGTTCGAGGCACGCGGCGGCGGCACCGCGTTCTGGTCGGCGAAGCTCGCGTACGCGACGGCCAACCTGCCGGCGAAGCCTCGCGACGAGGGGCTCTTCGTCACGAAGTACGTCCGCTCGGTCCCGGCCACCGCCGTCGCCGACGCCCTGCCGGTCGTCCCCAAGCGCTCCGCCGACGCGGTGACCGCCGGAGACCTCGTCATCGTCGACCTCCTCTTCGAATCGGCGGAGCCGCGCGAGCACATCATCCTCGACGATCCGCTCCCGGCCGGCCTCGAGGCCCTCGACTACGACCTCGACACGACCTCGCAGGCGCACCGCGACGCGGAGGCGAAGAAGCTCGACCCGAAGGCGACGTGGCTCGGCACGACCTTCCGCACCGCGAAGTCGCGGCGCGAGGTGCGCGACGATCGCGTGATCACGGCCTTCGACGCGATCGAGCCGGGCATGTACCGCGTGCGCTACCTCGCGCGCGCGACGTCGATCGGCACGTTCGTCATGCCGCCGACGCGCATCGAGGCGATGTACGAGCCGGAGGTCTTCGGCCGCACGGCCGCGACGACGCTCGCGGTGCGTCCGAAGCAGTGAAACGACGCGCGTCGGGCCCGAGCCCGGCGCGCGCATCGGCTCGCCGCGCTCAGCGCGCGCCGTTGTCGATCGTCACCACCTTCGACGGCCGGAGCTGCACGAGCACCGGGCGGACGGCGGACGGCTCGACGACGACGAGCGGGTCGTCCGGCGAGCTCGGCTTTCCGCGTGCTTCGTCGGAGTCCAGCAGCGCGAGCCGTTCGGGCACGCGCGCTTCGTCGAACGCGGGCGAGACCTGCACGATCTCGGTCACCGGCGAGTACACGTCGATGCGTACGTCGCGCCGAACGGTTCCGTCGGCGCTCCGGACCTCGCGCGTACGGCGCACGCGGTAGCCGGGGATCCCGAACGCCTTCACGACCACGACGCCGTCTCGGGCGCGCTTGTCCCGCTGGACCACGCGCTCGAACGGGATCCGCTCGACGATCTCGCTCGTCACCGTGACGCTGGGACGCTCGCCCGAAGGGGCGTCGATCCAGACCTCGAGCGAGCCACGGCCGGCGCGGGCGTGGATCGTCACCGGCCTGGGCGTCGGGTTCTTGATCCGGAGGTCGATCTCGGGGCCGGGGCCGCCGAGCGACACGGTCGCGTCGAGGCCCATCCGGATGTACGCGCTCGGACGCGAATGCGCCGCGCGACGCACGATCTCGAGCCCGGCGAGCAGCGCCGCTGCGTGGAGCGTCGAGGCCACCTGGCACGCACCGCCGCCCGAGCCCTCGGCGATCATCCCGTCGCGGATCACGACCGCCTTCTCGTAGCCGAACGCCGCGGTGCGCTCGCCGACGGCCTCGTTGAACGAGAAGACGCCGCCCCCAGGGATCACCACGCCGTCGATCGCGCCCGCCGCGAGCTCGACGTTGAAGGCGCGCGCTTTGTGCTCTTTGTCGAACGGATACGTCGTCGTGAACCGACCGAGCACCACCCGCGCCGGCGCGCCGTTCTCCGCCCGAGCGAAACTCGGCACGAAGACGACCCCGGCGAGCACGCCCGCGAGAGCCTGGCGTCGGGAGAGGTGCATGCCTCTATGTCTTGCACATCGGCGCGGCCCGCGCGAGGCGGCGCCCACGCGTCGCGCTCACGCGTAGTGGATCTTGATCGTCTCGACGATCGTCTTGATGAGCTCCTTGACCTTCTCGGTGCTCTCGTGACGGACCATGACGTAGCCGTCGCCCTCGTAGCTCGCGCCCTTGGGCGCGCCGATGTCCGGGAGCTTCGCTTCGACGAGCCACGGCGCGACCGCCGCGTGCGTCTCGCGCACGCCGGTGATCGCGGCGACGCGGCCGCGCCCCATGCCGCGGATGAACGCCGTGCCCGCGGCGTACTTGCGCTCCCACGGAGCGTCGAGCTCGCCGTCGACCACGGCGCGCGCCCACGCGCGATAGATGTCGATGTCGTGGACGACGCCCGTCATGTGACAGAGCTGCGGCCCCGGCGGACGCTGCGCGATCTCGCCGATCACGATCGAGCCGTCGGGCTTCTCGTACCACTCCATGTGCGTCATCCCGTCCTCGAGGCCGAGCGCGCGGATGGCCGCGATGCCGAGCTCCTTGGCCTTCGCGTAGAGCGGCGTGTCGAGCTCGCGCGGGAGGATGCACGCCCACTGGATCCACGGGTTCTCGAGCACCTCGAGGCAGCCGGGGTAGTAGCGCGCGAAGGAGAACGTGCGTGGCACCCCGCCGATGGTGATCGTCTCGAGCGTGTGCTCCTTCCCCTGCAGCATCTCCTCGGCGAGCACCGGCGAGCCGGGCCCGATGCGCATCCCGGCGAGCGCGTCGGCGAGCTCGCTCGTGGAGCTCACGCGGAACGTCGAGCGCGCGCCCATCCCCGCCGGCGGCTTGAGGACGATCGGGAAGCCGACCTCCTCCGCGAACGCGCGCGCGTCCGCCTCGGACTCGATCAGCTTGTGACGCGCCACCGGCAGCCCCGCCGCGCGGAGGGCGTCCTTCATCATCGACTTGTCGCGGAAGAGCGTCGCCGTCTTCACCGGCGTCCCCTTCACGCCGAAGTGCTCGCGGGCTTGCGCGAGCTGCACCATCATCGCCTCGAGGATGCCGATGATGCGGTAGGGCTCGCCGTGACGCCGCCGCAGGACCTCGACGCCGTCGATCGTGTCCTGCACCTCGAGCGGCTGCGTGACCCGCACGTAATCGTGGAACAGGCGCGCGTCGTCCCCCGAGGGCGGCGTGTGGACGACGCCGAGCAAGCGCACGTCGTCGAGCTTCGAGACGGCACGGAGGAAGCGCAGCGTGGGGTCGGTCGGAAAGGGCGCTACGAAGACGACGTTGCGAGGCATGGGGCCGTGCCAGCGTCGTCTCCTCGCGGCAGGGCGTCAACCAGCACGGAAAAGTCGTGGCAAGACCGCGCGATCAGCGCCGCGCCGGCGCGAGGCTTCTCGGCGCTCTACGCGTCGGGGATGCAGAACCAGTCGATCCCGCTCTGGTCGGACGTCGCGACGCGCTTCGAGACGAGATCGACCGGGCGGCACGACGACCCCGACGGGCAGCAGCCGGGCGGGGGGCAATCGAGGGTCGACGCCTCACAGCGCTTCACGCAGATGCTCCTCACCTTGTCCGTCGTCCCGCCCACGGTCACGCACATCATCGAGCTCGAGCACACGCCGTCGAGGAGCCCGCCGCACGGACCGTTCACCTGCTCCTGACGGCAGGACACGACCGTCATGCCGAGCACGACCATCGCTACGAGCACGCGGCGAAGCATCCTTCGATGTTACACGCGAGCTCGACCGCACGCGCTCTCCGCGCGTGCAGCGCGAGCGCCCTCACGACCCGTCGCCCGCGTCCAGCTCCGCCGCAAGAAGGACACGACGATCGCGCGATGCGGTGGCAAAGTCCCCGCGCCTTGCAACGCGTTCGTCGCTCGCCGTTGCCCATCGCCGTCATCGCATCGTTCTTCGGGCCTCACCGGCACCGCCTCGCGTGCGCCCTCGCGATCGCCTTCGCGACGGCGCTCCTCTCCGCATGCGAGCCGCTCCTCTACAAGCGGATCTTCGACGCGGTCGCCGGCGCCCCTGGCTCCTCCCTGCTCGTGATCGCCGTGCCGCTCTTGGGGCTCGCGGCGGCGCTCCTGGCACGCGAGGCGCTCGCGGCGCTGCTCGATCACTCCCTTTGGCGCGTCCGCCTCGCCGCCAACTTCGACCTGCTCGAGGCGACCATCGACCGACTGCACACGCTGCCGCTCTCGCACCACCGCGGCGAGAGCGTCGGCGCCGTGATGACGCGGGTGGAGCGCGGCATCACCGGCGTGATGACGGCGTTCACGGACGTCGCCTTCCACCTCGTCCCGGCGCTCGTCTATCTGGTCTCGTCGGCGGCGCTCATGTTCCACCTCGACTGGCGCCTCGCCGTCGTCGTCGCCGTCTTCGCCCCGCTCCCGGCCATCCTCGGCGCGCGCGCGTCGAAGGAGCAGATGGAGCGCGAGCGCGAGCTCATGGGGAGGTGGACGCGCCTGTTCGCGAGGCTCAACGAGGTCTTGAGCGGCATCGCCGTCGTGAAGAGCTTCGTGAAGGAGGACGACGAGAAGAGCCGCTTCCTCCACGGCGTCCGCGAGGCCAACGAACGCGTCCTCCGCGGCGTCGCGACGGACGCGCGCACGACGCTCGCGAAGAACGCCGTGATGGGCCTCGCGCGCGTGGTCGCGATCGGTGCCGGCGCGCTCCTCGTCGTCCGGAACGAGATCACGCTCGGCACGCTCGTCGCCTTCCTCGGCTACGTCGGCGGCGTCTTCCAGCCCGTGCAGGCGCTCACGGGCATGTACCAGACGATCCGGAAAGGGACCGTCTCCGCCGAGGTCGTGACGGACATCCTCCACGCGCGCGATGGCCTCCCCGACGCCGAGGACGCGCGCGAGCTCTCCCGCGTGCACGGCACGGTGACGTTCGAGCGCGTCAGCTTCGCCTATCGGGAGGGCAAGCCGATCCTCCGCGACATCGATCTCCACGTGCGCCAGGGCGAGACGATCGCGCTCGTGGGACCGAGCGGCGCCGGCAAGAGCACGCTGCTCGCCCTCCTCCAGCGCCTCTACGATCCGACGAGCGGACGCATCCTCATCGACGGGCAGGACATCCGTACCTTCAAGCAGCGCTCACTGCGCAAGCGCATCGGCGTCGTGCTCCAGGACGGCGTCCTGTTCGACGACACCGTACGCGACAACATCCTCTTCGGCCGCCCCGGCGCCTCGCAGCGCGAGGTCGAAGCCGCCGCGCGCGCCGCGAACGCGCACGACTTCATCATGGCGCTCGAGCACGGCTACGACACGCGCGTGGGCGAGCGCGGCGCCAAGCTCTCCGGCGGCGAGCGCCAGCGCATCGCCATCGCGCGCGCGCTGCTCAAGGACGCTCCCATCCTCATCCTCGACGAGGCGACGAGCGCCCTCGACGCCGAGAGCGAAGACGCCGTCCGCGAAGCCCTCCAGCGCCTCCGCGCGGGCCGCACGACGTTCATCATCGCCCACCGCCTCTCCACGGTGACGGAGGCCGACCGCATCGTCGTCATGCAGCGCGGCGAGATCGTCGAGATCGGCTCCCACGACGAGCTCCTCCGCGCACGCGGTCTCTACGCCCAGCTCGTCGCCCGGCAGACGCGGGGCCTCGTCGCGGCGTGACGGCTCACGCCGACGACGAGATCACCTTCCTCCGTAGATCATCCGCGGCGGCGGCGCGTCCGGGAAGTTGTCGTCGATGCCGGCCTTCCGCACGTCCTGGACGACACGGACGAGGGGTCCGGAGGCGACGATCGCCAGCAGGCACCACGGGATGGTGACGACGCCGAACAGGTAGAGCGCCAGCGCCACCACGCTGGCGATCGCGGCGCCGAGCCCCGCCGACGACACGACCATCTTCGCCTGTACGCGCGCTTTGTACTCGCGGGCGCTCCTCAGCGCGCGCCAGCGCGCGAGGTCGGCTTCACGGTACTGGGCGCGGAGCTCCATCAGCTCCTGCTCGAGCTCCTTGCATCGGACCTCGAGGTCGCCGCTGACGCGGTAGGCGCCCAGGCGGGGCGTCGCCTCGTGGAGGTCCTCGGTACGAAGATGGGGATCGATCGGCTGCGTCTTCATGAGCGTGGTCATCGGGCGTGGATCTCCGTCCGCGGGCGCGGGTTCAGGTGAATCGGCGGCGGCGCCTTCTCCGGATCGAGCGGCGGCTGCAGGAAGCCGACGAGACCGTCGGCGGCGTTGCCCGCCTGGCCGGCTTTCCTCCGGTCCTCGATGCTGCCGCCGAGGGCCGCGGAGATGCCGGCGCCGATGGTCCCGAGGAAGGAGCCGGGGTTCGCGGCGATGAGCCCTTGCTCGAGCTCGTAGGCCGCCACCTGCTCGGGGGTGCCGATTCGGCCGTCGAGCCCGATCACCTTCTGCTTCTGCTGCTCGGCGAGTCCTTCGGCTTTCCGCTTCCAGAGGATTTCGGCGCGACGCGCCGCCAACGACTCGAGCGTGTCGGTCGCCAGGCAAGGCCGGTCGTCTCCGAGCCGACGAAGCTCCTTGTACATGGCCCCGAGGAGCGCCGGGTCGTTCTTCATCCCCTTCGCGATCGCCTGGTCGAGCAGGACCGGCGATCGCACGATCGACGCGAGGTGCAGCTCCTGCCGGAAGCGCGCGCCACCGTCGACCAGAGCGCTCGGAGGATAGGTGTTCCCGACCTCGGTCCAGAGCAGCGCGGACGCGAGCTCGGCGTCCGACGCGCGCGACGGATCGAACGAGTCGGTCGGCGGCTTCATGCCTCGCGCTCGCGCGAGCTCGCACCACCGGCACGACAGCGCGTGGATCTTCTCGTCGAGCGCGCGTGCCTTCAGCGGGTCCGTCGTCGCTTGCCTCTCCGCGCGCAGGCCGAGGACCTCGCCGGCGATGGCTTCCATGCTCTTGCCCGCCCCGGCAGCGGCGGCGCCGGTGGCGAGGACGGGTCGACCGCAAACGGACGAGCGCGCCTCGCCTCCCGTGCCTCCGAACCAACCGTTGCGTCGGCGCTCGGCTGCGGCCTCGGCGGCCCTCCGCTCGGCGGCGGGGTCCACCGATGCGCGCTTCTCCTCGACGAGCTCGCTCGCGTTGCCGGCCCTGTTGCTTCGTCCCACGGCATCGATTCCGGACATGCCCGGCTATCGGCCGCCCGTGGGCGAAGTTGCTCGAAATCGTACGGGGCCGTCCCGGCGGCGGCCATCCGCTCGTGATCAGGGCGGAACGGTGCCCTCGACGTACCCGATGGGGAGGACCCCGGGCAGCGTCTCCACCCGCGTCAACTGGACCCTCGCCGCCTCGACCGCGCTACGGAGCGTCTCCACCGTGAAGCGACGACGCCCGGGGAAGCCCGTGAGGCCGAGCAGCCGGGACACCGCGCGCGAGAGCGTCGTCTCGGCATGACAGTAGGTCGGCACGACGAGGGGCCCGCCGGGCTTCAGCACGCGTACGAGCGCCGCGAGCGCGGACTCGAGGTCCGGCACGAGGTGGAGCACGTTCGTCGCCACCACCGCATCGAACGACCGAGGCTCGAAACGGAGCTCGTACAGGTCCGCCTGCTCGCACCGGACGTTCCCGAGCCCTTCGGCCTTCACGCGCGATTCGAGCGCCGCGACCATGGCATGCGAGTAGTCGGTCGCGACGACCTCCTGCGCGGCGCGCGCGAGCGACGTGGTGACGAGCCCCGTGCCCGCGGCGACCTCCAGCACGCGCCCGCGGCCACGAACGGCATCCGCGGCCAGCGCCGCCATCCGCGGAATCGGGCCACCGAGCAGCAGCATCGAGCGGTCGTAGTTCTTGGCGTGGCGATCCCAATAATCGCGATCGCTCGCACCTCGGATCGCAGGAGACATCTCCGGCGCAGTCTAGCCGAGCCGTCGCGTCGATCGCACGCGCCCGATCCGTCCTTCCGTCACGCCGGCACGTGACGGAGCGGATCGCACGATGGAGCCGCGCGGACGATTCGCGCCGATCCGGCGCCTGCTTGCGGCCGGAATGCGAGCGGCTCCGCACAGAGCTCTACGCAGCGTGGCGAGCTTGTCCGCCACGACGACCTTCACGCCCGTTCACAGCGCGACGCAAGCTCGTCTGGCGAAGGTAAGTTCCTTTTCCACAGGCGCCGGGCATGCCGACTGCACACGCCCGCGCGCCGTCGACGACGGTACGGCTCGGCGAGGTACCGAGCCCTCGGTGCAGCTCGCGAGCTGCATGCAGCAGCACGCGTCGGCCGCTTCGGCCGGCGGCGGCGTCTCCGGCGTCCCTCCTGCGACGCGATGCACGACATCGGCGCCCCACCCATGCGTGGGACGCCCGCCGTGCGCCCGACCACGCCTCCATCCCCTCATCCCCGCCGCGCGAGGACTCATGTCATCTTCGATCCGAAATGTCCTGATCACGGGAGGAGCAGGCTTCATCGGCTCGCATCTCGCCGACGCCCTGCTCGCGCGCGGCTACCGGGTCCGCGCTCTCGACGACCTCACCCCGCAGGTGCACGGCGAGGTCCCCCGCCGGCCGGAGTACCTCGCGAAGGAGGTCGAGCTCGTCGTCGGAGACGTGCGCAACGCCGCGGTCATGGAGCAAGCGCTCTTTGGCATCGACGCCGTCTTCCATTTCGCCGCGGCGGTCGGCGTCGGCCAGAGCATGTACGACGTCGAGCACTACACGTCGGTCAACGACGTCGGCACGGCCGTCCTTCTCGAGCGGCTCATCGCCAAGCCGGTCAAGCGCCTGGTCGTCGCGTCGAGCATGAGCGTATATGGGGAAGGCCTGTACCGCGACGCGATGGGCAACGTGCGAGAGGCCCGCGGGCGATCGCTCGAGCAGCTCCGGCGCGGCGAGTGGGAGGTGAAGGGCGACGACGGGCGGCCCCTCGTCCCCGTGCCGACGCCGGAGACGAAGGCGGTCTCGCTCGAGTCGATCTACGCGCTCTCGAAATACGACCAGGAGCGCATGTGCCTCCTCGTCGGACGCGCGTACGACATCCCGACGGTCGCGCTCCGCTTCTTCAACGTGTACGGGACGCGGCAGGCGCTCTCGAACCCGTACACGGGCGTGCTCGCCATCTTCGCGGCGCGCCTGCTCAACGGCAGCAGGCCGCTCGTGTTCGAGGACGGCCATCAGCAGCGCGACTTCGTCAGCGTGCATGACGTCGCCCGCGCCTGCTGCCTCGCCCTCGAGTCGGACGCCGCGGCCGGCATGGTGCTCAACATCGGCAGCGGACAGCCTCGCACGATCCTCGAGGTCGCCGAGAAGATGGCGCTCGCCGTCGGAAGGCCACGGCTCGGCCCCGAGGTGACGGGCCGCTACCGCATGGGCGACGTGCGCCACTGCTTCGCCGACGTCTCGCTCGCGGAGCGCGTCCTCGGGTATCGCCCGGAGGTCCGCTTCGAGCAGGGCCTCGAAGAGCTCGCGCGCTGGCTCGAGGGACAGGTCGCGATCGATCACTTCGCACGAGCGAGAGAGGAGCTCGAAGCGCGGGGGTTGACGCTATGACCGTCCTCGTCACCGGAGGCGCCGGGTTCATCGGCGCGAACGTCGTCCACCGCCTCCTCGCCGCCGGCGAGAAGGTCCGAGTACTCGACAACCTCGCGCGCCCCGGCGTCGAGAAGAACATCCGATGGCTCGAGGAGAGCCACCCCGGCAAGCTCGAGCTCATCGTCGCCGACATACGGCACCGCGAGGCGGTGCGCGGAGCGCTGAAGGGCGTCGACCACGTCCATCACTTCGCCGCCCAGGTCGCGGTGACGACGAGCATCGACGATCCGATCGCCGACTTCGAGGTCAACGCCACCGGCACGCTCCAGCTCCTCGAGGCCATGCGCGCGATGCCGAAGCCGCCGAGCCTCGTCTTCACGTCGACGAACAAGGTCTACGGCGCGCTCGAGGATCTCGACCTGAAGCTCGAAGGCTCGCGCTGGGTCCCTGCCGACCGCACGATCGCAGAGTCCGGCCTCTCCGAGTCGCGGCCGCTCTCGTTCCACAGCCCGTACGGATGCAGCAAAGGGACCGCCGATCAGTACGTCCTCGACTGGGCGCGCACGTACGGGCTCCGTACGGTCGTCTTGCGGATGTCCTGCATCTACGGTCCTCGCCAGTTCGGCAACGAGGACCAGGGCTGGGTCGCGCACTTCCTCATCCGAGCGATGCGCGGCGAGCCCATCACGATCTACGGCGACGGCAAGCAGGTCCGCGACATACTCTACGTCGACGACCTCGTCGACGCGATCGAGAGGGCCCGCGCCGGGATCGAGAAGCTCGCCGGGCGCGCGTTCAACATCGGCGGCGGCCCGGACAACGCCGTGAGCCTCCTCGAGCTGTCCGAGGACGTCGCGCGCCACGCGCGCAGGGAGCTGCGTTTGTCGTACGCCGATTGGCGCCGCGCCGATCAGCGCTGGTACGTGAGCGACACCCGGGCGTTCACGCAGGCGACCGGTTGGGTGCCGCGCACGCCGAAGGCCGAGGGGATGAGTCGCCTCGCCGAGTGGCTCGGTCGCCAGCCGGAGAACCGGCCTCGGAAGGCCGCTCCGGCCGAGGCGTCGGCGACGTGAGGGCTCCATGAAGGTCGCGCTCGTCAATCCGCCCTGGACGTTCCACGGGAGCATCTACTTCGGGTGCCGTGAGCCGCACCTGCCGCTCGAATTCGGCTACGCGAAGGCCCTCCTCGAAGAGGACGGCCACGACGTGCTGCTCGTCGATGCGCAGCTCGGCTTCGTGTGGAGGACGGGCGCTCCTGCGCTCGGGCGGCCCGGAGGCGGGGCGACGGGCGGCTTCGACGACGCGGCGATCCGCGCCGCGCTCGCCACCTTCCGGCCCGAGTTGACGGCGATCACGACCGCGCCGAGCTACCTCTTCTGGCGGTGCCCCCCGCCGGAGCTGCGCGTCCCGATGCAGACGATGTCGGCGATTCGGAGCGTCGCGGGCGTCACGATCGCCGTCGGCCCGCACGCCTCGACGACGCCGGGCGCGGTCCTCAAGAAGCTGCTCGTCGACGTCGCCGTCGTCGGCGAGTGCGAGGACGTCCTGCGCCGGCTCGCGAGCACGCCGCGCGAGCGCTGGTCGGAGGTGCCCTCCACGGCGCGGCTCGACGGCGGGCGGGTCGTCGGCTGCGGCGAGAAGAACGCCACGGACATGAAGACGTTGCCGGCGCTGCGCTGGCCGCAGGCCGCGATCGCGCGTCATCTCCATCACCACCACAGGTTCGAGACCACGCCGGAGGGGCCCGCCGCCGAGATCGAGGCCTCGCGCGGCTGCCCGTACCACTGCACCTTCTGCGCGAAGGACAACTTCCGCGACGGCTTCCGCAAGCGGCCGCTCGAGACGACCCTGGACGAGCTCGACGGCCTCATCGCGAACGGTGTTCGCTACGTCTACTTCATCGACGAGATCTTCCTCCCGGACAAGGATCTCCTCGAGGCGCTCTGCGAGCGAGACGTCCTCTTCGGCGTCCAGCTCCGCATCGACAACTGGACGCCTTCGTCGCTCGAGCTCCTCGGTCGTGCCGGATGCGTGTCGATCGAGGGCGGGATGGAGAGCATCACGGAGCGAGGCCGCTCGCTGCTGGCGAAGAAGTGCAAGCTGAGCACCGAGCAGCTCACCGAGCTGTTCATCGTCGCAAAGAAGTACGTCCCGTTCGTCCAGGCGAACCTCATCGACTCCGCCGCCGACGACCCGAACGACGTGGCGGCCTGGCGCGATCACCTCCGCAACCACGGCGTCTGGGCGAACGATCCCGTACCGCTCTTCCCCTACCCCGGGTCGCCCGAGTACACGCTCCGATTCGGCGCCTGCGACGACTTCGCGTGGGAGCGCGCGCACGCCCACTACCTCGCGCAGTTCGAGTCGTTCAGCGACATCCAGGACTCTTCGCCCAGGCCCCTCCCCGAGCTGGAGAGGGGCCATGCCTGAGCTCCGGACCGTCCTCATGACGGCCGACACGGTCGGCGGCGTCTTCACGTACGTCGTGACGCTCGCGTCCGAGCTCGCGAAGGCAGGGATCACCGTCCACGTGGCGACGATGGGGCCGCCCGCACGCCACGCTCAGCGCGCGCGTGCGCTCGCCGTCCCGGGGCTCGTTCTGCACGAGGGCGACTTCGCGCTCGAGTGGATGGACGATCCGTGGGACGAGGTCGAGGAAGCGGGCAAGTGGCTCCTCGCGCTCGAGCGCGACCTCCGTCCGGACGTCGTTCACCTCAACGGGTACGCGCACGGCGTGCTCGACTTCCAGGCGCCGGTCCTCGTCGTGGCGCACTCGTGCGTCCTCTCCTGGTGGCGCGCCGTCCTGCGCGAGGACGCGCCGGCGCGCTACGAGCCGTATCGACGTATCGTTCGCGCGGGCCTGCAGGGCGCCGATGCCGTCGTCGCCGTCTCCCGCTCGATGCGTACGTGCCTCGAGCGCCACTACGGGCCGATCCGCGACGTCACCGTCGTCCACAACGGGGCGCCGCCTCCGACCGGTGCGGGCGTCGAGCGAGAGAAGGAGCCGTTCGTCCTCTCGTGCGGCCGCGTCTGGGACCGCGCGAAGAACATCGAGACCCTCGCGCGCGCCGCGGCCCACGTCCCTTGGCCCGTGAAGGTGGCGGGCTGGGACTCGCACGCTCACGCAGGCGTCGAGTCGCTCGGTTGGCTCGGACGCGACGAGCTCGACGCCGTGATGGAGCGCGCGGCGATCTTCGCGCTCCCCGCGCTCTACGAGCCGTTCGGCCTCTCGGCGCTCGAGGCGGCGCAGCGCGGCGCGGCGCTCGTGCTCGGAGACATCCCGAGCCAGCGCGAGATCTGGGGCGACGCCGCCGTCTACGTCGACCCCACCGACGAGTTCGACATCGCCGAGGCGATCACGGCCTTGGTGCGTTCGCCGGAGCGGAGGGCCGAGCTCTCGCGGCGCGCACGTGAGCGCGCCGCTCTCTACACCGCGTCGAGGATGGCCGCCGGCATCCTCGACGCGTACCGGACCGCCTGGAGCAGGAGGCGAGCATGCGCGTAGTCCTCTTCTGTCACTCGCTGCTCTCGGACTGGAACCACGGCAACGCGCACTTCCTCCGTGGGGTCGTCACCGAGCTCGTCGCGCTCGGTCACCGCGTGACCGTGTACGAGCCGCGCGACGCGTGGAGCGTGACGAACCTCGTCCGCGATCACGGTCCTGCCGCGCTCGAGCTGGCCACGAAGGTCTACCCGGCCGTCCGGCCGCGACGCTACGACAAGGACTCGCTCGATCTCGACGAGGCGCTCGACGGCGCCGACCTCGTCCTCGTCCACGAGTGGAGCGATCCCGACCTCGTCGGCCGCATCGGCGCGCGCCGCGCCCGCGGCGGCAGCTTCCGACTGCTCTTCCACGACACGCACCACCGGTCCGTCACCGATCCGCGCGCGATGAGCGCATACGACCTCTCCGGCTACGACGGCGTGCTCGCCTTCGGCGCCGCGGTGAAAGAGGTCTACGAGCGCCTCGGCTGGTCGCGGCGGACCTGGGTCTGGCACGAGGCGGCCGACGTGCGCGTCTTCCGCCCGCCGTCCCTCGAGATCCCGCGACGCGGCGACGTCGTCTGGGTCGGGAACTGGGGAGACGAGGAGCGGTCCGCCGAGCTCCGTGAGCTCCTGCTCGATCCGGTGAGCGACCTCGGGCTCATCGCGAAGATCTTCGGCGTCCGGTACCCGGACCACGCCCTCGCGGAGCTCGCGAGGCGAGGCATCGAGTTCGGCGGATGGATCCCGAACTTCCGCGTACCGGACATATTTGCACAATACACGATGACGGTGCACGTCCCGCGACGCCCGTACGTGTCGCGGCTACGGGGCATCCCGACCATCCGCGTGTTCGAGGCCCTCGCGTGCGGCGTGCCGCTCATCACGGGCCCCTTCCACGACGACGAGGGGCTCTTCTCCGTCGGAGAGGACTTCCTCGTGGCCCGCAACGGCGCCGAGATGCGGGCCCACATGCGCACGTTGCTCGGCGACGGAGAGGCGCGACGCGCGCTCGCGCGGCACGGCCGCGAGACGATCCTCCGGCGCCACACGTGCGCGCATCGCGTCGAGGAGCTGTGCGCGATCGCGGAGGAGCTCGGCGTGCGCGAGCCCGACAGGCCGCGCGGCAGGCGTGGGAGCGGAGCGGAGGGATCGCGCACATGAGGAAACGTCTCGACATCGCCTTCTTCGGCTCGAGCCTCGTCTCGGCCTACTGGAACGGAGCGGCGACGTACTACCGCGGGATCATCCGCGCGCTCGCGGCCCGCGGTCACCGCATCACCTTCTACGAGCCGGACGCCTACGACCGGCAGAAGCACCGGGACATCGACGACCCACCGTGGGCCGAGGTCGTCGTCTACTCGGGGACCAGCGAGGACGCGGTCTACCGCGTGCTCGAGCGCGCGCGGCGCGCCGACGTCGTCGTGAAGGCGAGCGGCGTCGGCGTCTGGGATCCGCTCCTCGAGCGCGAGGTCGTCGCGACGCGGAGGCCCGGCTCGCTCGCCGTGTTCTGGGACGTCGATGCGCCGGCCACGCTCGACCGGATGCGGCACAACCCGGGCGATCCGTTCCGCGCGCTCGTCCCTCGATACGACGTCATCCTCACCTACGGCGGCGGACCGCCCGTCGTGCGCGGCTACGAGAGCTTCGGCGCGAGGCTCTGCGCGCCCGTCTACAACGCGCTCGATCCCGACACGCATCACCCCGTCGAGCCCTCGGAGCGTTGGGCGTCCGATCTGACGCTGCTCGCCAACCGCCTGCCGGATCGCGAGGCACGGGTGGAGGAGTTCTTCCTCCGCCCCGCGCGCGCGCTCCCGGACCGCACGTTCCTGCTCGGCGGCAACGGCTGGGACCAGGACGCTCTCCCGCGCAACGTGAAGGCGATCGGCCACGTCTACACCGCCGACCACAACGTCCTCAACGCGAGCGCGCGCGCCGTGCTCAACGTCGCGCGCGACAGCATGGCGGCGTACGGCTACTCCCCCGCGACGCGCGTCTTCGAGGCGGCGGGCGCCGGCGCGTGCATCATCACCGACGCGTGGGAGGGGATCGAGCTGTTCCTCGAGCCGGGCCGCGAGGTGCTCGTCGCGCAGAGCGGCGAGGACGTGGCGCGCTGGGTGCGCGACCTCTCCGCGACGCGAGCCTTCGAGATCGGTGAAGCGGCGCGCCAGCGGGTCCTCGCCGAGCACACGTACGCGCGCCGCGCCCGTCAGGTCGAGGCGCTCCTCCTGCAAGCGGACATCGACCCCGTCGAGGTGTCGCCGTGAGCTTCAAGTACGTGTTCCTCGGCCTGTCGATCACGTCTTCGTGGGGCAACGGCCACGCCACGACCTACCGCGCGCTGCTCAAGCACCTCGCGGCGCGCGGCCACGAGGTCACGTTCCTCGAGCGCGATCTGCCGTTCTACGCAGAGAACCGCGATCTGCCGAGCCCGCCGTACGCGCGCACGCACCTGTACGGCTCGCTCGAGGAGCTGTTCGATCGCTTCGCGCGGGAGGTCGGCGAGGCCGACCTCGTCGTCGTCGGCTCCTACGTCCCCGACGGCGATCGCGTCGGCGACTGGGCCCTCGAGCTCGCGCCCGGCCGCACCGTCTTCTACGACATCGACACGCCCGTCACGCTCGAGAAGCTCGCGAGAGGCGAGGCCGACTACCTCACCCGCGATCAGGTCGCGCGCTACGCGATGTACCTGTCGTTCACGGGCGGGCCGACGCTTCGGGTCCTCGAAGAGCGCCTCGGCTCGCCGTGCGCCCGAGCGCTCTACTGCTCCGTCGACCCGGAGGTGCACTACCCCGAGGAGCGCCTCCCGGCATGGGACCTCGGCTACCTCGGGACGTACAGCGCCGATCGTCAGCCCACGCTCGATCGGCTGCTCTTGACCCCCGCGCGCCGCTCGCCCGAAGGGCGCTTCGTCGTCGCCGGTCCGATGTACCCGGCGCGCATCGCATGGCCGCCGAACGTCGAGCGCGTGACGCACCTCGCGCCCGGCGATCATCGCGCGTTCTACGGCAGCCAACGCTTCACGCTCAACGTGACGCGCGCGGCGATGGTCGCCGCCGGTTGGTCACCGAGCGTGCGTCTCTTCGAAGCCGCCGCGTGCGGCACCGCCATCGTGAGCGATCCGTGGCCCGGGCTCGAAGAGCTCTTCGTCCCCGGCCGCGAGATCCTCATCGCCGAGACGAGCGAGGACGTGGAGCGCTTCCTTCGCGCGCTGCCCGAGGAGGAGCGCATCGCGATCGGCGAACGCGCTCGCCGGCGGGTCCTCGCCGAGCACACGTCGATGCACCGCGCGGAGACGCTCGAGCGGTACACGCGGGAGCTCTTCGAGCGCCACGCCCGACGGAACGCCGCCGCCGGCTCGGCGCGAAAAAGCGCGCGCACCGCATGGGAACGCTGACGAACCGAGAGGGTGAACGATGAGCAAGCACCGTGTCCTCGTGATGGGCGGAGCGGGATTCTTGGGCTCGCACCTCTGCGATCGGCTCGTCGGCGACGGCGACGAGGTGATCGCGATGGACAACCTCCAGACGGGATCGCTCGAGAACATCGCGCACCTCCGGAACCACCCTCGGTTCACCTTCGTCGAGCACGACGTCGTGGAGCCGTTCTACGTGCCCGTCGACCGCATCTACAACCTCGCCTGCCCGGCGAGCCCGCCGCACTACCAGGCCGATCCCGTCAAGACGACGCTGACGAGCGTCCTCGGGACGCTCCATGCGCTGAAGCTCGGCAAGCAGTGCGGGGCCCGCGTCCTGCTCGCGTCCACGAGCGAGGTGTACGGTGATCCGGAGGTTCATCCGCAGCCCGAGAGCTACCGCGGATCCGTGAACCCGATCGGTCCCCGCGCCTGCTACGACGAAGGCAAGCGCTGCGCGGAGTCGCTCACGATGGACTTTGCGCGCAGCCACGGCGTCGAGGTCCGTATCGCGAGGATCTTCAACACCTACGGCCCGCGCATGGATCCGGACGACGGCCGCATCGTCTCGAACCTCGTCTGCCAGGCGCTGAACGACGAGCCGCTCACGGTCTACGGCGACGGGTCGCAGACGCGGAGCTTCTGTTACGTCGACGACCTCGTCGAGGGCCTCACGCTCTTGATGGAACATCCGTCGTTCACCGGCCCCGTGAACCTCGGCAATCCGCACGAGTTCACGGTCCTCGAGCTCGCGCGCCTCGTCCTCGAGCTCACGAACAAGAGGCTCGACATCGTCCACGGGCCGCTGCCGACCGACGATCCGAAGATGCGCCGGCCGGTGATCGACCTCGCGAGGAAGGTGCTCGGCTTCTCGCCCAGAGTGCCGCTCCGCGAAGGGCTGAAGAAGACGATCACCTACTTCGAGCGCGTCGGGCGCCGGCGACGGCCGGCCGCGTCCTCTCCCAAGCTCATCCCCCCGAGCGACGCGTCCGCGACGCGCCTGCGCGTGGGCGCCGTTCGATGAGGTCCGCGATGTGGGGGATCGTACCTGCCGCCGGCACGGGCAGCCGCATCCAACCGCTCGCCTTCAGCAAGGAGCTCTTGCCCGTCGGCAGCGTCCACGACGGCGAGGTCGAGCGACCGCGCGCCGTAAGCGAGTACCTCGTCGAGCGCATGGTCCTCGGCGGCGCCACGAAGATCTGCTTCGTCATCTCGCCCGGCAAGAGCGACATCGTCGAGTACTACGGCGCGGGCACGGCGGAGACGCCCATCTGCTACGTCGTCCAGCCGCGCGCCGAGGGTCTGTGCGACGCCATCTTCCGCGCGCTGCCGCTCGTCGACGACGACGAGCACGTCCTCGTCGGCTTGCCGGACACCGTCTGGTTCCCCGCCGACGGCCTCGGTCGCCTCGGCGACGACGACCTCTCGTTCCTCTGCTTCCCCGTCGCGCATCCGGAGCTGTTCGACGCCGTCGTGAGCGACGAAGCGGGACGCGTCTCCGAGGTCCGCGTGAAGCAGCCCGAGATCGCGACGCGCTGGGTCTGGGGCGCCTTCAAGATTCGGGGCCGCGTGCTCCGCGAGCTCCATCGCCTCTGGCTCGAGCGGCAGCCGCGCGACGCGTACGTGGGCACGCTCGTGAACGCGTGGCTCGCGCGTGGCGGCCGGGCAAAGGCGATCCGCGAGGGGCTCTCGTACGTCGACACTGGCACCGTCGGCGGCTACCGCGAGGCGATCCGCCTGCTCGAGGCGATGGCCGAGCAAGGCAAGGGACCGGTCGCTCGGATCGCGAACGGTCGCGCGATCGAACGCGCGGGAGGTGTCGCATGACCATCAGCCGCGACCTCATCGCCCGCAAGGTCGAGCAGCTCGGGCCGTGGTTCCACAACATGGACCTCGGCGGCGTGCAGACGGCGCCGGACCACTTTCTCGGCGACTACCCGCGGACGAAGTTCGCGCGCTTCGCCCACGCGATCCCCGCCGACCTGCGCGGCAAGACCGTGCTCGACATCGGGTGCAACGGAGGCTTCTACAGCATCGAGATGAAGCGCCGCGGGGCGGACCGCGTGCTCGGCATCGACACCGACGAGCACTATCTCGCGCAGGCGCGCTTCGCGGCGCGTGTCCTCGGCGTGGACATCGAGCTCCGTCGGATGAGCGTCTACGACGTCGCGCAGCTCCACGAGAAGTTCGACCTCGTCCTCTTCCTCGGCGTCCTCTATCACCTCCGTCACCCGCTGCTCGCGCTCGACCTCGTCCACGACCACGTCGTCAAGGACAAGATGGTCTTCCAGAGCATGCAGCGCGGCTCCTCGGGCGTGACGCCGCTCGAAGAGGACTACCCGTTCGAGGAGCACGGGATCTTCGACGACCCGAGCTTCCCGAAGCTCCACTTCATCGAGCACGACTACGCGCACGATCCGACGAACTGGTGGATTCCGAACCGCGCATGCGTCGAGGCGATGCTCCGCAGCGCGGGCTTCACCATCCTCTCGAACCCCGAACCCGAGGTTTACCTCTGCACGCCCACCGAGGTGCGCCGATGACCGTCGAAGCCGTGATGCTCTGGAACGAGCCGAACAACAAGTCCCACTGGGACTTCGACATCGACGTCGGCTGGAAGATCTTCGCCGACATGGTGAAGCTCGCGGGCGCGGAGATCCGCCGCGAGCGCCCGGCGCTCACGCGGGTCCTCGGCGGCATCTCGCCGATCGATCCCGACTTCGTCCTCAACATGTCGAGTCAGGGCGTGCTCGACGCCGTCGACGTCGTCGGCGTCCACGGCTTCCCGTTCGACTGGAACCACTGGCAGATCCACGAGTGGCCCGACAAGCTCGCGGAGATCCGCGCCGTCACCGACAAGCCGATCTGGGTCACCGAGGTGGGCATCTCCTCGTTCGGCTCCGAGGAGGTCCAAGAGCTCGGTCTCCGGCGCACCGCCGAGCTGCTCATGCACCGCGTGCCGCGGATCCACTGGTACAGCCTCTACGACCTCCCGCGCGCCTGGCCGGCGACGACGCGGCACCGCGAGGCCGAAGGCTCGTCGTACTACCGCCACTTCTACATGGGGCTCCTGCGCGAGAACGGGAAGCCGAAGCGCGCGCTCCGCCATTTCGCCGACTACACGCCGGCGTTCGGCATCTGCCAGTGGTTCCACTACGACGATCCCCGCCTCGAGGACGCCGTGCTCTGGCTCGAGCGCCTCGGCGTGAAGAAGCTACGCACCGGGCTCTCGTGGGCCGACAGCCATCGCCCCAACGCGCAGGCCTGGTTCGATCGCCAGATGAAGGCGCTCGAGCGCTTCGACGTGACCGTCACCTTCTGCTTCACGCCGGGCTCGCGTGGCATCCGCGACGATCACACGTCGCCCCCGCGTCACATCGAAGAGTTCGCCGAGTTCTGCACGCGCATGGTCCGCCGCTACTGCTGACCGAGCACCCGAGGAGGTACGACATGACACGGCCCCCCATCACGCGCGTGCGCCTCGTAACGAGCGCGTCCGCCGTCGACACCAGCACCCTCGCCGCCGAGTTCCCCACCGTCAAGATCGAGCTGGGGCACGCCATACGCGTCGACGACGCCGTCATCGACGCCGACGCCTGGCGCACGTCGAAGTCCTTCGAGCCCTTCGACGAGGCCGTCGCGCGCTCGCGCGGCGACGGGCTCATGGTGCGGGGCGATCGCCACGTCGAGCTGGTCGCGATCGAGGCGTTGACGCGCTACCAGCGCTTCATCGAGCGGCGGAACGGGAGCTCGCGCACCCCGATCTTCGCTGCCGTGCTCCGCGCGCACCGGGCGATGCACGACGTGAGCAAGCCGCTCGTCAGAGCCGACCTCGATCACGCGCTCGATACGTGGCAGTGGATGCTCCGCATCGACGCCACCGCGAGCATCACCGCGCAGCTCGCCGCTCTGCTCCACGACGTCGAGCGCCTCGAGAGCGAGGCGGACGTGCGCGTCGAGCACCAGGCGAACGACTACCAGGCCTTCAAGGACGCGCACGCGGCCCGCGGAGGTGTCTGGGCGTACGAAATCTTGCAGGCGGCGGGCGTGACGCCCGTCATCGCCGAGCGCGTCCGCGAGATCATCACCCTCCACGAGCGGCGCGGCCGCGACCCCGAGATCGATCTGTTGAACGACGCCGACGCGCTGTCGTTCATGTCGCTCAACAGCTCGGGGTACCTCGACTACTTCGGCCCCGAGCAGACGCGCCGAAAGCTCGTCTACACGCTCGGCCGCATGGGCGACGGCGCGCGCAAGAAGCTCGCGCACGTCCGCCTCCGCCCCGACGTACGCGCACTGTTCCAGCGCGCGATAGCCGCCTGACCGCGATGCGACTCGTCGTCTTCGGTCTCTCGGTCAGCTCCGCTTGGGGGAACGGGCACGCGACGCTCTGGCGCGGCGTGCTGCGCTCCCTCGCACGCAAGGGCCACGAGGTCGTGTTCTTCGAGCGCGACACCCCGTTCTACGCGGCCCACCGCGACATGCCGCGAGGCGAAGGCTACGAGATCGTCGTCTACCCGAGCTGGGCGGAGGTGCTGCCGCGCGCTCGCGCGGCGGTCGAGGCGGCCGACGCCGCGATCGTCACCTCGTACCAGGCCGACGCGCCCGACGCTTCCGAGCTCGTCCTCTCGAGCGACGCGCTCCGCGTCTTCTACGACCTCGACACCCCCGTGACGTTCGAGCTGCTCGAGCGGGGGCAGGACGTCCCGTGGCTGCCGTCGACGTCGCCCACGGCGCTCGCGCAATTCGATCTCGTCCTGAGCTTCACGGGCGGCCCGGCGCTCCACGCGCTCAGGCATCGCCTCGGCGCCCGCCACGTCGCGCCCCTCTACGGGTGCGTCGATCCGGTGACGCACCATCCCGTCGAGCCGCGGCCCGAGTGGGCCTGCGACCTCTCCTACCTCGGAACGTACGCGGCCGATCGACAAGCCGGCGTCGAGCGGCTCTTCCTCGACGTCGCGCGGCGGCTCCCCTCGCGGTCGTTCCTCCTCGGCGGTCCGATGTACCCCGACACGATGTCGGCGCCGGCGAACGTCACGATGGTCCCGCACGTCGCACCGGCCGATCACCCGCCGTTCTACTGCTCGTCGCGCTGCACGTTGAACCTCACGCGCGCGGCGATGAAGCGCGCCGGCTACTGCCCGTCCGCGCGCCTCTTCGAGGCCGCCGCCTGCGGCGTGCCGATCGTGAGCGACGAATGGGAGGGGCTCGAGACGTTCTTCGAGCCGGACCGCGAGATCATCGTCGCCGGCTCCACCGCCGAAGTGCTGCGCGCCCTCTTCCTCGAGCCGAGCGCGCTCGCGACCATCGCGCGCCGCGCTCGAGAGAGAGCCCTCGACGAGCACGGGGCGGACCGTCGAGCCGACGAGCTCGTCCGCCTCGTCCGATCGATCCCGCGTCGCGGCGCGTCCGCCGCGTGAGACCTTCCGCGGCATTTTCGCCGCGCGAGAGCAGAGGTCACCGTGAAGAAGCCGACCACCATCCGCCCAGCTCACGGCCCACTGGCCGTCCTCCTGCCCGGGCTCGGAGCCGTCGCCACGACGGCGATCGCCGGGGTCATGCTCGCCCGCCGCGGGCTCGCCGAGCCCATCGGATCGCTGACGCAGATGGGGACGATCCGGCTGGGCCCTCGGACGGAAGGCCGTTCGCCTCGCATCGCCGACTTCGTCCCGCTCGCGAAGATGAGCGACCTCGTGTTCGGTGGCTGGGACATCTTCCGCGACGACGCGTACGAGTCGGCCCTGCAGGCCGACGTCCTCGCGCGCGAGCACCTCGACCTCGTCGAGCACGAGCTGCGATCGATCCGCCCGATGCCCGCCGTATTCGATCCGGCATACGTCCGCCGCCTGCACGGCACCCACGTGAAGCGCGCGCCGACGAAGGCGGATCTCGTCGAGCAGGTCCGCGAGGACATCCGGCGCCACATGAGACAGAACGACTGCCAGCGCGCCGTCGCCGTCTGGTGTGCCTCGACCGAGGTCTACCTCGAGCCGACCGAGGTGCATCGGTCCGTCGAGGCCTTCGAGCGCGGCCTCCTGAAGAACGACGCCTCGATCGCGAGCTCGCAGATCTACGCGTGGGCCTGCATCAAGGAGGGCGTCCCGTTCGCGAACGGCGCCCCGAACCTCACCGTCGACTTCCCGGCCGCATGGGAGCTCGCGCGGAAGCACGAGGTGCCGATCGCCGGCAAGGACTTCAAGACCGGCCAGACGCTCATGAAGACCGTGATCGCGCCCGCGCTCAAGGCCCGGATGCTCGGCGTGCGCGGCTGGTTCTCCACGAACATCCTCGGCAACCGCGACGGCGAGGTGCTCGACGATCCGGGCTCCTTCAAGTCGAAGGAGGTCTCGAAGCTCGGCGCCCTCGAGACGATCTTCCGGCCCGATCTGCACCCCGCGCTCTACCGCGACCTCTTCCACAAGGTTCGGATCGAGTACTACCCGCCGCGCGGCGACGCGAAGGAGGGATGGGACAACATCGATCTGTTCGGTTGGCTCGGATACCCGATGCAGATGAAGATCGATTTCCTCTGCCGGGACTCGATCCTCGCCGCGCCGATCGTCCTCGACCTCGCGCTCTTCCTCGACTTCGCGAAGCGCGCCGGGCTCTACGGCATCCAGGAGTGGCTGTCGTTCTACTTCAAGTGCCCGATGACCGCGCCCGGGCTCGATCCGGAGCACGATCTGTTCGTCCAGCTCAAGAAGCTGAAGAACACGCTGCGCTGGCTCATGGGCGAGGAGCCCATCACGCACCTCGGGACCGAGTATTACGACTGAACCGGCCCGAATGACCGAGCCCTGGGTCTACCGCGACGGCCGACGCCGTGAATCGCGGGGAGCGGTGCTCGCCGAGCTCGGGCGGCGCCTCGCGCGCGTGCACCGGAGCGAGCGCGACGAACGGCGTCGCGAGGCGGTCGCCGCGCTCGTCGTCGCCGGAGAGCTCGAAGCGGCGCTCGCGGATGCGGGCGATCCCGAGACGACGACGAGCGCGCGCGTGACCGACGCGCTCGCGGCGATCGTGCTCGGCGGTGACGCGCCGCTCGACGCCGCGATCGCCGACGTGGAGCGGATCGCGCGGGCGGGCGGAGGCGACCTCCACGTCTCCACGCCGGAGGGCTTCGCTTGGTACGCGCTGCACCCGGAGGCGTACGCCCGCGCGACGTCGGAGCTCGGAGACGTGCGCGACATGCTCGTCGTCGGCGTCCGCTCGATCGGGACGACGCTCTCGGCGGTCGCGCGCGCGGCGCTCCTCGCTCGCGGCGTTCACGCGCAACGCACGACGGTGCGCCCGGATGGACCTCCGAACGATCGCCACCTCTCGTCCGTGTTCGCGCCTCCGCCCGGCGCCACCGTCCTCGTCGTCGACGAAGGCCCGGGCCTCAGTGGGTCGACGTTCCTCGCCGTCGCCGAGGCGTTCGTCCGTGCGGGCGTCCCGGCGAGCCGCGTCGTCCTGATGTGCAGCCACGCCGTCGACGTGGATGCGCTGCGCGCCCCGCGCGCGGCGAGCCGGTGGCGCGCGTTCCGCACGATCGTGGCGGACGAGCCGGTCCACGCACCGGACGGCCGCGACCTCTCCGCCGGCGCGTGGCGTCGGTCGTGCTACGCGCGCGAGGCGGAATGGCCCGCGACGTTCCCGAACGCCGAGCGACGCAAGGTGCTCTCCGGCGGACGGCTGTTCAAGTACGAGGGCCTCGGCCTCCGGGCGTCGTCCGCGCTCGATCGCGCCCGCGCGCTCGCGGCCGAGCGATGGATCCACGCCGCGCGGGACGAAGGCGACGGATGGTGGTCGTATCCGTGGGATGGTCGCCCGCTCTCCGCGCGCGATCGCAGCCCGGAGATCGTCGACCTCCTCGCCCGCTACTGCGCGCGCCGCGCATCGCTGTTCCGCGCAGACGAGCCGACCGATCTCGTGCCCGTCGTCCGCAAGAACGCGGCGGTGATCCTCGGAGGAGATCCCGCCGCGACGATCGAGCTCGCCGTCGAGCGCCCCGTCGTCGCCGATGCTCGCATGGCGCCGCACGAGTGGGTCCGTACGAGCGCGGGCGAGCTGCTCAAGACGGACGCCGTCGCGCACGGCGACGATCACTTCTTCCCCGGCCCGACGGACATCGCATGGGACCTCGCGGGCGCGATCGTCGAGTGGGACCTCGACGGCGCGCTGCGCGCTCGGCTCCTCGAAGGCTACGGCCGCGCATCCGGCGACGACGCACGCACGAGGATCGGCGCGTGGATCTTCGCGTATGCCGCCTGCCGCGCGGGCTGGGTCGTGCTCGTGCGCGATCTCGTCGACGCCTCCGAGCGCGCGCGCCTGTCCGCGCTGCTCGCGCGGTACCTCCGGGCGATGCACGAGCGCGCTTGATCGCGGGGGCCATGCCGCCGCGCGATCACTTCCTCTTGCACGCGCGGACGGCCGCGAGGAGCGCCTGGATCTTCGGCTGCTCCTTCGCGCGCTCCGGGAAATAGAGGAAGAGGCCGGGCGCCGCCGGCATGTACTCGTCCAGGACGGACTCGAGCGCCTTCGCACGGATCGCGTCGCGCACGACGAAGTCGGGGACGTAGGCGAGCCCGAGGCCGAGCAGCGCGGCGCGCATCATGAACGCGGCATCGTTCGTCTCCACCGGGCCGGTCACCGGCACCTTGAGGTCGCGTCCGCGTCGCTCGAACTCCCAGACGTAGAGAGCTCCCGTCGATGCGCCGCGGAACCCGATGCAATCGTGGCGAAGAAGGTCGCGCGGGTGTCTCGGTCGACCGCGTTCGGCAAAGTATGCCGGCGTCCCGACGACGGCGAACCGGAACGCCGGGGCGATGCGCACGACCACCATGTCCTTGTCGGTGGACTCGACGAGCCGGATGCCCGCGTCGTAGCGCTCCGCGACGAGGTCCACGAAGCTGTCGTCCACGCCGACCTCGAGCGTGAGCTTGGGGTGCTCGCCGTGTAGACGAGCGATGATCGGCTCGAGGAACGGCAGCGCGATGCGCGGCACGGTGAGTCGGATGCGGCCGACGACCTGCCCCGCGGTCTTCCCGACCTCCTCCAGCGCCGCGATGGCTTCGCGCAGACCCGGCCCGCAGCGACGAAGCAGCTGCTCGCCAGCTTCGGTCAGCGCGACGGTGCGCGTCGTGCGCACGAGGAGGGTGGTCCCGACGCGCGTCTCCAGCGCACGCACCGATTGGCTGAGGGCCGATGGCGATACGCCGAGCGCCCGCGCCGCGGCCGAGAACCCGCGCTTCTCGGCGACGGTCATGAACGCCAGGACCCCGTTGAGCTGGTCGAGCCTCATTGTGAAGAAATACTTCAAAGCCCATGCAAATACCGCAGCTTCTCTTCCAAACGACCGGAGCGCATGTTCGCTTCCGCGAGCGCGACGGACGCGCTCTTCAGGGAAGGAGTCCACGATGCTCTACACACGCTTCGGAAACACCGGGCTCGTCGTCTCGCGCCTCGCTTTCGGCGCGATGACCTTCGGCACCGGAGACGTCCCGTCCGTCTACAAGGTGGACGACAAGGGCGCCGCGGAGCTCGTCGGCCGCGCGCTCGACGCGGGCATCAACTTCTTCGACACGGCGGACGTGTACGCCGACGGTCAGTCCGAGATCATGCTCGGAAAGATCCTCGGCACGAAACGGAAGGACGTCATCGTGTCGACGAAGGTCGGCTTGCGCCCCGGCCCGTCCCTCGGCAAGACCAGCCTCTCGCGCGGGCACATCCTGTCGTCGTGCGAAGGGAGTTTGCGTCGCCTCGGGACCGATTACATCGATCTCTACATCGTGCATCGCTTCGATCCGCACACGCCGATCGAGGAGACGCTGCAAGCGCTCGACGACCTCGTCCGCCGCGGCTCGGTGCGGTACGTGGGCTTCTCGAACTGGGCGGCCTGGCAAGCAGCGAAGGCGGTCGGCATCCAGGAGCGGCACGGATGGGCGCGCTTCGTCGGCGCGCAGATGTACTACTCGCTCGTCGGACGCGACATCGAGCACGAGGTCCTGCCGTTCGCCGAGGATGCCGGGATCGGGACGATGATCTGGAGCCCGCTCGCCGGCGGCTTCCTCTCCGGCAAGTACACGCGAGAGAATCTCACCGCGCCGGAGAACCGGCTCTCGGGGTTCGACCTCCTTCCCTTCGACAAGGAGCGAGGGTTCGCCCTCGTCGAGGTCATGAAGGAAGTGGCACGAGCGCACGAGGCGTCCGTCGCGCAGGTCGCGCTCGCCTGGCTCCTCGCGAAGCGCGGCGTCAGCACGGTCCTCGTCGGCGCCACGAGTACAGCCCAGCTCGAGGACAACCTCGGCGCCGTTCGGCTCCGGCTCACGCCCGAGGCCGTCCAGAGGCTCGACGAAGCGAGCCCTCACGCCGGCTACTACCCGTCGTGGTTCACCCATCACTTCCGTGACGAGCGGATCGAGAAGGCGCTCGGAGGACGCGCGTGAGCTCCCCTGACCGCTGACGGGGGAGCGCCCTCGACGATCCGCCCGAGGCGTGTGCGCGCACGCTGCCTTGCCGTGCGCGCACGCCGAACGGCGGATGCAACACAGCGAAATCACGCACCATTCGCCTGGCACATCCGCTGCTCCGGGGATGGGCAACGAACATGAAGGCCCAGTCCTCGAAGCTCCGATCCTCCAGCCTCGCCCTCACCACCCTCGTCACGAGCATCCTCGTGCCCGCCGAGGCGCTCGCTGCGAACCTCTTCGACAATCCGCACTTCGACGAGAACGCGAACGGCTTCTCGCCGTTCGCCGACATCACGACCGAGTGGAGCGCGAACGACGCGTCCAACATGGACATCTCGGGCTCGCTCTCGATCACGAACACGAAGGTGGGGTTCA
>Ga0207874_1000252_pt1 | contig 80847 bp, 84 predicted proteins | sample HigsolmetaAR201D_FD_184833 | JGI IMG/M metagenome (GOLD analysis project Ga0207874, IMG submission 184833) | Ionic liquid and high solid enriched microbial communities from the Joint BioEnergy Institute, USA - AR20-1-D (SPAdes) (version 2) ...
CGGCGGCCCAATCTGCTGCTGCTCGACGAGCCGACCAACCATCTCGACTTCGAGATGCGGCAGGCGCTGCTGCTCGCACTGCAGGAATTCCCGGGCGCCGTGGTCGTCGTATCGCACGATCGTGCCCTGCTGCGCGGCGCATGCGACCGCTTCGTGCTGGTCGGACGCGGCACGGTGCGCGAGTTCGACGGCGACCTGGAGGACTACGCCGCGTGGCTCAGGGCACCGGCGACGGGTTCGCCGACGCCGCGAGCCGACTCCGAACGCTCGGCGGCGGCGCGCCGCGAGCAGCGGCGTCTGGAGGCGGAGGCGCGCAATCGCCTGAGCCCGCTGCGGGCCGAGCAGCGCCGCATCGAGCGTCGCATCGAGGAGCTCGGCGCCGAGCGCGATCGGCTCGAGCGCGAGCTCGCGGATCCGGAGCTCTACACGACCCGGCCGCTCGAGGAACGGCAGGCGCTCGCGCAGCGCCACGCCCGGATCAGGATGGAAATCGAAGCGCTGGAGGCGCGCTGGCTCGAGATCGGAGAGGCTCTCGAAGCGCATGCCGCCGCCGAGTGACGACTCGCTCGCTGTCGCTCAGGTCCGCCCGGCGCGCCGGCGCCGGAATCTCGCTCGCGCTCTGCTCCTCGTGCTGCTCGCGTCGTGGGCGGCGACCGCGGTGTGGCACACCCACAAGCCGCTGCCCGAAGGCGTGCACGTCGCCGGCGAGTGGTACGAGGTACCCGAGGAGCACGTCGAGCTCATCGCGGACATCACGGCGGCGGACGGCTACGGCCGCGTGTTCACGAGCCACGCGATATTCGACGAGATTCTCGCCATCGTCGACGCGGCACGCGAGTTCGTCGTTCTCGACTTCTTCCTCTTCAATGATTTCGCAGCAAGCCCCGACGGCGCGCAGCTTCCGCTGCGCCCGCTGACGGCGGAGCTGCGCGACTCGCTCATCGCTCGCAAGCGGCTGGAACCGGGGCTTCGCATCCTGTTCATCACCGATCCGGTCAACGACGTGTACGGCGGTCAGAAGTCGCCGGATCTCGCCCGGCTGCGCGAGGCGGGCATCGACGTGGTGATCACGGATCTCGAGCGGCTGCGCGATTCGAACTTCCTGTACTCGGCGTTCTGGCGACTCGCGCTCCGCTGGTGGAGCGGCTCGGGGGAAGGCGGCTTCCTGCCCCATCCCTTCGCAGAGGACCGGCCGGGTGTCGGCCTCGCCGCCTGGGCACGGCTCGCGAACTTCAAGGCGAACCACCGCAAGCTCGTCATCGCGGACGATGGACGCGGCGGGCTCGTGGGTCTCGTCACCTCTGCGAACCCGCACGATGGAAGCAGCGCGCACTCGAACGTCGCGCTGCGCATCCAGGGCCCGGCGCTCGAGCCGCTGCTCGAGAGCGAGCTCGCCATCGCACGATTCTCGGGCTGGCAGGGCGAGCTGCCGCGCGCGGGCAACCCGCGGAGCGGTTCCATCGCATCCGAACCCGCGCCGCGGCCCGTGCCCGCGGCACGCGTTCAGGTGCTGACGGAAGGCGCGATCGAGCGCGCCCTGCTCGAGCGCATCGACGCGGCAGTCGCAGGCGACTCGGTCGACATCGCGATGTTCTATCTGTCCGACCGCCACGTCGCGGAATCGCTTCTCGCCGCGAGCCGGCGCGGCGTGCGCGTGCGGCTGATCCTCGATCCCAACAAGGACGCGTTCGGACGAGCGAAATCCGGCATCCCCAACCGCCCCATGGCGACGGAGCTCGTCGCGGCGAGCGACGGCGCGATCCGCGTGCGCTGGTACCGCACGCACGGCGAGCAGTTCCACACCAAGCTGGTGATGGTGTACGGGCCGGAGAGGTTCTGGCTCACCGCCGGATCGGCGAACCTCACCCGCCGCAATCTCGACGACTACAACCTCGAGGCGAACGTGGCGGTGGAAGTGGCGAGCGATTCGCTCCTCGCACTGCAGGCGCGCGAGTACTTCGAGACTCTGTGGAGCAACCGTGCCGTGCTCGGAACCGAGTACACGGCGGACTTCGGCGTGTACTCCGATCCGGCTCAGTCGCGCTACTGGCTGTACCGCATCATGGAGTCGACTGGACTGTCGACGTTCTGACGGCCGCCGCGGCGCGCTCGGTCAGCTGCGCGAGCGCTGCGCCCGCTGCCCGCTCGAATGCCGCGACGACGTCGCTCATGCGGTTCGCCGCCGCGGTGGCGGTGCCTTCGACGGTGAACGTCGCCACCACCTCGCGGTCGAGCGTGCGGCCGAGCGCGCAGTCCATGCGGACGCGGACCTCGGGCGACTCGCCGCCTCCGGTGTAGTCCGCCTCGAAGTTGCGGATCGACGTCTCGAGAAAATAGTCCGCCTGGAAGGGACTGCGCGAATCGTGTACGGCCGCCCAGGCGCCGCCGTCACGGAACGCCTCGACGATCAGCGCCTCCACCATCTCGGGCAGATCCGCGGGCCAGCGGCTCGCGGCGTAGAAATTCATGCGGCGGTCGGAGCGCACGAGCACGATGCGATCCGAGTCGAGCCCGGGTCCCGGTTCCGGCTGGACGATGCGCAGCGTGGCCGCGATCGGCGACACGTTCACCGCCTGCGTCGCTGTCGCGGGCGCCGGGCGCAGCACGTAGATCTGTGCCGGCACGGCCGCGCTGCGCAGCCCGCCCGCGCACGCGGACATCAGGCAGACGGCCGCAACGCCGAGCGCCGCACGGCCAAGGGATCTCATCGCGGAATCTCCACGCCGTCTTCGCGCGGCTGATAGAGCAACTGTGAAGGATTCTCGCGCAGGCTGCGCGAGAGATCACGGATCTCGCGCGCCGCGGCGCGCCCGTCGCGCGCGAGCCGCTCGAGCTCCGCGAGGCCGTTGCGCGTGAAGGAGCGCAGCTCGCCCCGGTTCTCGGTGATCAGGGCATCGAGCTTCTCGGTGGCCGCCGCGAGATTGTCGGCGATCTGGCGCACGCGATGCAGTGCCGCGGCGAGGTCGGGGCCTGCGCCGTCCGTCATCGCGCGCACGCTCGCGGACATCGCGCTCAGGTCAGAAGCCGCGCTGCGCAGCTCCTTCGTCAGCGCCTCGAACTCCTTCATGGTGCCGGGCAGCCGGTCGCTGGCGCGCTCGACGTTCGCGAGCGTGCTCGAGACCGCCGCGAGGTTCTCGTCGCTCAGGAGCCGTGAGGCGCGATCGACCACGTCGGTGAGCTGCGCCATCAGTCCCGGCAGGCTCGAGAGGAACACGTCGAAGTTCGAGCGCACCGACCGGATCACCGGGTACTCGAGACTCGGCACGGGTTCGGTGAGCGGGCGGCTTCCCGTGTGCTCCACGAGATCGATGTAGAGCAGCCCCGTGACGCCCTGCAGAGAGAGCTCGGCGACGGTTCTCTCCGATACCGGCGCCGCGGCGTCGACGTCGACGATGACCCGCACCCGCCCCGAGCTGCGCGGGTCGATGCGCATGTCGGCGACACGACCGACGTCGACGCCGAGATAGCGCACCGGCGCGCCGCGCTCGAGGCCGCTGACGCTTCCCTGGAAGTAGATCTCGTAGCGCGTGAAGTTGCGGGCTTCGTGCGCACCGGAGTACCAGTAGACGAAGAGTCCCGCCAGCCCCACCACCAGCAGCACGAAGGCCCCGACGGCCGCGTAGTTCGCTTCACGCTCCATCGGCGCTCACCCGTGCCCGCGCGCGCGGGCCGTGGAAATAGGCCTGTATCCAGGGATGCGGGTGATTCACGATCCCCTCGAGGGTGTCCGTTTCCATACGCCGGTCGACGATCACGCCGACACGATTGCAGGTACGGAAGATCGTGTCCAGATCGTGCGTGATCATCACCACCGTGAGCCTGAGGTGGCGCTGCAGATAGAGCAGCAGCTCGTCGAAAGCGGCGGCGCTGATCGGATCGAGCCCCGAGGTGGGCTCGTCGAGGAACAGCAGCCGCGGATCCAGGGCGAGCGCACGGGCAAGCGCCGCGCGCTTGACCATGCCGCCCGAGAGCTGCGCCGGGTACTTGCGCGCGGCATCGGCGGGCAGACCGACGAGGCGGATCTTCAGCATCGCCAGCTCGTCCATCGTCCGCGGCGGCAGCCTCAGGTGCTCGATCATCGGGAGCTGCACGTTCTGCAGCACGGTGAGGGAGGTGAAGAGCGCACCCTGCTGGAACGTCACACCGTACTCGGCCTTGATCCGCCGCAGCTCGGTGGGATCGAGCTGCGTGACGTCGCGGCCCGAGAGCAGCACGGTGCCGGCCTGCGGGCGGTGCAGCCCGAGGATCGAGCGCAGCAGAACGGACTTGCCGGAGCCGGAGCCGCCGACGATGCCGAAGATCTCCTCTTCGTACACCTGCATGTCGAGGCCGTCGTGCACGACCTGCGGGCCGAAGCGGTTGACGAGCCCGCGCACCTCGATGACGACCCGGTGCGATTCCGCCATCAGATGTCGAGCTCCATGAAGATCACCGCGAACAGCGCGTCCGCGAGGATCACGAGGAAGATGGATTCCACCACGGCGACCGTCGTCAGGCGTCCGAGCTCCCGCGAGGACTGCCGGACCTGCATGCCGCGGTAGGTGCCCGCCATCGCGATGAGCAGCGCGAAGACCGGCGCCTTGATGATGCCCACCCAGAACGTGGTGGGACCGATCGCATCGTCCGCGCGGTCCATGAACTGTGCGATCGGCATGTCGAGCAGGAAATGACACAGCACCGCGCCGCCCGTGAGCCCGACGAGATCGGCGATCATGGTGAGGAGCGGCAGCGCGATCACGAGTCCGAAGATGCGCGGCAGCACGAGCACCTCGAGCGGATCGACGCCGGTGGCGCGCAGCGCGTCGACCTCCTCGTTGAGGCGCATTGCGCCGATCTCGGCGGCGAAGGAGCTGCCCGAGCGTCCCGCGACGATGATCGCCGTCAGCAGCACGCCGAGCTCGCGCAGCACGCCGATGGTCACGAGATCGACGACGAAGACCTCGGCGCCGAAGTTGCGCAGCTGCTGCGCGCTCATGTACGCGAGGATCACGCTGATGAGGAACGCGATCAGCGAGACGATCGGAATCGCCGTGATGCCCGTGTCGTACACGTGGCGCGTGATCGATGTCGGACGCAGGCGGCGGAGGCTCGTGAAAGTGCGCGGCAGCAGAACGCTGATCCGCCCCAGGAAGTCGAGCCCGGCCAGAGTTTCCTGCCAGCGGCGCACGACCTGCCTGCCGAGCGCCTGCACCGGTTGTGCGACCGCAGTGCCGTTGTCGATCGTGGGAATTCCGGAGCCGTCCGCGAGCGCGTCGTCGATCAGTTTCAGGGTGTCCGCGCCCGGACCGTGCACGGTGACCTCGGCACCGGCGCTCCGCAGCCGCTCGATGAGCTCGCGAAGCTGCCAGGCACCCGAGAGATCGAGCGACGCGACGTGATCGGTGGAGACGGTGACCCGGCGCGCGCCGTCGAGCCGCACGGTATCGAGCTCCGCGGCGATCTCGGCGAGCCGCAAGGCGCGCCATTCGCCCGCGAGTTCGAGCTCGAGTCGGTCGGCGCTGCGCCTCGCGACGATGAACATGGGGCACAAGTCTACCGTCTGCGCCCCGCCGTCCGCAGGCGATTCACTTCAGACGCAACCGGCCGCCTGACGGCGGCCGGTTGCGGAAGACTCCGGTGTCGGAGGCTTCACGTGTCGTCGCGATGCCGGCGGATGCGGATCGCACCGTAGACGAGCGCGGCCGCCGCCAGGAGCCCGAACCACACGTGCGGGCTCGTGAAGAACGACGCCACCTCGAGCGAGTCGAGCACGCCGTGCGCCGAGAACTCGATCCGGTCGTCCACGTGCAACTCCAGCTCTTTCCACATGCCGGTCAGCCGGTACCCGACGAAGCTGCCGATGTAATCGGTGCCGAAGGTGATCCGTTCGAGCACGGCCGCGAGCCCCGGCGGCAGCGCCGCCCACAGGATCACGTTGCGGCGCGCCCAGGCCGATACCAGCAGCAGATAGCCGGCGACCGGGGCGTACCACAGCGCGCTGAGGATTACCGCGAGCAGCATCATCCCCTGGAGTTTGAGCCACACCAGCGTGTCCCAGGGAACGAGCCCGCCGGAGCCTGCGGTGCCGAACCGCGCGGCGAGCACGCCTGTGATGAGCAGGTTCGTCACGAGCGTAAGGAGCCAGACGCCGAGCGGCACCACGACGAGCGCGACGGCGAGCTTGGAGAGCACCGTGACGGTGTCGGACACCGGCAGAGACTTCCAGAACAGGATGCTGCGGTCCTTGCGCTCGGCGTAGAGGCTGTCGAGCAGATAGAACACGAGGACGATCAGCATCACCAGGATCTGCGGCAGCGTCAGAACCAGGTGCGAGATCGCGAGGACGGCCTGCCCTTCCTCGGGTGTGAACGGCTCGAGTCGTCCTCCGGATGCCTCGAACTGGATGTGGTCGGGTATGGGATCGCCGAAGAAGCTGGAGGCGAGGAGCAGTCCCGCGACCACGAGCGGCGCGATCCAGAGCGCGCGATGCTCCCAGAACTCGCGCCGGATGAGTATCGGCATGACGTTCATGTCGTTCTCCTCGCTCAGGCCGTCGCGTGGGCCTGCATCTTGGCCACGAACAGATCCGCGATGGACGGCGTGCGGATGTCGCCGAGCGGCTGGAGCTCGTGCGCCGTGCGGCCCTCGAAGAACATGGCCGTGCGCCCGAACACCTCGCGCTCGTAGAACGGCTTGAGCTCACGGGCGCGGCTCACCTGATCGGAGTTGACGATGAGCTGCACGTAGCGCTCGGCGAGGCTCTCGACCGGGCTCTCGAGCGTGATGTGACCGTGATTGATGAAGATCACGTCGGTGAGCAGGTTCTCGATCTCCTCCACTTGATGAGTAGTAAGGAGGATCGTGCGCTCCTTGTCGAAGTAGTCGTTGACGAGCGTGTCGTAGAACTGGCGGCGGTAGAGCAGATCGAGACCGAGCGTCGGCTCGTCGAGCACGAGGAGCCGCGCGTCGATGGCGAGGATCAGCGCCAGATGGAGCTGCGTCACCATGCCCTTCGACAGCTCGCGCACGCGGCTGCGCATGCGGATGTCGGTCTTCGCGAGGAATTCCTCCGCGCGCCTGCGATCGAAGCGCGGATGCACGCCGGCGACGTAGTCGAGTGCCTGCGACACGCGGATCCAGCGCGGCAGCACGGCGACGTCGGCGATGAAGCACACGTCGCGCATGAGCTCGTCGCGCTCGCGGTAAGGGTCGCGGCCGAGCACGCGGAGCTCGCCTTCGAAACTCGTGAGACCGAGGATGGCCTTGAGCGCGGTCGTCTTGCCTGCCCCGTTCGGGCCGATGAGACCCACGATGCGGCCGGGTGCGACCGTGAAGCTCACACCGTCGAGCGCCCGGGTGCGGCCGTAGTTCTTCGAGAGCCCTCGGGCTTCAATCACTGGTGTCATCGTTCTGTCCTGGCGTGGATGGCCACGGAGTGTTCGGCGCGGGCGGCGCGCCGTTGCGCAGCAGCTCGGCAGCCGAGAGGCCGAGCCGCTGGATCGTCGCGTAGATCCTGGGCCACTCCTCGTCGAGGAAGCGCTGGCGCTCGTCCTTGAGCAGTGCGCTGCGGGCGCCTTCGCTCACGAACATGCCGCGGCCGCGGCGCTTCTCGACGAGATTCTCGTCGACGAGCTGCTGGTAGCCCTTGAGCACCGTGAGAGGGTTGAGCCGGAACTCTGCCGCGACGCTGCGGACCGAGGGCAGCGGATCCCCTTCCTTCAGCGCTCCCTCGAGGATCATCGCGACCACCCGGTCCCGCAGTTGCCGGTAGATCGGCACGCTGTCGTCCCACTGCGGATCCATGTTCACTCCGGGTTCACTCCGGCCATCCCGTTCGGGACTGGTAGCTCACTAATCTACCAGAGCAGCGGAGTCGACCTGGGCCAGCCGGATGAGGCTCTCGTCCTCCAGCGTCGCGATGTCGTGGGGCGAGACCCAGCGGACCGTGGACGTGGATTCGACGAAGCTCCAGCTCTGGACCGCCGTCAGCGCGAGGGCGACTGCCAGGATCGCCAGGTTCCGCAGGCTGATGACATTGGCGGCGTTCATGACTCTCTCCTTCCTTACCCCGACCGGCCCAGCCCCATGCGGGCCGCTGTCGTCTTGGTGTTATATATAACTACATCACTACTCCTGTGTCAAGCGAGTACACCAAAACAGCTCCGGAGGGGGACGAAACGCCCCAGCCGAAGTTGACCCCGCAGCCGGCCGCCGGCCGTTAAAGGCCATGACCGGCCCCGGAGCCGCGGGAAAGCGGAGAGAGATGACGACAGCCGCCGTGCAGGAGGTCGCCGGCGCACCGGCGGATTCGCGGTACCCGCCGGGCAGGTGCGCGCGTACAGTCCCTTCGATGGCGCACGAGGACGACGGCGAGCTGATGCAGCGCTTTGCGCGCGGCGATCTCCGGGCGTTCGAAGCGCTCCATTCGCGGCATCGCACGGCGCTGTATCGCTATCTGCTCAGGCATACGCGCGATCCCGACGTCACGAGCGATCTCTTCCAGGAAGTATGGAGCCGCGTCATCGCGAGCCGCGCGCGCTACGAGCCGCGTGCCCGGTTTCGCACCTTCCTGTTCCGAATCGCACACAGAGGAATCCGGCCTGTCGCTCGCGGAGATCGCGGCGGTCACGGGAGTCGGTGTCGAGACGGCGAGCGTCCGGAGCGCCGTCCAGGAGCCGGATGACGCGACCGACAGTGACGCTGCTCCGGCATTGGGTACCATGCGGCCCGTGCACGTCGCGCCGAGTCTCGCGGCGCCTGCCGGGCCGATGTCCGCCCCGGAAGCGTGGCTCGTGCGCATCGAGAGGCTGCGCGCGAGCGGTCAGACGGAGGACGCCGAGAGGCAGCTCGAGGCGTTCCGGAAGGTGTATCCGGATTACCGGCCGGCCCGCCGCGCCACCGTCTCGGGGGCCGCACCCGCCGTGGAATGACCGGCAAGCGCCGCCGGTATTGAAGGGCGGCGGCAAACTTCTAGAATTGCCGGCTCTTTTTCTCGCGGAGCTCCGTCATGGCTGAAGCGGTCAATGTCGCGATCACTGGCGCGGCCGGGCAGATCGGTTATGCCCTCGCCTTCCGCGTCGCCTCGGGTCAGATGCTCGGGCCGGACCGGCTCGTGAACCTTCATCTGCTCGAGATCACGCCCGCGCTGCCCGCGTTGCAGGGCGTGGTGATGGAGCTCAACGACTGCGCCTTCCCGACGCTCGGCCGGATCGTCGCGACGGACGACCCGAAGGTCGCCTTCCGCGACTGCCAGGTCGCGCTCCTCGTCGGCGCGCGTCCGCGTGGCCCGGGCATGGAGCGCAAGGATCTGCTGCTCGCGAACGCGCAGATCTTCTCTGCGCAGGGCAAGGCGCTGAACGAAGTCGCCGACCGCAACGTGAAGGTGCTCGTCGTCGGAAATCCGGCCAACACCAATGCGCTGATCGCGCGTGCGAACGCGCCGGATCTCAATCCGCGCAACTTCACGGCGATGACGCGCCTCGATCACAACCGCGCGCTCGCGCAGCTCGCCGAGAAGACCGGTACTCACGTCTCGCGGATTCGCCGCATGACCATCTGGGGCAATCACTCGTCCACGCAGTACCCGGACATCAGCCACTGCCTCGTGGACGACAAGCCCGCGAAGTCCCTGGTCGATCAGAAGTGGGTCGAGGAGACGTTCATTCCGGTCGTCCAGCAGCGCGGCGCCGCCATCATCAAGGCCCGCGGTGCCTCTTCGGCCGCCTCGGCCGCATCCGCTGCCATCGATCACGTGCGCGACTGGTTCATCGGCACCCCGCCCGGCGACTGGGTCAGCATGGCCATTCCTTCCGACGGCAGCTACGGGATTCCCGAGGGCGTCATCTATTCCTACCCCGTTACGTGCAGCAACGGCGATTACCACATCGTGCAGGGGCTCGACATCGACGAGTTCAGCCGCAAGCGCATGGATGCAACGTACGCCGAGCTGCTCGAGGAGCGCGACGGCGTGAAGGAGCTTCTCGGCTGAAGGCTCGACGCGCGGCGCCTGGCCGCCGCGCCGATGCGAGCTTCGGCCGCGCTCGCGCCCTACCTCGTGCCGCGCGGCCGCGCGGCGTACGCGTGCGCCCTCCTCCCTGAGGTATAGTCGGCCGAGGTTCCGCGGTCACACGCGGCCCGGTACGACTCTCGCGAGGACCGTCATGCTCGCCGCCATCGTCACCCTTCTCGTCGCCGCCGCCGTAGTCTTCGCACTGTTCAGCATCGGCGGGCTGGTGACGCTCGCCTTCATCGCGACGGTACTGATCCTCGCGTACCAGCGGCTGAGCCTGCTGACGTTCACCATCGCGTTCACGGCGCTGCTCGCCGTCTACACCGTGCTCGGCGCGCCGGCCGGTGTCTGGAAGGCGTTCCTGTGGGGCCTCCTCGCCGTCTTCTGGCTGCTCAACGTGAAGCCGCTGCGCCGGACGTTCATCACCCGGCCGTTCATGAAGACCTACCGCCGTCTGCTCCCTCCGATGTCGCAGACGGAAAAGGAAGCGCTCGAAGCCGGCACCGTGTGGTGGGACGGCGAGCTCTTCACGGGCAAGCCCGACTGGAACAAGCTCCTCGCCGCGAGGCCCCCTCAGCTCTCGCCCGAAGAGCAGGCGTTCCTCGACGGTCCGTGCGAGGAGCTCTGCCGCATGCTCGACGACTGGGACATCACGCACCGGCGCGGTGACATGCCGCCCGAGGTGTGGGAGTTCCTCAAGACGCGCGGCTTCTTCGCGATGATCATCCCGAAGGAATACGGTGGCCTCGGCTTCTCGGCGTACGCGCACTCGTGCGTGCTCACCAAGATCGCGAGCCGCAGCACCACGGTGTCCTCGACGGTGGCGGTGCCGAATTCACTGGGGCCCGCGGAGCTGCTCGTCCACTACGGCACCGACGAGCAGAAGAACTACTACCTGCCGCGGCTCGCGCGCGGCGAGGAAGTGCCGTGCTTCGCGCTCACCGGTCCGCGTGCGGGCTCCGATGCGGCATCCATTCCGGATACCGGCATCGTCTGCCGCGGGACGTGGCAGGGCCGTGAGGTGCTCGGCATCCGGCTCAACTTCTCGAAGCGCTACATCACGCTCGCGCCTGTCGCCACCGTCATCGGGCTCGCGTTCCGCCTGTTCGATCCCGACCGGCTGCTCGGCGACAAGGTCGACGTCGGCATCACGTGCGCGCTCATTCCGCGCAACACGCCCGGGATCACCATCGGGCGACGCCACTTCCCGCTCAACATTCCCTTCCAGAACGGGCCCATCCAGGGCCGCGACGTCTTCGTCCCGCTCGATTTCATCATCGGCGGGCCGAAGATGGCGGGCCAGGGCTGGCGCATGCTCATCGAGCAGCTTTCCGTCGGCCGCTGCATCTCGCTTCCGTCGAACGCGACGGGCGGTGCGAAAGCCGCCGTATGGGCGACTGGCGCCTACGCGCGCATCCGCAAGCAGTTCAACATGCCCGTGGGCAGGTTCGAGGGCGTCGAGTCGGTGATCGCGCGCATGGTCGGCCTCACCTACACGATGGACGCCGCGCGCTCGGTCACGACCGGCGCGATCGACGGCGGCGAGAGGCCTTCGGTGCCCGCGGCGATGCTCAAGTATCACGTCACCGAGATGGGCCGGGTGGTCGCGAACGACGCGATGGACGTGCACGGCGGCAAGGCCATCTGCCTCGGTCCGCGCAACTACCTGGCCCGCGGCTGGCAGTCCGTGCCGATCGCCATCACCGTGGAAGGCGCGAACATCCTCACGCGCAATCTCATCATCTTCGGCCAGGGCGCGATCCGCTGCCATCCGTTCGTGATGCGCGAGATGAACGCCGCGCGCGATCCCGATCGCCGCAGAGGCGTCGCCGAGTTCGACGACGCGCTCTTCGGCCACATCGGCTTCACGATCTCGAACGCCGTGCGTTCGTTCGTGATGGCGCTCACCTTCGCGCGCTTCACGAAGGTGCCGGTCACCGGGCCCACCGCGCGCTACTACCAGCACATCGTGCGGTTCTCCGCATCGTTCGCGTTCGCCGTTGACGTCGCGATGCTCACGCTCGGCGGCTATCTGAAGAAGAAGGAGAATCTCTCGGCGCGTCTCGGCGACGTGCTCTCGTACATGTACCTCGCCTCGATGGTGCTCAAGCACCACGAGAACCAGGGCCGGCCGGAAGCCGATCTGCCCGTCGTCGAGTGGGCGTGCCGCAACCTCCTCTACGGTGCGCAGGAGCAGCTCCACAGCTTCCTGCGCAACTTCCCGAACCGCTTCCTCGCGGGGCTGATGCGTGTGCTCATCTTCCCGCGCGGGCTGACGTACTTCGCGCCGTCCGACCGACTCGGGCGCAGGCTCGCCGAGCTCGTCACGAATCCCACCGCGACGCGCGAGCGCATCTGCCGCTACGCCTACACGACGCTCGAGCCGTCGAATCCGCTCGGTCTGCTGCAGGAAGCGCTGGTGCTCGCGCAGACGGCCGAGCCGATCGAGAAGCGCATCCGCGTCGAAGGCGTGCGCACCGGTCGGGTGACCGCGCTCGACCTGCCGGGTCAGATCGAGCAGGCACTGGCGGCAGGAATCATTTCCGAAAGCGAAGCGGCGATGCTGCGCGACTACGACCGCAAGGTCATGGACATCATCAACGTCGACGACTTCGCACCGCACGAGCTCGGGACGATGGCACAGGCCGAGGCGGCGCAGCGGCCCGTGACGAAGCCGAGCGTCGAGATGGCGTAGAGCAACGTGACCGATCAGCGGGGGGTCGTGAGCGTCCCGGCGGCGCAGGCCGGGGAGAATGCCGTCTCGCCGGCGGCGCCGGCCGTCTCCCGCGCAACCGTCCGCGAGATCGCCTTCAGCGTCGTGCCGGATGCGCAGGAGAGATTCGCCGCGTGGCGTGAATCACTCCTCGACGAACTCCGCACTCTGCCGGAGCTCACGGCGATCTCGGTCTTCGACGATGCGGCAGATCAGCCGCGGCGGACGACGCGTGTGATGCTGCACTTCGCTTCGTGCATGGCGCTCGATGCGTTCGTGCGCGATCGCGAGCCGCCGCTGCTCGCGGCAGCGGCATCGCACTTCGGCGAGCACGTGCAGACGGGAACGAAGTCACTGCTCGCCGAATCGCGGATCGGCACCTGCTCTCTCCCGCGCGAGACGCGGCGCTGCGACAACTGCGACAGCGAGCTGACGGGACCTTACTGCAGCAACTGCGGCCAGCGCGCGGAGGCACACGTCCACTCGCTGCGGGAGTTCCTGAGTGAGGCCCTCGAGACGATGACGCATGCCGATTCGCGGCTGTGGCGCACGCTCGGCCCTCTCCTCTGCAGACCGGGATTCCTCACGAACGAGTTCCTCGCCGGCCGCCGCGCGAGGTATCTGCCGCCGTTCCGGCTCTACTTCATCATCAGCCTGCTGTTCTTCCTTCTGATCGCCGCGCTTCCCGACAGCGGGCCGCAATCCGGCGTGCAGGCTGACGGTGAGCGCATGAGCGTCGTGATCGGCGAGCTCGGCAACGAGGTGCGCGGCGCCGCGCAGGGCGCTCCCGGCGCGGTAACGGGCAACGCCGCGGATGCGGACGACCCCGCCTCCACGCTTCGCGGGAAGGACGCGTGCAACGCGCTGCACTACACGGGACCGCTTGACGGCTGGCTCGGGCCGAGGCTCAGGGCAGGCTGCATCAAGGCGGTCGAGGACGGCGGCCGATCGCTCGGCAATGCCCTCATGCAGAACGTTCCCCGGGCGATGTTCATCTTCCTCCCGCTGTTCGGCGCGGTGATGAAGCTGATGTACTGGCGTCCGCGCCGCTATTACGTCGAGCACCTGCTCTATCTGGTGCACACGCACGCGTTCGTGTTTCTCTTCTTCGGGCTGTACAGGATCGTCACGCTCGCGCTTCCCGCCGGCATCGTCTCGAGCCTTACCGGGTTCGCCGCGTTCGCCTACGTCGTGTGGTACCTCTACGTCTCCCTGAGACGTGTCTACGGAGAGAGCCACGCACGGACGCTGCCGAAGTTCGCCGTGCTGAGCGTCACGTACCTCACGCTCGCCACCGTCCTTTTCGTGGTAACGATCCTGCTGAGCATCGCGACGCTGTGAGATCCCGTGTCGCATCGCTTGGCCGGCGCGTTTCAGGGCCTTAAGCTTGAGGGTCCCGACCGGACATTCAGGAGTGCATGCATGCGAGCAGCACTGATCGCCGTCGCTTTCGTTGCCTCGATCGCTTTCGCGGATACTCCGGGCCGTACGCCCTCACCGCCGGGCGCCGAGGCGTACATCATCAGTCCGAAGGACGGAGAGCAGGTGAAGAGCCCCGTGAAGGTCGTGTTCGGGCTCAAGGGAATGGGTGTCGCGCCGGCGGGAGTGCAGTTCGAGGGAACCGGCCATCATCACCTGCTCATCGACACCGATCCGCCCGCGGATCTCAGCCAGCCGCTGCCCACGACCGACAAGGTCGTGCACTTCGGCAAGGGTCAGACGGAGACCACGATCGATCTGCCCCCGGGCAAGCACACCCTGCAGCTCGTCCTCGGTGATCACAACCACATCCCGCACGATCCGCCGGTGATGTCGAAGAAGATCACCATTACCGTCACGGAGTGATACAGGCCGCCGCCACCGGCGCGGTGGCGGCGGACTCCTCATGAGCACCGCGCGCGCCATCCTCCACGTCGACATGGATGCGTTCTACGCATCCGTGGAGCAGCGCGACGATCCTTCACTGCGCGGCAAACCCGTGGTCGTCGGCGGCATCGGCGGTCGCGGCGTCGTTGCTGCAGCCAGCTACGAAGCACGCCGCTTCGGCGTGCGCTCGGCGATGCCGATGCGCCGCGCGCTCGAGCTGTGCCCGCAGGCGATCTGCATACCGCCGCGCATGCAGCACTACCGCCAGGTCTCGCGGCAGGTCTTCGCCATCTTTCACGAGTTCACGCCTCTCGTGCAGGGCCTCTCGCTCGACGAGGCCTATCTCGACGTGACCGCGAGCCGGCTCCTCAAGGGCGACTCCGTCGCCATCGCGAAGGCCATCAAGTCACGGATCCGCGAGGTCACGGGCCTCACCGCATCGGTCGGCGTCGCGCCGAACCGGCTCGTGGCCAAGATCGCGTCGGACGTGAACAAGCCCGACGGGCTCACGATCGTGACTCCCGACGAGGTACTCGCGTTCCTCGACCCGCTGTCCGTGCGACGCCTGCCCGGCCTCGGCCGCAAGACCGGCCAGAAGGTGGAAGCGGCAGGCATCCACACGCTGGGCGAGCTGCGCCGGGCGTCCGACGCGGTGCTCTGGCCGATCTTCGGCCGCCACACGCCCCGCATCCGCGAGCGGGCGGCGGGCATCGACGAGCGGCCCGTGACGCCGGACTGGGAAGAGAAATCGCTCAGCGCGGAGGAAACCTTCGACACGGACATCGCCGATCCCGCGCGACTGCACGCGGAGCTCGCGCGGCTCGCCGACCGGAGCTGCGCGCGGCTCAGGGCAAAGCGCCTCGTCGCGGGCTGCGTCACGGTGAAGATCCGGCGCCACGACTTCGCCACCTTCACCCGGCAGCGGAGCTTCGCGCCGCACTCGAACGAGTCCCGCGTCGTCGCGAACCTCGCCCACGTGCTCCTCGACGAGTGGCTGCGCAGCCAGCCGGGTGCCAGGCTCCGGCTGCTCGGAGTCGGGGTCAGCGATCTCGCGCCGGCCGAGCAGCTCGACCTGTTCGAGGTTCCGGGCCGCACACCGAGCACCCCGCTCGACGAGGCGATCGACCGCATCCGCGAGCGCTTCGGCCAGGACGCCGTGCGCCGCGCGAGCAGCATCCGTCGCTGACATCTCGAACGGCCGAGCTCGAGCATTGCGCTGCAGCGTACACGCCGGCGCTCGGTGTCCTCTTCCCTGTCGAAGCCGGGACCCGGGGGTATACTCGCGCCTCACTCGAGCGGCCCGACACAAGTCCGCATGTACCTGTCCTTCTTCGGCCTCAACGAGAAGCCGTTCGCGATCACGCCGGATCCGCGGTATCTGTACCTGAGCGAGCGCCACGCCGAGGCTCTCGCTCACCTGCTCTATGGCATCAACGAGGCGGGCGGATTCGTGCAGCTCACCGGGGAGGTGGGCACGGGCAAGACGACCATCGTCCGATCGCTCCTTGCGCAGGCTCCGAAGGACGCCGAGATCGCCCTCATCCTGAACCCGCGCATGACGGCGCCGGAGTTCCTGCTCACGATCTGCGAGGAGCTCGGCATCGGCGTGCCCGATTCCGCGCAGGGGAGCCTCAAGGATCTCGTCGACATCCTCAACCAGTATCTGCTGCGCGCGCATGCGGCGGGGCGACGCGTGGTGCTGGTGGTGGACGAAGCGCAGAACCTGGCCACCGATCTGCTCGAGCAGGTGCGCCTGCTCACGAATCTCGAGACGGACACGCGCAAGCTCCTGCAGATCATCCTCATCGGACAGCCCGAGCTGCGCGAGCTGCTCGCACGCAACGAGCTGCGCCAGCTCGCACAGCGCATCACGGGCCGCTATCACCTCGACCCGCTGTCGCGTGCGGAGACCGCCGCGTACGTGCGTCATCGCCTGCGCGTGGCGGGCGCGACCACGGACATCTTCTCCGCGGCCGCGCTCAGAGAGGTGTACCGCCTCTCGGGCGGCGTGCCGCGCGTGATCAACGTCATCTGCGATCGCGCGCTCCTCGGCGCCTATACGCAGGATCGTCATCGAGTCACGAGCGCGCTCGTGCGCCGCGCGGCGGCCGAAGTGTTCGACCGGCGCATCGTGCCGCCGTGGGTTCCCTGGGCCGCAACAGCGGCGACCGCGCTCGTCGTCACACTCGGCGCCGCGACGCTGTGGCAGCTCGCGCCCCCGGCATTGCGGCTCGACGATGCGCCGCCTGCCGCCACGGCGGCGGCGGCCGAGCCTCCGGCCCCGCCGGCTGCCGAGGAAGCGCCACAGGAGAGCACGAGGGCGACGCTCGCCGAGCTGCTCGCCGCTCACCAGAGCGAGACGGACACCGACAGCGCGTTCCGCAAGCTCTTCTCGATGTGGAAGGCGAAGTACGTCGCGGGGCGCGTGGATCCCTGCACGCAGGCGACGCGCCAGGGTCTCGAGTGTCTGGTGCAGCGTGGCTCCTTCGGTCAGCTTCGCCTCTACAACCGTCCGGCGATTCTGGTGCTGAACGACGACTCCGGCGCATCGCATCAGGTGGTGCTCACCGGGCTCACGGACGAGACCGCGCGACTCGATCTCGGCGGCGCGCCGCAGGAAGTGAGCATCGGCGATCTGTCGCGCTACTGGTTCGGCGACTTCGTGCTGCTCTGGCGCCCCGGCACGCGCGACGTCAAGACACTGTCTCTCGGCATGCGGGGCGAGGACGTGCGCTGGCTGCGCGAAAGCCTGCATCGCGCGCAGGGCCTCGAGCCGCCCGAGCCGGTCAGCGACGTGTTCGACGCCGAGCTCAGCCGGCTCGTCATGGACTTCCAGCGCCGGCACCGGCTCACCGTCGACGGCATCGCAGGCGTACAGACGCAGATCGTGCTCAACAGCGCCCTCGCCGGCGCGGATACTCCATTGCTGAACGACAACGGGGCGCACGGCGGCTGACCCATGTCATTCATCCTCGAAGCACTGAAGAAATCCGAGAGCGACCGGCAGCGTCACAGCGGACCGGCGCTGTACGAAGTGCGCGTGGCGCCGCCGCGTTCGCGCTGGCCCACGTGGGCGATCGCGCTCGGCGCGCTGCTCGTCGTGAATCTGGCCGTGATCTTCTGGCTGATGCTGCGTACCGGTCCGTCGTCACAGGCCGTCGCATCGCAGACGACCGCATCGCAGACGGTTGCAGGGACAGGAGCCGTCGTGCCGGCGCCGCAACCTGCCGCGGCAGCAGGCGGTGAGGCTGTGGTCCGGCGGGATGCGACGTCCTTCGCACCGCCTCCCGGTAGATCCGCCGTCGCACGGTCCGCGACGGCGGCTCCATCGCCGCTCGCCTCCAGTGCCCCGACAGCGGGCGTTCGCTGGGAGGACGAACCGATGCTCGACGAGGACGAGCCGTTCGTCGCCGACGTCAATCCCGAGGATTATCTGCCGGCGGTGCCGCCGCCTTCGAGTGCTTCGCAGACGCAGACTGCCGGCGCGTTCCAGGGCGTACGGCGCGGCACCGAGAGCGGACTTCCGACGTATGAGGACGTCGCCACGACGCTCGCGGGCCTGCCGGAGCTGCGGCTCGATCTGCACGTCTATGCGGACGATCCGAAGAGCCGCTTCGTGTTCCTCAACATGCGCCGCATGCGCGAAGGCGACGCGCTGCCGGAAGGTGTGCAGCTCGAAAGCATCACCGCCGACGGCGCGGTGCTCTCGTACCGCGGCACGCGGTTCGTGCTGCCGCGTGACTGAGGGCTCCGGCGTCCTTCACTCCGCGATGTACCAGCGCTTGTCGACCTGCTCGAGCACGAAGCGGTTGAACGGCAGCCCCTGTCCCGACATGTCGTAGACCGCGCGCTGGCCTTCGTACTGGAAGCGCGGCTGAAGCTCGCGCGCGATGCGCACCGTGGACAGGAGCAGCTCGCGCGTGCCGAGACTGTTCTTGCAGGTCGCGATGAGCGTCTCGAGCGCGTTCTTCGACGTCACCTTGCGGAAGTTCGGGCTCATGTGCTCACGGTAGTACTGCTCGCAGTTGCCTTCCGCGAGGCTCTTCTCCGCGGCGTCGAGCAGCTCCGTGATGCCGGCGGGGATCTCGACGGGCGCGGCGCTTCCGGGCTGCGCGGAAGGCGCCGGGGCGGCGACCGCGGCCTGTGCGATCATCATGGTCGGCGATCTGCGGCCGTTGATGAGATCGTCGATCTGCGCCTCGATCTCGCTCGGCAGCGTCGCCTTCCAGTCCTTGCCGTAAGGCCTGAGCGTCACGATGTTCACGACCTGCACCTTGCCGCGCTCCTTCGGCTGAATGCCGCGCAGGACGACGTGCACGGTGTCGTCACGATCGGGAATCGCCGCGAGCCACTTCGCGTCCTCGTAGTAGCGGCCGGTCAGCGTGAGGCGGCGCGCGAGCTGCGCGTAGAAGTTGATGCTCGTGAGCCTTTCGATTTCCGAAAGCGGCATCCCCGCGCCGAACAGACGGCTGCGGATGGTGCTCTCGCCGCGCTGAGCCTCGTTGCGCAGCATCTCGAGGATGCGCAAGCGCAGATCCTCCAGGTCCTTCGGGTGTATCGCGTAGGCAACCGCCTGCGGATCCCCGCTCGCGACGGCGTCGAGGAACTCGCCCGCCGCCTTCTTCTGCGCGCTCGTGACGGACGTGCTCTGGGCTGGCAGCGCAGTTGGAACGAGCAGGAGAGCGAGGATCAGGGACAGCGCGGCGCGAAGTCCTCTGCTCGACGTGCGCCGCGGAATCGGAAGATTCGATGCCATGCCAATGTGATCCGTGAGGCTCCGGAGCGGTTCCGCAGCATAGCTCCGGCACGCATCACAGGGCGAGATCGACGATCACCGCCCGGTGATCCGAGCCGACCGACGGACCGACCTGGAAATCGCGTACCCTGACACCCGGCGAGACCAGCGCGTGATCGATCTGTATCCCCAGGGGCGGCAGGAAACTGGGCCAAGTCGGCTGCCAGCCGCGATTCTCTGCGGCCGAGCGCAGCCCGCCGTCGGCCAGCAGCGCCTGGAAGTGCGGCGAGAACGGAGAGATGTTGAGATCGCCGAGCACCACGAGCGGCTCCCGGATGTCGCGGGTGAGCCGCGCGAGCTGCCTGAGCTGCCGGTTGCGCTGTTCGGCGTCCGCGGGGAGCATCGGCCAGCTCGCGTGCACTCCGAGGACTCTCAGCGTCCGCTCGCCGGCCAGCAGCGTCGCGAGCAGCGGCGGCTCATCGTCCGAGAACGCGGGCACGACCTCCGCCTGCGCGAGAGGCAGGCGCGAGAGCAGCAGCACGCCGCGCTCGTGTGCGTCACCGGAGAAGAACTCGAAGGGGAAGTCCGTCCGCAGCACCTGCAGCTCGCGGCGCCACTCAGGCGTCACTTCGGTGAGCACCACGGCATCGGCGTGCGCGGTACGGATGAAATCGGCGACGCGCGCGTGCGAATCGCTGCGGTAGAACACGTTGAGCGTGACGATGCGCAGCTCCGTTGCCGGGGCGGCTTCGGCCCGCGTGGAGCCGACGGCGGTCGCCTCCGGCGGCCACGCCCAGCCGAGCACCGGAGCCGCCGCGTACACGTTCACCAGGCAGGCGAGCACGGCGGCCACGGCCCAGACCACACGCCGCCGCAGAGCGAGGAGCACAGCCGCGGCGAACGCGGCTGCCGCGTACTGCAGCCGGAAATGGACCAGGAGGTCGGCGATCCAGACGTGGCGTGCCAGCGCGGCCAGGGCTGTCGCGCCCAGGGTGCCTGCGGCGACCAGCACGGCCAGGGTGGAGAGAACCCCTTCCTGCCTCCCCGGCTTCGGCGCCGAATCCGGCGCATCCGCCGCAGGTTTCCCGTACGATCTCGGCTGCGGATCCGGCCGGCCCTTCGTGAGCGTTCCCTTCCACATGGAATTGCTGCACCCGCACGGTCGGCCCGTCGGGATGACGAGTTTCACAGAATCCGTCTGCCGGAAGCGACAAGTATCCCCCGGATCGGTGATCGTCGTATATCGACAGGAATTCCCTCCTGAAGATCCGGGGAGGCGGAGGGAGCCATGGGACGTGGAATCATGGGCAGCGCACTGCAGCGTGATCCGGCGGTCAACCCGGCCGTGAACGATTCACATCCGAGCATGGGGGCCGACCGTGAGAGCCTGGTGGCGCTGACGAAGGACGCCGAGCTCATCGAAACACTGCGGGCGGTGGCTTCCGACCACCAGCTTTCCATCGTGGACGATCAGACGGACCTCGCGTCGTACCTGATACGCGACCGCGCGGGCGTGGCCATTCTCGATGCCGCGGCCGTCACGTCGCCACTCCCCGAGCTCACCCAGCGCCTCAAGAGCCAGTTCCCTGAGCTCGTCCTGATCGTCGCCGGTGGCGCCGAGGACCAGTCGGCGATCGCCGCCCAGGTGACCTCCGGCACGGTCTATCGCTTCCTTCACAAGCCCGTCTCCGGACAGCGCGTCAAGCTGTTCGTGGATGCCGCCTGGAGGCGCCACGACGAGGAGCACGCAAACACCATCGCAGGCGCGGACCCCTACCGCGGGCAGCCTTCCTCGCGATTCCCGGTTCCCGTGCTCGTGGCCGGCGCCGCCGGTGTGGCGTTCGTCGTCGCGCTCGTCGTGTGGTTCACGGGAGGCGAGACGGACACCGGTCCCGCTGCCGTGTCCCCCGTCACCGCACAACCGGCCGATCCGCAGCTCGAGGAGCTGCTGGCACGTGCGGACGCCGCGCTCGAGCACGGCTCGCTGGCGGGTCCGGGAGACGGCGACCGCGCAGCCGATCTGTTTCGCCAGGTGCTCGAACGCGATGCCGGGAACCTGCGCGCGCGTGAAGGACTGGACAAGGTCATCGACCGGCTGCTCACCGCCGCAGAGCAGGCGCTGCTCGCCGAACGCCTCGACGAGGCCGAGCGCCTCACCGAGACGGCACGCGGCGTGCAGCCCGATCACGTGCGCGTCGCCTTTCTCACCGCGCAGATCGGCAAGGAACGCGAGCGCGCCGCGCTCCTGCAGGCGCGCGAAGCCGCGGCGCGCGGCAATCTCCAGCGCGCGCTTGCGCTGCTCGACGGCGCGGCACGCGAAGGACAGGATTCGTCACTGGTCGCCGAGACCCGCGTCGCGCTCGAACAGCGTCAGGTCGAGGACCGCGTGCGCGACATGCTGCGCCGGGCCGCGGAGCTCATGGCGAGCGGCGCGCTCGTCGAGCCCGCACGCAGCAACGCGCGCTTCTTCATCGAATCGGCACGCACGATCGCGCCTCAGGATCCTCAGGTCCTCGCCGCACAGCGCGATCTCATTGAGCGCATCATCGCCAAGGCGCGCACGGCGCTCGAGGCGGGGAATGCCGAGGAAGGTGAACGCTGGGCCGCGGCGGCGCGCGAATCCGGCGCTTCTTCCGCGGCGGTCGAGAGCCTGCAGCGCGAGGTGCAGCGCGTGCGCATGGTCGCGCAGGCGGAGGAGCTCGCGCGGCTCTCGCAGCTCTTCAACGAGCGCCTCGCGCGGAACCAGCTGCTCGAGCCCTGGGGCGACAGCGCGAAGTTCTATCTCACGAGCCTCGTCGAATCGGACGCGGACCATCCTTCGACTCTGCTCGCGCGCCAGCTCCTCGGCACGCGGCTCATCGAGGAAGCTCGCGGCGCGCTCGCGCGGGGCGATTTCGCCGACGTGCAGCGCTGGATCGCGGAGGCGCGCGAGGTCGGTGCACCGCAGGCGACGCTCGTCGCCATCGAGCGGGAGCTCGACACCGCGCGCACTCAGCTGCAGCCGCAATCGCAGCCGCGGCAGGACGTCGTCTCGGCCGCGGCGCTGGAACGCGTCCGTTACGTCGCGCCCGTGTATCCGCAGGTCGCCCGTGAGCGCGGCGTGGAGGGCTGGGTGGAGCTGATGTTCACGGTGCGTACCGACGGATCGGTCGCCGACGTGGTCGTCACGGAATCCGAACCTTCGGGGACTTTCGATCGCGCGGCGATCGACGCCCTGCGCCGCTGGCGCTATCGGCCCATGGAAGTGGACGGCCGCCCGGTGGAGCAGCGTGCGCGCATCCGTCTGCGCTTCGAGCTCAACGAATGACGACACGCCTCCTCATCGTCGAACGCGATCCGCGCTACGGCGAGTGGCTGCGGCAGCATCTCGGCGTCGAGTATCCCGACGCGAAGGTCGAGTTGCTCGGTCCAGACGAGTTCGAGCAGGTGATTACCACGCTTTCGCGGCGCGACTTCGACCTGCTGCTGCTGTCGATGCCGTTCGGAACGAGCCCGGAAGATCCGGAATCCGAAGGGCTGCAGTGGCTGCGCCGGATGCGCAATCAGCAGAAGGCCTTCCCGCCGCTGATCGCGATCGCCGACGAAGGCAACGAGCTCACCGCCGTGCGCGCGCTGCAGCTCGGTGCGCTGGACTATCTGCCGAAGAGGCTGCTCACGCCGGCGCGTCTGCGCAACGCCGTGCGCCTTGCGCTGCGCCGGCTCGAACGTCGGCGCATGAAGCGCGAGGCGGCGCGCGCCGCGCGACGCGCGACCCGACAGGCGGCGCGCCGCGATGCGTCGCGCCTCGAGTCGACCGCGGCGCTGCGCGGGATCATTCCCGGCTACACGATCCGCTGCAAGATCGGCGAGTCGGAAAAGGCGTTCGTCTATCTCGCTTCGAGCGAGAAGCTCGGCCGCGACGTCGCGCTCAAGGTGAGCAAGATCCAGAGCGACGAGTCGAATCAGCAGCAGTTCTTCGCGCGCGAGTATGCCGCGATCGCCGCTCTGCGCCATCCGTCGATCGTCGAGATCTACGACTACGGCGTCGAGGGCGGCCACGAGTACCTGGCGATGGAGTACTTCCCGCTGGGCGATCTCAAGGCGCGCATCCAGCGCGGTCTCACGGAGGAAGAGAGCCTCAAGTACCTCGAGCGCATCGCACGGGCGCTGCAGGTCGTGCACGACGCGGGTCTCCTGCATCGCGATCTCAAGCCGCCGAACGTGATGCTGCGCGAGGGAGACGAGATCGTGCTCATCGATTTCGGCCTCGCGCGCAACATTCACACCGGCATCGGCAGCACGCGCACGGGCGTGCTGCGCGGATCGCCGTACTACATGAGCCCGGAGCAGGCGCTCGGCGAGGAGCTCGATCCGCGCACGGATCTCTACAGCCTGGGCGTGATCTTCTACGAGATGCTCACGGGCCAGAAGCCGTTCACGGGCTCGACGGCCATGGAAGTCCTGCAGCAGCACGTGAACGCACCGGTGCCGCGGCTGCCCGAGCACCTCCTGCACCACCAGGAGCTGCTCGGACAGCTTCTCGCGAAGGACCGCACGCACCGCTTCGAGACCGCCGCACAGGTGGCCGAAGCGGCTGCGGGACTGCGCGTGACGCTCGCGGTCAGCCTTTGACTTCGGCCGCGCGCGGCGCGGTCTGCGGTGCCGCGTCGTGGCGGCGGCCGAGCCACCAGCCGTTGAGCGCCCACAGTGCGGCGACGCCCGCGCCGAGCAGCGCGACCACCCCCGCACCGGCGCCGGTCTGGAGCACGGCGCTCTGCACCTGCGCGGCGAGCGCGTCGGCGCCGCGGTAGACCGGCACGTCGATCACGTTCTTCGCCTTGTACTTCGTCTCCCTGTCGAGACGGCTCCAGAGCATCTCGCGACCCGGCCGCACGAAGGCGTACTCGCCGGCGCGGCGCATGACCATCACGACCGCGAGCACGGCGAACACGTTCCACGTGGCGAGCGCGAGGAAGCCGAAGATCATGGCGATCGGCACGATGGTGAGCAGCACCGTGAGTCCGAGCCTCGAGGCGACGCGGCCGGTGATGAAGATCTGTGCGATGATCGTCAGGCTCTGAACGATCCAGTCGATGCGCGCGAATACGCGCGTGCGCTCTTCGGTGCTGGCGAAGGTCGCCTCGACCACGCGGAGCTGCTCGAAGTACAGGAACGTGCTGGCCGTGGCGAGCAGCACCACGAACGAGGCGATGCCGAGGAGATACGGCGACTTCAGCACGAGCGTGAAGCCGGCGAAGGGATTGCCGCCGATCGCGCGGTCGTGACGCTCACCGCCCGCCGCGCCCGACGCGGCCGCTTCGCGCGCCCAGATGCGCAGCAGGATGCGCTGGCAGACGATCGCCACGACGAACAGCGATGCGCCGAGGAACAGCACACCCGGATTCCCGATGACACTGACGGTCATGTCGGTGAGGAACGGCCCGATGAGCGCACCCGCCGTGCCGCCGGCCGCGATGAAGCCGAACAGCCGCTTCGCCTGACCGCTGTCGAAGAGCTCCACGAGGAAGCTCCAGAACACCGACACGAGGAACAGGTTCAGCACGCTGATCATCACGTAGAAGAACTGACCCGCGGTGACGCCGGGCTCCCCGCCGCGGAAGGAGATGCCGACGAGGGCGAGCGCAAGGGCGACGGCTCCGTACGTCCACGGCAGGAACACGCTGCGGCGGAACCGCGAGACCACCGCGCCGTAGAGCGGAACGATGATCAGCGAGGCGATCCACGTGACGACCCAGAGATTCGCGACGCGGTCGCCGCCCAGGATGGTGCCGACGGTCTCGCGCACGGGCCGCACCGCGAAGTAGCCGCCGAGCACGCAGAAGAAGAGCGTGAATGCGGCGATCACCGCGGGCAGCTCGCGCGGCTCGATGGGCGCGGCGCGCGACAGGATGCGGGCAAGAGGCGAGGTGCTCATTCGATCCTCACGATCGTGGCTGGGAATCCGGTTCGAGCGTGGCGAAAAGCGCGCTCCAGTCTACGTCCATCGAACCCGGCTCGGCGACGATTTCGAACGTCTTGCCCCAGCCCTCGGGTCGACCGAGCGCATTCACGAGGACGCGGGCGAGATCCGCGCGCGAAATGCGCCCCGAAGCGTCGCGGGGATCTCCCTGCATCACTCTGAGGGACGCCTGCCCGGGCGGATCGTTGGTGAGGCTGCCGGGCCGCACGATGGTGTAGCGCACGCCCGATGCGCGCACGGCCTCTTCACCCTTGAGCTTCCACTCGAGGATTCCGTCCAGCGTCCGGTTGAGCGGGTGATCGGGATGCGTGACGCCCATCGAGGAGACGAGCACGAAGTGCTCCACCCCGGCAGCGCGCGCCGCCTCGGCCAGCGCTTTCACGCCCGCGAAGTCGACGAGCTGCGGACTGTTCTCCGGATCTCGCGGTGTGTTCGATCCGAGCGCCGAGATGACGTACCGCGCGCCGCGCACGGCCGCGCGGAGGCTGCGCGGCTCGCGCACGTCGCCGACCGCATAATTCACGCGGTCGCCGAACAGGGTGTAGGCCTTCGCACTGTCGCGCACGAGCACGCGCACGCGGTATCCCTGCCCGAGCGCCTCGCGCACGACTTCCTGCCCCGTTCCGCCCGTTGCGCCGGCGACGAGCACGACCGGAGCACCGCCGTCCTCGCGCGCGCCGCCGGCCGATGCGCAGCCGCCGAGCAGCGCCGCGAGTGCGGCAAGCGCCGCGACCGTCGAGCGGCGGTTCATGAAATCAGCCCCCGGCTGCGGCGAGATAGTCGAGGGTGAGCTCCGTCATCGCGCGAAGCCCGAGGCCGATGGCGCTCTCGTCGATGAAGAAGCGCGGCGAGTGATTCGGCGCCGCCGTCTCCGGATCCTGATCGCGCGGCGTGACGCCCACGAAGAAGAACAGACCCGGCACTTCGCGCGCATAGAATGCGAAGTCCTCCGCGCCCGTGATGAGCGCGAGCTCCTTCACGTTCTCCGCGCCTGCAACGCGCTGCAGCGTGGGCAGCATGCGTCGCGTGAGATCCGGATCGTTCACCACGACCGGATTGCCGCTCGGGTCCACATGGAACGTGGCGCTCGCACCGTTCGCCTCCGCGGTGCTGCGCACGATGCGTTCCATGCCCTGGATGATGGCGGCGCGCTGCTCCGGCTCGAAGGTCCGGATGGTACCGATCATCTCGAGTTCGTCCGGGATGATGTTGTGGCGGATGCCGCCCTTGATCGCACCCACCGTGACGACCGCGGGATTGCGCGTGATGTCCACCTGGCGGCTGACGATGGTCTGCAGGGCATTCACGATCTGCGCCGCCGTCACGATCGGGTCGATCCCCTGCCATGGACGCGACCCATGGCTCTGGCGCCCCCGCACGCGGATGGTGAAGAAATCCGAAGCCGCCATGGTGGGGCCGCTGCGATAGCCGATCTCGCCCGCGCGCAGCAGCGACCATACGTGTAAACCGAAGACCGCCTCGGGCCGGTACTTCTCGAAGAGGCCCTCCTTCAGCATGAGTTCCGCGCCGCCTTCCTCGCCCGCGGGCGGGCCCTCCTCGGCCGGCTGGAAGATGAACAGCACGTTGCCCGCGAGCGAATCGCGCATGCCGGCGAGCACTTCCGCAACGCCCATGAGGATGGCGGTGTGTGCATCGTGTCCGCAGGCGTGCATCACACCGACGGTTTCGCCGCGGTACTCCGCCGTCGCCCGCGAACGGAACGGCACGTCCACCTCTTCCGTGACGGGCAGCGCGTCCATGTCCGCGCGCAGCGCGATCGTCGGACCGGGTTTCCCTCCACGGAGAAGCGCGACGACGCCGGTATGCGCGATGCCGCTCTGCACCTCGAGTCCCAGCCGCTTCAGGTGCTCGGTCACGAGCTTTGCGGTCCTGAACTCCCGGTTCGACAATTCCGGATTGCGATGGATGTCGCGCCGCCATTCGATGACGCGCGGTTCCACCGCGCGCAGGCGTTCCTCCAGCCGTTCCTTCTCGGAAGCGGCGGCGATGCTCGATGCCGCGAGAACGATTGCCGCGCTGCCAGCGGCGATGATGCGTGACGTGCGCAAGGGTATACCCCGCCTGAGATTCTCGTTGTTCGCGCGAGTGTGCGCATGACCGTGGTCGTTGGCAACGAGCTTGACACTCATCGGTCATGCGGGTGCAATGCGGGCTCGAAGCTTGCTGGCCACCGCAAGGGACCGTCAGAAGTCCGGGACCTCCCGCATGCATCTCGTCGACACGACCCTGTTCTACTCGCCGACGAGCGGCGGGGTTAAGCGCTATCTGACGGCGAAACAGGCGTGGATACGGGCACATACGAGCTGGGTGCATTCCATCGTCGTGCCCGGCGAGCGCGATCACATCGAGCGCGGCGGAACGTGCACGGTCGCCGGCCGGCACGTCCCGGGAACCTTCAATTACCGCCTGCCGCTCAATCCGCGCCGGTGGATGGAAATTCTCGCCGCACTCGAGCCCGATCTCATCGAGGTCGGTGACGCGTTCCATCCCGCCTGGTGCGCCTGGCGCATCGCGCAGCGGCGCGGAATTCCGCTCGCCGCCTTCTATCACTCGAACCTGCCGCAGATCGTCGGGCGACGCTGCGGCAGGCTCAGCGAGCGCGCGTTCGGACGCTACGTGAGCTGGCTCTACGAGCGCTGCGACGTGGTGTTCGCGCCGAGCCGCCACATGTGCGAGTTCCTCGAGAGCATCGGCGTGCGCCACACCGTGCACCAGCCGCTCGGCGTCGATACCGAGGTGTTCTGCCCCGAGCGGCGCACGCTCGATCTGCGGGCCGAGCTCGGCCTGCCGCGCGACGCGCGGGTGCTCGTGTACGCGGGGCGCTTCGCGGGCGAGAAGAACATCCCGGTGCTGCTGCAGGCGTTTGCACGGCTCGGCCGTCCGTACCATCTGCTGCTCATCGGCGGCGGACGGGAAGCGCGCCCGAATCCGAACGTGACGCTCCTGCCCTACCGGCGCGACAGCCTCGAGCTCGCGTGCTGGCTCGCCTCGGCCGACGCGCTCGTGCATGCCGGTACGCGCGAGACCTTCGGACTGGTGCTGCTCGAGGCGATGGCCTGCGGCCGCCCCGTGGTGGCCGCGCGCGCCGGCGCCGTGCCCGAGTTCGTCGACGAGACCGTCGGTGCGCTCGCCGAGCCCTACAGCGCAGCCAGCATGGCCGATGCGATCGCATCGCTCTACGAGCGGGATCTCGATGCGATCGGCGCGGCGGCACGCGAGCGCGTGCTGCGCCAGTACACCTGGACGCACGCCTTCCAGAGCCAGTGCGCGGTGTACGTAGGCCTCGCGCGTGCGCGGCGCGTTCCGGCGGCCGCGCGCGCGGTGCTCGAGCTGCGCTCCCCGAGCTCCTGAGACTTCCCCGCGCATCGAAACCGTCTGACCGCTGCGTTCAGCCGCTCGCGCGCGTGCCGAAATGCGGCAGCTCACGCCGCAGAACCTTCCAGCCGGCCAGGGCGATGGCGGCGGCGATGAGCAGATAGCCCACGTCCCAGACCGCGCTGCCTGCAGCCTCATGCACGTGATGAAGTCCCAGCACGTGATGAGCGACGACGCCCTCGGTGAATGCGGTGAATCCCCAGCCGACCAGCGCCGCGCCGCCGATCGTTCGCGTTGACCACGCGACGTCGCGTTCGAGGCCCGCATGCCAGAGAAACCCGACACCGAGCACGGTCACCAGCCATGCGGCGAGCTGGAACACCCCGCCCCAGAAGGCATTGATGCGCGCATTCGTGACGATCGTCTCGGGAGGCACGCCGGAAAGCGGAAACGCACCGCTCAGCGGCGCGTGCCACTGCAGGATCCGCTCCAGCACGATGGAATCCGCGAGCGCACTGAGGCCCGTTCCGATGAGGAATCCCGCGACGATCACCGGCCGGTACCTCACCGTCGGTTCCTTCATCGGGAGCCGCCGGATCTTCGGATCGTCGACCGGAACGGGCCGGACCGTTCGAACACGCACGTGCGCCATTTCGGCAACGTAGAAGCAATCGACGTGCCGATTCGCACGCGCGGCCGCAAGCTGCGCCGTTGAGCGCGCTCGACGGACCGTGTCAGCGTCCGCCGTCAGTACGTGCGGTATCCGCACGCGCGACGCGCCGCGCGAGGAAGAGACGACGCACCAGCGGATTGCCGGCTGCGGCGAGAACCGCGCGCCAGAAGATTCGCTTGCGCAGCGGTGCGCGGCGCGGCGGCACGGCGCGGAAGAACGCAGCGCCCACGTCGTGATGCACGTGCATCGCCGTCGCTTCCACCTCCCAGCGCCCTTCGGCGGCGTCGATGACGAACAGCGCAGGCCCGAGCTGCTCCACTCGCACGTTGCCGAGTGTGGCCGGCAGACCGGTCGGCGCGTTGCCCGTGAATGACACGTGCAGTGCCTCATCCGGTGCATCCGCAGCGAAGCCGGTCAGGGTGAGGCCGAGCGGCCCCTGTGGGGCGCGGCGACATTCGACGCGACCGCGGAACGCGACGACCGATGTCGCGCCGTCTGCGGATATCCGAGTCTGCCCGCTCACGCGACGATCATCGAGCTCAGCCGCTCGTGCACTTCGAACGTCATGACGCACAGATACGCGAGCAGCAGGACGTAGTAGGCGCCGTAACGGATCCGCGCTTCACGCGGGACTTCGTAATAGTGCGGATTGTGATTCGGTGTTCGCCCATGCCATACATCTTTCAACGATCGCCACATCGTGGGCGCGAGCAACAGCAGGATGACCAGGAACATGGGGCTCGGAATCAGGATGAAGACACCGAGAAGGATCGGCAGTCCGAGCAGCCACACGCGCGGCGAGAGAATGGCCACGATGCGGCCGCCGTCGAACGGCGTCACGGGAATCAGATTGAAGAGGTTGATGAAGAATCCCGCGTACGCCAGCGCGAGCAGCAGAGGGCTCTCGTAATGCCCCGCCAGCCAGAGAGTTGCCGTCGCCCCGACGGTACCGAGGAAAGGTCCCGCGAAGGCGACGTACGCTTCCTGCGAGACGGACATCGGCTGTTCCTTCAGCTCGATCCACGCACCGAGAAACGGAATGAACGTCGGGAGCCCCACGTTCAACCCGACCCGCCGCGCGGCGACGTAATGCCCCAGCTCGTGCACGAGGATGAGCAGCACGAAGCCGACGGCGTACCACAGACCGAACACCAGGGCATAGGCGCCCACCGAAAGGATCATCGTGCCGCCGGACTTGAGCAGCGGGCCGAGCTTGGCGGCGTTTGCGAGGAACAGCAGAGCCTTCAGCATGGGGCGCGTAAGCATACCGGTATCCGGCGAAACCTTCCCGACGACCTGGCGTTAGTAGCTGGTGGCCGAGCACGCGGGCTGAGCCGTACCGGCAGCCGCGGCCGGAATGTCAACGCGAGACCCGTGAGGAGAACGTCATGGAAGGAATCACCTTGGGTGGAGTGGTCGTCTGGTTGATCGTCGGCCTGATCGTCGGCGCGCTTGCAAAGCTCGTCATGCCGGGCCGCGACCGCGGGGGCATCGTCTTCACCATCATTCTGGGCATCGTCGGCGCACTGATCGGAGGCTTCATCGGCAACATGATCGGCGTCGGCGAAGGCGGTGTTTCGGCACAGGGGTTCACGTGGAGCGGATTTCTGCTGTCACTGATCGGCGCGATCATTCTTCTCGCGATATATCGCGCCGTGACGCGGCGGCGTCCGACCGTGTAGCCCCTCACCCTGCCCTCTCCCCCCGGTGAGGCGGGGAGAGGGTGCGGCGCAACACCGGTTCGCCACGGGCGCACGGAATGCCCCCGGGACACGGGTCCGGAGATTGCAACCGGCCCGGCGACCGGCACCGGAATCACAAGGGTTTCTTGGCAAAGGAGGACAAGACCATGGAAACCACGCCGAACAACGGCTCGCAGACGACAGGTGGCGGCCAGCCCGGATATCAGGCGCAAGGCGCCGAAGTCCAGGGCGACGGTGGAGCGCAGCAGCAGAACCAGCGGGGTCGAGCCGCGCAGCGGACGCAGGGCCGCCAGAGCGGTCAGGTCGTCGAGAGAGGACGCAGCCGCGAGCCCGGCCTGATGCGCTGGCCGACGGCCCAGAGTCCGTTCGGGATGATGCTGCAGTTCTCGCGCGAGATGGATCGCCTGATGGACTCGTTCTTCAACCGCAATTTCCTTTCTCCGTTCGGTTCGATGTTCGAGTCCGCGCTGCCCTCCTTCGGCGCGGGAATTCCCGAGCTCTGGACGCCGCGCATCGACGTGCGCCAGAAGGGAGACAACCTCGTGATCTGCGCGGACCTGCCGGGCGTGCGCAAGGAGGACATCAACATCGAGTGCGACGCGGACAGCATCGCCATCTCCGGCGAGCGGCGCGAAGAGCGCGAGGAAGGCGGCGAGCAGCAGGGCTACCGCATGACCGAGCGCAGCTACGGCAGCTTCTATCGTCGGATTCCGCTGCCGGACGGCGTCAATCCCGACGAGATCAAGGCGAGCATGCGCGACGGGGTGCTCGAGATCACCGTGCCGCTGCCGAAGGGGCAGCGTCGGCGTATCGAGATCCAGCAGTAGGAATCGGGCAATCGATGCAGCAACGGCGAGCGTCGGCGCCCGGCGTGATGAAGCCGGGCGCCGACGGGCGGGATCACTCGATGCGGCAGTAGATCTCGCGCATCGCCTTGTCCTCCGGGTTGTACTGACGCACCCGGGGCTCGAACGACGTCTCGGTCTGGTGGAACGACACGATCTCCGCCACTTTCAGCAGCTTCCAGCCGCGCCTCTCCCCGCTCACACTCCCGCCCGCTATCTGATAGCAGCGCAGGAGCTCGTCGCCGTGGCGGCTCACGCCGTAGACGTACGGCTCCACGAGACGTGAGTACGCGTGGTAGCGCAGCTCGATCACGATCCGCCGCTCGATCGCGTCGCACAGTACCGGATTCGGTGTCATCCCGCGCAGTCTCTCACCGATCGAGGGGCGCGGTCACGCTGCGCGGCTGCTATGCTCGGCAGGCACGCGTACCGTGACGGGTGAGGCCGCTTGGCAGATTTCCATGACGAGCCGCGCCGCGATCTGACGCTCGCGCATGCGACGTCGCTCGTCGTCGGCATCATCGTCGGCACCGGGATCTTCCTGAAATCCGCCACGATGGCGCAGGAAACCGGCACGCCCGTGCTCGTGCTCGCCGCATGGGTCGTCGCCGGGCTCGTGGCGCTGTTCGGCGCGCTGAGCTTCGCCGAGCTCAGCGCTCTGCTGCCCCGCGCGGGCGGCGAGTACGTGTATCTGCGCGAGGCATACGGCGAGGTTCCCGGCTTCCTGTACGTGTTCAACAGCTTCCTCATCGGCGGCGCGAGCCTCGCGGCCTACGGTGCAGCCGCGGCCATTTTTCTCGGTGACATCTATCCGCTCGGTGAACCGTGGATCGAGCACACCCTGTACGTGCTCGGCGAGCCTTTCCGCTGGCAGCTCGGCCCGCGTCAGGCCGTCGCGGTCGCGATCATTCTCGTCTTCATGGCGATCAACTGCGCGGGCGTCGCCATCGGCGGCCGCGTTCAGACCATTCTCACGTCCGCGAAAGTGACGGCCATCCTTGCCGTGATCGGCGGTGCGTTCTTCGCCTCTGGCAGCGGCGACTGGTCGAATCTCGCGCCTGAAGATGCGCGCGCCGGCGGCGGCAGCGGATTCGCGACCGCGGTGTTCGCGGCCCTCTGGGCCTACAGCGGCTGGCAGTATCTGCCGATGGCCGCGAGCGAGGTGCGCGATCCCGAGCGCAATCTGCCGCGCGCCATCATCGGCGGAACGCTGCTCGTGCTCGGGCTGTATCTCCTCGTGAATCTCGCGTTCCTGTATGCACTGCCGTTCACGCAGGTCGCGACGGCGAACTCCACTGCCCATCCGGATGCGCCTTCCGTCGCGGCCCGCGCGGTGCAGAGCTTCCTCGGTCCGCAGGCAGCCGCCGCAGCGGCTCTGGTGTTCCTCATCTCGACGATCGGATCGCTGAACGGCGCTCTGCTCGGCCGTGCACGCGTACCGTACGCGGCCGCGCGCGACGGACTCTTCTTCTCGAGATTCGGCCGGCTGCATCCGCGCTCGCGCGTGCCGGCGATGTCAGTCGTGCTGGTGAGCCTGTGGGCGGTGCTGCTCGCGCTCTCCGGAACGTTCGATCAGCTCACGAACATGTCCGTGCTCTCGTACGCCGTGTTCTGGATTCCGGTGGCGCTCGCCGTCATCGTGCTGAGGCGCAGGAATCCGCAGGCGATACGGCACTATCGCACGGCGGGTTATCCCTGGGTACCGCTCCTCTTCGCGGGCGTCATGCTCTGGATCGTCGTGAACGCTTTCGTGACGAGCCCGATTCAGTCGTTCGCGACGCTCGCGCTGATCCTGCTTGGGCTCGCGTTCTATCCGATCTTCCGCGCGAGGGAGCGTCCGGCAGCGACTCGAGCTCCCACGTCGTGAGCGGCGCGCCGCGGCGGATCCAGAATCCGGCGCCGACCTCGCGGAAGTTCCGTTGCAGGCGCGTCCTGTACCACTCGCCGGGACGCAGATATACGTTCGAATCGGTGCGCTCACGGTCGCAGTTGTACCGCCAGTCCCGGAGCGTCAGCGCCGTGAGATAGAGCACGCCCCGGCACACGTGCCCGAAGTTCGCGATCGCACCGGCCGCCGCGCGATCGTCCAGGTACTGCAGCACGTCGTAGCAGATCACGAGATCGAAAGGCTTCTCCGGGCGGTAGCTCTCGATGCGGCCGTGCTCCCAGCCATAGCGCTCGCAGAGATAGTCGCTCACCTCGAGCCCGACGTAGCTCGCGCGCGGCAGGAGCTTCCGGAGCGGAGCGCGCAGCAGTCCGATGCCGCATCCGGCATCGAGGATGCGGCGGACGGGCAAGCCGATGTGGTCGGTGAAGGCGGCGATGAGCCGCGCCCGGGCACGCATTTCCTGCCGCGACGTCACCGCGGTCCGCGAGTCGTAGTAGTAGCGGCGGTAGTAGTCCCGGTCGAAGCGCATGGCGCGGCAGTGTAGCCTACGGATCCGGCAACGGAACGACGCGAGCAGCTGCATGACGGCGGAAGAGACGATCGAGCGCCTGCGGGCGCGCATCGGACAGGAGATCCACGTGAGCGACTGGCTGCAGGTCACCCAGGAGATGATCGACGCCTTCGCCGAGGTCACGGGCGACCGGCAATGGATCCACGTGGACCGCGAACGCGCCGCACGCGAGTCGCCGTGGGGAACGACCATCGCCCACGGCTATCTCACGCTTTCGCTCTTCTCCGCGCTTCGGACTCGGGGGAACGACGCGAGCGATCTGCTGCCACCCGGAGTGAAGAACGTGATCAACTACGGACTCGACCGCCTGCGCTTCCCCGCGCCCGTGAAGGCCGGTGCGCGCGTGCGCGCTCGCACGACGCTGCTCGGCGTCGAACCGGTGCCCGGGGGCCTGCAGATCACCGAGCGGCGCACGATGGAGATCGAAGGCGAGAGCAAGCCGGCCTGCGTGGCCGACACGATCATCCGCGTGATGCTTTGAGAATGCTCGTGGTCGCCGAGCGGCCAGCGACGCGCGGTTCTCGATCTGCCGCGTTCAGAAGTTCACCGTGGCGACTTCGCCGGCCTCGATCGAGACGCTGCGCGTCCGCTGAAAACGCAGGACGTCGTTTCTGTCGGGCTCGTCGAGCGCACCGTCACACGTGAGGGCGAGCGTGTAGTCCCCCTCCTCCAGGAAATCCACGCGATAGGTGAGCGGATTGCCCACGCCCGTCGAACGGGCAGGCACTGAAAGCAGCGGCTCGACGTCGCCCGGCTCCGCCGACCAGTCCATGTCGTCGGGCGTGACGTCCGCGCCTTCGAACACGTAGATGAACGGCGAGCAGTCCCTGCCGGTGACGAGGCCGGGATTCACCGTACCGGTGATCCGCCCGGCGAGCTCGCCGTCCACGAGGCGCAGCGCGGGCCGGAACACGAAGCTCGTGCTCTGGCCGGAAGGCCGGATGAGCGAGCGACGCAGATCGAAGTCGACGATGAATTCCACCCGCTCACGGCGCCTGATCTCGAAGCTGCGGTCGAGCTGCAGCGCCGCCTCGTCCTCCTCGCTGATCTCGAGCGGGAAACGCTCGCCGGTGACGAAATCGACGAACGACTGACCCAGCGTTTCCGCCTGAGCGTTGATCACCAGACGGATCCACTCGTACCGACCTTCCGGCAGCCGGCGGTCCGAAAGGAGAAACGCGGTCCGCCCGTCGGTGAGCTCGATCAGATTGAGCGCGACGTCCGGCTCGAGGTCGATGCGGATCGGATCGTCGTCCACCGGTTTGACCTCGACGGCGTCGAACTCGACGACCACGTTCATCGCGAAGTCGGCGGGTGCGTCCGTCACCGCCAGACGCAGAGTCCCTCTGTCGATCCCCGGCACGAAGATGCCTCCGTCGTCGCAGCTCGCGAAGATCGCAGAGAGCAGGCCCTGAGAGACGAGCAGGCGCAGTCGTCGCCAGTTCATTGTCGCTTCCCTGCCGCCGCGCGGCCTCAGACCTCCCGCAGATACCCCCAGGTGTGCAGTCTGTCGTGGTCCTCGAACCAGCGCTCGCCGATGTCGTCGCGGTAGTACATGTCGGGGATCATGATGTTGCGCACCCGCGAGTACGCCTGAGCCTGCGCCTGACGCATCGTCGGCCCCGTGCCGCACACGACCAGCACCACGCCGGAAGTGCCCGCGACGTACCACTGGCCGTTCACCTGCTTGACGTCCTCGATGTGCACCTCTTCGGGGATGATGCCCTTCTTGAAGAGGATCGCCGCGTTCTTCGACGTGGCGAGGAAGGTGGCGTCGTCGTCGAACGGGAACGGCGGCACCACGATGCGCACGCCGATCTGAAAGCCGCTCTTGACCTTGAGCTTCGGGTTGAGCCCTGCGGCCAGATCGTGCAGGAACTGCCCGATGGGCGTGATCATCCCTTCCTGCTGGATGCTGATCGTCGGATAGCCGAAGCGCGCCGTGAACTCGAGCGGATAGATGCCGTTGCCGTTCACGATGCAGTTGAGATCGATGTAGCCGACGTAGCCTTCCTCCGCGAGCCGCGACTCCATTTTCCTGAGCGTCGAGTTGAAGAGCCGGTTCGGGCCGCTCCAGAACATCGACGTGCCCATTTCGCCCGTCGAGGGACCGATGTTCCCGGGAAAGAGCTTCTTGTGCTCGAAGTTGACGTTGATGGGATAGATGAACTCCTTCCCGTTGAAGAACGCACCGACCGCGATCTCGACGCCCGTCACGCGGCGCTGCAGCTGAAAGACCTTGATCTCGTCGGGGAAGGACTTCTTGTAGGCCTCGAGCACGCGGATCACGTCCTGGCCGTCCTCCTCGTCCCCGACGAAGAGGCGCCGCTTGACGTTGCCCGCCTCTCCCGAGGGCTTGATGACGTAGCGCTCGGGATTGGCCTTCACGTACGCGATGGCCTCGTCGAAATCGTCGAACTGCCGGTAGGGCAGGATCGACACGCCGGCCCGCTTGAGCTCCTCCTGACCGAAGGATCGGTCGTCCTCGAGACGGTCCGTGTACGGCGTGCCGCCGATCACGAGCTTGCCCTGCCTGCGCAACGCCTGCGCCTTCGCTCCCTGGCCGAGCGTGTCGTCGAACACCACGACGTCCGCCCAGTCGAGCTCGCGCTCCCAGTCGTCGGTCTTCGGCACGAAGCCGTCGGCGATGTCGCGCTCCTTCTCGGCGCCGATGTAGTACTTGACCTCGTGCCCTTCCTTGGCGACCTGCCAGGCGATGTCGCCGATGAGGCCCGAGAGCGACACGAACAGGAACCGGTACTTCTCGCCGTTCATGTGCAGAGCTTCCGTGACGGGTCGAATATGCACGAGGACGGACGCGTTTGCGAGACCGTCGCCCGCGACGCACACTTACACGCAACGAACGGAACCGCAGACGTGGACGAGGAGATACGGAAATGGCCTTCGCGCTGAAGAGCCCGCACATCGAACACGGCAAGCCCATCGGCGTCGAGCACGCGTTCGACGGCTGGGGAGGCAACGGGAAGAACGTTTCTCCGGCCCTCGAGTGGAGCGACCCGCCGGAAGGAACGCAGAGCTTCGCGCTCATGGTGCACGACCCCGACGCGCCGACGGGGAGCGGCTGGTGGCACTGGATCGTCTACGACATCCCCGCCGACGTGCGCTCACTGCCCGCCGGCGCGGGCAGCACTGCACGCAACCTCCTGCCGCGCGGTGCCAGGGAAGGACGCAACGACTACGGCTTCGCCGGCTACGGCGGACCCTGCCCGCCTCCCGGCCCGGCGCACCGTTACTTCTTCCGCCTGCACGCCCTCAAGGTGCCGAAGCTCGACGTGCCCGCGGACGCGACCGCGGCGGCCATCGGGTTCAACGTGAATGCGAACACCATCGCCGTCGCGGAGCTCATGGGCACTTACGCACGCTGACGGCGGGCGCGGCCGCCCGGGTGCGTTCCTTCCGACTGCTTCCCGGATGCCGCGGGCGGCCGCCATCCGCTCACGTTCACACCCGCATCGCGCGCCAGGCGGACGAACGAGAACGTCGACAATGCGCCGATCGCGGCCAGCGCGATCAGCGTGTTGCGGAAGTCGATCAACGCCGGAGACGCACCGGGCTCTCCGAGAACCCGCGCGCTGGCGCTCAACAGAATGGTCGATACCGAGATCGCCAGCGCGTTCGTGACCTGAAGGAACACGTTCCACAGCACGGATGCCGCGCCGAGCTGCGGCGCCGGCACGTCGGCCAGCGCGAGCGTGCTCAATCCCGTGAAGAGGAACGAGCGCACCATGCCGCTCGCGAGCAGCACGACGAAGATCGCCCAGAGAGGAGTCGACGGCGAGAACGCCGCGCAGGCGGCGATCGACGCAGCCGAGAGCACCGCCGTCGCGATCAGCAGGTTTCGAAAACCAAATCGCCTCAGTACGGGCGGGACCACGAACTTGAGGACGAGGTCACCGCCGCTCAGCGCGAAGAGCAGCACCCCGCTCCAGAACGCGTCCAGGCCCAGCGCAGTCTGGAACATCAGCGTCAGCACGAAAGGCAGCGCCCGGATGCTCACTCGCGCGAGCAGCCCGCCGCCGGCCGTCGCGACCCAGAAGGTGCGGATTCCCGCCGGCTCCAGTGAGAGCACGGGATAGGGATGCCGGCGGGCGTGTCGTATCGTCCAGAACCCGAACAGCATCCCTGCCGCGAGCATCGCGCACGCCGCCTGCCAGCTCAGTCTGCCGGCGCCGATTCCGTCCAGTGCGGACAGCAGCAGCGTCAGCGCGATGCCGGCGACCAGGAAACCGGTGAAGTCGAACGGGCGCCTCGCACCCCTATCGGTCCTCGGCACGACGCGCAGCGCCAGCGGAATACCCGCGAGCGCGAGCGGCACGTTCACCAGGAAGACCCACTCCCAGGACAGGTGAGTGACGATGAAACCGCCGAGCGGAGGCCCCAGCGACGGTGCGAGCAGGATCGGAATCGTGGTAATCGACATGATCCGGACCAGCTCGCTCTTCGGCGTGGACTGCACGAGGATGATGCGTCCGATCGAGTTCACGAGCGCAGCCGCGGCGCCTTGCAGGACGCGAGCCGCCGTGAACGATTCGACGCTTCCACTGAGTGCGCAGAGCGCCGAAGTCAGCGCGAAGCCCGCCAGGGCGCAGGAGAAGACCCGCCGGGCTCCGAATCGGCTCGCCACCCATTCGGTCCCCGGCAGGAGCACTGCCTGGGAGAGCACATAGGCCGTCACGCCGATGCTCACATCGACCGGCTGCACGTCGAACGACGCGGCTATGGCCGGCAGAGCGATGAGCACCAGCGACACGTCGAGCTGCGCAATGAAGGTTGCGCACGCGACGATGATCGTGATCAGCCGCAGGTCCGGCTCACGTCCCGACATCTGGCTTGCGGAGTGCCGGATGGGCACTCAGCGCATCACGGCCGGATCTGACGAGCGATATCGAGTCACGCTGCCGACGCTGCACGTGCAGATGCCGCACCGCGCACGAGATCGATGAGCGCCCTCGGATTCGCGGGCTGCTCATCGCCGCGCCAGGCGACATGACCGTCCGGACGGGACAGCAGGAGCTTGTGCCGGTATGGCGATGGAAGCTCCTTCATCGGAATGTCGAGGACCTTGAGTGGCACTCGCGCGGCTCCGGCCGCTCCCACGAGGCCGGAAACGTCCACCGCGGGATCGAAGCGGATCAGCGTGAAGTCGGGCCCCAGCTCGTCGTACAGAGAGCGGCCGTCCTCGAGCCAGAAGTGCGGCGTGCGGCAGCCCGGCACAGTGCTCGGTGTGTAGTCCGCCATCGTGTACGCCGGCGCCGGTTCGCCGTCGTAGGCGATGATGGGCGAGCGATCGTAGTAGTAGCCGTAGTTGAGCCCCGCGCAGGCGAACTGCTGGACGTGGAGCTCGTAGGCGGCGCGTCCGACCGCGGCGCGCGCGGCGGCGCCTTCCGGAGTATCGTCCTCGAGCTCGGGCGGCAGGTGGGTGCGCTCGAAGATCGCGCCTTCCGCGTGCTTCATGGCGAAGCGCGAGACCTGCTCGGTGATGGGCTGACGCTCGCGCTCGTGAGCGTCGAGGATGGCCTCCGGCGCCCATCCGTTGAGGTGTGCCGCGAGCATCCAGGAAAGATTCATCGCGTCCGCGATGCCGGCGTTCATGCCGTAGCCGGCGTAAGGCACCCACAGATGCGCCGCGTCGCCGCAGATGAAGACGCGGCGGTCACGGAACCTGTCGGCGACCAGACGCCTTCCGATCCAGTCCTCCTTCGTGACCACCTCGTACTCGAACTCCGGCCCCACACCCAGCAGAGTGCGGATGCAGGCGTCACGGTCGACGCTCTCGTAATCCGGCTCGTGCGGCAGGAGATAGTTGTGGATCAGCCAGAGCTCCTTGCCGTCGATCGCGACCAGGTTCCCCGCGCGATCCAGGTTGTAGATGTAGCTCATCCAGGCGCGCTCCGGAGTGATGCGCTCCAGAAGCCCGGGTGCGCGGATGCAGGTCGACTGGACGCGCTGAATGACGGCATCGCCCACGAGCTTTGCACCGATCTGGCGGCGAACGTTGGAACGCCCGCCGTCGCAGCCGACGAGATACCTGCAGCGGATGGTGAGAGGCTCACCGGAATCGAGATCGACCGCTTCGACCGTGACTCCGTCGGCGTCCTGAGTGAAGCGCTCGAAGCGGGTGCGGTTCAGGATGCGCACGCCCGGCGTGCGGGCGGCGTTCCGGAACAGGACGGGCTCCAGATAGATCTGATTGATGCGATGCGCCGGCTCCGGTGTCGGCCACCATCCGTCCGGTCCGCTCTTGTCGGTGTAGCGATCCCTGCGGCAGGGAATGTGGATTCTCATCAGCTCCCAGCCCGTCGCGCGCGTGCGGATCACGACGTCGTTCGGATAGTCGTCGGGCAGGCCGGCCGCCCTCACCTCCTTCACGAAGCCGAGCCGGCGGAAGATCTCCATCGTGCGGGAAGAGACGTGATTGCACTTGACGCTCGGCGGCTCGCCGGCACGGCGGGTCTCCGTGACCAGCACGTCGATGCCCCGCGAGGCGAGGTCCATGGCCAGGCAGAGCCCCACCGGGCCCGCTCCAACGATTGCAACGGAAGCAGACAGGGTCTTCATCGGCATGATGCGTTCCAGACGATGCGCGGTTCTCTGCGACCGCGCGATGCTTTACCTCACCGGCCCGAGACCGGCTCATCCAGACAGCGCGCTCGAGAGCTCGGACACGTCTTCGAGCTTCTCGAGCGCGTCAATCAACTCTCCCGCACGGCTGGCCGCCGCGGACGTGAGAACTCCGGCCACGTTGCGCACGAACTTCTCTTCGAGCTCCGCGTCGCTCATCGGCAGCGCGGCCCCGCCTTTCGCATAGAGGCGCTCCTTAACGAAGCTGCGGCCGCGGGCGCGCACTTCGACGCGCGCGAGAAACGACTGCGGATTCGCGCGCTTCGTGGCCGCCGCCTCCGGATGCGTGCCCCAGGTGATCTTCTTCATCGTGGCGCGGATGGCCGGATCGTTCAGTCTCTCCGGAAGCTGGCAGGTCGCGTCCGTGGGCAGACCGTGCGCCGCCACCGCGAGCATGTAGGGGATGCTGAACTGCGCATCCTCCTGGGTGCGGACGTTCATCTGATCCGGATTCGCCACGAACGGCATGCTCAGCGAGTGGATGCTCTCGATCTCCCCGGGCTCGAGACCGTGTTCGCGGACCAGCTCCACCATGCAGTCGATCTGGCTGTGGAGGAAGCCGCAGCAGGCGTGGGGCTTGTAGTTCATGGAAAGGATCCGCCAGTCGCTGCCGAGCGCATCGATCGCACCCTCCGGCCGCCAGTTGCGCAGACCGTAGAACTTCGCGAATCCTTCGTCGTCCAGGATGTCCGTGGCGGCCGTGAAGCCTGCCTGCGCGAGCAGTGCCGCGGTCACCGCGCCCTGACTCACCCAGCCCACCGGCGTGTACTTCACCATGGACTTCGGCGTTCCGGTCTCCCAGTAATGGCTCGCCTGCGGCGGGCAGTAGTAGCCGGCGAGCCCCATCGCGTGCGCCGTCTGCGTTTCCGTCAGCGCGAGCAGGTTAGCGATGCCTGCAGCGCAGGCGATGATGCTCTCCTGGTTGATCGCGAAGACTTCCGGAGTCCGTCCCGTCTGCGCCACGGTCGCCGACATCTGGCTGGATGCCTTCCAGAGCCGCGCGGCGATCTCGTGAGCCACGACCAGCGCCGTGATGAACTGCCTCCCGGAGGCGCGCATCTTCTCGGCGACGGCGAGCACCGAGGGGATCGCGATCGGCGGAATGTGCGGCACGGCATCGAAGTCGAGCGCGTTGATCAGCTCCGCGTTCGCGAACGCCGCTCCCGTAGCCGACAGGCGCGCAGTCGTACCGAGCACACGCGCTTCGGGCGTGCCGCCGAGTGAAGTCACCAGTCCGACGGCGAGGCGACCCTTTTCGGTGTGGATGCCTGCGACGCCGCAGCCCAGACCGTCGAGCACATAGCGCTTGGCCGCCGCGACGACTTCCGACGGGAGCTGCTCGAACGTGAGACTGCGCGCGAAGTCGACGATCCGTGCGGTGACGGGAATCGCGGCGGGCGCCGCATCGGCAGACGGCGGCACTTCCGCCGCCGCTGTGACCCGCATCGCGCTCCCTGCCGTGAGCGCGGCTGTGGCGGTCAGCATCTGTCTGCGATTGAGCAGCATGACCTCCCGCGCTCCTCCGTTCAGGGCAACGCAAAGATCATGATCGTCGCCGCTCCGGGCGCAGGCCAGCCGCGCGAGGAGCTGCCCGTCGGTACGGCGACATACTGCTTGCCGTCGACCGCGTAGGTGGAGATACCGCCCGCGATGCCGCCGCCCGTGTAGAAGCTGTAGAGCGTCTTTCCGTCGCGCTCGTCGAGCACGAGGAACTCTCCACCCATGGTGCCCGTGAGCACCACACCGCCTGCGGTCGGCGTCGTCGCCGCGAGGACCGGCGTGCCGGTCTGGATCACCCAGCGCTGCTCGCCCGTCGCGGCATCGATGCCGCGGATCCAGCCGCGTGCCGACTCCATCGGGTCCGGCGTCATGGTTCCGCCGAAATACGAGCGGCCCGGTACGAACTCCTGCTCGACGAGCAGTATCGTGTCGCAGCGCTCGACCGAGCCGACGAACAGCATCTTCGAGCGAGGAGAGTAGGACGCGCCGTTGTACTGCCCGAAAGCGCCCGGACACACACGGATCGGCGTCTCGAAGCTGAGTGGCACATCATGGTTGAGATGAGTCATCGTCTCGACCTTCGAGACGATCTCCCGGGTGTCGCGATCGTAGATGTAGAGGTAGCCGTCCTTGCTCGCGACCGCCATGCGCTTCCGGCCGTCCACCTCGTAGATGACCGGCGCGGCGGCGGTATCCCAGTCCCGGGTGTCGTGCGGCACCTGCTGCACGTACCACTGGAGACTCCCGACGTCGGCCTGCAGCGCGACCACCGAGTTGGTGTAGAGATTGAGGCCCTTGCGGCCGGTGCCGATGAAGTCAGGTCCCGGGTTGCCCGTCGGCACGAGCAGCAGCCGGCGAGGCACGTCCACCGTGATGCTCGACCACGACGAGCCGCCGCCCCTGTCCTGTCCGCCAGCCCAGGTCTCGGCACCGGGCTGATCGCCGGTCGGGATGACGTCGAAGGCCCAGACCGGCGCACCGGTGTTCACGTCGAAGGCGTGGATACGTCCCTTGATGCCGTTGTCGCCTCCGCCCTCGCCCGTGTAGACCCTGCCGGCGAACGCGACCGGTGCGGCACTGAGGAAGTAGCCCCAGTTCGAATCGCCCACATGGGTGTCCCACAGCAGGTTGCCGTTTTCTGCGTCGAACGCGAGGAGGTGACCGTCCGTCGTTCCCCGGAAGACCTTGCCGTCGTAGAGCGCGACACCGCGGTTCGATCTGATGTGCTCGGGGTCACGCGGCGTATACGTATGCGACCAGTGCACCGCGCATGTCTTCGCGTCGAGCGCGAACGTCTTGTGGGCGGTGGTGACGTACATCCGGCCGCGGTAGACGATCGGGCTCGTTTCGAAGTTTCCGATCTCACCGAGCTGCGCCATGCAGACGGGAGTCAGCTTCGCGGCCGTTCTGCGATTGATCTGATCGAGAGGTGAGAACCGCGTGCCGTCGTAGCTTCGGTTGTAGGTGAGCCAGTCCTCGGGCGCGATGTTGCGGATCGTCTCCTCGTCCGGAACGCGGGTCGTCGCAAGCTTCGCGTTTCCGGTAACTGCCGGCAGTCTCGGCCTCTCGGCGACGGGCGCCGTGGACGCGACCCGGGGAGCCGCTGCAGCGGCTCCGCCCGGAGGATGCAGCTTCACCGCGAGCCCGGCGCGATCGAGCGGCCGCTCGCCGGCCCGATAGCCGTTGTTCGCCAGGATGTAGGCGACCGTCGCGAGGGCTTCGGGCTCGCTGAGCTTGCCCGGCGCACCGAGCGGCATCGTCCGCTGCATGACCTCGAAGAAGTCCGCGACGGTATGCTCGCCCTTCATCCACGCCAGCTCGTAGGTGGGTCCCTTCATCGCCGGACCGGCCGCACCTTCGAGGCCGATGCCGTGACAGAGTGCACATTCCTTCGCGTAGATGTCGCGGCCCTGGTCCACCTGCTGCTGCGTGAAGGCGGGCATCGGCGGCGGCTCGTCGACCTCAGCGGCCGCTGCCGGCCCCGCCGCGGCGAGTGTCACGATCGACAGACGCACGATCGCCGCAATGGATCGCACGGCATCGCCCATCGCTTCCGAGCTCATCGGTTCGTGCCCGCGGCAGACGGCAGCCTAGCGAGTGCGCAGCTGCGGGAAGTCTTCGGCCGAGAGCCACGTGCAGTGGATCTGGGCTCCCGCACGGAATGGCAGGATCACCCGCGCGATCTCGCCGTCCTTCAGGTGCTTCGCGTCGGCGATGATGAGCTCCGAGCGCAGCTCCTTGTAGTTGTTGGCGACGCCGATGAGATAGCCGTCGCCCTCTTCTGCATCCGGACGGCGCGGCACGAACTGGCACTCCTGCAGTCCGTGGGTCGGCCCTGCGAACAGCGAATCGATCTCGCCGGTCGTCATGTCGAAGCGGCCGTAGCAGTTGCGCATCGCGCGCGGTTTACCCTGGAAGAACTCGATGTCTGACGGCAGTTTCGGGTCGTGGTAGTGCGTGAATGCGTAGCGCTGGCGCACGGTCTTGAAGCGATCGTCGACACGCGCCAGGTCGCAGACCGGGATCTCGAAGAGACGCTCCTCCGACCATGAGCCGTCTTTCGAAGAGAGGTCGAAACTGAAACGCGTGAAGTAGGCCTTGGCTTTCGCAGGATCCCACGGACTGCCATCGATCGGCTTGAAGTCGGGGAACGGTGCGCCCGTAAACATCGGCGCCTCCAGATACACCTTGTCCCCTTCGGACCAGGCGTTCACCGTGTGCACGATGGCGCGTCCGGGCGGACCCTTGATCCAGCGGACGTCCCTGGCGTCGCCGTCGCGCGGGAGCACGCCCATGTACATCGGCACCTTGTCATCCCAGCCCCAGTGCACCTCTCCCGCCTTGAGGCGCTCCATGCTGGTGACGTAACCCCATACCGGGAAGAGGATGTGCTTCTGGGTCAGCGCCATGTCGTGCATCATGCTCACGTACGGCACCTTGAGACGCCACTCACGCGTGATCTGTCCGGTTCTGTCAATGGTGTAGACGAAGAGATCGTCCGACAGCAGACCCGTGGCTTCATAGCCGTAGCACACCATCTCCCCCGAGAACGGATCGGTCTTCGGGTGCGCGGTGAAAGTCAGGCTCTTGTACTGCCCGTTGAAGTCGTAGCGGCCGATCGTTTCCAGAGTGACCGGATCGATCTCGTACGGCAGGCTGTCCTCCTTGAGCGCGAACAGCTTTCCCGCATGCGCGTACGGAGCGGTGTTCGCGACGGTGCGATCGATCGACTCGACCCCGGGTTCGTCCGTGAACGGATTGCGGTAGACGCCGAAGCGCTGGCGGCGCGCCGCCTTGTTCGCGAGGAGACGCTCCGTCTTGACGTAGCGCCCCCGGTAATCGACGTAGCCGTCGTGGAACCAGAACGCGCTGATGTATCCATCCGAGCTCGCGCTCGAATCGTGCTCGTACTTCGGCGGATAGAGCGGGTCACCGCCGACCCGCACGAACATGCCCTCGAGATCGGCCGGAATCCTGCCGATCACGTCGCAATCGAACACGTCCGCTTCGAAGCGTTGCGGAGCAGCGAATCCGGAGCGGGTGCGCGGAGAGAGATCAACCATTCTTTGCCACCTCGAAGTGAGAATCGATCAGAAAGCGGCGCAGCACCTCGTTGAACTCGGCAGGGTTCTCCAGATTCGAGAGGTGTGCCGCGCGGCGGATCGTCACGAGCAGCGCGCCGGCGATGCCTGCGCGGAGCCGCTCGGCCGCGTCCGCTTCGTTTCCACCGTACTCGGCACCGGCGATCACGAGCGTCGGCGCGATGATCTTCTTCAGGTCTTTTCGCAGATCCACGTCGCGCAGCACCGCGCAGGACCCCAGGTAGCCCTGCAGCGGCATCGCACGCATGGTTTCGACGAGCCGGTTCACCTCATCGGGGCGCTCGGCCTTGAAGGACGGGGACAGCCAGCGGGAGATCGTGGCCGCCGCGATCTCGTCGAGCCCCTTCTCGCGCGCCTGCGCAATGCGCTCCTGCCACATCTGCGGCCGGCCGATGTGTGCGGTCGTGTTCGCCAGCACCAGCTTCGCGATCCGGTCGCGATGGTTGGCCGCGAGCCACATGCCCGTCATCGCGCCCATCGACAGGCCGACGAAGTGCGCGCGGCGGATGCCTACGGCATCGAGCACCGCGAGCGCATCCCGTCCGAGCATCTCGATCGAGTATTCGCCCTCGGGCACCGCGGATCTGCCGTGCCCGCGGCTGTCGTAGCGGACGACCTTGAATCGGTCGACGAGTACCTGCACCTGGCTCGACCACATCTCCAGGCTGAAGCCGAGCGAATGGCTGAAGACCACCGGAGGTGCGTCGTCATCGCCGTCGATCGTGCAGAAGAGCGTGCAGCCGTCGAAGCTGGGAATCGTCAGTGTGCGCGTGCTCATATCGCTTCCGCCCGCCGCGTATCCGCGTCGATGTGGCGGGCTCCAAGGAAGAAGAAGATTCCCGCGGCCGACGCGCTGACCGCCCCGAGGATCATCGAGTACTGGATTGCACGATCACCCATTCCCGACAGCAGCGTGTCGTTCATGAGCCCGATCGACACCGGGCCGATCAGATCGCCCATGAGGTTGACGACCAGCAGGAACAGCGCAGTCACCGTGGCGCGCATGTGCGGCTTCGAGACGTCGAGACAGGCCGCGAAGACCGGCGACATCTGCATCATGCCGAACATGCTGGTGAGACCCAGACCGAGCATCCACAGCCACGTTGGTTCCGCGAACAGAAACAGCATCTCCGCCGGACCGACGGCGAGGCAGGCGAGCGCGGGAATCCACAGCCGCCAGCGCACGTCCCTGCGGGCGAAGCGGTCGGCGAGAAAACCGCCGAGAAGTCCGCCGATGAACGCAGCGGGCTGACGCAGGAATCCCTGGACCTGGCCGACGTCACCCGCGCTCAGCTCGTGAATCCGCATCAGGAATGCGGAGCTCCACGAGCCGTTCGTGTGCATCGTCGTCGCCATGCACACACCGCCGAGCACCATGAACAGGAACGAGCGCGAGTCGCGCATGTAGCTCAGCACCTGCAGGAACGTTCCCGCATCCGCGCGACGCGGGCCGCCGGGATCGGACTGCCCGCGAACCGGCTCGCGCACGGTGAGCACGAGCAGCGGCGCGAGCACCAGCGCCGGCATTCCCATCACGATGAAGCAGGTGCGCCAGCCGTACTCGTGGCTGATCCAGCCCGCCACCGGAAACAGCACGATTCCGCCGAGCGCGGCGATCGCGCGCATCACGGACATTCCGGTGCGCCGGTTCGCCTTGCTGAACAGGTCCGCGACCATCGAGTTCGGTGGCGCGAAGCCGGTCGACTCGCCGGCTCCCATCAGGAAGCGTGCGAGCGCGAGCTGCCAGACGTTCGTGACGAAGCCCGTCAGCGCCGTCATTGCGCTCCAGAACGTGAAACCGATCGCCAGGATGTTGCGCCGGTTGAAGCGGTCGGCGAGCCGTGCGACCGGCACGCCCATGATCGAATAGAAGGACACGAACACGATGCCGGAGATCAGTCCGAGCACGGTGTCCGAGATCTGCATCTCCTCCTTGATGAGCTGCAGGTTGAGACCGAAGATGCTCCGGTCGATGAAGTTGAAGGCCGAGATCACCCCGAGCAGGAAGAGTGTCCAGACGGTGGACACCGTCCATTCGCGGCGCGCCGGAGCAGATCCGGCAGCCTGTGACTCGGCTCTGCCGCTCATCGGTCGCGCCAGGGTCTGATCGCTGGACATCGCTCACTCCTGAATCGGGAGGGTGCGTCTCGCCCTCGCGGCGGCCGCAGCCCCACGTTGGCTGCTTCTTCTCACGACCGCTCAGCTGACCGCGTAGTACGTGAACTCGATGCGCCTCGCGCCGGGGACGATCTTCGCCGTGCCGATGACGACGGTGTCGTTCAGCCATGCGTGAGGACCGTCGCCGTCCGCGTCGAAGTACGCGGCAAAGCGGTAGTAGCCGTCGGCGTCGCGGCGCAGACCCGCATGCTGGACGTAGAGCCACGCGCCCGCGTCGTCGCGGATCATGAAATGCGTGTTGAGCTCATCGACGCCATCCGCACGCCCGAGACCGAATTCCCCGCCGCTCTCGGGGTGAACGGTGCCGTTGAGTCTGGGCCCGCTGACGCGGCCGCCGAGGATGCGCTGGAAGACGCGAACGCCCCGGGACGTTTGCATCCGGTTGGGCTCATCCAGCTCCACGTCGATGCGGAACACGAAGTCGAGCTTCAGTGGTCCGACTTTCCGCGTATCGGTCTCTGGTGCGACGAACTCTCGCATCGTGTGATTCCTGGTTTCGCGCGGGCCGGGTCACCTTCGGTCGCAGGACCCAACCCGCGGTCCTAGAGCACTTCGTAGTACGTGAAGACGCTGTGGTCGGGATCGGGATAGCGATGCCCGTGGCCGACGAAGACCGTCCGATTCATCCACTCGTGCGGACCTTCCGGAGCGTCGAAGATCGGCGTGAGCCTCATCGTCCTGAGGATCGGTGTCTGCGGATTCGGCGCAGTCGGCGGCAGGGCGTCGCCCGTCTGCGGATCGAACCGACGCATCAGCCCGCGATTGCGGATGTAGATGAGCGCACCGTCCGATGCCTGCAGCATGTAGTGCGCTTCGAATCCCCGGCTGTGGCCGTAATCGGCTCCCGAGCAGGGAACCACGCGACCCTGCAGGCGAGGTCCCCAGACCTCGCCGCCGATCGGCGCCACGTACGAGCGGTGCGTGTGCTCACCGCCGTACGCGGACGCGATGCGGATCCGGTCCCTGAAGAACAGGGAGATCGAGAAGGCCCAGCGGATCGCGATCGGCTCGACCCCGTCGCCCCCTGCGGTGATGATGATCGGCTCCTGTTCCATCGCCTCAGAACTCGTAGCTGACGCCCACCCGGTAGGTACGACCGATCATGTCGTAGTACACGGGATTGGTGACCAGACTCTGCGCGTTCGGCACCGGCGGAGGCTCCTTGTCGAGCAGGTTGTTCGCGACGGCGAAGAACCGCAGGTTGTCCGTCACCTCGTACCCCAGGTTCAGATCGACGTACGTGTACGACGGAATCGTGTTGTCGTTGATCTGGACTCCCGAGGTCCACTCGTTGTTGTAGGTGCCGTGGCCGATGTAGCGGAACTGCGCGTGAACCGATGCCGGTCCGGCCTCCAGACCGATGGCGCTCGTGAACCGGAGCTTCGGCGACGCGCCGGTCGCCAGTCCCACCGCCCGCTTGGAGCCGATCTCGCCCGCGCGATCCACCACGTTGCCGGTGCCCGGATCGACCTTGGCCTGCAGGTTGTAGTTGCCGAGCAGGTTCACGACGAGCGCGCTCTGCACGCCGAACAGCTCGCCCAGCGGGGTCCGCGAAGACAGCGCGAAGTCGAGTCCGCGCAGTTCCACCGAAGCGAGGTTCACGTAGGTCGACTGCGCCTCGATGGGCATGCCTTCGGCGTTGAACGTCAGGAACGTGCAGAACTGCTGCTGTCCGGTGCGGCAGGCATCCGCCACCGCCTGCGTACCGAGCGTGCTGACGAGGCCGCCGACGTCGATCTGGTAGTAGTCGAGCGAGAACTGCACGTTCGGCAGGAACGACGGTCTCCACGAGAAGCCGATCGTGGTGGTATCGGCCTTCTCGGGCTCGAGATACGGGTTGCCCGCCAGGTACGTCGTGACCTGCGGCTGATACGGCGGGTAGCTGATGATGATGGCGTTCGGCGTGCTCCTCGAGTTGAGCTCGTAGATGTTCGGTGCACGGATGTCCCGCGACCGCACGGCTCTCAAGAGCAGCCCGGACGTCGGCTCGTAGGTGACGCCCGCCTTCCACGTCACCTGCGTTCCCGCGGCGGTGCTGTAGTCGGCGACGCGCACGGCGGCGTTGAGGTCCAGAGTGTCTGCCCAGGACGTATCCGCCGCGAGCGGCACCACCGTCTCGAGATGCGCCTCCTTGACGTTGAACTTGCCGGTGAAGCTGCTGGTGTTGTTGGCCTCGTACTGCCCGGCTTCCGAGATCGGATCGGCGAGCGTCACCTGCTCCTCGGTGCGGTACTCGATGCCCGTCGCAATCGAGATCGGACCGGCCCAGGTCTCGAACAGCTGACCGTTGAGGTTGAAGGCGACGACCTGCTGCTCGTAGTCGGTGCTGCCGTGCGTCGTGCCGGTGACGTAGTCGATCGCGGCCTGCGACGGCGAGCCCTCGCCGAACAGATTGATCGGCACGCAGCCGTTGTTCGGATTCGTGAGCGTGGAGCGGCAGACGATCTGACCGGTAGCGGGATTCAGCACCGCGTCTGCGGCCAGTGCGAAGTTCGGCCGGATGCGGTTGCGGAACACGCGCTGCCGATAGCGGTTCTCGCCGTACTGGTAGTAGGCGTCCCACGACCAGCCTTCGAGAGCCGGCAGCGTGCCCTCGAAGCTGAGAACCACGCGATCGGTGCTGTTGCGGACGTCGGACTCCGCAATGCCGATGTCGTAGCTCACGCGGCCGAGATTGAAGCTCTCGATGCCGTTCTCGATCATCACCGTCCGGATCGACTCCGGCAGGAATGCGTTGTCCTGGGCGATTCGGATCGCCGTGTCGCGCGCCGGAAGCGTCGGTCCGCCGCCCGTCGTTGCGGCATGCGAGAGCTCGAGCGCGGCCGTGACGTTGTCGCTGAGCTGGAAGCTCGCGCGCCCGTACCCCGCCACACGTTCGAGCGCCGGTGCGATGGCCGGACCGGTGTTGATGTTGATGCCGGTGTTGCTTCCGCCGACCATGTTCGTCGTGCCGGCGTACTCACCGTACTGGAACGCCATCGGCACACCGCCCGGCCCGAACTGCGTGCCGCGCAGGATGGTGTTGTTGATGATTCCGCCCGGCGTCGACGTCGAGAACTGCACGTTCGGCACGATGAGATTGGCCGGCGTGGCGCCCGCCTGCGGGTTCGCGACGATCTGATAGCCCTTGCGCCCCCAGCCGCGCGTGTAGACGTCGCCGACGCCGTCGTTGTCCACGTAGTCGACCGCGAGCTCCACGTGCCCGCGCCCGTCTGCGAACGCGGTGCCGGCCAGAAAGCCGAGGCGTATCTCCTCGTTGTCACCCGCGGCAGCCTCGCCGTACTGCGTGACGGCCTTGAAACCCTCGAAGTCCTTGCGAAGGATGAGGTTGACCACGCCCGCGACGGCATCCGAGCCCCACTGGGCCGATGCGCCGCCGGTCACGACTTCCGCGCGCTCGAGAAGCAGCGCGGGGATCTGGTTCAGATCGACCTGATAGCCCTCTAGCGAGGTGATCTGCGGAACGAAGCGCTTGCCGTCCACGAGCACCAGCGTTCTCGTGGGACCGAGGCCGCGCAGATCCGCGAGGTTCGCGCCGGGCGAAATCGAACGCACGCCCGTGGTCTGCGGGTTGTTGCTCGCCTGGAACGCCGGAATCTCGTAGAGGACATCCGCGACGTTGGTGGCGCCGCGACGCTCGAGCTGCTCTGCGCCGAGAATCGTCGTTGGAGTCGGTGCCGTGAATCCGGTACGGACCACTCGCGACGCCGTGATCGAGATTTCTTCGAGCTCGACGCCGGCATTCCCCTGCGCACTCCGCTCCTGCGCATGCCCGGTTGTACAGACGCCGATGGACAGGCCGGCACAGAGCGAAATCATGCTCGTGGCAGCGCGGCGCTGCCGGTGAATCGGTTCGCGCTTCATTCCCCTCCCCTTCCGCCGACGGATCCCCACACCCGCCGCGGTCTATAAGCCGAACGATCGGACGAATTGGCATCGCACGAGCGCACCTTCACGTGAGTGGCGGCGAGGAAACGCGGAAGATCCGGGCTCATCACTCGCGCCTGTCCGGCGGGCCTTTCGACCCTCGAGTCGGTGCTCGATCGCGCGACGTGAGGGATGCTGCGTTCGGCTTGCGCTTGAACGCAACGATGCTTTCGGCTAAGGATTGATAACCTCCGGCATATATAGAGCGTGCCCGTGACCTCGATTACGTTCCGTCAGTTGCAGGTATTCGTCGAGGCAGTCGAGGCGGGCAGCTTCCGTGCCTGCGCCGAACGGCTGAACATCTCGCAGGCATCCATCAGCAGCCATATCGCCGCGCTCGAATCTCAGCTCGGCGTGCGGCTGTTCACGCGACAGCGCGGGATGCTCGCGGGACCGACGGCGAAGGGAATCCTGGCCTACCAGGAAGCGAAGATTCTCGTGGAGCGCGGGCGTGACTTCATCGACCGCTTCAAGGCCGAAGGCGGCGAGCGAAGCGCCCGCAAGATCAACATCGGCGCCCACACTTTCCTCGTCAACACCATCGGCTCGGCGCTGGCGGTTTATGCGAGCCAGAACCGCGACATCGAGTTCGGTGTGGAAGTCGGCCCCTTCGAAGTCGTAATCGACAAGATCCGCCGCGAAGAGCTCGACATCGGTTTCGTGTTCTCGTCCGGGCCCGTGCCCGGCGTGGACTCGAAGATGGTCTGGAGCGAGCCCCTCGCGTTCTACGTCGGCTGCGATCACGAGCTCGCGAAGCGCGAGCACCTCACGGCCGCCGAGCTCAACCGGTATCCGCTGATCACCTTTCCCCGGCGCACGCACATGAGATCTCTCATCGACTGGGCGAGGTCGCGGGTCGGCGTCGATGGATGTCCCATTGCGCTCGAAGCGGACAGTTTCACCGTCGTCAACGAGTCGATCGTGCGCGGGCTGGGCTTCGGGTGCCTGTTCAAGCGGCCGCTGCTGGCCTCCCCGTTCCGCGACCGAATGGTCGAGCTGCCGGTGAAGGTTCCTCCGGTGGAAGCGCACCGCGTGATCTCACGCGCGCACCGCGTGGATCGCGCAGTTCACGATTGCGTCGAGTATCTGATCACCAACTCGATGCCCTAGTCCCTTGCGCGGCGGGGTGACCTGCAGTGTGAAGCAGGCTTGCCCTTTGCCCCATATAGACTTTCGGCTATCACTTTTTCAGCCGCAGCCTCGTTGCTCGTGCCGACTCCCTTCCTAAGCTCTGTGAAGGGGCGAGTCTGCGATCGGGGGAGGGGGAGTGCACGTTCGTCGCGCGGGGCTGTTCCGGTGCGTGGATGCGCGGGCGCGGGGAACCGCGACGCTTGCTGCGTTGATCGCGTGCGCATCAGCGACCGCCTCGCAGAACGGTGAATGGCCGAAGCCTCCCGCGTCGGTCGCACAGGCCACCGAATCCACGCCCACCGACGAAGATTTCCTCGCGGCCCGGCCAGGCGACTGGCTGACGTACAACCGCAGCTTCAGCGCGGACCGTTACTCGCCGCTCGACGAGATCAACATACGCAACGCTCACCGGCTGCAGGTCGCGTGCGTATTCCAGCCCGGGCACATCGGCAGCTTCGAGACGAGCCCTGTCGTATTCGGCGGCCGGATGTACGTCACCACCGCGTACAAGACGTTCGCGCTCGATGCCGCAACGTGCAGGCCTCTCTGGTCCCACACGTACACGCCGAGCGGTCCGGAGCACATGATCGGCAACCGCGGCGTCGCGCTCTACGACGGCAAGGTCTTCCGCGGCACGAGTGACGCACATCTGCTCGCACTCGATGCCGCGTCCGGCAAGCTGCTCTGGGACGTGCACGTCAACGACAGCTCCTACGGCTACCTCATCAGCGGCGCGCCGGTCGCTTTCGACGGCAAGGTGTTCACGGGCGAGGCCGGCGCGGATTTCGGCATCACGGGCCACGTGTACGCATTCGATGCGGACACGGGCCGCCACATCTGGACGTTCGACATCGTTCCCACGGGCGATCAGCCGGGCGCTGAAACCTGGGGCGGCGGTCAGGCGCAGGGCGGCGGCTCGACGTGGTCGAGCATGGCCATCGATCCCGAGCGTCGACTGCTGCTCGTGCCCACCGGCAATCCCGGACCGTCCTTCAACGCCGATCTGCGTCCGGGCGACAACCTGTTCACCAACTCCATCGTCGCGCTCGATCTCGATACCGGCCGGCTCGACTGGTACGTGCAGCAGGTACCGCACGACGTGCGCGACTGGGATACGGCCGCGACGCCGACGCTGTACACGATCGACGGATGGCGCCGCGTCGCCGTCGCGAGCAAGGACGGCTATCTCTACATCTACGACGCCGACACCCGCGAAACCGTCGCGAAGACGGAGATCATGCGGCACGAGAACCACGACGTGCCGCTGAGCTACGACCGTCCGATCCGCGTGTGTCCCGGCGCGCTCGGACTCTTCAACGGCGCGAGCCACTCGCCGCTGACGCGCATGCTGTTCGTCGGCACCGCCGAGCGGTGCGAGACGATCCAGCAGGACGTGCCGCATTACATCAAGGGCAAGACTTACTTCGGCGCGCGCGTCCAGGGCGATCCTCCCGAGCAGCAGTTCGGCTGGCTGCGCGGCATCGACGCGGCAACGGGCGAGCAGCGCTGGGTCCTGCGCATGGACAGGCCGATGCTGGCCGGCACGACGCCGACGGCTGGCGGAGTGCTGTTCACGGGCACGCTCGACGGCGAGTTCCTCGCCATCGAACAGACCAGCGGCCGGATTCTCTACCGCTTCCAGACCGGCGGTGCCATCGCGGGCGGCGTCTCCACCTACGCCGTCGACGGCAAGCAGTACGTCGCCGTGGCCTCGGGAAACTCGTCGCGAGGCTGGGGCACGAGCGGCTCCGCCACCATCGTCGTCTTCACGCTGCCCTAGCGGCGCGCAGCGTCCTCCAAGGAGTTTCTGATGGCGGAAATCGTGCTCGGCATGTGGACCTCACACGGGCCGACCCTGTCGACGACCCCCGAGCAGTGGGAGCTGCGCCTGCCGGCCGACCGGCGGAACCTGCATCCCTTCCGCGGCCGGAAGTACGACTTCGAGTCACTGCGGCAGCTCCGCGCGGCCGAGCGCCTCGACCAGAGGTGCACGCTCGAGGAACGCAGGCGGCGCCATGCAGCCTGTCAGCGTGCAATAGCGCGAATGGCCGACATCTTCGCGGCCGTGCAGCCCGACGCTGCAGTCATCATCGGCAACGATCAGCGCGAGCTGTTCCTGGACGACATCACGCCGGCGATCACGGTCTTCACGGGCGAGACGCTCTGGGATCGGCCTTCGACGCCCGATCAGATCGCGCGGATGCCGCCGGGCATTCACGAAGCGGAATCCGGACACAGGCCGCCCGAGTATCGCGAATATCCGGCGCTGCCCGAGCTCGCCCTGCACATCGCACGCACCGCGGCGCACGAGCAGTTCGACATCGCGGTATCGAAGCGGCTGCCCGAGCACCCGAATCACTGGTCGAGCGGCGTGCCGCACTCTCTGGGATTCATCTATCGCGGAATCATGCGTGATGAAGTGATCCCGAACGTGCCGATCATCATCAACACCTTCTTCCCGCCGAATCAGCCGACCGCGCGTCGCTGCTTCGACCTCGGCCGCATGCTCGGGCGCGCGCTGCGGAGCTGGAATTCTGACCGGCGCATCGCCGTATTCGGCTCCGGCGGAATGAGCCATTTCGTCATCGACGAGGACTTCGACCGGATGTTCCTGAAGGCGCTGCAGGAGCGCGACGCCCGGACACTCTGCTCGATCAGCGAAGACGTGCTGCAGTCGGGCACGTCCGAGCTGCGGACGTGGATCGCCGCGGCGGGCGTGCTGTTCGACACGGATCTCGAGGGCGGCATCGTCGATTACCAGCCCTGTTATCGCTCGGATGCCGGCACCGGCACGGCGAACGGCTTCGTGGCGTGGCACAAGTGAGCGAAATCATCGAACGACTGCGCCGGCTCGACGCCTGCGGCCTCTCCGACGCGCTCGACAAGCTCGGCATGACCGGCTGCGTTACCGGGCTCATCGCGACGCTTCCCGGAAGCCGGATCGCGGGCCGTGTGCACACGGTGAAGCTTGCCGCCGGCTCCCCGCCGCCCGGTGCGCCTGTCCGCCACCTCGGTGCCGCGGCGATCGACGCGGCAGCGCCGGGCGAGATCATCGTGGTCGAGCAGCGAACGGGCATCGATGCGGGCTGCTGGGGCGGGATTCTCTCTCAGGGCGCGAAAGCCAGGGGGCTCGCCGGCGTCATCGCCGACGGCCTGATCCGCGACGTGGACGAAGCGCGCAGCATCGGCTTTCCGATCTTCTGCCGCGGCTTCACCGCATTCACCGCGAGAGCGCGGGTGCACGAAGCCGCAACGGACGTTCCCGTGCGGATCGGCGACGTCGTGGTCGAACCGGGCTGCTACGCGCTCGCCGATTCGAGCGGCGCCGTCTTCATTCCAGCCGATCGCATGGACGAAGTGCTCGCGGTGGCGGAAAGCCTTGCCGCACGCGAGCTCGAGATGACGCGACGCCTGCAGGCCGGCGAATCGGCGTCCGCCGTGCTCGGCGCCAACTACGAACATGCCTTGAAACGGGAGGGGTGAGTTGACCGCAGACGAAAACGTAGTCCTGGCATCGAAGCTCGACACGGCCACGCTGAGCGACGCGCTCGATCGCCTCGGCATCGTCGGGCAGTGCCACAAGCTCACCCCGCGTCACGATTCCTTCCGGCTCACGGGCCGCGCGTTCACCGTGCTCTACGGTCCCGCCGGCAAGCCCGCGGGCACCGTCGGCGATTTCATCGACGACGTCGAGCCCGGTTCGGTCATCGTGCTCGACAACGGCGGACGCGAGGACGCGACCGTCTGGGGAGACATCCTCACCGAGATCGCGCATCGCCGCGGCATCGCCGGCACCGTCATCGACGGCATCAACCGCGACGTCGACGTGTGCAGGCAGCTCGACTATCCCATCTTCAGCCGCGGATGCTGGATGCGCACCGGCAAGGATCGCGTGCAGGTCGAAGGCATGCAGGTGCCCGTGACGGTCGGCGGCGCGCGCGTCGCGCCCGGCGACATTCTGCGCGGCGACGCCGACGGTGTCGTCGTCATTCCCAAGGAGCACGAGCGTGCCGTGCTCGAAGCGGCCATGGAGATCCACGAAGCCGAGAACGCGATCCGGACGGCCGTGCGGAGCGGACAGCGCCTCGATGCGGCACGTGCGGCCTTCAACTATCACAGACTTCAGACGCGGAGAGACGGATGATCATCGACTGCCACGGACACATCAGCGCCCCGATCGAGCTGTGGGCCTACAAGGCGGGGCTGCTCGCTCACCGGGGAGCGCACGGTCGCGGCGGTGTCCGCGTCACCGACGAGCAGCTGATCGAGGCCGCGAAGAAGAAGGAGAACTGGCCCGACGGCCACCTGCAGCTTCTCGAGAAGCACGGCACGGACCTGCAGCTCATCTCGCCGCGCCCCTACCAGATGATGTCCTCGCTGAAACCGGCGCGCCTCGTACACTGGTTCTGCGAGGAAGTGAACACGCTCATCCATCGGCAGTGCCAGCTCCTTCCCGACACCTTCATACCGATCGCGGGCCTGCCGCAGGCGGCCGGTGAGCCGATCGAAGCCGTCTTTCCCGAGATGGACCGCTGCGTCTCGCTCGGCTTCAAGGGCTTCCTGCTCAACCCCGATCCCTACGAGAACGGGCCCGAGGAAGCGCCCGGCCTCGGAGACCGGTACTGGTATCCGCTGTACGAGAAGCTCTGCGATCTGGACATGCCGGTGCACATCCACGCGACCGGCTCGCAGTCGGAACGCACGCCCTACTCGCTGCACTTCATCAACGAGGAATCGATCGCGGTCTACAACCTGTGCAACTCGACGGTTCTCGACGACTTCCCCACGCTGAAGATCGTCATCAGCCACGGCGGAGGCGCCATTCCCTACCAGCTCGGCCGCTTCGAGTCCTCGTCGCTGCGCAGGGGAAAGCGATTCTCGGAGCGGCTGCGCCGGCTCTACTTCGACACCGTGCTCTACACCGAAGGCGCCCTGCGCCTGCTCATCGAGACAGTGGGCGCCGACCGCTGCCTCTTCGGTTCGGAATGCCCGGGCGTCGGCTCCGCGATCAACCCTGAGACCGGCGAGACCATGGACCACATCGCGCCCATCATCGCCGGGTTCGACTGGCTGAGCGAAGCCGAGAAGAAGATGATCTTCGAGGACAACGCGCGGAAGGTCTTCAACCTCGACGTCTAGCAGCACGGCGCGCCGCGGCCGGGCCGCGGCGCGCGAGGTCACCCGTCCTTTCGGCCACGACGGTTGCAGCGATCCGCCGGAGCGGAGATCCCGGTTCCGGACCCGGCTACAATCGCCCGCCTGTCTCCTCGCGGAGCACTCGGCGTGCTGAACCGGCTGGTCAATGCCTTTCCGCTGTGGGCCCTTGCGGCCAGCATTCTTGCCCTGGTGCACCCGCCGCTCTTCACGTGGTTCAGCGGCGGGCTCATCACCCTGGGGCTCGGCATCATCATGCTCGGCATGGGGCTCACACTCGAGCCGGAGGACCTGCTGCGCGTCGCCAGCCGCAAGAGAACCGTGCTGCTCGGCGTGGCGCTGCAGTACACCGTCATGCCGGTCCTCGGCTGGCTCGTCGCGCTCCTCTACGGGCTGCCCACTCCGCTTGCAGTCGGACTGATTCTCGTCGCCTGCTGCCCGGGCGGCACGGCGTCGAACGTCGTCACCTATATCGCGCGTGCCGACGTCGCACTCTCCGTCACCATGACAGCCGTTTCGACCCTCCTCGCCGTCATCATGACGCCGACACTGACGGCGCTGCTCGCCGGGAGCCGCGTGGAAGTTCCCGCGCTCGGACTGTTCCTCAGCACCGTGCAGGTCGTCATCCTTCCCATCGCGGCGGGGCTGCTGCTCAAGCGCTGGTTTCCGGCCGTCACGCGCATAGTGCTGCCCTTCGCGCCGCTCGCGGCAGTGCTCATGATCACCCTGATCGTCGCATCCATCATCGGCGCGGGACGTGACGAGATCATCGCCGGTGGCGGCGTTCTACTGCTCGCAGTGTTCACCCTGCACAGCGGCGGATTCTTCCTGGGCTACGTGCTGAGTCGCCTCGTGCGCACGGACGTGCGTACCGCCCGCACCATCTCGATAGAAGTGGGCATGCAGAACTCCGGGCTCGGCGTCGTGCTCGCCACTCAGAACTTCGCGAACCCTCTGGTCGCGATCCCGAGCGCCATCTCGAGCCTCTTCCACTCGCTCATCGCGAGCGTGCTTGCTGGCGTGTGGCGGCGGACTGCCGAAAATCCCGAGGCGGTTCTTCGGTCCGCGGTCCGCAGCGAGGAGACCCCGGCAGCACAGCGCCACGGCGGCACCGGTTGACGCGGTCTCCTTGTGTCGGGTGCCGCGCGGAGGCCGATGCCCGGTACTGCGCCGCATCAACCTGCGGGCCGCGAGCGGCGCGCTGCGAAGAGCGATAGCATTCAAACCGGACGGGGAGCGTCAGACGAACACCAACGAGCGCAATCCCCGCTCCATTTGCCGCTCGTATCGGAATGGACAGCACTGCGACTGATCGGCTTTCGGTCCAGCAAGTCGCCGAAGCGCATGGGGGAGGGATGAAGTGATTGCGCGAGCCGCTGCAGCACGATGCTCAATGGGCTGTTCTGGGCCGTGAGAATGAACCTTCCGCTCGTTGGCGCGATGGCGATACTCGCCGTCAATTCCTGGCGCGCCGATGCTTGTTGCTGCACGTTGGATTCTTCAGCCGAAGAGCTCCAGATCAATCGTGGAAAGCGAAGCATCTGGTGGGCCAGTGAAGGCGCTTGCCATTTCCAAGGGGTGGTTGATCTGCGGCTGCGGAACAGAACCGAATGAGCTGTCGCACCGTGACCGTTCCAGCCCTCTGAATGTCACCGGCGCTTCCGGTGACCTGCCGTCCGACGCGACTCCCGGCTCGAGCACCTCAGGATCTGATCGGCGGACGTCACGCGCATCTCCTGAAACCTCGCAACGTCGTTCGGCCCGGGAGGTCACCTGCTTGCCGGTCTCATCGCCCTGGGTGTTCCTGGTCGGCATTGGGCCGTTCTGCCCTCCGCAATCACTGCATTGGCGACCGTGTGGGCGGTGAGCACGTGGCTCGGCGCCCTGGCCGCACGCTGTTCGAGGCTCTTCAGCTGCGTGCTGGCGGGAACAGCCGTCGCACCGGCGACGCTGACCGCAGGTGCGGGCCGCACTCGGGTATGCAAACGTCGTTGTTGCGTGGATAGAAGACGCTGCTTCTGTCAACCGGAGTTTCAGGATGTTCAGCTCGATCGGCGATGCGCTCGAGGGCTTCGTTCTGAAGCCCGTTCCGGCGGCCCTGGTGGCGCGATTTTCGGTGTCCCGCTTCTCCTGATCGGCAGATCGAGACACACAAGAGCTCTCATTCCCTGGTCGGCATGGATGTCGTGTCACATCCCGGTGCTGCACTGCAAGGCGAGCTGGCGAGCGACCAGCTGCCTCCGTTACCTAGGGTTCAGCCGCGGTTCCTTCGAAGGACGCTGCGTCGGATGAGATGCTTCTGCGCCTTCCGCAGAATTATCTGACGCGTTCGTTACGAGCACGCGGAGCGCGGCCATCGCCGAGCGATGGCAGATAGCGTTTCCTCAAGACTCGCAGCGTCGCCGATCCTCGAGTTTGATACGGAGAAAGAAGTGCGATCTCTCGCCGAGTGGTTGGTAACGTCCTGCATCCTTGCTCCGGCGTTCACCGCGTGCTCGGCACCTGAGGATTCCGCCACCGATGCCTCCGCGGATCCGGTTATCGACGTTTCTGCCGATGATCCGGAGATGAACGCCGCGATTGCGCAGGCGCGGGAGTTACTGCCACATTTCTGTCAGGTGTTCGAGAACCCGACGCAGGGCGAGAGCGATTTCTCCCTGAAGGTGCGCATCGAGGACGGCCACAACGTCGAGTACTTCTGGGTCACGGACGTCCGGCGCGATGCGGGAAAGATCCACGGCGTGATCGCCAACGAGGCCATCAGGGTTCGTAACGTGATGCTCGGCGACGAAATAGAGGTGGTAGACGACAGCATCGCCGACTGGCTCTACTGGCGGGACGGAAGGATGGTCGGCAACTTCACGTTGCGCGCCCTCTTCAGGCACATGCCGGACGAACAGGTCGAGAAACTGAAGGCGATGATGGCGGAGCCTTGAACGGTTTCGCGGCACCGTGGATTCGCCTCGCAGGAAGGCGGGGCGGACTGCCCTGCTGCCAGCTCTGCAGCCGCGGCTTGTCTCAAACGGAGCCACGCTCGGTTCTGCAAGCTCGATGCGGCTCCATACACTGCGCGCCGGTCCGTAAGCGCTGGTCGGCGCGTTCCGCTCATCGCGTCGTTCGCCTTCTGAACGGGGACCTGGATGTCCATGAGATCGATACCCGCGGCAATTGTGTTCGTAGCCCTGGTGGCCGTCGATCGATTCGCCTACCCCGTGTGCCGTGCTGGACCGCATCTGCTGAGCAGGGCTTTACATTACGGCAACGGGTTGGATGACTGGGCAATGCGCTGGCTCTTGGAGCACCAGAACAGAGAAGCGCTGACCGCAGTGTCGCACCGGGTTCCTGACCAGTCGTCTTCCGGCGACCTTCGACGAGTGATGACGCCAGCTCCGGCGGCTCGAGCTGACACCGGCGTGATGAGGTGCCATTGGGACCTCGTCTCACCTGACGCCGAAAAGTACACTTGATGTATGGTGACGAAAGCGATTCCAGGCGGCACGATTCACGAGCTGCCCGCAGATTTCCGCAAGGCCATCGAGTCCGACAGTGCTGTGAAGAGTCTCTGGACGGACATCACTCCGCTGGCGAGAAACGAGTGGATCTGCTGGGTCACGTCCGCCAAGAAGGAAGAGACGAGGAAACGGCGGATCGAGGTAGGCCTCGACAAGATGCGCAAGGGGATGCGCAGACCCTGCTGCTGGCCCGGCTGTCCCCATCGCTGATTCTTGCCGGCGTGCGCTCTTCGGAGGCGCGTGCTCCCGAGCGCGGGATGGAGGTACAGGATGCTGAGGTTGCTCGCTGTGTTCTGGCTGCAGCGGTTCGTCGGCGTTCTGGCGTTGGTGTCTCTGGGCCTGCTGGCTCTGGAATATGCGCAACAGGGGCGCATTCTGGGGCTTGCGTCGGCCCTGGCGTGGGGTACTGCCGCCGCAGTGCTCGCTGCGAGCATCAGCACCTATTGGGTGTACCGGGTTCGATGCCGGACCGTTCTCAAGCAGGATGGCACTGAGCTTTCACATCGGGACTGAGGCGGTGGGTCGCGTTCGACAACAAGTGCAGAAGCAGCCGCGCCGCTCGGCCCCAGGGTTATGCATCAGGGGGATCAAATGGCGGCCAACAGCGGACCACTGCGCCTGTTCCGGCCTCAGATCGACGACTCTGCTTCTGCTAAGGCCGCCGCGCGCCTGGGAGCCACGGGAGCCGCCATCATTCCGATAGTCGAGGGGATCACCCTCGCAATCGACGCGATTCGCTTTGGCTCTCTACCCGACTCGGTGCCATTGGGCTCGTGCGTCGATGCACTTCTGCTCGGGTTTCTCGCATTCGGCACCTGGAGCCTCTGGCGCTGGACGGACGTTGCGGCACTGGCGCTGTTTCTGCTCGGTCAGCTCGTCGCCGCAATTCTGCAAGGGCGTATGGTCGGATTCGTGATGCCTTTGGCCATCGGATTGTTCCTGCTGAGCGGAGTTCGCGGCACTTTCGCGCATGCAAAGTACGCGCGCGAGCAGGCCGCACATGGATGAAGGCGTCGTGATGTATCGCCCCGTGAGGCCGAAGGAGCTGAAATCGTCGGCACCATAGAGGTCATCGGTGAGCACTGCGCGCCATGAACGACGGTGGTCATGCTGCGCTGGGTCGTTTCAATCCTGCTCGTCTTCGCGGTCATCTTGAGCGCCCAGGCGCAGGAGAAGGCGTCAGACCCCTGCGAGCCCGTGCGCTTCCTGAAGCGAGAGCTTCGATAACTCGTGGAAAGCGGGGGAAACCTGCGACATCGTCTCGAACGACGAGTTCATCGAGACGTTCGAGGTCACGACGTCCGAAAAGGACTTCATCGTTTACAGCAGGAACCATTTCCGACGCGCCGAGTAGCAGCATCAGACGGCTGAGTCCGGTCGGGCTTCACTCAGAATGAGACGGGGTGAGCATGCGTATCCTGACGGTGATCCTCGCCTAGCTCGGCATCAGCGGCCTGGCTCGATTGTTCTGCCGGCTGCGGAGCCGCTCTACATCGCGCCTGAATTGCAGAAGCTGGACCCGATGCGGACGGTTACGGAGAATCGTAAGGTGGCGCTGCATACGAGAACCACGCGCAACCCGTCTGGCACCCATGGTGCCTCCATCCGGCATCAGTACACTTCCCTCGCCCTGCCCACGGCAGACTTCAACGCCGGCGGCCATGGTATCGATCGACGAACCCGTCCATCTGGTCGACTACGACGAATCATGGGCGTCGGCCTTCTCTGAAGAGTGCGATCGCCTCGCCGCAGCGCTCAATGTTCCTCGGGGACATCTGGAGCACATCGGAAGCACGGCGGCACGGGGTCTTCTGGCCGAACCTGTCATCGAGATCATGCTCGGTGTCGAGCGCTGGCCGCCCGACGACACTCTGATCGAGGCAATCAGTCGCGCCGGCTACGAATTCCTCGGTGAGGCAGGTGTACCCGAGCGGTTCTGTTTCCGGCTCCGTGGACCAACCAGTTTCAACCTGCATGTCGTGCGGTTGTACGGGGACCACTGGCGTTCCAACCTGGCGCTCCGAGACTACTTGAGGGGCAATGAGGCTGCACGAGCTCGCTACGCACGGGAGAAGCGGAAGGTATTCAGCTCGAATGATATCAGCGAAACCATGCTGGTGCGGGACGCGCTGGAGCACCACGGTATCGCTGCGACCATACTGAATGAGAACCTGGCGCGAACCGAGGTTACGGTATTCCGGGTACCGGCCGAAGTCTGGGTTTTCGACGACAGCGAGTACGAGAACGCCGCGCGGATCGTCGCCGAAACGCTCAGAACCCTGAACAATGCATCCGACTCCGGCACGTGGATCTGCCCGACATGCAGGGAAGAGAACCCGCAGTCGTTCGAGCTGTGCTTGAGCTGCGGTCGGGAGAGGAAGCGGAGTCCCGACGCCCGCTAGTTATCGCCAGAGCACGCGCCGCTTTCCGTCGACGCCGTACAATGCGGCGGTAACTGCGAAAGCCTGTTACGAGGTGCCGCGTGCTCAGAGACTACCTGGAGTTCGGTGGCGTGGCGGTGTTCGCAGCGAGCGGAGTGCTGGCAGCACGGGACCGGGAACTGGATCTCCTCGGGATCATCGTGGTCGCAGCGATCACGGCGATCGGCGGCGGCACCCTGCGTGACCTCCTTCTGGATCGTCATCCGATCTTCTGGATCACCGACACTCGATACCTGCTCGTCATCGTCGTCGCGGCGATGCTGACGGTTGCCTGTATGCGGACGTGGCGGCCCCCAGGTACCGCGTTTCTCGTCGCCGATGCGCTCGGCCTGGCGGCGTTCGCACTGTCGGGGGCCCAGCTCGCGGAAGCCGCCGGATTGTCGCCGATCATCGTCGTGCTGATGGGCACCATGACCGGTGTCATGGGGGGCGTCCTGAGAGACGTCATCGTGGCAAGAGTACCCCTGATCCTGCAGCGCGAGATCTACGCCACCGCCGCAATCACCGGGATCCTCGCATACCTGGCGCTTCAGTCGGTCGGAGTGCCTGCTGCGGTAGCCTTCTGGTGCGGGATGGCCGTCGTGGTTGTGCTGCGCCTGATCGCCATCCGTTGGGGCCTGCATCTGCCGGTATTCCACAGACCCTAGTCCCGGGGGGCTTCCGGCAGGGCACTGTCGAAGCCGCGCCCGCCCGTTCGACTATGGGCGAGCCGATCCCGGCTCGACGGCATCGAAGGAGAATCGATCATGCCCAGCACCATCCGGCTTCACCGTGTGCTCCGCGCCCCGCCCGAGCGCGTCTACCGCGCGTTCATCGACCCGGACGCAATGGCCAAGTGGCTGCCTCCCAACGGGTTTACGGGCAAGGTGCACAGCATGGATGCCCGTGTCGGCGGCTCCTACAGGATGTCATTCACGAACTTCACGACGGGCAGCACCCATTCCTTCGGCGGAGAGTTCGTCGAGCTCGTACCGCATGAGCGCATCCGCTACACGGACCGCTTCGACGATCCCGGCCTGCCGGGCGAGATCCAGGTGACGGTCGCTCTGAAAAAGGTGTCCTGCGGAACGGAACTGAACATCACCCAGGAAGGCGTTCCGGACGTCATTCCGGCGGAAATGTGCTATCTCGGCTGGCAGGAGTCTCTCCAGCAGCTCGCGCAACTGGTCGAGGCAGAGATTCCTGGCGGCGCCTGAGCTCTCCCATCCGGGGGATCGCTTCCGCGATCTCGCGGATCGATAGTAGCGGTCGGAGCAGTTCGCGGAAGGGAGGACGCATGAAAGGCACCTGCCTCTGTGGCGCGGTTTCGATCACGGCGCCCGACACAACCCGCATGAACGCGTGTCATTGCGGGATGTGCCGCCGCTGGGGCGGCGGCCCGCTGCTGACGGTGCACTGCGAATCGGGCGTGCACATCGAGGGCACGGACCGCATCATCGTCTACCGCTCGTCGGAATGGGCGGAGCGGGCGTTCTGTGCCACTTGCGGCTCTCATCTCTATTACCGGCTGATACCGACCGGCGAGTACGCGCTCTGCGCGGGGCTCTTCCAGGATGGAACGCCGTTCAGGCTGGAGGAGCAGATCTTCATCGACCGCAAGCCTGAGGGATATACGTTCGCGAACCAGACGGAGAATCTCACGGAGGCCGAGGTGTTCGCGAGGTACGCACCGGGCTGAGGTACTCTCCTCAGTTCCGGCCCGGTGCGCCGGAGGCGTCACCCATGACGACGGCGCTGTTTCACTCGGAAGCCGGAAGGACACTCGCTCACGAGCGCTGTCGGGCGCTCCTCCGATTCTCACCCGTGCAGCTCGAGTTCCTGCGCGGTGTGGAGGCGCAGGAATCGAGCCGAACCGCACAAGCGGCACAAGGGGCTGATATTCCGCCCTCGGTACATCGAGCGCGGAATGCAAAGGAAGCAACTCGGTGACGCGGAAGGGAGCGCCAATCGAAGTCATACGTAGCGCGGACTGCGGCAACTCGCCGAAGAACGCGCTCGTGGAGTCGCTGACGATAGCGCTGCTGAAGCGTGATGCTGGTGCCGTTCTGGCAAACGTCACCGGAGACGTCGAGTGGCGTATCGCCGGTGGCCCTGTTCTGCGTGGCAGGGACGCCGTCGTGCGCGCGCTTCGCGAGGACGCGAAGGACGGCATCGCCTCCATCCGGATCGACCACGCGCTGACGCACGGCAGAGCCGGTGCCGTGAGCGGCCGTGTCACGTTCCGGGGCGGCCGCGGATTCGAGTTCTGCGACGTCCACGAGCTCTCGAACGCGAAGGGCACGAGCGTCAGCCGCATCACGTCGTACAGGATCGAGTGCTGAGCGTTTTCGCGCGCGATCGATTAGGATTCGCGCACTTCCCGGCGACCTCGCTCTCATGATCCGATCCATCGCTTCCGCGCTCGCAGCCGTGGCGCGCCCTGCCCTGCTGCGGCTCGAACCCGAGCTGGCGCATCACCTTGCCCTGCGCGGCCTCGAGCTGATGCGCGCTCACTGGCGCATTCCCGCACCTGCACCGGAGCTCGCCGTGACCTGCCTGGGACTCAGGTTCGCGCATCCGGTGGGGCTCGCGGCCGGTTTCGACAAGAACGGCGATTACCTCGATGCGCTGGGCGCCATCGGGTTCAGTCACATCGAGGTGGGAACGGTGACGCCGCGCCCGCAGCCCGGTAATCCGCGGCCGAGGCTGTTCCGCATCCGCGAGGCACAGGCCATCGTCAACCGCATGGGCTTCAACAACGAGGGCGTCGATCACCTCGTACGTCAGCTCGAGCGCAGCACGTATGGGGGTGTTCGCGGCGTGAGCATCGGCAAGAACGCGGACACACCGCTCGAGAGAGCCGAAGAGGACTACGTCACCTGCTTCCGCAAGGTGTACGCGCTCGCGGACTATGTCGCGGTCAACGTCTCTTCGCCGAACACGCTGCGGCTGCGGGAGCTGCAATCGGGCGAGGGACTCGAGCGGATCGTCACGCCGCTCCTCGAGGAGCGCGTTCGTCTCTCACGCGAGCACGGAAAGCACACGCCGCTCCTCGTGAAGCTGGCGCCGGATCTTTCCGACGAGGAGCTTCCGAGCGTTGCACGCGAGCTGCGTCGCCTCGGCGTCGACGGCGTGATCGCGACCAACACGACGGTGCAGCTCGACGGAGTTCCCGGAATTCTGCCCAAACATCACGGTGGAGGCCTGAGTGGCGCACCGCTTCATGCTCGATCCGTCGCGGTGATCTCCAGGCTTCGCAGCGAGCTCGGGCCGGATTTTCCGATCATCGGCGTGGGCGGCATCATGAGTGCCCGCGCTGCGCTCGAAACACTCGCCGCCGGGGCCAACCTCATTCAGATCTACACGGGCTTCGTGTATCGGGGCCCCGACCTGTTGTTCGAAATCCTGCGCGCGCTATCGGAGGAGCGGCGCGCGGTGAGCCTCGAACCGTCCGCACGCTGAGGAACACCTGACTCCGCACGCAGTGCAGCGCGTATCATCGCTCCCGTTTCAGGGAGATCGGCACATGTACGTTCCAGCGCAGTTCGCGGAAACCCGGCTCGAGGTGTTGCACGCCCTCATGAAGGCGCATCCGTTCGCCACGTTCGTCACGAATGCGGGCGGCGAGATCCTCGTCGATCATCTGCCGCTGTTGCTGGATCCGTCCGCCGGAGAGCTCGGAACGCTGCGCGGTCACGTCGCTCGCGCCAATCCCCTCTGGCAGCGGCTCGCTTCGGGCGGGGACGGCATCGCGGTGTTCCAGGGGCCACAGACGTACATCTCGCCCTCGTGGTATCCGAGCAAGCACGTCGACGGCAAGGCAGTGCCGACCTGGAATTATGTCGTCGTGCATGCCTCGGGACGCCCGCGCGTCATCGACGACGAGGCTTGGCTGCTCCGCCTCGTCACCGAGCTCAGCGATACCCACGAAGCCGGTCAGGAAGTGCCCTGGAAGGTTTCGGATGCGCCGGCCGATTTCACGGAGCGGCTGCTCCGGGCGATCGTCGGCATCGAGATGCCGATTACGCGCATCGCGGGCAAATGGAAGGTCAGTCAGAACCGTCCGGCCGGCGACCGGTTGGGCGTCGCAGCGGGACTCAGGTCCAGAGCCGACGACCAGTCTCTCGCCATGGCCGAGCTGGTGATGCAGCACGCGCGCTGAAGTGCGTCGCGACAGTGTCGCGCGAGTGGACGGCCGCTCTGTCGAGGCGCACACTGCTGACCCGACCGGACGGCACGAATCCATGTCCGACGAATCCTGGAAACGCCTCACCGCCGTGCTCGACGAGCTCTCCGCCCGGGCGCTCGTCGAGCGCCTGCAGATGGAAGGCGTTCCGGCGCGCATCGACGCCGACACACCGCTCCTCGGCGCCGCAAGGCGTTGCCACATCATGGTCCCCGCCGGGCGCATGCATCGCGCGCGGGAGATTCTGGCTTCGGGGCGGTTCTCGGACGAGGAGCTGACGTTCCTCGCTACGGGCGAAACCGACGAGGAGCCGCCCGACGGCCGACGATAAGAGCGAGAACGGGGGAGTCACATCGTGAAGTACAAAGGCGGTTGTCACTGCGGGAAGATCGCGTTCGAGGTGGAAGGCGAGATCGAGCGGGCGATGGCCTGCAACTGCTCCATCTGCTCGCGCAAGGGCGCGCTCATGTGGTTCATACCGCGTGAGAAGCTCAACCTGCTGACTCCCGAGAGCGACCTCGCGACGTACACGTTCAACAAGCACGCGATCAGACACCGCTTCTGTCCGACGTGCGGCATTCACCCGTTCGCGGAAGGGAAGGGCCCGGACGGCAACGCGATGGCGGCGATCAACCTCCGATGCGTGGAGGGCATCGATCCCGATCTGCTTCCCGTCCAGCATTTCGACGGTAGGTCGCTGTGATGCGGTCGAGGCATCCGATTCTCGCGCTGGTGCTTGCACCGACTGCGGCGATCGCCGATGTTCAGGTCGGCGCGAGCGGTTTCGTCGTGAAGCACGAGGCCACTCTCGATGCGCCGCCGGCGCGCGTGTACGAAGCCCTGGTACGGCAGATCGGTTCCTGGTGGAACCCGAGCCACACGTACACGGCGAACTCCGGGAATCTGTCGCTCGATACTCGACCGGGCGGGTGCTTCTGCGAGACGTTCCCGGAAGGCGGTGGCGTCGAGCACCTGCGGGTCGTGTATGTCGCGCCGGGACGCGAGCTGCGGCTCGCCGGTGCGCTCGGACCCCTGCAACTGTCGGGGCTCGCGGGGAGCCTGCGATGGCGTCTGTCGGACGCCGCGGGCGGCACGAAGCTCGAGCTGACGTACAGCGTCGGAGGCTTCATGGAAGGTGGCTTCACTGAGATCGCTCCGGCGGTCGAAGCGATGCTCGGCGATCAGGTCGCAAGGCTCGTGCGCTTCGTCACGACAGGCGCTCCCACCGCGGAATGATCAGAATGAACGGCAGACAGGAGGCCGCGATGCCGGATCCGGGTCCCTGCCATCTGACGTCGCCCTTTCTGCGTCTGCGGCCCGATGCATCGGTCGACGTTCGTGATGGAGCGCGAGAACGGCGTGCAGACGGTCGAACTCACTGAGAGCGGCGCGCTCGTCGTCGTGCCGCGGGGAGCGTGGCACACCGCGAAGGTTCGCGCGCCCTCCCGTGCGCTATTCATCACGGCGGGCGAGGACACGCAGCGCCACCCGGTAACCTGCTGAATGACGTCGGGGCCTCGATTGCCGACCCGCCTCGAGGCGGCGCGAGCGCCGATTCACCCGCCTACCGTCGATTTCCGCGAGCTGGAAGAACTGCCCTCTCCGGTTCGGCGCTACTTCCGTCGCGTGCTGCGGGAAGGACAGCCGATGATCGCGGCCGTTTCGATACGGCATCGCGGCAGCCTCAACATGAGCGAGGTCGGTGAGCGCTGGAAACCGATCACGTCCGAGCAGCGGGTGATCACGCGACGGCCGGGGTTCGACTGGAACGCGCGGATCGCACTGATGCCCGGTCTTTCCGTGCACGTGCGCGACGCGTACGTCGCCGGCGAGGGCATTCTGACCGCGCGTCTTCTCGGACTGATTCCGCTCGCGAACCTGCGCGGCGCCGGAGAGATCGCACGCGGAGAGCTGATGCGTTTCCTGGCGGAGACTGCCTGGTATCCCACGGCTCTGCTGCCGAGCCAGGGCGTGAGCTGGCGCGCAGTCGATCAAAACACGGCAGACGCGACTCTCGCTGACGGTCCTCTCCGAGTGACGATGCGCTTCATGTTCGATGAGGAAGACCTCATCCGTGCCGTGCAGGCGGAGGCGCGCGGCCGCACTGTGAGTGGCAGAATCGTTCCAACGCCATGGCGCGGTCGTTTCGCGGACCATGCGGAGCGGGACGGCATGCTGGTACCGCTCGAGGGTGAAGCCGAATGGCTGCTGCCCGAGGGTGCGCGACCGTACTGGCGCGGCACCATCACCGCGATCGATCATGAGCTCACGGAGCATCCGGCAGCCTGATCGCCACAGGAGGATGAAAGGGTGTGATAGCGGCTTCGCCGTTGGTTCGCCCTGCGAACGTGAGTGACGCGGAATGCATCGCGTCGCTCATCGCGCGCGTCGCCGGCCGGTTCATCCTGCCGGAGTTCTCACAGCAGGGGCGTGAGCGCTTCCTGACCGATCACCGACCCGAGCTGATCAGGCAGCGCATGGAGTCCGGTTTCGAGTACCACGTTGCGGAAGCCGCGGGTGAGATCGTCGGCGTCGTCGGAGTGCGCGACGGCTCGCACCTGTATCATCTCTTCGTCGCCGAGGAGCATCAGGGTCGCGGGCTCGGACGTACGCTCTGGGAGCACGCGAAGGCCCAGTGCCTGCGTCGCGGCCGGCCGGCGGCATTCACGGTCAATTCCTCGCGCGGCGCGGTGCCGGTCTACGAGCGCTTCGGGTTCAAGGTCGCGGTGCCGGAGCAGGAAATCGACGGCGTGCGGTTCGTCCCGATGCGGCTCGAGCTGCCGCCACAGGAGAGTTATCGAGAGTGAAGACACTGCGTGTGAAAGTGAAGCCGAATGCACGGGTGAGCGAGCTCGAGGAGCAGAGCGACGGCACCTGGCTCGCGCGGGTGAAGGCCCCACCCGTCGACGGCAAGGCCAACGACGAGCTGGTGGCGCTCATCGCGGAGCACTTCGGCGTGCGCAGGAATCAGGTCAGCATCAAGAGCGGCGCCGGAGGGCGACTCAAGCTCGTCCAGATCGCGGATTGAATGCCGGCGGTGTACTCAAATGCCGGTCAACGAACCTGACCAGTCCGGAAGATCGCGCCGCACGCTGCTCATTGTCCTGCTTGCCAGCGTGGTGGTGCTCGCCGCGATTCAGGAGGTGCTGCCGACCATCATCGAGTGGGTTCGCGCGGACACCTCGCCGTCGGCTTACCGCGCGCGACTGGTGCTGTTCGCGATCGCCGCAATCACGGCGGTGCCGCTCGTCGGCGCTGCGGCGTGGCTCTGGCGGACCGGTCTGCGCATGCAGGAGACGAACCCGGATTCCGCGCACGCCACGATGCCGGTTCACGATGGAGCATCCGGTTCGACTGGCAGCACCGCGCGCCGCGGTCGGGTGCTGCAGATCTGCGCGGGGCTGCTGCTCGTGCTCGCCGTCTGGGCCGTAGTGCTGATGTGGCGGCTCGCGAAATTGATCAGCGAGATTCCCTGACAGCACCGAGATCGGCGAAGCCCGTCTCGGGCTCGACCGGAACACCCATGTTGGCCAGCGCGCGACGGATCACGATCGGCGCCGGCACTTCGGGCGTCTTACCGGCCGCGAGCTGGTCTGCGTATTCGAAGAGCGGCACGAAGAGCCCCTGCTGATCCACCGCGCCGCGCAGCGTGATCTCGCCGTGCCGCTCGAAGAGATCGATCCAGGAGCCGCGCACCGCGTTCCAGAACGCTCGGGTGCGCTCGTAGTAGCGAGTTGCCGCGGCGAAGTCGGGATCCTCCAGCCGCTCGTAGCGCGCGACACCGTATTCACGCGCAAGATACGGCTGCGCCGGATCGAGCTGCCGTGCATCGGTGAGCTTCGCCTTGAGGTTGTTCTCCTCCTGCAGCCAGCCCCACGGCACGATGGTGTGGCGGTTGGTGCCGATGAGCACGTGATAGTCCTTGCGCACGCTCCACTCGCGGCGCGGAAGCGGACGCCAGGTGTCGGCGCTCAGCCACGTGGAGAAGCTCGGCGAGTGCTCCCATCGGCCGATGCTCGCGTACCGCGGCGATTCGTCCACCTGGTAGACGGTCTGCGACCAGCGCCCCGCGCTCTGGTCGCGCGGCAGCGTGCGGCGCTCCCAGCGATGGTGTCCGGTGTACTCGACGATCGCTTCGGGCTCGTACTGCCAGTCCTGGCGCCAGTGCTTGGTGACCATCGGCTCGCTGACGCTGCCGTCCGGTTTCACCACGCGCATCTCGAGGATGTGCACGAGGCTGATGAACCGTCCGTCGTCGATGTCGACGTACACGCGCTCCGTGCCCCAGGACTGGTAGGGGCGATCGCGCAGCTCGCCCGTCGCGAACGGGACGACTTCGAGAAAATCAAAGGCCACGCGATACTCGCCGGCCATGGCGAGGATCGCGCGACGGTCCCGCTCGAAGCTCGACAGGCCCGGCTCCTGCAGCGCGCGCCATGCCGCGGACTCGCTGCGGTCGATCGTCACTTCCGGCCCGCGCGTCGTGCCGCCGCGCGGCTTCAGCGCACCCGCAGCATCCAGCGGCCAGGAGAAGGTATAACGCGTGACTGCCGAGCCCTCGGCCTTCTTCGACTCCCCCGCACCTTCAGGTTCCGCTGCACCTGCAGCGCAAGCGGTGGTCAGCAGGAACGCGCTCACGAGGAGGGTCAGTGTCTTCATGTCGAATTCCGCAGGCCGCGATCCGTGGTCAGATTATGCGGCATGCACCCTGCCCGGCCGAGGATTAGGATAGACGAGGATCTCGAATGGCCACGCTGCCGGCGGACCGGTGCGCTGAAGCCGAACGCTTCACGTCCGGGCTCGCCTCGTGCGTGCAAGCGATTCATCCGACCGTGAGAGCTTTCGGACGATGCACTACCTGCTGTTCTACGATCTGAGCCCCGATTATCTCGAGCGACGGCCGGCGTTCCGTGCCGAGCACCTCGCGCTCGCCTGGCAGGCGCACGAGCGCGGAGAGCTCGTGCTCGGCGGAGCGCTCGCCGATCCGGCGGACTGTGCCGTGCTGCTCTTTCAGGGCGATTCGCCGGAGCCTGCGGAGCGCTTCGCGAAAGCCGACCCTTATGTTCGCAACGGACTCGTGAAGAGCTGGCGCGTGCGGCCGTGGACGACCGTCGTCGGGGAGTTCGCGGCGACGCCCGTGCGGCCCGAATAGCCTCATACCCTGCGAGAAGAACCATGCCCCTCACCCGGATGGAACATTTCCTAGTCCTCGCGGATGACATCGACGCCACCCGCGACTTCTATCGCGACGTGCTGGGGCTCGAGGAAGGGCCGCGGCCGCCGCTGGGTTTTCCCGGCTACTGGATGTATCTCGGCGACGTCCCGTGCGTGCACATCGCCGAGTGGAAGACGTACACGACGCACTCGAACGGACTCGGTATTCCGGTGTCGAGCCGGGCGCGAGGCACGGGCCCCTTCGATCACATCGCCTTCACCGCGAACGACTACGAGGAGATGCGCGCGCGGCTCGAGCGGCACGGTGTACGGGCGGCGGCCAATTACGTCCATGGTTCGGGTCTGCGTCAGCTCTTTCTCGAAGATCCGAACGGCGTGAAGATCGAGATCAACTTCCCGCCGCGGCCGGCACAGTAGGCGGGGTCGGCGAGTTCCGTGAACCGTCGCGCCGCCGCCAGACAACCGCGTCCTTCGAAGCCGACGCGCGAAGAGCTGCTCGCCGCCCGTGGTCGCACCGTACCGGACGTCATCGCGCCCGGACTGCGCGTGCTCTTCTGCGGCATCAATCCGGGTCTCTATTCCGGCGCGACCGGACACCACTTCGCGCGGCCGGGCAACCGCTTCTGGCCGGCTCTGCACGGCGCGGGATTCACCGATCGCCTCCTGACGCCTGCGGAAGAGCGCGAGCTGCTGAAGTACGGATGCGGCGTGACCAATCTCGTCGCGCGCACCACCGCATCGGCCGACGAGCTCACGCCCGACGAGCTCGTCGAAGGTGCGCGCCGCCTGCGTGCCAGAGTCCGGCGCTACGCTCCGAAGTACGTCGCCGTGCTCGGCATCGGCGCCTACCGGACCGCCTTCCGCAAGCCCGACGCACGGCTCGGACCGCAGCCGGAAACGCTCGAAGGTGCGGCCCTCTGGGTGCTGCCGAATCCGAGCGGACTCAACGCGCATTATCAGCTCGACGATCTCGTGCGCGAGTTCCGGGCACTCCACGACGCCTGCATGAAGGGAACACGACGCGGATGAATCCACTCGAATCGGCTCAGCTCACCGTGGTGATCGGGTCCGTCGCCAACCTCGCACTGGCGCTCTGGCGGGCGTGGTCTCTGCAGCGGCTGCCGGAGCCGCCGCGGGCGGCCACGGCGCGCGATCGAACGACGCATGCAGCCACGATGCTGAGCGGTTACCGCCAGGTGTTCACCTTTCTCATATTCGGCGCGATCTCTCTGCTGCACGCGGAAGCGATGCTCACGACGGCCATCGGTTTCACGCTGTCGGTCGCGATCACGCTGTTCCTGTTGCTTCGCGCCTTCGAGCACCTGTTCGTGCCGGAGCTGCGCCGACAGCGCGACTTCGTCGATCTCTCGCTGTCTCTGGTCGGGGCGACGTTCTACGGCTGGGCCGCGGCCATGAATCGCGGCTTCTGACCACGGCTTCGCGGAGACGGACAGTGCAGGATGCGATTCGCGTCGGACTGATCTCGGACACGCACGGACTGGTGCGGCCACAGGCGCTCGATGCGCTGCGCGGCGTCGAGCACATCGTGCACGCCGGGGACATCGGCACGCCCGAGGTGCTCGATTCGCTGCGAGCGATCGCGCCCGTCGTCGCCGTACGCGGCAACAACGACAAGGGCGAGTGGGCTTCGGCCGTGCCGCGCGATGCCGTGCTCGAGCTCGGCGGCGTGTGCATCTACGTGCTGCACGACCTCAAGGAGCTCGATCTCGAGCCCGAGGCGGCAGGATTCGGCGTCGTGATCACCGGGCACTCGCACCGGCCTTCGATCGAGCGGCGCGAGAACGTGCTCTACGTGAACCCCGGCAGTGCCGGGCCGCGGCGCTTCAAGCTCCCCGTTTCCGTGGGCTTCCTCGAGATCGCGAACGGTGCCGCTCAGGCGCGCATCGAGGTGCTCGAGGTCTGAGGCCCGGCTTCACGTCGCAGCGCGCGCCCGGTGAACCAGCTCACCGCGGCGAGCGCGATGTCGGGCGGGATCCGGTGCCCCGCGTCGAATTCGCGGTACTCCACGTCGAGCCCCGACTCCCTCAGCTCCTCCACGATGCGTCGGCCGCATGTGGAGACCGGCAGGATCTCGTCGCGAATGCCGTGAGAGATGAAGATCTTCGGCGCGCCGCGCCTGACGACCGGTGCCACGGTGCCGGGAGAGAACGCGATCACGTGCGTGAAGAGGTCGCCGTTCGTGAGGCCGAGCGACAGCGCGTACGAGGCACCGTCCGAGAATCCGCCGATCGCCACGAGCGACGGATCGATGGCGTAGCTCGCGAACACGTGCTCCAGCGCCTGGTTGATGAGCTTCACGTCGCGACCCCAGCGACCGATGATCACGTCCCACGTGTAGCCGGCCGACGCCGGCGCCACGAGGATGAGATTCGCGGCGTCGGCGAGGCCCTGGAGAATGTCGAGCCCGTGGTGCGCGTGACCGCCGGAGCCGTGCAGCAGCAGAACGAGAGCGCTCGGATTCTCGGCGGAGTGCGCCGGCGGCACGTACAGATAGCTGTCTCGCTGGCCGCCGACCGGCAGAGGTTGCAGGCCGGTGGGTCCGGTACGCGCGACCTTCTTCGGCCGGGTGTAGATGCGACCCGTTCGAGGCATGGCGTGCTCTCCTCGTCGCGTCCGGCGGCGTCGCAGGAACGAGGCCAGGCCTCCCGCGGCGCGTGTGTTGTCGTCGGTGCGTGCAGCGCCGAATCCGCGCAGCTTCGTTTCCAGAAATTTCGCAACGGACATATACGAGTAGACGCGCGAGCGCACGCAGAGTTCGCGCGTCGCGCGAGAGCGACAGTCATCGCGGCTCGCGGACGAGCGTACCATCGCCGCCCATTGCCGCTGTGACGCTGGCGGCGTTAGGCTCTCGCCGCCATGGCAAGCGATTCACCCAATCCGTCCGGAGGACGTCAGACGGCCATCTGGCCGTGGCTGCTCCTGCCGCTCGTCACGCTCGCGATGTTCTTTGCGCTGCGAAGCCTGCGCGACGCGGCCGAGGCGCGCCCCGTCCCAGCCGCCACTGAACCCGGCGTCGAGATACCTGTCTCGCCTCTGCCGTAGCGTGCGGCGGCGCCCCCGCTCGCGATTCCCGCCGGACTCCTTCCGCAGGGACCCGCGTTGCGCCTGCCGGCAATGATTCGCGCTGGCCCGCTTCGGAAGCGGCCGCTAGGATATGCCGCTTTTTTCGGTGAGCCCCATGCCCCGCCGTCGCACACCCAGGGTCGGTTTCGTCAGCCTCGGCTGCCCCAAGGCGCTCGTGGACTCCGAGCGGATCCTCACGCGCCTGCGTGCCGAGGGATACGAAGTTGCGCCTTCCTACGAAGCCGCCGACGTCGTCGTCGTCAACACGTGCGGCTTCATCGACGCCGCCATCGACGAGTCGCTGGAAGCGATCGGCGAGGCGATGGAGCAGAACGGCCGCGTCATCGTCACCGGCTGTCTCGGCGCGAAACCCGAGCGCATCCTCGAACGTCATCCGCACGTGCTGAAGGTGACCGGCCCGCACGCCTACGAGGATGTGATCAACGCCGTCCATGAGCACCTGCCGCCGCAGCACGATCCGTTCTTCGATCTGCTGCCGCCACAGGGCATCCGCCTCACGCCGCGGCACTACGCCTACCTCAAGATCTCGGAAGGCTGCAACAACAAGTGCAGCTTCTGCATCATCCCGTCCCTGCGCGGCAAGCTCGCGAGCCGTCCCATCGACGAAGTGCTGCGCGAGGCGGAACGGCTCGTCGCGTCCGGCGTGAAGGAGCTGCTCGTAATCTCGCAGGACACGAGCGCCTACGGTGCGGATCTCAGATATCGCGCGGGCACGTGGCGCGGCACGAGCTACGAGACGCGCTTCGTCGACCTGGCGCGCGGGCTCGGTTCGCTCGGCGTCTGGGTGAGGCTGCACTACGTCTATCCGTATCCGCACGTCGACGAGGTCATTCCGCTCATGGCCGAGCGACGCGTGCTGCCCTATCTCGACATTCCCTTCCAGCACGGCAGTCCCACCGTGCTCAAGCGAATGCGGCGCCCGGCTCACGCCGTGAACACGCTCGAGCGCATCCGCCGCTGGCGCAAGGAGTGCCCGGACCTCGTGATCCGCAGCACCTTCATCGTGGGCTTTCCGGGCGAGACGGAAGCCGAGTTCGAGGAGCTCCTCGACTGGCTCGACGAGGCGCAGCTCGATCGCGTCGGCTGCTTCAAGTACTCGCCCGTCGAGGGCGCTGCCGCCAACACCCTGCCCGACCACGTGCCCGAGGAGGTGCAGGAGGAGCGCTACGCGCGCTTCATGGAGCGCGCGCGCGAGATCAGCGCGAAGCGCCTCGCCGCGCGTGTCGGGAAGCGCATGCGCGTCCTCGTCGACGCCATTGAAGAAGGAGTCGCCATCGCGCGCAGTGAAGCGGATGCGCCCGAGATCGACGGTGTGGTGCGCATCGAGAACGCCGGCAAGCTCAAGGTCGGCGACTGGGCCGAGGTGGAGATCACCGGCGCGGACGACTACGATCTGAGCGCGCGCCTTCTCGCCTGATCCTCATCGGAGACCTGCACATGGACGACGCCGCGGCCGTGCGACACAACAGGGAAGCGAACCGCTTCGAGCTCGAGCGCGAGGGGCGCCTCGCGATCGCGGAGTATCGGCTGCACGGCGACACGATCACCTTCACGCACACCTACGTTCCGCCCGAGCTGCGCGGCGGCGGAGTCGGTTCGGCTCTCGTACGCGGCGCGCTCGAGTACGTCCGTGCGCAAGGGCTCAAGGTGGTGCCCGCCTGCAGCTTCGTCGCGAAGTACATCCGCGAGCATCCCGAGACGCAGGATCTGCTCGCCGCGCAGCACAGCTTCGACTTCTGATCCGGCATGCGCCGGCGCGGCCCTGGAATCTAGGGCCGCGCCTGATCCGGCCGGCTGTAGTCGCACACGCCTTCGGGGAAGCTCTTCTCGAGCTGCGCGATCTGCTCCGGCGTCGGCGACCACGGCAGGTAGTCTCCGTCGGCGACCGCCTGCTCCACCGGCTTGAGCGCGCAGCGGTAGATCCCGCCTTCGATCGGCCCTCCGGCCACGATGCGTGACGTGGAGTAGATCGGGAAGCGCTGCGTGCAGGGTCCGGCCGGCTTGTCGTCGAGGATGCCGTCCCAGGCGTCGTCGCCCGCGTAGATGAGCCGGCCGTTGACGTCGAAGCAGCTGTCGACCGCGCGCGGCGGACGGTTCTCCCGGATGCTCTTCGTCGGGTTCGCGCGGATGTTGCGCATCCACTCGTCCATCACCGCGATCGCATCCATCGACTGGCTCGCCTTCGGCATACCGGGTACCGTGTCGGTGAACCAGATCACCAGCATGTCCGAGTTGCCCATCGTGTCCAGCACGCGTTTGCGTATCGCGAAGCTCTGGTGCACGTTGTGCATGTCGAGCTCGCGCTCCATGTACTGGCGGCGATCGATCGTCGGCCGGTCGAGCCTGCCGCTGAACACCATGCCCGAGGTGTACGCCGCGCGCATCGCGCCGAGATCGCCACGCGTGCGCGGCGCGGGCTCACCGGGACCGGGGCTGAGGTTCATGTTGCGCCGGCTCCAGGGGTCGAAGTAGGAGGGATCCGCGAGCACCCTGGCGATCTCGCTCTGCGAGGTGCCAAAGAACGGGAAGCCCTCCTGCACCATCTCGCTCGGCTGCTTCCAGCCCCCGATGTGCCAGTTGAGGTGCAGGAACTCGTCGAAACTGATCTTGCCCTCCTGCAGCGGGCGCAGCCCGTACTGCACGCCGACGTTGTCCCAGGTGGAGCGCGCTGCACCCGTCTCGTCCACGCCGTAGATGTTCCGCAGGTCGTCCCAGTGCGTCCAGCGGATGGCCGCGATCGCCGATTGCGGCTCGTAGTTCTGCTGATTCGGCACCTGTCCGTACAGTGGATTCATCGCCAGAGGCGTGAGCCCGCGCCATGAAGCGACGCATTCCGTGGAGCCGCGAGCGCCGCCATAGCCGAGCGCGAGCTTCAGGGGAAAGAGCGGATCGTCGACGTCCTCGAAGCCCTCCTCGGCGTTGAGGCCGACCAGCCAGCTGCGGTTCTTCGTGACACTCCACTTCGGGTTTGTGCGGTCGGTGACGTCCATGTAGTGCTCGAGCAGCTCGCAGTCGCCGATGTGGATCGTCTGCGTGACCATGTCCGGATACGACTGCACCGGCAGCAGCGCATCGAGCACGCCGGGATGGTTCTGCGCGATGATGTACTGCTGGATCGCGCCGCCCGAGCCGCCGAGGCCGACGGTGTATGTCGGCACGCCGTAGCGCTCGATGAAACGTTCCTTGGTCATCATCGCGGTCTCACCCGCTACCTGCAGGTTGTAGTGCGTCCCCGTGTTGTTGCCGCTCGAGTGCGCGATGGCGTAGCCGAGCCGGAGAATGTCGGGGTTCAGCGAGCCGCCGTGCACCGTGCCCTGCGAGTGCCCGATCGCGACGCCGCCCTGGAACCAGTACAGCAGACGGCCGTTCCACAGGCTCAGGTCCGGCGCGTCCGGGTTCTCGCCGGCCGGCGCGAGCATCGCGAAGCTGTAGAGAAAGCGGTTGATGGAACCGATCTCCCGCCGCACGACGAAGTCGACCGTGCGCCCATCGGGGAGCGTCACGGTGGACATGTCCGCGGGACGGCTGCCGTCGGCGGGCAGCGGTGCCCAGGCATTGCCCGTCGTGCGGTACAGGTAGGTGACGATGGTCTCGATCGAGCAGTCGCGGCTGTAGCCGATCACGTTGCCGGCGCTGTCGAACACGCGGGTACCGGGCGGAGTGACGCTGTCGACGAGCGGCTGCCGGTCCACGCCACTCTGCGTCGTGGTGCAGACGAACGGATGCTGCTGCAGCCCGGAGAACATCGGGCCGGTGATCGGGTAGTTCGTCAGCGTGAGCGAATCGCGCAGTGAATTCTCGTTGACGTACACCTCGAGAAGGTTCTCGCCCTCGACGAGGCCGCTGATCACCCCTTCGAGCCGATGACCATCGGAGCGCAGCTTCGCATCCAGCGGCCGGCCGTTCAGGACGAGCCTCACCTTGTCGTGCAGCCCCGGTGCGGCAATCACCTCGATGCGCGCGTCACCGCCGGACACGTACTGCGGCGGGCTCGACAGCACACGGAGCTGGACGTTCTTGCCCTGGCTCTGTGCTTTG